>Ga0208626_1000599_pt1 | contig 11163 bp, 8 predicted proteins | sample LakWasMet10_HOW4_2_FD_183860 | JGI IMG/M metagenome (GOLD analysis project Ga0208626, IMG submission 183860) | Freshwater sediment methanotrophic microbial communities from Lake Washington under simulated oxygen tension - Sediment Metagenome... | ecosystem: Environmental > Aquatic > Freshwater >... | reverse complement strand
CGGACATTGTAGACATAAACACCTTGCTCACGATTCAGCCAGATAGCGATGGGTTGTTCGACGCTAAAGCCTTGTTCGGCGGCAGTTTTGGCCATCAATGCTTCGGCAATGTTTAACGCTTGCGGCCAGCCGATAGCGGGTTGTTCAAGCGGTTTATCCAGTTTCGGTAGATCAGTCCAGGGTGCATGAAAGTCAAATACTAACTGGGTGGTTTTGGTATAAACCGTATCCCACAAATTCATCGACACACTTGACCAGGCAAAAATCAGCAACATCATCCATAGCCATAAACCACCGGCACGATGTAGATCAAAGTTGATGCGATGTTTAGAACCCCGCCATTTAATCAACCAAGCCGGTTGCCAGCGTTGCCAAAAGGTAGGGGTCGCATTGCGTATCATTAATGATTCGGTACGCAATGCGACCCCTACCTTTTGCTTTTTTCGCCTAGCCGGCAAGGTCAAATAAAAACCAACGAAACAATCCAGCGTCCATACCAGCGCGGTTATTCCCAACGCCCACATGCCTATTTCATCCAATGCCAGATTGAAATGCAGCTTGTAAACAAATGGCATCAGATTGATCATGCCTTCAGAAATTGCTCCCCACGTTCGCCTGCCCAATTCCTGGCCGGTATAGGGGTTAAGTATCAATTGATCAAAACCCAATTCGTAAGCTTTACCCGTAGCTGCATCAATGCGTGGAGACATAGAAGCCAACACCGACTCTGCGTCTCCCAACGATAAATAATTTACCTCCGCCGTCGGTACCAACGCCTCCGCACGAGCAATCAGCACCGCCGCTGCTAATCTTGCACCACCGGTATCAACTGCATACAGCTGTGGCGTGATGGCGTGCTCTAACTCCGAATTGAATGCCAGCAGGCTACCGGTTAAGCCAACAATAATTAGAAAACCAGCCATCGCCAGACCGGTATAACGGTGCAGTAACACCCAGAAATGGCGTGTCATCACGCGCTCCTTAGTAAATAGATATTTCGCATTGATAAAAACCGCCGCTTGCTTTTGAACATCTTATTAGTAAATTGGACGATATAATTTTGCCCAACTTACTAATAAGACGTTTGTGCAGTAAAAAATCCCACATTGAAGAACACAAATCCTAGTTTGGTAAGTTGGGTTAACGGCACAGCCGTTAACCCAACAAATTTAGTGCTACATCAATACTCTACCTTTATCGACCCCATAAACGTTCGTGGTGCGCCATAGTTAGACGGCCCATAGCTATAAACGCTTGATGTGTAAGTTTTATCGAGCAGGTTATCAACGTTAAGTTGGGTGGTAAGGCGTGATTTGCCCACGTTCCATAGTTTGCTAACCATTAGATTGGCAGTCACATAACCTGGTGCTTGTGCTGTTTCGTCATAACCAATTTCACGTTGCCCTACCGCTTGCAGACCCGCGCCAAACTTTAGCCCGTGTAACATTGCCTGTTGAAGCTCATAGGTTGTCCATAAGCTGCCGCTATTCACAGGAGCATTATTTAGACGCTTGCCTAGGTTTTTCGCTCTAAATCCATCTTTATTGGTTTCTGCAAACGGTGTGTAAGCATAGGCAGCGATGACATTCCAGTTGGGTAGTAGCTCACCAGTCAAATCCAACTCTATTCCTCGGCTTTCTTGTTCGCCAATGGCATGCAATACTCCCGGACTTACTGGAACAGCTACGTTTTGTTTAGTTAGATCAAAGTAAGCAATTGTGCCGCTAAAGCGTTTATCAAAAAGCTCTGTTTTGATGCCTGTTTCCCATTGTTTGGCAGTTTGCGGAGGTAATGGTACGCCTTGAAGATCGGTATTAGACGCGCCAAAGTTTTCGGTATAGCTACCATAAGCCGACAATTCTGGAATTGGTTGCCACACGACACCGCCGCGTGGTGAAACCCTGTCTTCGTTTTCCTTTATACGATCATGACCATATTCTCCAGTTGCTACATTATTGTATTCAGCACTGTCGTAACGCAAACCACCCATCACATGAAAGTGATAAGGCAATTCGATTTGATCTTGACCATAAATACCAAACCAAGGCATCGTCGAATTGGCAGTAGTGATATCCGCTGCCGAAATTGTAGGAGGGCCTGCCATGTGAATAGGGTTATAAATATTGGAAGTATCGTATTGATTGGGATTAGCGCCAAAACCCACAGCTGTAGATCGAACATCAGTACGGTAATAATCGCCACCCACTAATAAAGTATGTTTGGCAAAACCCGTATCGAATTTACCTGTCAGCTCAAGCGCGTTAAAGAAATTATGCTGATAATCGTTGCCGTCAATATTTTGCGCAAAAAAGAAACGGGTTTGATCACCATTAGGCTGCACAGGCGCCCAATTCCCATCAGGATTAATACCTGACATCGCCAATTCATGATTGCTAAAATTGAAACGGTGCTGCAGTTTCCAATCGTCATTAAATTTATGTTCGGTATTTAACGATAGCATCACATATTCATCTTCCTGATAATTCCAGCGATCTCCCATATTTCTTGATCGTGGAATAGCGGCTGGTCGATTGCCTTGCAAAGGAACAGTGCCATTACCTCTTTCCTTAATATCGCTATATTCCAGTTTAGCTGTCGAGGTTGTTTGGTCGCTAATATTCCAGCGCAAAGAAGGCGCAACAAACAGGCGCTCATTACTGCCGAACTCCTGAAAGGTATTATTGTCTTGATAGCCTAAATTGAAGCGGTAGGCGAGATCTTTATTTGAAGTTAAAGGGCCGGTCGCATCAATGTTGGTGCGGAAATGCTCAAAGGAACCAAACTGTTGACGGAGGCTGTAGTAGGGTGTGTCAAGCGGTTGTTTGGTGACAAAGTTGACCAATCCACCTGGCTCTGATCGTCCGTACAGAATGGAACCTGGTCCTTTTAAGACTTCAACACGCTCCACGTTGGTGAGGTCTTCAGTATGCGACCACTGGCTTTGATTTAAAAAACCATCCCTATAAACATTAGAATTGCCAAAGCCACGCAGAAAAAAAGTTCCCGTACCGCCTGCACCCGCTACCGCCCCACTGACGTTTCTTAAGGCTTGATCAACTGTAATGACTTGTTGATCCTTCATCACTTGTTGAGAGACCACTTTCACCGACATCGGCGTTTGCATGATTGGCGTGTCGGTTTTAGTCGCAGTAACGGCGTTGGTGATTTTATAGTCCGGGTTTTCAGGATCATTCACATCTTCAACTGCATCACCGACAACTGTCATCGCCTTCAAAGTTGTTTCCGATGTTTTAGGCGTGCCGTCCACGGTTATCAGGGTTTTATCAACTACTTTGGAGTTAAGGCCGGTGTTGCCCAAGGCAATATTCAATGCTTGTTGGGCGGTGTAGGTACCCTTAACCGGTGCAGCACTTAAGCCTTTGACCGTTTCATCTGAATATATCAGCTTGGTGTGAGCAGCTTGAGAGACTCCGTCCAGTGTTGCCGATAATGGCTGTGCAGGCAGATCAAAACGATAAGTTTCATTGTTGGCTGCATGGGCGTTACCTATCAATAGTGGCGTGATCAACAGCCCATGCTTGATCAATTTATACGGTTCAATTTTGTTCCAAGGGCGCTCAGTATTACGTGCCATGTGATTTCCAAGGTTTGGTTATTACTCAAGGTTTCAACGTTTTTAACGTCTTATAAGTAATAACAAAGCAAACCGGTCCAACTGGACATTTTTTTGAAAAAAATTTGGCGGTAGCCTAATTGTCAGGGAAAGTCTCGTAGGTCGGGCATGCTGTTTATGCCCGACATTCACACGCATCAAAATGTCGGGCAACGAAAAGATGTTGCCCGACCTACCGGGCTATCAATTTCTTAAGCCTTAATATCGGTTTCGATTTTATAGTGCTTTTTCAGAGCGGCTCGACGTTTTTGCAGCCAGCGGATAAAGCCCGTGATGTAAAGAATTAAAGGGACTAAACCGACAAGACAAATCAAAATACGCCCAGAGAGGCCAAAGGCTTGCCCTGAGTGCAACTCCCATTGAATGCTTAGAAATGTTTTCATCATTGGGTAGCTTTTTGGATCCAGGCTTCCAAGTATTGTCCCGCTATATTGGTCAATCCAAACCCGTGTTTGCGGATAGGACGTTTTGAATATCTCGCTTGGCTGCCGCAACGAGAATTTATACACGCCCACTACGCCATTGGGTGTTGATATTCGTTTGACTTCGGCATCGAGAAAAACCTGTTTCGCTATTAAAACCGCCTGTTCAATCGAAATGGGTTTTGATCCGGGACCTGCCGTTGAAGCCCAATCTTTTGGGCTTTCCTGGTTAGGTGATATTGCCGCAATTGGATTGATATACTCCGGGTAGACCAGATATACGCCGCTGAAGGCCAGAATAAACAATATTAAGATCCCGTAGATACCTGCAACACGATGAATGTCAAACATCAAACGTGGCTTGCTGGCGCCGCGTTTGATGATAAATGCCTGACGGACTCTACTTGAACTGGGCCACCAAAGATATAACCCGGTGCCTAGTGAGATCATAAATACCAGCCCGAGGATACCGACGATATTATGGCCAGTCTTACCCAGTAGTAAGGTTGAGTGCAGATCAAAAATCCAAGTCATTACTGTACTGCCCCAGAAGTAACTGCGTACCACTTCGGCAGTATAAGGATTTACATCGACCCAAATCTCGGCATAGGGCGCGTCCTTTTTTTCTTTGGGCTGTTTGTAGATCGCAGTCAACATCCCATTCGCCTGAGCTGGCATGACAAGCTCCCATGAGCCATTTTGATTAGGATGGGCAATTTGGACAGCTTTTAAAATATCATCCAGGGAGCGAAATTTCCCCGATGTCTGGCTTATCATCAGCGCCGGATTCAAGCAACGATCTAACTCTACCCAAAAGGTATTAACGGTGCCGGTCAAGCCCAATAGTACGAAGATCAAGCCAGTGCTAAGTCCAAGATAGCGATGGATATTCAGCCAATAGCCGCGAAGCGCCTTGGCTTTGGTTATATTCTGGCTTGAAATTCTGGGCATCATGTCAAAACTCTACCCGAAGCGATCCAATCGCTGACAACGGCGCGCTGGGTGCAACACCTAGCGCGGGTGCAACATAATTATTGGGGTCGGTGGACTCATAATATTGCTTATCGAGAAGATTGCGGATATTAAACTGAGCAGTTACTTTGGTTTTTTTGATATTCCATCGATAGGCGGCAAAAGCATCCACTCGCGTATAGCCTGGCAACTGGAAGGTGTTATCGATATCACCTTGCCGCTGGCCTGCGGCAACAGTGCCCAGTCCTACACTAAAGCCATTCAATGTTTTATGACCGCTAAAGTCATACTTAACCCAAAGACTACCGGCATGTTCAGGGACGTTACTTAATTGTTTGCCTTGCAAGCCGCTGTTATCTTTAGTGATACGGGCGTCAGTGTAGGCAAAACTGCCGATCAAACTCAATGCATCGGTAATCTGCCCGGTCATATCCAATTCAATCCCTTGGCTACGTTCCTGACCGACGGCAATGCTGTCATCGGGATCGGCTGTACTTAAATCAGGTGTTAAGAGGTTGTCCTTGGTCACGTGATAATAAGCCAAGGTGGAAAGGAATCGCTCATCGAACAGCGAGGTTTTAATACCCGCTTCAAATTGTTCGCCAATTTGTGGGTCAAAATTGCCCCCGGTAGCAGACACACCATTATTCGCACCGAATGACGTTGTCCAGTTGCCGTAAATGCCCAGCTCATGGATTGGTTGATAAAGAATGCCCACCCGTGGGCTGAAGCCGTCATCCTTCCGTGTAACGCTATCCACGAGTGCATTAGCTTGTGCGTAGGTTGCAGATCTTCCTCTACCCGTTTCCGCCCAGTCGTAACGTCCGCCCCCCATGATATGGAGTTTGTCCCACAAGGTAATTTGGTCTTGGAAATAGACTCCTTCCCATTGGTTAAAGAAAACGCTGCGGTCTCTAAGGGGCCGCTGTGATGTCAAAAATGCGGTATCGAAGACCGACTGAGGAATACCATAACTTGGATTGTAAATATTGATTGCCAGAGCTGGATCAGGCGTATTGTAAAAACCTTTGAGGCCATAATTGTGAAACGAGCGGTAAAAGTCGAATCCTAACAGTACTTCATGTTTGCTAAAGCCCAGATCGAATTTGCCGGTCACATCAAGATTAGTAGCATATTTATCGCCATAATCTTCCTCATAACTGACATTACGCTGCATTATTCCTGTGGTTTGATCCAGCGCAGCTGCAGGGTTGAAAGCGGGCGTGGGGGTGACAAATGTCTGTTTTACATCATCGAAACTGGCAAGAAAGCGACTATGTATTGCCCAATCGTCATTAAAGCGATGGTTTAGTAGTGAACCTAGTTGTACTTGGTTGAGATGGCTGTCCGGGGTGTTAGGATCACCCAGTGAGCGGCTGATGGGTATGGGGGCGGGACGTTTGTTGATAACAGGAAGGCCGAAATCAGCGCTGAAATCTTGATCGACCACTTGCAGATCAAGGGTTGCATCAGTCGAATCCGTCGGTTTCCAGGTGATGCTGGGAGCAAATAGCTTTCTGTCGTTGGCAACAAAATCCCTGAAGGAGTTATTGCTCTGATATGAACCGGTAAAACGATACAACAAGGTTTTGTCTTTATTAAGCGGTCCTGTGGCATCCCACTCCGTACGGTATAAATCGTAAGAACCAAAGCGTTGTTCCAGCGAGTAATAAGGGATGTCCAACGGTTTTTTAGTCGTGATGTTGACTAAGCCGCCGGGCTCCGTCCTACCATAAAGCTGCGCGGGGCCTTTAACCACTTCGACACTTTGTACGTTGGCGGTATCGAACTGAAATGGGAAATTATCGTTGGATTTTAAACCATTACGATAGACATTCTGGACGCTAAAGCCACGGACGATAACGTTGCTGAGCAAGCCTAAGGCTGGCTGAGTACGAACACCACTGACGTTTTCCAAAGTATCGGTGACTGTGCTGGCTTTTTGATCATCGATTACCGCTCTTGGTACAACTTGTATGGATGTTGGGGTATCCATAATCGGGGTATCGGTTTTTGTGGCGGAAGAGCTGTTAGTGACGGCGTAGTCTTTGTTATAAGGATCAGTCGAGTCCGTAACAGAGTTTCCGATTACAGTCATCGCTTTCAAAGTGGTTTCGCCGGACTGCGGTGCTGGAACAGCGGCTTTTTCCAGCGTTACCGTGCCGTTTCGGTTGGTTTGCACTGTTACACCAGTGCCTGCCAATAGTTTTTGTAAGGCTTGTTCCTGTGAATAACGGCCGGAAACTCCTGGCGAGGTAATCCCAGTAGTCAATTTGCCGTCAGCGATAATTTGTAACCCAGATTTGAGCGAAAAATCGACCAGTGCCTTGTCCAATGTTTGCGAGCGAATTTGATAATCGGCTTGTTGGGAAACGGCTTGATTTGACAACGGCTCTCCGCCTTCTGCCGCATTGGCTGCCGCTAATGCTATTAATAGAAGGCTACCGGGTAGCGGAAACTTACTGAAAGGTAAGCCGAGTTTGATAGGTGTCTGAACGGGCATGCGCATCTCCACAAATTAAGTCGTCGTGAGTGTTGCTGGGCAAAAATTAACCCATTACTAATCAAGGACGCTGCTTTGCGGGAAATCCCTAGGCAATTTTTGAAAAATATTTCGCTGTGGTGTAAAAACAATTAATAAGTAAACTGGGTTGGTCAACTTTTTAAGGAGTTTGCTATGCAAACGATTAACTTATTTCAAGCTAAAACAAATTTATCCAAATTGATTGATCAAATTGCTTCCGGTGAAGAAAGTGAATTTGTGATTTCTCGCAACGGTAAACCCGTAGCCCGGATAGTGCCGATTGCTCAACAGGCTGATGTTTCGCGTCGTATCGGTATTGCTCAGGGTGAATTTTCGATCCCGGAAAATATTGATGGTTCCAATCAGGACGTTGCCGATTTGTTTTATGGAAAGAGTGCTGACGATGCGTCTGTTGCTTGATACACAAATAGCACTTTGGGGGCTAACGAATGATCCTCGCTTGACCATGAAAGCGAAGGAACTAATTTTGGATGCCAATAGCGTTATTTATATTAGTGTGGCTTCAATTTGGGAAATTAGCATTAAGTACCAATTAGGGCGCGGAGATATGCCTGTTTCTGGGAGTCGTGCGACTGAATTATTTAGCGCTGCTGGTTATTTGTTATTACCTATCCAAGCTTTCCACGCTACGGCAGTAGAGTCGTTACCGGCTATTCACAACGATCCGTTTGACAGAATGCTTGTCGCTCAGGCGTTAACTGAGCCGATGAGATTGATGACTCATGACCGCACTGTGTCTCGTTACAACGATACTATTATTTTCGTCTGAATTCGGGTTACCCCAACAAAACCAAATAATCCGTCAATCGCCGGGCACGAATGCCGAAGGTTTGCTCCAAGGCAGTAACGGCATCGTCAAGTCGGTTAACTGAAAATACCGCAGTAATCGGCCGATTTTTGAGTTGTTCATTGGTAATAATCAAGCGGCCGGGGCGATAACGATTAATCTCGTCAACCACTTCAGACAATGTCGCTTGCACGAATACTATTTGCCCTTGCCGCCAGGCCAGTGTGCGTTGCACATCGGTGGATTGTTTGGCGGCGAGTTGTCGATTTTGATAACGGGCTGTTTCACCCGGGGTTAGCGGGATAATTTGTTCTGGGTGGTCTGTCGTACTGGTTTCCACTCGACCTTCTGCAACGGTAATCGTCACATTGTCATTATTACGGCCAACACTGAATGCCGTGCCGGTAACACGCGCTCTGGCCTCGCCTGCATTTACCCAAAATGGTCGTTCCGGGGCATGTGCCACTTGAAAATATGCCTCGCCACGCAGCAGTTGTACTCGGCGTACATTGTCTTCAATTGCAACGGTTACCGCGCTATCGGTATTAAGCAGCAGCTTCGAGCCATCGGCCAGATCGATTTGCTGTTGCTCGCCGGTGGCAGTGTGATAGTCACTTTGCAGATTTTGCAGGAGAGCCGGTTGCAGGAAAAACGCCAATGTAGTGCAAAGCAATAATGCAGCTGCGGCGCGTAAGGCGATAAGGTTCTGATGCCGTGAAGATGGAGTTATAAGAGCCGTTGGCGCTTGAACGGCAGCTTGGCGGAGATTTTTTGCCGGTGTTTCCAGTGCTAAATATAAATCCTGTACTTCGTTCCAGGCTTGAGCATGTTGAGGATTAGCCGTCAGCCAACGGTTAAATTCCAGTTGCTCCTGGTCACTGGCATGTTCGGCATGTAGTCGGATAAACCAGGCGCTGGCTTCTTCGAAGATACTTTCTGGTACAGGGGGTAACGAATTAATGGCGGCAAGCTCCAAATGACGACGATTCACGCTTGATAAAGTGTGCGGGCGGTTGATTTTACACTTATTTTTGATCAGTCAAACAACGGCGGCAATGCAACATGGCTTGCCGCAGATGATATTCGACGGTGCGTTCGGATAGGGTCAGTTGTTCAGCTATTTGCTTGTAGCTGAGTTCATCGGCGCGATAAAGCAGAAAAATTTCTCGGGTTTTTTCCGGTAGGCTGGCGATGGCTTGCTGCAATTGCGCCTCCAAACATTGTGTGGCAACGATGTCTTCTGTGTGGGGTTTTGAATCGGCAATCTCGGTGTCGAGTGCGACAAACTCACGGTTTTGTTGGCGTTTGACACTGCGTAAGTGGTCGCGGGCAAGATTGGCGGCGATAGTAAACAAAAATGCGTTCAGATCAAGAATTGACTGCGGTTCGGATTGTCTTAGAAAACGCAGGTAAGTTTCTTGCGCTAGTTCTTCGGCAATTTCATGAGAGCGCACCTGCCAAAATAAATACTTTTGCAGATGCGAATGGCGGGTACTAAAAAAATCCGCCAAATCCTGGCAGCAAACCGCTGTGTTGTAGTCAGTCATGTTTGTTTCGATTATCCATAGTCAAAGCAGTATGCCGCCTAATTTTTGGGTATTCGTCGCATAAGAATTTGCTGGCCGTTGCGCTTGGCCTGCACAGGTAAGATAGTCTCGAGCGCATGCAGAAACGGCTCAATGTCAGCAGCATTAAAGGTACCGCTCAGCGTTTCTTGCGCGAGTTTGCTATCAGTAAAGCTAAATTGCACTGCGTGATAGCGTTCCAGTTCGGCGGCGACTTCACTTAAAGGTGTGCGTTTAAAAATCAATTGGCCGTTTACCCAGGCGGTAATTCGGTTGGCTTCTACTGTTTGTAATTGGCCTAAGCCGGTTGATTCTGAATAACTCAGCTGGTTGCCGGCGCTGAGGTGCTTATTGATGTCGCTGTTGCCATTGCTTAGCTCGACTTCACCCTCTAAAACCGAAATAGTCGTGCTTTGTGGTTGTTTACGAACATTGAACCGGGTGCCAATGTCACGAATTTGTAATTCGCCGACCGCCACGGTAAACGGACGCAGGCGATTGTGGCTTACCTCAAACAGCGCTTCACCTTGGGTTAGCTGTACGTGTCTATTTAACAGGGAAATTCTGACTGAAACTTGGCTGTTGGTGTTCAGGTCAATATGCGAGTTATCGGCCAAATCAACGCGGCGGTGCTCACCTATTTGAGTTGCATAGTGGACAGTCTCGGCGCTGTATTCCAGCCAGGCAGCGCCGGTAGCCGCTATCAATAAAACCAGCGACGCTAATCTTGATACCGATGATTTACAGGACTTTGCGGTACGGGCTTCTGCCAATGTAGGTATTGGCATGAATTTAAGCTCATCCATATTGACCCAGATTCGTTGAGCCTCGGCATACGCCATGCGATGGTTTTGATGATTGCTTAGCCAAGTGCTGAAACGTAGTTGATCTTCAATAGTGCATTGTTCTGATTGTAAGCACACAAACCATTCCACGGCTTGCTTGAGCTGGCGTGAGTTATAAACTGGATAGGATGAGTGCATTAGAAATTGTGCAGCTGATTATTAAACGGAGTCATGCACTGATGACAATGCAACATGGCTTGAACCAAATGCCGTTGTACCGTTTTTTCTGAAATACCCAATTGCAGCGCAATGTCGGCGTAGCTTAATTCGTCAATTTTGCGCAGTAAAAATACATCGCGAAATTTCTTAGGCAATGAGTTGATGGCGGTTAGTAATAGTTCGCATTGCTGACGCAGGGCCGTTATTTCATCAGGCTGGTGTTGCGGGCACACC
>Ga0208626_1000596_pt1 | contig 11197 bp, 9 predicted proteins | sample LakWasMet10_HOW4_2_FD_183860 | JGI IMG/M metagenome (GOLD analysis project Ga0208626, IMG submission 183860) | Freshwater sediment methanotrophic microbial communities from Lake Washington under simulated oxygen tension - Sediment Metagenome... | ecosystem: Environmental > Aquatic > Freshwater >... | reverse complement strand
GGAACAAGTCAAAATTGAATTCCTGCTGCTTTCAGCAAGCAGTCTGGTGCCAACAATCAAAGTGGATGATGCCGAAGTCAAGAAGTTCTATGATGAAAATGCATCAAAATTCCAGGGTAATGAGCAGAGGCGTGCCAGCCACATCCTGATCGGGTTTGGTGTCAGTGCAACGCCCGAGCAGAAGCAGGCGGCTAAAGCTAAGGCAGAAGCGCTCCTGGCTGCAGTTAAAAAGAACCCGAGATCATTTGAAGAGCTTGCAATCAAGAACTCGCAGGATCCAGGCTCTGCAACCAAAGGCGGTGACCTGGGTAGTTTTGGCCGCGGTGCCATGGTGAAACCTTTTGAAGACGCAGCATTTGGCATGAAGGTTGGCCAGGTGAGTGATCTGGTTGAATCCGAGTTTGGCTACCACATTATCAAGCTGACTGAAATCACCGGCCAAAGCTCAGATTTTGAGAGCCTGAAACCGCAAATCAAGGGTGAGTTAATTTTCCAGAAGGCGCAGGCCGCTTTCACGGAAAAAGCCGAGGGTTTCAGCAACACCGTATACGAGCAGTCTGACAGTTTGCAGCCTGCTGCGAAAACATTCGGTGGACAGGTGCAGGTATCTGACTGGTCATCACGCGAAGATGTTGCAAAATTCTTCAAGAGCGACAAAGTGGTAAGCGCAATCTTTTCTGAAGATTCTATAAAAGAGCGCCGCAATACTGAAGCTATCGAAATTTCACCGAATAATCTGTTATCTGCTCGCGTTCTGGATTACAAACCGGCAACGCCTAAGAGCTTTGATGAGGTTAAGGGCGGTATTGAAGCATTGCTCAAGCTAGAAGCGGCTGCCAAGCTGGCCGTTGCTAAAGGTGAAGCTGCGCTGAAAGACCTGCAAGCCGGTAAAGAAGTTACAGGTGTGGAGTGGATTCCTGAAGTGACTGTGGATCGTAAAACTGCACAAGGTTTAACGCAATTGGCAATGACGCAGGTATTTAAAACAGATGTCAGCAAGTTGCCTGCTTACTCAGGTCATGCAGACAGTAAACAAGGTTATTTATTGGTAAAAGTCGTCAGCGTGGATAATTCTGCCGCTGGTGATGATGAGTCAATCAAGGGCGCGAAGTCTGAGTTGAATGCGGCATTGGCTGATGAGTACCTGACTGCATACAAGCAGTCATTGCGCGAGAAAGCCAAGATCAAAGTGAACGAGAGATTGTTAATGGATAAAAATGCAGAACAATAGCATTGGCTATTAACAGGCTGGTTTCCGGGATACGGGCTTGTGAGCCTGATCCTGGCCTAACTCTCCAAACCTGATTCAAATAAAAAAGGCACCATCGGTGCCTCTTTTATTTGGTGCTTTTTTTAATTACACCTTTATTAATTGCAAAATATGAGCTGGTTAGTCAATCACACCGGCTGCGGTAATGTTCATGCCGCCGTCTACGTAAGTGATTTCACCGGTAATGCCTGAAGCCAGGTCGCTGCAAAGGAAAGCCGCAGCATTGCCCACTTCATCAATAGTTACATTACGGCGTAACGCAGCGTGTTTTTCATTGAAGCCTATCATTTTATCAAAGTCAGCAATGCCTGATGCTGCAAGCGTTTTAATCGGGCCGGCAGACACCGCATTCACGCGGATGCCACGTGGGCCTAAGCTTTGTGCTAAATAGCGTACATTCGCTTCCAAACTGGCTTTGGCAACCCCCATGACATTGTAGTTAGGCATAGTGCGTTCTGCGCCAAGGTAGCTGAGTGTAAGCAGGCTGCCGTTGCGGCCTTCCATCATCGGATAAGCGGCTTTTGCCAGTGCTGAAAAGCTGTATGAACTGATGTCATGGGCGATACGGAAATATTCGCGGTTGATATTGTCGAGGTAGTCACCATCCAGCGCAACTTTTGGCACGAACGCAACGGAGTGTACCAGTGCGTCCAGGCCATCCCAATGTTTCGCCAGTGCCGGGAACAGGGCATCAATCTGTGCGTCTTCCGCAACATCACATGGCAATACGATCTTAGAATCGAAGTCAGCAGCTAAATCAGCAACGCGTTTTTCGTGTTTTTCCATCTGGTAGGTAAATGCGAGTTCAGCGCCTTCGCGTTTCATTGCCGCTGCAATGCCGTAAGCGATAGAGCGGTTGCTTAATAAGCCCGCGATGAGTACTTTTTTGCCTGCTAAAAATCCCATAATGAATCCTGTAATGATTTATTAAATCTGTAATTTGTTTTGCTATGCGGCACTTACTTGAGATGTCCGCTCCTGGGGTCCAGCGCATCGCGCAGGCCTTCACCGAGCAAATTATACCCTAACACCGTGATTAAAATCGCTAATCCAGGGAATAGCGACAACCACCAGGCGAATTGGATATATTCTTTGCCATCGGTCAGTATGTTGCCCCATGAAGCTTGCGGCGCCTGTACGCCTAAGCCCAGGAAGCTTAGACCCGATTCCATCAGTACAGCGCCGGCAACCCCCAGTACAGCGCTCACGATAATCGGGGTCAGGCTATTGGGTAGCAGGTGTTTGAAGATCAGGCGGTAGTCCCTGGCACCCAGTGTACGTGATGCCATGACATATTCACGCTCGCGCAAGCTCAGAAATTCGGCTCGTACCAGCCGTGTGACCCCCATCCATGAAGTCAGGCCAATCACGATCATGATGTTGATGATGGATGGCGTCAGGAAAGCAATGACTGCAAGTATCAGGAAAAAACTGGGGATCGAAAGCATGACATCCACCAGTCGCATGATAAAAACATCCACCCAGCCGCGATAGAAGCCGGCAACCGCGCCGAGCAGTATACCTATCAGGGTTGAAATGCCGACAGCGACCAGACCCACCAGTAAGGAGATGCGACCACCGTGCAGCATACGGCTTAATACGTCGCGTCCCAGGCCATCGGTTCCCATCCAGTGCTGCATGGATGGCCCAAGCAGGATCGCTTTCACGTTGATTTCGTTCGGGTCATATGGCGCAATGACAGGTGCCAGCATCGCGAGTACGAATATCAGCAGGATGATAATGAAACCAGCCAGTGCCAGAGGGTTGGAAAGCGCTTTTTTGAACAGGGGCCAGTTCATGACGTTATCCTTTTACCACACCGCGCCTTACGCGCGGATCGGCCCATGCATACATGAGGTCGGCAAGTAAATTGCCAAGTAGCGTTAATGCAGAACCGATGGTGAGTATTCCCATCACGACCGGAAAGTCTCGCATCAGCACTGCGTCATAAAATAATTTACCCATGCCAGGTATGGCAAAAATAGTCTCTGCGATTACGGAGCCACCGATAAGGCCTGGTATCGATAGGCCTATGATCGTAATCAGCGGCAGCAGTGCATTGCGCAACGCATGCGTGTAAATCACTTTGTGTTCATTGAGGCCTTTGGCGCGTGCGGTTGTGATGTAATCCTGGTGCAGCACATCCAGCATGCCGTTTTTAACAAACAAAGTGATGCCTGCCAGTCCAGTGATGGACGGAATAATCACCGGCAGGAATAAATGGCTCAGGGAGTCCTTGACCTTGCTCCAGTTATCCATCGAGTCGTAGTTAAGGCTATGCAGGCCTGAAATCGGGAACCAGTTATTGACGACGCCCAGCCAGTACATTAACAGCAGGGAGAGCCAGAAGCCCGGAATGGAAAAGCCGATGAAATTAAACAGGGTAATAGCACGATCCTGCCAGCCCAGATACTTGCGCGCAGCGATAATGCCTAATGGAATAGCCAATAACAGCGTGATTGCCAATCCGAGCAGGTTGATCATTAATGTAATCGGCAGTGCTTCCTGGATGAGACCTTTGGTCACGTTGCCGTCTTTATCTGTGGTTTGCCAGAACACGGGTTTCTGGTGGCTTGCGAATGACTTTCCGAAATCCAGCGTAGCCATACGCTTCAACCATAAACCATATTGCACGATAACCGGTTTATCCAGGTTATACATTTCACGCAGTTTCTGGCGGGATTCTTCACTGGCTTTCGGGTTGAAGGCCGATTCATTGCTGGTGATGTCACCTGGCGCCAGGTGCATGATCAGGAACGAAACCAGGCTGATGCCGACCAGTAGTGGAATCATCCATAGCACACGTTTGATAATATATTTAAGCATGGTTACTGACTTATTTCGTTACGCCTGAGCGGTTGTGGAATATACCAATCCTGTGAGTTGTGACCAATGCCGGCCGGAGGGGCGGGGTCATCAATACCTTTTACGCGTTTATGGATAGCAGTGAGGCCATAGCCGGCAGATAAATACACGATCGGGCTGTCTTCCAGTAACACGCGTGCAAATTCATGATAGATTTTCATGCGCTTATCAGGGTTTAGTTCCAGTCGGCCTTGTTCCAGTAATTGATCCACAGTCGGGTTATGGTAGCCGATAAAATTAAACTGTCCCGGCGCCTGCTGGCTGGAATGCCAGATATTGAACTGGTCAGGATCAAGCCCCAGTCCCCAGCCTAGCACGACTACATCAAAATCTCCGGTTTTAATAAAGCGGCTGATAAAGCTTGCCCATTCAATCGCGCGGATTTTGACATCAATCCCGATATCTTTCAGGCGGCGCTGAATCAATACGGCTGATTTTTCACGTTCTTTGTTCTGGTTGGTGATGATTTCAAACGCAAAAGGTTTGCCATCGCGCTCCAGTATGCCGTCGCCGTCTGTGTCGGAGAACCCGGCTTCCTTAAGCAGTTGCCGCGCTTTGGCCGGATCGTAAGGGTAGGGGGTGAGCGCGGGATTGCTCCAGCGCGTACCCGGTTTGTACGGGGAAGCGATGTTGATGCCCAGGCCCAGGTATACGCCATCTATGATTTCCTGTTTATCGATTGCATAGTTAATGGCGCGGCGCACACGGACGTCGTCAAAAGGTTTGTGTTTGAGGTTGAAACCCATGTAGGTATAACTATTGCCAAGCTCTTTGTAAAGCGCGAGTTTTTGCTGCAAAGCCGGGCGTGACGGAATAATGCGCGAATATTTAATTGGGTCGAGACCCATATAGTCGATGTTGTCGGCCATCAGTTCGAGGAACTGGGCTGAATTATCCGGAATAATACGCGTAATCAACTGGTCGATTTTGGCCTGACCCAGCACCGAGTTAGGGTTTCTGGATAGCTTGAGGTTTTCGCCATGGGTCCAGCGATCCAGTTTGTAGTAATGGCTGCCTACCGGGTTGCGGGCAAATGAAGTGGTGTGCAGATCCTGGCCTTGCAGCAGATGCTTAGGCAGAATCTGTAATCCTGCCCAACTATCCAGCGCCGGTGCGTAAGCCTGGGCGTATGTCACGGTAAACGTGAGCGGGTCTGGTGTTTCGGCTTTTTTAACCAGCTGGAAGTCAGAGGCGTATGGGCTTGCTGTTTTGTCATCGGTCACAGCTTGCCATGTAAATAAAGCATCTGCACTCGTTAATGGTTTGCCGTCAGCCCATTTCATACAGGGTTTGAGCCTGAAAGTGATCGTTTTCTGGTCTGATGAAATTTCCCAGCTTTTTACCAGATCGCCTTCAAGTTCGAGGTTTTTATCATACTTGAGCAGTGAGTTGAAGATGTTTGAGCTGATGGCTGACGATGCTGATTCGCCGGCAATCATCGAGATCAACCCGCTGGGTTCTGCGGTCATTGCGCTGATCAGGGTGCCGCCGGCCTCGCTTGGGTATGGCTTGGATAAATCCAGGTCGGTCGCAGCCGGGTGATGTGAAGACCCGCAGGCGGAGATGATTAAGGTGACAAGAACAATTGAAGCTGTTTGAGTAAAGCTCGAAAATGCGTTTGTCATCTTGATATTTTTATTTAAGAGGCATCAGATTGTTTAATGGTAAGTTTGTTGCCGGGCTGAATGTGACTGCTGTATTTCTTGTTCCAGCGCTCCAGGTCTGCGACTGTAACATCGAATTTCTGGGCGATGCTATGCAGTGTATCGCCACGCTTCACTATATAGGACTGTGTCTTTTTAGCGTCATTTGTTTTATTCGTTTTTGTAGTGCTGTTTTCCGCAACACTGATGTTGAGCAGCTGGCCGGTTTTTACCCGGCTTGTTTTAAGTGAGTTAGCGGCCATGATCTGCTTGACACTGACTCCATAGCGCTTGGCAATGGTCGCCATCACCTCACCTTTTTTAACCTTATGTCTGACGCTGCGGTTTTCTTTTGGTTCATTTTCATCCGTTGATTCGCTGCTGAACGAAGCATCTTCATTGCCGGCTAAATTGATATTGGCGGCGCTATGTTCCGGGTTGGCGGAGAAATCCGTACCTGTGCTTTGTAAAGCGCTTTCTGATGTGCTGGCAGCGCTATTGCCATCAGCCTTAAAGTCCGTGCGGTTACCGTTGGGGACTAAGATCGTCGCGGTTTTCTTGATTTTGCTTTGTGCCGGTAAATCGTTCACGTCACGCAGCTTGCTGACATGAATGCCAAATTTATCCGCAATTTTTTCCAGGCGTTCGCCTTTCTTTGCAAAATAGGTTTTCCAGCTCACGAGCGGTTTATTGTAGTTTTCAAGGTTGGTCCTGAAGTTCTGTGCCGCCAGTATAGGCAACAGCAATTCCACGTTCTTGTTCTCGTTGGTAATGACCGGGCGGTTAAAGCTCGGATTTAATGCCAGAAATTCTTCATCGCTGATTTCAGCCAGTTTGGCAGCCAGGTGTGCGTCTATCTGTGCCGGGGCAGTCACTTTGGCAAAGTAGGGGGTGTTGGCGATGGTTTGGATATTGAGGCCATAGTTGCCGGGGTTGGTCATGAGGTTCTTGACCGCCTGCAACTTGGGTACGTAGTTCTTGGTCTCTGGCGGAAGGTTCAGGCTTTCGTAGTCTGTAGGCAAGCCTAGCTTGCGGTTGCGTTCAATTGCGCGCGATACCGTGCCTTCACCGGCGTTGTATGCAGCCAGTGCCAGATCCCATGCGCCGAACATGGCATGCAGTTTCTGCAGGTAAGTCAGAGCGGCGTCGGTCGCAAATGTAATATTGCGGCGGTTATCAAACCACCAGTTCTGTTTCAGGCCGAAATATTTGCCTGTGGACGGCACGAACTGCCAGATGCCTGAGGCGCGGCTGGTTGAGTAGGCCTTGGGATTGTAAGCACTTTCAATCATGGGCAGCAGCGCAATTTCAGTAGGCATGCCACGTTTTTCCACTTCTTCCACGACATGAAACAGGTATCTCTGGCTGCGTTCAACCATGCGTTTAACATAGTCTGGGCGTGAGCTATACCATTGCTCGTGTTTCTGCGTGAGGTTGGAAGTGGATTCCGGCATGGCATATCCGTTCTTGATGCGCTGCCATAAATCATCCCTTTCGACCTGGGGGAGCGTATTCTGGTAGGTATCTTCCGGTGGAATCGTTAAATCAAGTGCCTTGCTGATTCTGTCATCACGCGGGCTTTTCGGCATGACGCCGTCACCGCTGTTGTAAATCGGGCTGCCGTTATATGCCGGTGCAGCATTGGGTAAAGGGTTTGCGTTTTTCCTGTCACTGTTTTTCTGGGAAGAATCGTTTTGGCTGTTGCCTGTGCTGCCCATATCGCGCAGTGCCGGTTTAAAGCTTTCATCGGAGTAGATGATGATCTCATCACCTTGTACATTACTGATAACGTTGGATTCAGCGTGCAGTGAATTGCTGGCCAGCAAGCTGCTGCCAAGCAATATTGAGGAGAGAACTGATAATTTGATGCTGGAAGATTTCATTCAAGTGGGACGCAGGATGTTTTTATTGAAATGATCAATGCGCAAATCAATAGAAATTCCATGGGTACGCTGTAAATCATAAGGTAGCAGCATGGTAACGAATAGATGCTTGTAAAGTCAAGTAAAATTCCAGTGTAAATTACTTTATATATTAATCATAACACTATGATTAATAAGAATTTCTTAGCTCTCTAACTTTTGTGAAAACCTGAAGTAACGGCTGGTTTGGCAAGTGCGTTGACAGCTGGATTTGTTTTGATTCGCAACGCAGGAATGGATTGGTTGCCAGTTCCAGTGCAATCGTAGACGGCAGGCTGGGTAATTGCGCTTTGCGCATGGCGGCAGTATCTTGCTGTCTTCTGGTCAGCGCTTCGTTATCAGGCTCTATGGATAATGCAAAGTCGATATTATGCAGCGTGTATTCATGTGTGCAGAATACCTGTGTTTCCGGCGGCAGTGCCGCCAGTTTCTGCAGCGATGAAAACATCTGTGACGGTGTGCCCTCAAACAACCGGCCGCAGCCGGCACCAAACATCGTATCGCCGCAGAACAGCCACTTTTTACCGGCATGTTCAATATAAAAAGCAATGTGCCCAAGGGTATGGCCAGGTACGTCCAGCACTTTGATTTCTGTTAGCCAGCCGGTACATTTGAACTTGTCAGGCTCGTTGACCGGCACGTGCTGGAAGTCGTAGTGTTCCAGCCTGGGCGCAAATACCTGCGTATCGGGAAACTTTCTGAGCAGTGCATCAACTCCACCGATGTGGTCCTGGTGATGATGCGTGATCAGGATCGCTTCCAGCTCCAGGCTAAGTGCATTCAATATGCTGAGCAATGGCACCGCATCGCCCGGATCAACTGCCACGGCTTTAACGCCGTTGTGGATCAGCCAGATGTAGTTGTCATTAAAAGCCGGTACCGGAATAATTTGTAATGGATGTTGCATATCGTCTATTATCTGGCAAAAGGTTTCAATTTATTTACTGAATATTGCGTCATATTGGAATAATACCCTTGTTAATGAGTGAGCAGCCAAATCAACAGCAAGTGAATGATGCCCGCCATGCGTGGTTTGACAGTACGCTGGGACGCTACCTGCAACAGGAGGAGCAACCCCTGTATGACCAGGCAGTCGTCGATTTGTTCGGCTTCAATGCCTTGCAGATGGGCTGCCCGCAGATGAACCTGCTGCGCAATTCGCGTGTTGCCTATCGCTATGTATCTTCAGACTTTGCTGACGCTGCAGCCAGAGCTGATTTGCAGTGCTGCGATGATTTTTTGCCAATTGCCGATACCAGCCTGGATCTGCTGTTATTGCCGCATCGCCTTGAATTTAGTGAGCGTCCGCACCAGACGCTGCGTGAGGCTGAGCGGGTCATGATTCCGGAAGGGCACTTGCTGATATCCGGATTTAATCCGCTGAGCCTGTGGGGCTTGGCACTGGGGTTGAAAAATATAGTTTCAGGTCGATGCTGCACTCGAACATACCCATGGAACAGCAGGTTTATCGGGCTTGCCCGTTTGAAAGACTGGCTTACTTTACTGGGGTTTGAAGTCCTGTCGGTAGAAACCTGCTGCCATATTCCGCCATTTGAGCAGGAAACGTGGCGGCAGCATTTTCGGTTTATGCATAAACTCTGTACTCGCTGGCTGCCATTTATGGGCGGTGTGTATTTTATCGTTGCCAAAAAGCGAGTGGTCGGTATGACACCGCTGAAACCTAACTGGAAAAAGTCACCTTTGCAACCCGGCCTGGCCGTAAGGCCAACCCAGCGTAAGCCAAGCCAGAATAGCGCGATCAAACCACAGCACACAAACCATTGCGGGCAGTGAGCATAACCCGCTTGAGTCAAGACACCCGACCCGGATCAGTAAATGATGCGCTTGGGATTGGCTGTGTAGTCTTCCAGTGTTTTTAATGCTTCTGCTTCAAGGATCTGGATTTCGGGGATTCGCCGCTGAACTGGCGCTTTACTCAATTCTTCAAAGATCAATTGATCATCAAATAGCGACGCCGCGGCGGCCTGTATGCTGAAGCCGTAAAATACGCGATCCAGACGTGCCCAGTAGATGGCGCTCAGGCACATCGGGCAGGGCTCGCCGCTCGTGTAAAGCTCGCAGCCACTTAAGTCATAGGATTGAATGCGTTTGCTGGCATCGCGGATCGCAACTATTTCGCCGTGCGCGGTCGGGTCTTTGGATGACAGCACGTGGTTCCAGCCTTCACCTATGATGTTTCCGTCTTTAACGATGATTGCGCCAAACGGCCCGCCGTCGCCGGCTTCCATGCCTTTGCGTCCAAGCTCAATGGCATACCGCATGAATTTCTCAGCCTGTTCTTTATCGTAAAAGCTCATTGCCATTCCCCATTGCGCTCATTGACCCTGCACACTGCAATTATGACAGCATATCTGCCGGAAAATTTGTCATGGCCAGGCATTAAACCTGCATTAATATTTTCCTGATTTCCAGTTCATCCAGGCCTTTGCCGATAATCACAATGCGTGAGTCAGGTTCAGCTTCTGTCCAGCCTTCAAGCAGCGTGGGCGGATAGGGAGTGAAATGCACCGCATGGATCGCCAGTGGCGCCGGCTGGTCATCTGCATGAATAATACCTTTTAATCTTAGTAATTTTTCACCATGCGTCTGGCATAGTTTTAAGATCACCGGTTTCAGCTCACGCCATTTCAGTGCGGTGGGCATGGTAACGGTGAAACTTTTGATTTCATCGTCATGTGCCTTTTGCGGCAGTGTGCCTTTCGGCAGATTGTTTTTCACCGGTGCGCGCAGCCAGCGCTGTGGTTCTGCCTGTTTGGTTTCAATGTTGAATAAACCGGCATCAATAATAAACGCAGGGTCAATATCGCCATGAACCACCCTGTGCTGGGTCGCGCCCGGATTGATGGCACTCAGTTTCAGCGCCAGGTCGTTGATCTGGGCATCGCTGGCCAGGTCGGTTTTAGTCAGCAGCAATACGTCAGCAACGGCAGCCTGTTTAAGTGCTTCCTGATTTGCCGTGAGCTGTTCCGTGCCGTAAACGCAGTCTATGGTGACCACAACCGCATCCAGCCTGTACACGGATTCGATTACCGGTTCATTCATGAGGTTAGCCAGTATCGGCCCAGGGTCTGCCATGCCTGTCGTTTCAATCACCAGGCGCTTGAACTCGGGAATCGCCTGCAGAGCGCGTTTGAAAAACAGGTCGCGCATGGTGTCCGCCAGCTCGTTTTTAAGCGAACAGCATAGGCAGCCGGAGCTGAGCAGCACGGTATTGTCCGCGATATGTTCACTTTCAATGTTTTGTGCCAGGTTGCTGTTGGCAAAAATCTGATCCAGGCCGGCATCGCCAAGCTCGTTGATGATGACAGCAGTGTCACGCATGGCGGGGTTGTGCAGCAGTTTATTCAGCAGTGTGGTTTTTCCGCTGCCTAAAAAACCGGTGAGCAGGGTGACGGGGATTCGATTATCCATAATGATGTTTGGTTTTATTCAAAGGGAATCTGCTAAATACAAGGTAAAATGTCACAAATTTTAAT
>Ga0208626_1000594_pt1 | contig 11252 bp, 10 predicted proteins | sample LakWasMet10_HOW4_2_FD_183860 | JGI IMG/M metagenome (GOLD analysis project Ga0208626, IMG submission 183860) | Freshwater sediment methanotrophic microbial communities from Lake Washington under simulated oxygen tension - Sediment Metagenome... | ecosystem: Environmental > Aquatic > Freshwater >... | reverse complement strand
TCACCGTGGTTTGCCGTGCCGTGCACTGAGCAGTTATCGCGTGCTAAGCAGGCATGGCTTGCTCGCGCAGCAGTGCATAGACTGCCATGTCCACATGTTGGCCCCGCACAAAATTGGCACCACGTGCCACGCCTTCGCGGGTAAATCTACACTTGATGGCGACTTTCTCCGAGGCCAGATTGGCGGTATTCATCCGAATTTCCAGCCGGTTGATCAGCAAAGTATTAAACAGATATTGGCTCAGCATACGCACGGCGCGCGTGGCAATGCCGCGGTTACGCTGCGTCTGTGCCAGCACGGTATAGCCAATTTCGCGGGCATTAAAATACGGCACCGACTTGAAATGCCAAATGATGCCGAGGATGGTGTCGTCCTGATCGACGATTAGCAGTTTTTCATGGCTGTCATTGGCAAGGCCGTCGATTTCAAAATTTTTCTCAAAGGTTCTGGGCGAGGTGATAGCGCCGGGCAAATACTCGCCGCGCAATTCCAGATCATTTAATAGCGGCACCAATGTTGCCAGGTCATGCCGGGTAATAAAACGGATCGCCAGATTGCCGTCTTTGATCATATTACTGCTCCTTTTGTGGTACCGAGCGCCTGGTTCTGCCTGTTTACTGCGGCTTCAGCAGCGTGTAAGCCCTGAGCTTGCATCAGTTGCCAAACGGTTTGTGGCTGCTCCGATTGTTGTAGAAATTGCAGCACATCCTGCCGTGCGGCCGGCGTTTTATTCTGTGACAGCTTCATTTTTGCGTGCAGCGCTTCGATCCTGACCACAAAGCCGGTAATGGCTGCGGACAGCTGCTTTTCATAGGCAAGGTTGCTCTGGCGCCCGCTCGCTGCGACAGCATCAGTGCCCGCCGCCAGGCTGACAAAACTATCCTGCACCTGTTGCGGTAACGCTTGATTGGCCTTGGCTTGTTGTCTGCGCACTAGCGCCAGCGTACTTCTGGGATCTAATAACTGCACTGTGCCGCTTACTTCCACCAGACTGTAATTCCAGGTGGCCACCTGCGGTTGCTGTTGATAACACTCTGCTGCGACATAAGCATGCGGGCCCTGAATCACCAGTTTCACGCTATCGCCATCCTGCAGGCTTTGCAGCTGCGGGTTTTGTGCCGCTAAATGGCCATACACGCTGCCTGTCAGGCCAGTGGGGTGAGCCCATTCAAACAAAAACGGTATTGCGCTGAGCTGTAAATCTGCGGTCAGCAACAAGCCAAAATAATGCTGTTGCAAAAACTGCCGGATCAGTTGTGGATCATCCAGTAAAAAATGGGCTGGGGTGTAAGTCGGAATCATTGGAAACCTCTGGCGCGCGCCATATACAGCTGTTGGAGATTTATTGTTGACGCTGAATAGCAAAAGCATTGCTGATGGACTGAAAGCCAACCTTGGGGTAATAACCCATCGCGCTCGGCGCACTTAACAGCAGTTGCTGGACCTGCGGGCCGCTGTGCTCAGCAACCGCCTGCAACAATAATCGGCCTATGCCTAAGTGCTGCAGATCGCCGGCCACCAGCAAATCGGCTATGTAACAAACAAAAGCGCTGTCAGTTAAACAACGGGCCAGACCGACCAGCTTGCCATCGATACGGGCACTCAGTGTCAGATTGGCGCCGCTAAATAGTTGTGCCATCCGGGCGCTATCTGCCAGTGGCCGCTTGATGCCAGACGAGTGGTACAGCGCCAGATATTCATCCAGTCGTTCAGGCTGCCAGGCTTCCACTTCGATCGTCAGAGCGACACCCGTGGTGGTGAAATGTTGGTTGGTGGTGGGATGCATACAAAACTCCTGAAAAAACTGGCTGGCGTTGGTGAGCAATGGCTGGTTAAATGCAGCTTAAGAGGCAATTGGTTCTATCAAAAGAACCAGTTTTGATAAATTGATGGATCCAGTTATGCGCATTGAACCCGATAGCATTCGGCTGAGTGGCGAAGGCAGTTTGCAGTGGCAGCTGTATCAGGCGTTGCGGCAACCATTGTTAAGCGGGCTCTGGCCCAGTGGCGCATTGCTGCCATCGAGCCGGGTATTGGCCAGTGAACTGCAGCTCAGTCGCAATACGGTCAATGCCGCATTGGCGCAGCTGGTGGCGGAAGGTTATCTGCAAGGCCAGCCCGGCCGGGGCTATTGCATCATCACCCAATTGCCTGATGCTTATTTTCAGGCCAGCCGTGTTGCTAACAGCCACGGCTTGTCGCAAAGCGCTAGCACCAACACAAAGGCGAACAGCAGCGCAGAAAAGTTGCCTCAGGCAGCAACACCATCTAAGACCGGTCTGCTGGAGCCTGGCGTGCCGGACCTCAGTGCTTTTCCCTACCGCATCTGGCAGCGGTTATTACAGCGCCATGCCACCCGGCCCTTGTTAGGCGTCGGCGGTGATGTGCTGGGCTATTTGCCATTGCGTCAGGCGTTAAGCCTGTATCTGCAACAGTCCAGGCAAGTGCACTGCACCGAACAGCAGATCCTGATCACGGCCGGCGCACAGCAGGGGCTTTATGTCGCGGCGATGCTCGTCGCGACGCGCGGCGACAAAGTGCTGATGGAGTCACCGGGTTATGGTCGGCTGCGCCAGGCGCTGCAATTGCAGGATTTGGCCATTGGTTATCTGGATGCTGCCGGGCCTGAAGGTGTGACAGCAGAAGATTTGGCGGCGCAGCAGCATTGCAAAGCGTTGTTTCTGACACCAGGCCATCAATACCCGATGGGCGGCATAATGCCGTTGTCACAGCGTTTAGCAATTTTACAATGGGCGCAGCAACAGGGTTGTTGGCTGGTCGAAGACGACTATGACAGTGAATTTCAGTTTAAACACCGGCCTGTTGCCAGCCTGCAGGGATTGGCACAGGGGCAGGGCGTGATTTTTGTCGGCAGTTTTAGCAAAACCATGTTGCCGGCATTGCGGCTCGGTTATCTGGTGGCGCCGACGGCATTGATCCAGCGTGCGGCCGCGATAGTGCAGGCCATCCACGGCGATGTCCCATTGTTGACGCAGGCTGCACTGGCCGATTTTATCAGCGAAGGCCATTTCAGCCGGCACTTGCGTAAAATGCGCAAACTGTATCAGCAGAAACAACAGCTAGCGCAACAACTGGCCAGCCAGTATTTACCGGACTGGCAGCTGCATGCACTGCACGCCGGGTTACATTTAGTGCTGCGTTGCCCGGCTGCCATGCAGTCGTCGTTTGATGGCCCATTACTACAACAGCGGCTGGCCGCAGCAGGCTATGCGCCGGCGTTATTGTCCAAATATCAGTTTAGCGGTGAGACTGCCGCCGGCGTGGTGATCGGCATCGCCAATATCAGCCCTGCTGATCTGGAGCGTGGTTTGCAATTGATCGCGGCAATTTGTGGTGCAGCTCCCCAGCATCCCTGAGCAGTTGCGATTGAATTGACAACAGCGTCTTGATGTAATTTTGCTAAAAATCTCGTTTTTTGAGGTCATGCAAAGATGGATTTTGTGTTATTCGCCAGTACTTTGCTGATTGGTGAGGGTTGAGGACCGTTGTGCGTACAGAAGTATGGTTTGTGCCAAATGCGGGCATTTTTTAAACGTCATGTACGGCAAGCGAAGCGTCGCCGTACATTCCCCAATATTCGATTTCCGCAACTCACTCAAAGCGGCGCGTCCACATCTTTGATCGTGACATTGCCGTTGACGCGGCGTTCTACCGGAGCCAGCAGCTTCACCACTTTATGTGCTTGTTCAGTGCGGGCAAAGTCCATCAATGTCTGGCTGTTGCACACCACTTTTTTCACTGCGTTGTCTTTGCTGATGCGATAGGCTTTTAAGGTTTTTACCAGGCCAAAAGCGTCGTCTTGTGAGGCTTCCATGCAGACACTCAACACAGCTTGGTCGATATAAGACAGATCGCCTTTGCTGGCGGTAGCAGGCATTGCCAGGCTGGTGGCAACTGTGATGGTCAATGCGGCACTGCGTAATAAGGTCATGCTGTTCATTAGATATCCCTCGGGGTTATTGGCTTGCTCAGTGGTTGGCCGCGCGTCGTCAGTACAGGCGCGGTGATGGCTGTATTGTCGGGCGGACCGAGGCGCTTGTCTGAACAAAAGGGACGGCAGGCTGTGCTCGGGTGATGAAGTGACCAGCGCTGAAACTGATGGGATAACAGGGGGCGCTGGTCGGTAAACAGGATGTCGCAGTGCTGGATTTAGCGAAGTCGCCGGCTTACAACTCAGCCAGCCGGCCTTCCCAGTTTTGTTTGTACCGTCTTGATGCACTGACCACTTTGCCGTCGGATAAAGTGAACTGATAGTCGTTGTGGTGGGTTTTCACTTTATGCACATGATGCAGATTGACCAGAATAGAGCGGTGAATTTGCACAAAATGCGCCGGTAGCCGTTGCAGCAATTCTTTAATGGTTTCCCGGATCACCAGATTTTCCGACAGAGTCTGCACACACATATAATTACCGGCCGCTTCAATCACCCGCACATCGATATCATCCAGCAACAGCGTTGACGCGCCGGTGCGAAAGGTCAGTTTATGCGGCTGCGCCACTTCACTGAGCGGCTGGTTTTTATCCAGCGTGGTGCGCACATCGAGCAGGCACTGCGCCAGGCGCTGGCGCGATACCGGCTTTAGCAAATAATCAAAAGCAAAATGCTCAAAAGCCGAAAACGCATATTGCTCATAAGCAGTGACCAGTACCAGCAGTGGCGGACTTAATGCCGATGCTTTGTTCAGTTGCTTCAGAATATCGATGCCTTTGAGTCCCGGCATCTGAATATCCAGAAACACTAGATCGACCTGATGCTGCTGTAAATAAATCAGCGTGTCGTCGCCGTTATCAAAACAGGCGTCGATTTGCAGGTTCGGATAGTTGGCAAGTTTGGCTTTCAGATTACTGATCGCCAGCGGTTCATCGTCCGCGATCACCAGCCGGATGGGCTGCATATAACACCTCCAATGGTAAATTCAGCCGGGCGTAAAATCCGCTGGCCGGCTGTAATAAAGTCAGACTGGCGCGATCACCAAATAACAGTTCCAGTCGTTCGCGCAGTTGTTGCAGACTGGCCGGCACTAAGTGCTCAGGCCAGATTGGCGCTTGTGGGCTGGCTGCTTCGCTCTGAATGGCAAACAACAACGATTGCGCGGTGCGTTGCAACACAATCTCCAAATGAATAGGGCCGCTGTGCTCGGCGACAGTTGCCAAAATGGCATGTTCGGCCAACGGCTGGAACAATAAAGTCGGCAGTTGCAGTGCAGGCAACAAAGCAGAAGATGCCGGATCCAACTGCCACTCCAGCACCAGCCGCTCACCAAAACGGACCTGCTGAATGGCAAGATAAGCCTCCAGCGCCTGCAACTCTTCTTTGAGCGGCACCCACTGGTCATCCTGATTCTTCAGCGAATGACGTAAAAATGCCGATAGCTGCTGGATTAAATCCTCGGCGGCATAGCCTTTGCGGCTGACGATCAGTGAATTTAGTGCATTCAGCGTATTAAACATAAAATGCGGATTAACCTGATACCGCAACACTTTCAGCCTGGCCTGACGGGCTTGTCGCAACAATTGCTGGCGGTTTTCCAGCTGCTGCAGCGTGAAATAATTCAGCTTCATCAGCAAAAACACCGCGATCCAGCCACAGAGTGGCAATAACACCAGCTGGATCCCAACGACAAAATAATGGCTCCAGTGCGTGATGCTGTCGGGCCCACTTTTCATCGCATAATGAGTGAGCAGATATTGCCGCAGCGGGATCAGCAGCAATAACAACGGTGCCAGATACAAGGCGAGGCGTTTCAGCTGTTGCTGCGGGCTGGCTGGCCGTGCCAGTTCCCGTGCCCCAACCCAGCCCGTCACACTCATATTGATCACAGTGATCAGCGTATAAGTCGCCAGATACGGGAACGAAGCTTCTTTTTGCAATGGGATCAGCAGGCTCAGATGGGTGTATTTCAGCAGCAAATAACCCAGCCAATACAGATTGTGCCAGAACCAGAAACGGGTCAGCTGCAGCGCAGCAGCGGGCGTATGGCTCATCATGAGGCACTCAGTTGTTGTGGCAGCGCGATGGCAACGCTAAATCCGGCCGGCAAACTTTTGACGACCAGCTGAGCCTTCTCGCCGAAGTGCTGATACAGCCGGTCGCGAATATTGCGCAGGCCCACGCCGGTGCCGTGACTGGCCTGGGTCTGATCACCGGGGCCATCATCCTGCACCGACAGCTGAACCTGGCCGTCCTGTTGACTGCCGATAATGGTGATCGTTGCACCATTTTGCCGGGCGGCCACGGCGTATTTGATGGCATTTTCCACCAGCGGCTGCAGCAATAATGCCGGTACCAGCTGTTGTTTCACTTGTTCATCGATTTGCCATTGCACGCGCAATTTGTCGCCAAAACGGGTTTTTTGCAGCGTCAAATAGGCTTCGATTGCACCCAGCTCGTCGGCCAGCCGTACCAGCGAATCGGGCGAGTGGCTCAGCGAATAGCGTAAAAAGGTCGACAGTTGTTCTGACATCAGCTCAGCGTCGTCAAACCGTTCGGCTTCCAGCAGCGCACAGACCGAATTCAGCGCATTAAACGTGAAATGCGGATTCAGCTGGTGCCGCAGCGCCTGTAATTCCAGCTGCTGGATATTCTGCGCCAGCCGGTGTGATTCCTGCAGCTGAGCCTGTTGCTGACAATAACGGTTGAAACTAAGAAAACCCGCCGCCCAGACAAAAAATGCCAACGCATGTGTGTCGAGCTGTCCGAGTAATAAATTCTGATGAAAATTATATTTTTGCCACAACAACATACTGGCGTAGTTAAACAGCGGGATGTAGCAAAGTGCGAGTGCTGCCGTGGCCAGAAATAGGCGTAATGCAGACAATTGCCAGCGATTAGCCAACGTCATCAGCGCGCTGGTCAGGCCCAGCTGCACCACTAAGGCGCCCATCGACAACAAAAAGTACTTTAGTTCGAGTTTTTCTTTCCATACCAGCACTTCCAGCAGCAGATTCATCACTTCAAACGAAGCGACTGCGCACCAGAACCACAGGTTAAAACGAAATAAACGGGCTAAATCCAACGGCATTTGGCATGACTCTGCGGCTGCTCTTGGTTGCCAGTATATGAACAAAGACCGGGTGAAGGGCAAGTGCGGGTTCAGCGGAGGCCGCGCTGGGACAAGTAGGGATAAGCGGGGAAACGTGATTGTCACACCGTTGTTTGTCCGGCGCTGAAACTATGACCAGGTTTACGCACGCAGGCCTCCTTATTCACGCAAATAGCGCAGCAATTTGTCAAAAGCCCGGTAGCTCAATGCTTCGAGTAGGTGAGAGCGGTTGATCTCCGCACAATCGGCCAGATCGGCCACAGTGCGCGCAACTTTCCATAACTTATGGAAGCTACGGCTCGACAGCTGTAGTTGTTGCACTGCCTGCTCCAGAAAGATGCTGTCGGCGCTATGCAGCGGACAACAGCGTTCCAGCTCCCCGCTGCTGAGGCGGGCATTCGGTTTGCCCTGACGGCTCAGCTGACGCTCCCGACCGGCCAGCACCCGTGCCGCGACCTGCGCGCTGCTGTCGCCAGTTTGGGCCTGACTGAGCTGGCCGGCCGGTAATAGCGGTACTTCAAGCTGTAAATCAATCCGGTCTGTCAGCGGACCTGAAATACGCGCCAGATAACGCAGAATTTGTTCTTTGCTGGCGCGGCCATCCAGATGATGCCCGGTTGGACTTGGGTTCAGTGCTGCCACCAGCTGAAACTGCGCTGGAAACTCGGCCTGGCGACCGGCCCTGGAGATATGTACCACGCCGGTTTCCAGCGGCTCACGTAGCGCGTCCAGCACGTGGCGCTGAAATTCCGGCAGTTCATCGAGGAATAACACGCCATGATGCGCCAGCGAAATTTCGCCGGGCTTGGGTAACTTACCGCCGCCGGCCAGCGCTGGTGCCGAGCTGGTGTGATGGGGCTGACGAAACGGTCGCTGGCGAAAACCGCCGGGCGCCGGCAACGCGGCAATTGAATACAAGGCGGCACTTTCCAGTGCTTCACTGAAAGTCAGCGGCGGCAAAATACCGGGCAGACGCTGCGCCAGCATCGACTTGCCGGTACCAGGCGGGCCGTACATCATTAAATTATGCGAGCCACAGGCTGCGATCTCTAATGCCCGTTTGGCATGTTGTTGGCCTTTAACATCCGATAAACACAGTGGGTTATTTATAGGTGTCGCGACTGGTGCGGGGATGGCGGGCAATGCCTGTTGACCGAGTAAATGGCTGTGCACCTGCAGCAGGTGCCAGGCGCCGAGCACACCGGCGTCAGGAATTTGCTGCGCTGCGATGGCGTTTTGCATCGGCAACAATAATGAGCGACCGACTTGTTGTGCTGCCAGTGCCAGTGGAATTTCACCGACAATAGGCCGGATCTCACCGGAAAGGGCCAGCTCGCCATAAAATTCGGTGTCTCCTACTGCAGAGGCGGGTAGCTGGCCACTGGCGACCAGAATGCCAATAGCGATCGGCAAGTCAAACCGGCCACCTTCTTTGGGTAAATCGGCGGGAGCCAGATTGACGATAATTTTGCGATCCGGAAAGTCAAAACCACAGGTCAGCAAGGCGCTGCGCACCCGATCCCGCGCTTCCCGCACAGTAGTTTCTGCCAGACCGACCAGCTGAAACGCCGGCAAACCAGCCGACAAATGCACTTCAATAGTCACGGCCGGTGCTTCCAGCCCCAGCCGTGCCCTGCTGTGGATCAGCGCCAGTGTCATACACATCCTTGCGAAGGGATAAACTTAACTGTTTAGCAAAAGGTTAATAAATTGCAAATATATTTATTGGTTTACACCGGTCGGCGCACTGACTTTCTTCTTATCACGGAAGCCGCTACACTGGCCCCTTATCAGTCATTCAGCTGTTTTTTCTGACGTATTTCGCCCGGGCCTCCATGATCACAGAAGTGCAAACTGCAAAAAGTCGTTATCTGTTTTACCGGGTGATTGGGTATCTGCTGGTGATCCTGTCGATGTTTATGCTGCTGACCGCCGGTGTTGCAGTGTATTTTAATGAACAAAGTTTCTGGAGTTACCTGACCAGCAGCCTGCTGACTATCAGCGTGGGTTACAGCCTGGTGTACAAAGGCCGGCACGACTTTGTGTTGATGAAACGGCAGTTATTCCTACTGACCACCTTGTGTTGGGTGTCGATCTGTTTATTTGCCACTTTGCCGTTTGTGCTGGTGCTGCCTGGCATCAGCTATGTCGACGCCGTGTTTGAAACGGTGTCGGCAATCACCACCACCGGTGCAACGGTACTCAAAGGCCTTGATACCATGCCGCGTGGCCTGTTGTTCTGGCGTGCGGTGCTGCAGTGGATTGGTGGCGTCGGCATTATCGTGATGGCGATTGCCATTCTGCCGGCATTGAAGATCGGCGGCATGAAGTTATTTAAAACGGAGAATTCGGATATTTCCGAGAAGATCCTGCCGCGCAGTTCCAGTTTGTCGCTGATGATTGGCGTGGTCTATCTGACCATGTCGGCCAGCTGTATGACGTTGTTTTATCTGTTTGGCATGAATGGTTTTGATGCGATCACTCATGGGATGGCGACTGTAGCTACCGGTGGTTTTGCCAATTATGATGCGTCTTTTGGTCACTTCAACGACCAACCGGAACTGCTATGGATAGCCTCAGTCTTTATGCTGTTGTCCGCTTTGCCACTGGTGTTGCTGGTCGGCACGGTGCGGGGTCATAAATGGTTGTTATTACGGGACCCGCAGGTCCGTGCTTTCCTGACTATCACGGCGTTTTGTGTCGTGTTGCTGACGTTGTATCAGCATTATCACAATGGCCGGCCGTTGCTGGATGCGCTGACCCACACCACTTTTAACGTCATTTCAATTATCACCACTTGCGGTTTTGCCAGTGAAAACTATGCCGCCTGGGGTGGCCTCGCGCTGATTATTTTCTTTTATCTGACCTTTTCCGGTGGCTGCTCGGGTTCCACAACCGGCGGCCTGAAAATCTTCCGGACGCAGCTGGCGGGTTTGCTGCTGATTAAGCAATTTAAGCTGCTGGTACACCCGAATGCAGTCTGGGTGCAGAAATACGGCAGCAAACCGGTCAATGACCAGTTGCTGGGATCGGTGCTGGCTTATTGTTTTATTTACTTTGCCTCGATCGGTGCGTTAGCGCTGGGCTTGTCGATGTATGAATTGGATTTTGTCACAGCGCTGACCGGTGCAGCGACCGCAATCAGCAATGTTGGTCCGGGGCTTGGACCAGTGATTGGGCCGGACGGGACATTTGCCAGTTTACCGGATGGCGCCAAATGGCTGATCAGCTTTGGTATGTTATTGGGCCGGCTGGAAATCCTGACCGTGCTGTTGTTGTTTACGCCGATGTACTGGCGTTTTTAAACCTCTGGCAGCCCAGGCAGATTTTTGCTTATTTGCCTTGCGTTGCTGTTGTTTTCACCTAAAATGACGATCCGTCAACTTTTCACGGATCGACAGATGACTGATGCTCGGCTCCCAGCCGCAATCGCCGTGACAGCACCGGGCGTGGCACCACTGCCAACGGCCCGCAGCAAAGCGCGGCAGCAACGTGAACAGCAGTTGCTGGAGTTGGCGCAACAGATCCTGAGCCAAGACGGCTTCACCGGTCTGACCATGGACCGCCTGACCAGCATGTCAGATGTCTCCAAAGGCACCCTCTATAATCATTTTTCCAGCAAAGAAGATGTGCTGACCGCACTCAGTGTTGATTCTCTGCAGCGGTTATTACAGTTGTTTCAGCACGCTAGTACCTATGCTGGCAATAGTCGCGAGCGCGCGCTGGCGCTGCATCATGCTTATCACAAATTCAGTGCCGCAGAGCCGACGTTATTTTTATGTCTGCTCAGCGCCGCGACACCTGGCGTGATGGAAAAAAGCTCACCAGCGCGTTTGCAGCAGCGCCAACAACTGGAAATGCAGTTGTTGCAATATTGCCAGCAGGTGCTGTCAGACGCACTGGACGATGGCAGTCTGCAGCTGCCAGTGGGTGTATCGCTGGAGCAATGGTCTTTTATTAACTGGGCGCTGGCTTTTGGTTGTAATGCGCTGTTTGTACCGCTACGCCAGCTTGGGCTTTTTTCCGGTTTGGCAGCGCCACAGGTGAATTTACACAGTATCAATTTATTATTTGATGGCATGGGCTGGTTGCCGCTGTCATCCAGCTGGGATTACCAGCAAAGCTGGCAGCAGATTGGCCAGATGTTTGGCAGTCAAATTGCCGAAGGCACGACCCCCTTATTATCGC
>Ga0208626_1000593_pt1 | contig 11258 bp, 9 predicted proteins | sample LakWasMet10_HOW4_2_FD_183860 | JGI IMG/M metagenome (GOLD analysis project Ga0208626, IMG submission 183860) | Freshwater sediment methanotrophic microbial communities from Lake Washington under simulated oxygen tension - Sediment Metagenome... | ecosystem: Environmental > Aquatic > Freshwater >... | reverse complement strand
TGACGCCGGCCTCGACGCGCACATTGCCCTGCACGACCGGCACGACCGCGAGCACCGACGGCAGCCTGCCCAGCGCGGCCGCATCGTCGATCGACAAGGGCCGCACCGTGCTGATCGTCGCGCCGGATAGGCCAAAGGTGGTTTTCTTGCCCGGATTGACCGACAACAGATGCGTGCCGAACTGAGTGAATTCGGCCAGCACGAAGGTATGGATGCCGCGCCCGATCGAGGTCAGGATCACCACCGCGGCGATGCCGATCACGAGCCCCAATGCGGTCAATGACGAGCGCAGTTTATGGCTGATGATCGAGCGATAGGAGAAATGCAATAAATCCAGGGTCTGCATGGTCAGCGCTTGCCCAATGCGGCGATCGGATTCAGCTTGGCGGCCTTGCGGGCCGGCAGGAAGCCGAAGGTCAGGCCGTTCAGCAGCGCGATGCCGAGCGCGGCGAACAATGCCCAGGGCGGCAGTTCGAAAGGAAATGTCGGATAAATCACCTGCAGGCCGGCCAGGGCGAGTTGCCCGAGCAGCGCGCCGACCGTGGCGCCTGCCAGCGACAACAGCGCGGCTTCGGTCAAAAACAGCGCATGCAGTTGGCCGCGGGTCGCGCCCAGGGCTTTCAGCAGGCCGATTTCGGCGGTGCGCTGAGTCACGCTGACCAGCATCACGTTCATCACCAGGACGCCGGCGACCGCCAGGCTGATCGCGGCGATGCTGGCGACGGTCAGGGTCAGCGCGGTCAATATCTTGTCGAAGGTATTCACCACGCTGTCCTGGGTGATGATCGTGACGTCGTCCTCGCCTTCATGGCGCGCCTTGATGATGGCTCTGACCTCATCGACGGCCTTGTGCATCGCCTGCTCGGATTTGGTTTCGGCCAGAATCCTGAACAGCGACTCGGTATCGAACAGGGCCTGCGCGGAAGCGACCGGAATGATCACCATTTCGTCGAAATCGGCGCCGATCGACTCGCCCTCGGAGGCCAACACGCCGATCACCCGAAAACGCCGGTCGTTGATGCGGAGCCATTGGCCGACCGCCTGCTGGTTCGCGAACAATTCCTTCCGTATCGTCTGGCCGATCACGCAGACCGACAGCGCCTGATCGGAGTCCATCTTGGGCAGGAAACTGCCTTGCGCCATCGAGAGGTGGCGGACCCGCAGCAGCGCCTGGGTTGAGCCGAAAATATTGGTTTCGCGTTCGAGCCCATGCACCGAAACCGGCGCGGAACCGATCATCAGCGGCGCGATCGCGGCGATATGCGGACTGACCGCCAGCGCCTCGGCATCGCCCAGCGTCATATCGCGCGGCGTTTCGCCGAATATGGGCGGGTGACCGCCGGTCGTTTCATTGCGACCCGGCAGCACGATGACCAGATGCGTGCCGAGCGACTCGAACTCGTGCACGATATAAAGGCGCGCGCTCTCGCCCAGCGCGACCAGGATCGAAACGGACGCGACGCCGATGCTCATCGCCAGGATGATCAAGCCGGCCCTGAGCGGCTGGGATTTGATCGCGAGCAGGGCCTGGCGGAAAAGGTCGCTCGGTAGCATAGCCGGACGCTCAGCGTACCCTGCCTGGTTAGGCCTGCGCCTTATTGTATTGGATCGAGGAATAGACCGAGAGCGCAATCAAGACCGCGCCGCTCAGGCCGGTGATCACTTCGGAAATATGCGTGGTCATGCTCATCAGCATGATGCCGGCCAGGACGCCGATCGCATAATGCGCGCCGTGCTCCAGGAACACATATTCGTCCAGCGTGCCCTGGCGCACCAGATAGACGGTCAGGCTTCGCACGAACATCGCGCCGATCGCGAGGCCGAGCATGATGATGATCACGTCCTGGGTGATCGCAAATGCGCCGATTACGCCGTCGAAGGAGAATGAGGCGTCGAGCACTTCCAGGTACAGGAAGCTCATCATGCCGGATTTTTTCAACGCCCCCGCAACCTGCTCCCCCTCGTCCTCGTCTTCAAACAATGCCGCGGCGCTATCGACCATCACGAACAAGATCACGCCGGATACGCCCGCGACCATCACTTCGAGGCGGATTTCGGCCGGCAGCCAGTGCTGAATGAACAACAGCAAGCACAACGCCACGATCAACTCGATCGACTCGAGCTTACCCCAGCCGGCCAACTTTTCTTCGATGGCTCCGAGCCAATGCAGTTCTTTAGCGTCATCGAAGATGAAGCCGAAAAAGACCATCAGCAAAAACATCCCGCCGAAAGCCGCGATCTGCACGTGCGACTCGGTCAGATGCTGCGCATAAGTCGTCGGGTCGTGCAGCGCCATGTCGGCGACGCCAAACAAACCGATACCGGTCGCGAACGAGACGATCAGGACCGGAAACAACAGCCGCATGCCGAAAACCGCGATCAGGATGCCCCAGGTCAGAAAGTAATGTTGCCAGCGATCATCCATGCGTTTCAACACCGAGGCGTTGACGACCGCGTTATCGAACGACAGGCTGACTTCCAGGACGCCCAGAATCAATGCGATAAAGGCACCGGTCAGGCCGCCCCAGTAAAGCGCGATCGCGAGACTCACGACGGTCACGATGATGGAAAGACGAAAGTGCTGCATGCAAAACTCCTGAATGTATTTTATGGAAGCGTAACTATAAGTCGAATTATCTTAAAATCAATAGTTTTCACGACAAGTTTAACGTTTCGGCTTCAATAAAAGGATTGGTGGCTTCTTTATAAGCATATTTCATTCCAGTGCCATTTTTATCGCTTATAATGGCCTGCTCAATTCTCGGCCAGCGCATCGCCATTCAAGCATTTGGCTCGATTGTCCGGCCAAACCCCGCTGCATTTTGACTCTGTGACATTATGGACTCTTCGAACCAACTCAGCCCGGCACAGTTTTTACAACAACAGCTTCAGGAAGTGATCTCCCTGCTCGAAAAGCAGCAGCTGGAAAAATCGCTGCTGGAAAGAAGCCCTGGCGCTAACTACGAGCTTCTCGAAACCGTACTGCGCAAACAGCAGGAAAGCCGTCTGCACGAAAAGCTGGCCGCGCTGCACCCGGCCGATATTGCCTATATTCTCGAATCCTTGCCGCTCGATCAGCGCAAGATGGTCTGGAATGCGATCGAAGCCAGCGATCACGGCCAGGTGCTGGTCGAAGTGTCCGACGCGGTTCGGCAAACGCTGATTTCGAGCATGGAATCGGAGGATTTGGCGACCGTCGCCGAAAACCTGGATGCCGACGAGATCGCCGAACTGGCCGACGACCTGCCGAAAAACGCGATGTTGAAAATCCTGCGTTCGTTGAACAGCGAGGAGCGCCAGCATGTCAATGCGGTACTGGCTTATGAGGACGACCAGGTCGGCGCATTCATGGATTTCGGCATGATCACGATCCGCGAAGACCTGACGCTGAAAGCGATCGCGGACTATATCCGTAAACTCGGCAAGCTGCCCGGCCATACCGATAAACTGTTCGTGGTCAATCAACAGGATGTCGTGAAAGGCATCCTGCCGCTGTCGCGCCTGTTGACCCATTCGCCGATTCTCTTCGTCGCCGACGCGATGGTGACCGATTTCGTGCAGTTTCAGGTCGACCAGGACGCCTCCGAAGCCTCCCGCGCCTTCGAACGCTACGATCTGATTTCGGCGCCGGTCGTCGACAGCAAAGGCCGGCTGCAAGGGCGGCTGTGCGTGGACAGCATCCTCGACTTTATCCGCGAGGAAAACGACGAAGACCGGCTGATCCAGGCCGGCGTATCCGAGGAAGAAGACCTGTTCTCCAGCGTCTGGAAGAGCGCCCGGAACCGCTGGTCATGGCTGCTGATCAATGTCACGACCGCCTTCCTCTCGACCCGCATCATCGGCCTGTTCGAAGACACGATCCTGCAGCTGGTCGCCTTGGCCTCGCTGATGCCGATCATCGCCGCGACCGGCGGCAATACCGGCAATCAGACCAGCATCCTGATCATTCGCTCGCTGGCCCTCGGGCAAATCACCCCGCTCAACGTCAGGCGGCTGATCAGAAAAGAGCTGTCCCTCGCCTTGCTGAACGGCACGTTCATCGGCCTGGTGGTCGGTTCGGTCGCCTATGTTCTGTACCGGGACCAGGCGCTGGCCGGCGTAATGGCGCTCGCGATGTTCTTGAATCTCCTGGTCGCGGTCGTGGCCGGCCTTGCAATTCCGCTGCTTCGGCATAAGTTCGACAAGGACCCCGCCGCCGGCGCGACGGTGATGCTGACCTCGATTACCGATGCGATGGGATTTTTTATCTTCTTGGGATTGGCGAGTATATTTTTATTGTGACAGCCGGCACGGATCTGATCTGACAGAATCAAACTCTAATTTGGATTGAACGTGAAACTGACGGTCTCAGTTCGGCCAGTATCTGCCGCTCGCTGTTTATTTTCGAGCGGCTGCTATGGTTCACAAATTGCTCGCTCAACTACCAAGATAAGCCGCACCGCTCTTTGGCATCGGCTTCAGAGCCCTGTTGGGCCTGCTCTTTGAGATTCTATGTCATCGCATGACTTCTTAGTTTTCATTCCGGCTTTGGGATCGTAGCTAAAGTTTAAGGAAAAGAAAACCGTCCCGGAAATGATAATTTGTTCATCCCCGTACATAGCGATGGAATGGAAAGGTCTGGGCTCAGGGATGTTTACGGCTGCCGGCCGATCTTCTTCTACGACCTGCCCTTCAAGCACGGCTTTATCGATCTCAGACGTGTAAAAATGCTCGGTTTCCTTGTTGACGTTGGCATTCATCTCGCATTTCATGGGTTTTGCCATCACATCGCAGTAATAGGCTTCACCGGAGACGAACTTCATAGTCAATGGTCGCGGATAAGGTTCCAAATATTTTTTATGGGGATCAGGGGGATTAATCAACAGCGGGATAGAGGTCGAGTTCTTAAGGTTGACGACGGTATTCCCGCTGTAGTCAACCTCGCTTTCCGTGACCACGCCGACCGGGAGTGATGCCGAGTCTACTTCAAGGGTAAAGTTAAACCAGGGGGCACTCCCATGGCAGAGGCAATGGGGTCAGGCAATGGGGTCAGGTCTTGCAAAGTAGCATAGATCATTATCATTCAAGATGATTAAATGCAAGACCACGTCGTGCTGGAATCGCCGCGCCTTTGTAGACGATGCCCAGCGTCAGAATATTAAGATTCTTTTTACCCTTTATGCCTTTGGGTGCATTTCCAGTTCGTTCGATCCAACGTGAGGTAGTACGATTTCTCATAAAAATCAAACAACTGCATGATCAAGCGCGCAATCGCATCATAATCAAAGATGGCTTCCTGAAAAAATCTCTGCAATCGCCGATAGCGCGATTTCGGAGCCGCCTGGCAGGCAAAGGCCAAGGCCAGTTGCGTCAGGTTCATGCGTTTCAGCCGCACTAAGGCCAATAGCATCCCAACAAAACAATCCAACCGGCATTTTGCCCCAGTCCAAATGTCCTTTTAGAATAACTCTCAGTCCACCGCTCAATTCCATTTCACCTCCTGTTGGGTCGCAAGAGAGTGAACCCGATTAGCGATGGACTTTCAAGCCCCTTATTTGATCCTTCTTGCAAATCAATGGTTTAGGTTTTTTGTCGTATACAGAGTAACGCCGCTCCAACTTATTAAATGTTGAAGCTACTGAAATCCGCCATCGAAATTTTAATCAAGGCGTTGTAAAAACAACATCCACCCAATAGTTAGAACTTTTATAGGTGTTGACGGGGAAAGCACTGGTAGAGCCATAGACGTACACTCCATCGCCGCCCGAAATTCCGTTAGCTAAGGCATGAAGTGGAGGATTGTCAACGCCGGCGGTCGCAAAATAATTTAGACCAACGCTATAGTGACCGACGTTGGTATGATAAGAGGCCACATATACAGTACCGGCGGTAATGGCCACGGGGTTGCTGAAGCTCATTTGCTGCCACCCGGAAGCGGTTTCTGCACTAAAGGTGACCGAGGCCAAGTTAGTGCCGGTGCTGCATGAAGAGTTGTCGCAACTCCACAAGTTACCGACATGGGTACCGGTGTTATTACTGGACTTGTAGAAGCGAATACCCGTGATTTTGCCACTGACATCAGATTTAAATTTTACACCCAACTCTACCGCGCTATCAGGGCCGGTATCGACCACAGTCGGAATGGTTGTGCTCGGCCAAATGCTTGTTGTAGCCGTGGCCACAGTGATACTCAAAGCTTTATTAGCCGTTATGGCAGGGTTGGCAGAATCGGTTACCTGGGCGGTGAACGTATACGTCGCGGCCGTGGTGGGTGTGCCGCTAATGACACCGCTACTGGATAAGCTCAGACCTGGGGGCAGCGAGCCTGCGCTGATCAACCAAGTGTAAGGCGGTGTCCCACCGATCGCAGTCAAACTCGCCGTATAGGCGGTGCTCACCGTTCCGCCCGGCAGCGCCGTGGTGGTGATGCTTAGCGCCGCGGTGTTTACCGTTAGGGCCGTAGCGCCTCTCACGCTCCCGGACGTCGCGGTGATCGTCGCGCTGCCCGCGCTGACACCGGACGCAAGTCCGCTGCTATTGATGGTGGCTACCGCCGTAGCCGAGGAAGCCCACGTCACCTGGCTGGTGAGGTCCTTCGTGCTACCGTCCGAATAGGTTCCGGTCGCCGCAAATTGCTGCGTCGCGCCGACCGCAATCGACGGATTCGCCGGTGTCACCGAGATCGACTGCAGCGTGGGTGCGGGGGCAGTGTTGAACATCACATCCACCCAATAGTTGCCATAATTATACGTCTGAGTAGGGAAGATGCTGTTCGAACCGTAGGCGTAAACACCGGCACTAGCAGGCGCAGTTAGCGGCCCGTTCGTGAAGGGTGAGACAAAATAGCCGTCACCTGCAGAATAGGCTTGATTGCTGTGGTAGGAGGCAACGTAAGTCGTGCCTGCCGTGATCTGAACTGGCTGCGAGAAGAGGACCTCCTGCCAACCGCTTGCCGTTTCGTTGGCGAAAGTGGCGCTAGCAAGCAACGTTCCGGTCGACGTCCACAAATTTCCTGTATGGGTGCCTGTGTTTATTAGACTCTTCCAGAAACGAATGCCAGTGATAGTGCCCGAGGTCGAAGCTGAAAATTTTATACCGAGTTCGACCGGGTTGTCGCTAAAGGTATCGATATCAGGGACAGCCGTACTCCCAAATAGGTTTGAACTCGCTGTTACAGCAATGCTTTTCCCAGCCTGAGGGGTCTCCGAGTTGAGACTGTCGTCAGTTGCGATAGACATGATTGTGTGCGATCCGGCCGTGGCATTCCAGGTATAGCTCCAGTTTGTCGTGCCGGATGCCCTGAACCACGTCTTGCCACCGTCCACTGACACCTCGACCCCGGCGACCTGCCCACCTATGTCACTTGCGACGCCGCTGATGGTGACGGGTTGGCCTTCCGAGAAGCTGGAACCGGTGCTGGGCGTCGAGATCGAAGAGGTAGGAGGTGTCGTGTCCGTGGACTTGACCGCAGCGATTAGTCCCGCCTGTAACGAGCCCGGTTGCACGCCCATATCGGCGAGCAGGTTCACCATGGCTTGCTGGATGTCCGGATCGGTCGGCGTTGCCGGCCCATCGTGCTCAGCGCTCAACCCCCATGACCAGAAGACGGTGCCAGCACCGAATACAAGTGCGCCGCTGCTCGGGTCACGGTACATCGTCAAATTATGGGTCGCCGTACCATTGCCGGTCGTTGAGCCATAGTCGAGGAGGTACGTACTCACACTTAGCGTGGTCGATGACAGGTCTATCAGACCATCTGGAGCGAAGCCGTTGTCCGGGGACGCATCCCATTCGTAGCCGAGGATATTCTGGGTAAGGCTCCAACTCTTGCCTGATGCGAGCTTCGAGACATTCGGGGTATTGCGCCAAAACCGCAATCCGCTCATGGCGTAAGGGACCTGAATGGCGTCGGAGCGGTAGGAATCGACCTGAAAGGTCGTCCCGGTCAAATTGTTTTCTGGCTTTCCTCCGTCGGCAGGTGGACTGAATCTCGGATCGCGCCATGTCCCGGTCCAAGTCCAGGTCGGACTTGCGTCCAGCGGGTCGAGCGGAGCGTTGTGCCGCGTTTCTTTGTAGCAAACGAGCGTGCGATAAGGCGTTGCGCTGCCGTCGATGCTGGGCTCCCAGCGGGTTTTCCAATAGACTTCGTTTCCACTCATAAAGACAAGATTAACACCGGCGTCGCGCGCCGCCTCCACATTTGCACGCGCCGTGGTGTCCCAATATTCGTCATGCCCGGTGGACGTGAAGGCATTATGCTGATGCAACAGCGAAGGGGAACGAGCGGTATCCACTTCGGCAATGTATGAGACGTCGTAGCCATTCTGTTCTAACCAATATATCGCGGCGTACTCGGCACCAAAAAGGAAGTCCGTCCAACTAGCGGCTGTTCCCACTCCGTCGCGGGTCGCGATTGGTCGGTTGTAACTCACCTTATAGGCACGGCCGGCAGCCGAATCCCCACCCGGGCCATTACCACCATACAAATTGGCGCCGCCCCAGCCGTTATATGCATGCCACGTCGTGTCCGATGTCTGGAAAAGGATGTCGCTGGTCGACTCATCGGCACGGACAATAAATGGAATGTGGTTCTCATTGGTGGTGTTGTTTTGATCCACAAGATGGGCGATATAGACGCCGGAAACCGCGGTGCTGGGAACTGCCCAGGATGCCGTAACACTCCAATTGCCCGCATCAACCTCGCCGGTCGTCGTATTGGTCACGGGAGCTGGCTGACTTTGAGAGCTATTCTTGTTAATCGTCGTAATCAATCTGGCGCCATTCCCTTGGTAATAACCAAGGCGATAGATGTCGATACGCCAATTATTCGTGCCAGATTGAATCTTGAAATCGACCGTAGAACCATGGTTGATGCTAATGTCGGCCGTGAAGCCTTGGAGAGTTGTTGAGCCAGGTCCAGTAAGATCCCACAGGCTCGCAGGAGTGCCTTGTAACTGATTCTCAGTGACAATCGCGTTTTGCGCAAACGCACCGTTAATGGCGATTGCAATAACAAGAAGTGACGTCAGCAAAACTTTCATCATTGTATCTTTTTTCATCGTTGTATCTCATAGAGAATTAACATAATAGCGAAAGCACAAAACTGCATCAGCTTAATTATTCGGCATTCTCGGCGGTCCGTGGTTGACTGATGACTCTTCCTCATCTTCTGGGAATTTATCGAATTTAACCCGCTTCGCGTCCTTGATTATCGGCTCGACAATCGCCGACAACTGGGTAGGAGAAAGACAATTTTGGGATAGCGCCACTGTGACTTGATCATTAAAGATTGCCAAGCTGTTCGGCATTGCTGCCCTTAGTGCATTGCCGTGGCTTTTTTCCTGTCCTGCGACCGTCAGCGCGTTAGGAACGGCCTGGCGGGCCTGACCATAATTAAGGCTGATAAAGTCAGCCCGGTGCTTCCAATAAGAGTTCGCGTTCTGGGTTATTGCGGATGCGCTAGCCTTGAGGGTTTCTAAAATTTGGGTGCAGTCGTTGGTCGGCGCTGCATTAGCCGCAGCCGATGCGGTCGCAAGACTAGCCGTAACAACTAGGATGAGAGTTTTCATAGCTGATCCTAAATAGGTTCGTTAATCGAATGAGTTCGTTAATTAAAAAAATACATGTGCTCACTAGGGTATATTCCGATAGTTTTTATAAAAACGCGAATATTCTCTCGGAACTAAAAAACGTGGGTATCGGGACTCTGTCTTCCGTATCGTATCTTACTGAGGATCCTCGTGATTTTCTGAAAGCCCATATTGTTGTAAGAGAAAAAAGTTTTCCGATGTTCCCTAATGTTAACCGTGCTAAATTTATCTTGCGTCAATAGCAAGATAAATAATGGCGAACCTTATCGTTGCACACGGTAACTCTCAATACGAAATTGCTTACGGAAACAAGGCTTATCGAAGATTTTCTCCAAATTCAGTCTTGAAATAATTTTCTGCCATTGAAAATTTCGATGAAGCGCTCATAACTTTATCTTTATTGAGTTGCAATTCAATAATCATACGCATCTTAATAGATTACCATTTGAAAATAATTTCCCTTTATTTGTGATTAATACTCTAAGCGCTTAACAATAAACCAACAGGCATATGTGGCATTAAGGCCGTGGACTTCTGTACCCGTCAGAAAACAATATCTGTCAACTTTTTGCTAAGCGCTAAACTATGCTTTCTTTACATGTTGCCACAAAATTAAAGAAATATCTGTACGCTGGCGTACAATTACCTTGGCGCGCCCAAATTCCAAGTGCAACATTTTTTGGGAGAAAATTGGCGAAACCGCGGGTAGAACGCAAGTTACGGCTCGGCACGGCGCTGTGGCATCACGGCACGAACTTTTTGAAAGCGGGCTATTCGCCGCAGCAGATTTCTGGCACACTGGCGCTTGTGCGTCCCACTACACCTTCGTTCCAGGTTTCTCATGAAACGATCTATGCCTTGCCGCGCGGCGAATTGCATACGGAAGCCATCGGCTGGGTGCGCTTTGGTTACGCGAAACGCCGACCGCGTGCACGGGGCGAAGATCGGCGTGGAAAAATATCGGACGGTGTCAACATTCATGAGCGCCCATCCGAAGTCGAGGAGCGTCTTGTCTCGGGGCATTGGGAAGGTGATTTGATCAAGGGGCGCATAACCGATCTGCGGCCGGCATCCTGGTAGAACGCACCACGCTGTTTACAGCGTGGATGGGTAGAGGCGCTAGCCGAAACCCATCGATCGAAGCTCATCAATCGTAATCCAAATCATCAGTCTTCACGCCCGCTCAATCCGAAGAACACAAGCCTAATTTGACATATCGATGAAACGATGAATAAGTCCAATCCGCGACTTGTCGTATTCTGACAGAGGGGCTCTACCGCTTTCCTGATTTACCGTTCCGGCGCTTTTCGAGTAAGCGCAAAATGACGAAAGTCAGCCACCCGACCACGACCAGGCCAAGGGTAAAAAGACTGTAAGAGAGTGGCCAAGGAATCCCTTGCGTCATCATCGTGAATTCCGACATGCCGCCGATGCTGGCCAATATATTGAGCGGCATAAAAATCACGCTGACGACTGTCAAGCGCTTGATGACCTTGTTCTGGTTGATGTTGATGAAGCCGACCGCCGCATCCATCAGGAAGTTGATCTTGTCGAAAAGAAAAGCCGTGTGGCCGTCCAGCGATTCGATGTCGCGCAGAATCTGCTGGGAGTACTCCAGTTGGTCTTTGGCGAGCAACTTGCTGCGCATCAGGAACGAAACCGCACGCCGCGTATCCATCACGTTCCTGC
>Ga0208626_1000591_pt1 | contig 11292 bp, 11 predicted proteins | sample LakWasMet10_HOW4_2_FD_183860 | JGI IMG/M metagenome (GOLD analysis project Ga0208626, IMG submission 183860) | Freshwater sediment methanotrophic microbial communities from Lake Washington under simulated oxygen tension - Sediment Metagenome... | ecosystem: Environmental > Aquatic > Freshwater >... | reverse complement strand
GCTGTTATCCAGCCAGAATACGACCGCAGTGAACATCATGACCCTGGAAGACCCGGTGGAATATCCGGTCACCATGATGCGCCAGACTTCGGTGGCAGAGGTGAACAAGGTCGATTTTGCCAATGGTATACGCTCCATCATGCGGCAGGATCCGGACATTATCCTGGTGGGCGAGATTCGTGATGAAGATACCGCCAGCATGGCTTTTCGTGCGGCAATGACCGGGCATCAGGTATTCAGCACCCTGCATACCAACTCTGCGTTGGGCGTGTTTCCGCGCCTGACGGATATTGGTATTCTGCCCGATATCATGGCCGGCAACATTATCGGTGTGGTGGCGCAGCGTCTGGTGCGGGTGCTATGTCCGCACTGCAAGGAAGCTTATGTGCCGGATGAATTCGAGCGTAAGATCCTGCGCCTTAAAACGGATGACAGGCCGCAGATTTTCAAGGCAAAAGGCTGCGGGCACTGCAATCTGAACGGTTATCGTGGCCGTATGGCAATCATGGAACTGCTGCGTATCGATAGTGACATGGATGCATTGATCTCACGCCGGGCACACCTGGATGAATTGCAGAAAATGGCCTTTGAAAAAGGCTTTGCAACGCTGGCGGAAGACGGGGTGCGCCGTATTCTGGAAGGGTATACCAGCGTGGTGGAAGTCATGCGGGTGATTGACTTGACGAGCCGCATACGTGCCTGACCATGCCTTCATTCAGTTATAAAGCGGTTGATAAGCTAGGGCGCTCTGCCATGGGGCAGCTTGAGGCGATTAATGAAGTGGATCTGGAGATCCGCCTATCCCGGATGGGGCTGGATTTAATTACCTATCGCATCATTGCTAAATCTGCAAACCTGTTCAACAGCAGCCGGGTCAGCAATCAGGATCTGGTCATGTTCTGCTTCCAGCTCGAGCAGCTGACCAGTGCGGGTGTGCCGCTGCTGGAATGTTTAAATGATCTGCGTGAAAGCAGCAGCAACCTGTATTTCCAGAAAGTATTGGGTGCGGTCAGCTCTGAGGTGGAAGGCGGCAAGATGCTTTCGGAAGCGCTGGCGCAGCATCCGGACGTGTTCAGCCAGGTTTTTGTAAGCCTGATCGCCGCTGGTGAGCATACCGGTCAGCTGCCGGTTGTATTGAATAACCTGTTCAATACCATACGCTGGCAGGATGAGCTGATGTCACAGACAAAGAAGCTGCTGGCCTACCCAGCTTTTGTGGCGGTTGTCGTGTTAGGTGCCGTGATATTTTTAATGATCTATCTTGTACCGCAGATGGTCTCGTTCTTACGCAATATGGGGCAGGAACTGCCTTTAAATACGAAAGTGCTGATCGCCATTTCCAATGCCTTTGTTGGTTACTGGTGGCTGATAATCGGGCTGCCGGTTCTACTCGTGATCGGGTTGGCTGCTGCGGTCAGATCCAACCCGGCTGCGCGTTATCGCTTTGATTTGTTCAAGCTGAACCTGCCGGTTACCGGGCCTATCCTGCAAAAAATCATTATGGCGCGGTTTGCGCGTTATTTCGCACTCATGTACCAAACCGGGATTCCTATTCTGGATGCGATCAAGATCTGTGAAAACATTGTAGGCAACCGCGTCGTGGCCGATGCCCTGACGCGCGTGCATGCGCAGATCAGCTCCGGTGATTCCATGAGCGAGAGTTTCCGCAATGCCGGCTTGTTCCCGCAACTGGTGGTGCGTATGATCAAGGTGGGCGAAAATACAGGCGCACTGGATAAATCCTTGCTTAACATCAGTTATTTTTATGACCGTGATGTGAATGACTCCATGCAGAAAATGCTGAAAATGATAGAGCCTGCGCTGACCGTGATATTGGGCGGTATACTCGCCTTTATTATGTTCTCGGTGCTGGGGCCGGTTTATGATTCATTCAGCAAGCTTAAGATTTAACAACTTACCAGACCATGATCAAAGGTAACTTAAATAAAATAGTGCTTTGTGCCACGGCCGACAATTTACGCGCCGGGATCTGGTATGCAGGCAAACTGCAGGGGTGCCAGACCTTTATCAATAATGAAGACGGGCATGCTGCTTTTGCCGGTTTTCTGCGGCAGCATCAATCTATACCGGTTTACCTGATTGTGGATGCGGTAGAAGAGGATTACCGGCTTGAGAGCCTGCCGCATACCTCAGGTGCAGCCAAGCGCGAGTTAATCACCCGTAAACTGAATCAGTTCTACCGTGGTCTATATTATCGTACCGCACACTTTATCAGCAGGGATAAAGATAAACGTAAAGATGATAATTACCTGTTTGTCGCCCTGAATAATGATGAATTCATCGAGGGCTGGATTAACGTGATCCAGCGTGCAGATGCACAGCTGGTCGGTATTTACCTGCTGCCGATGCTGAGCAAGCTGCTGGTGAAACAGTTTAAATTGACGGCTCCCGATATCCTGCTGTGCGAGCAGCTGTCATCAGGCCTGCGCCAGACTTATTTTTACAACGGGCGCTTAAGCATGAGCCGCCTGGTGCCAAATGTGCCGGACGACATCAGCAAGCTGGCTTATTTTTACCTGGCAGAAACCGAGAAAACGCGGCTTTACCTGATGAGCAAGCGTTTCATCTCGCTGGAAACCCGCATGAGTCTGGTGCTGGTAAGTGCCGGTGGCGTTACCCAGCATATTTCACAAGCCATCAGCCAGGATCAGGGGCTGGATTGCCTGAATATCAATTCTTCAGACATGGCAAAGAGTCTGGGCCTGCCGCTGGATATGCTGCAGGAGATGCCGGAATTGCTGCATATGCAGTTACTGGCGAATGGCAACCTGGTTGATAACCTCGCCCCGGAGAAACTCACAAAAGGTTTTCGGTTCAGGCAGCTCAAGCTGATCATCGGGATTGCAACAGTAGGGGCTGGTGTTTTGGGCGTATTGGCATCGGCGTGGATGTTGATACATGGCTTGAATAACCAGACCGCTTATCAGCAGGCGGTACAGGACACGGTAGTGCAGGAGCATCGTTACAGGGATGTAGCCAAAAGTTATCCGGCCACGCCTATCAGCGCCAATGATCTACAGCTTGCAGTAGAACTTGACAGGAAAATTGCAGCTTACCCGCAGTCGCCACGGCGCATGATGCAGGTGCTGAGCGCTGCGCTTGAATCGTCCGGTCAGGGCGCCTTGAATAATGTGCAGCTGGACCGGCTGCGCTGGATGTTGAGTAGTGACGGCAATGTGAAAGATGATGATAAATCGATGCCGCTGGCCGCATCACAGGCAGCCAGTAATGCACAGGCAAATGCAGGCGTGACGTTATCGGCAGATCCGGCGGCATTGTATGAAGTGGGCTTCGTTACGGCCGAGATTGCCGGTTTCGGCGGCGATTACCGCGCTGCCTTGAATACGGTCAACAGTTATGCTGCAAATATCAAAGCTGATGCGAGAGTCGCCGCCGTAGAAATATTGCAGGAACCGGTGAATGTAAGCTCTTTTGCTGATCTGCAGGGCAGCACTGCCGATGAGCAGTCTGCACAGAAACCGCCGGTATATTTCAAATTGAAAGTCATACTCAAGCCTGTTGATCAGGCTTTGCCTGATGCGAGCGGGGTGCAGCAGCCATGAATCTGGAAAAACAGGATTGGCAGAAACTACAGGGGCCATTGCTTGTGCTGGGCGCGGTTGTCGTTGCGGGTATTCTGCTGTTTGGGTTTGCCCGGCATTTCAGCCAGAACCAGCAACTCGCGTTGCAGAACCAGCAGAACCTGCTGAATGCGGCACGGCAGCGCTATCAGTTATCCGGTGCAGAAAAAGAGATGATTGCCGAGTATCTGCCCAAGTACCAGACGCTGATCAGCAAAGGTTTTGTGGGCGAGGAGCAACGTATCGCATGGGTGGAGCATTTGCGCGAACAGCACAAAACTCAGAAGCTTTTTGGCATTAAGTACGGAATTAACCCGCAGGAAAAATACACGCCGGCATTTGCCATAAACCTGGGCGGGTTTACATTAAATCGCTCGGTCATGAAGCTGGAGCTGGATATGCTGCACGAAGGCGATCTGTTGCAGTTAACGGAAGGCTTGAGCAGCAGGAACGCTACGCCGTTTATTCTGCGCGATTGCGAAATAATCAGGCTTAATGCGGGCAGGCCGTCAAGCAATCAGCTCATTGCGAACCTGCATGCACAGTGTGAACTTGATTGGCTCACGTTACGCGAGCCTGCTTCTGCTTACGTAACCCCGGCACCTTGAATCGGCGGCTAATGTTATGAAAAAATTGTCTGAATTATCTATTTTTCTGATGGCTTCACTGGCAAGCCAAACGCCTGTACAGGCTGCCCCAGATGCTGGTTTTGGCCGCCTGTTCAGCACTCCCGTAGAGCGTAAAAAACTGGATGCCCTGCGGCAGAACCAGAAACTCATCGTGGTGAGCCCGCAGAAAGATATTTTGCCAGAGCCTGAGCTGAATGAGCTGCCGGAGCCGATCACGATGCAGGGTTATGTAAAACGCAGTGATGGGGCAACCACGCTATGGGTTAATAATAAGCCGGTGCAGGAAAATACTACCCAGGATAATGTAGAGATTGGCCGCCTGAGCCCGCAGAAAATTTCAGTCAGGCATGGCTCGGATAGCCTGGGCGTGAGGGTGCCGGCAACCGGCAAGCGCCTGCAACTAAAGGCCGGCCAGGTGTACGAGCCTGAAACCAACCGTATCCGTGAGCTTAGGCTGCTGGAGAAAGAAAAACAACTGAATCTGCAGGCGACGGGGACGGTGGGTGATTAAGCGCCGATGCAGCAGCTTTTCTTTGCAGCAGGGCAGTGCGTTAATCATGCTGATGCTGGTTTTGTTGCTGATTGCGACAGCAGCGCTGTTTTCAGGCTTGAATGGCAGTACTGTAAAAATCGAGCGTGACAAGACAACCGCTTCAGCTTTGGCTGAGGCCAAAGCTGCGCTGATCGGTTATGCGTTAAGAGATGGGACTAAACCCGGCACGCTGCCATGCACTGATTATGAAACTGAAAAATATAGTGATGGTAGCGCCAATACCAGCGGCAGCAATAACTGTAAAGCATTTATCGGGCGGCTGCCCTCGAAGCAGCTAGAGGCTCCGATGCTGAAAGATAGCTACGGTGAATGCCTCTGGTATGCGTTGTCTCCCGTGTTCCGCAACCAGATGACGGTTGCCAACCGGAAGCTGAACCCAATCAATAGCAATACGCCCGGTACGATCACCCTGGTGAATGACAATGAAGCCCCATTGGGAAATGTGAACCCGGTGATTGCGGTGATTATCGCGCCTAATAGTCCGGTCAAAGGCCAGAGCCGGAGCGGGGAAGCTGACGATTACTGCCCGGGCGATTTTTTAGCCGACAACTACCTGGATACCAGGGGCGCCGTGAATAACGCAACAGGGAATGTGGCTGGCGATCATTACACATTCAAGCTAGGCAAGGCAGGCGATGATTTTAACGACCAGCTGGTGTATATCACCGCCAAAGAATTTTACACGCCGCTAAAAAAGCGTATCGTTCGGGAAATCGTGGGTGATGCAGATGTGGCAGGCGGCCTGGTCGGATATTATGCCCCCACAACAGGCACGCCACACAATAATTATCCATGCCCGGCAAAGACTGTGGATGGCAATGCAGACTGTACGCTGACGACAGGATTTGTACCCTATAATGATGCAGTAGCAGATTTAGCCTACCCAGCGCTGGGGGCGTGGCTTGTGAATAACGGATGGTTTGCAATGACGACTTACCAATACATAACGGCTACACATATTAAAGTCACCCTGGCCGATGCGTTTGGCAGCTATTCGTGTGATGCCAATGCGAATGTCGTGACTTGTTCAGCACCATAACGATGAAAACAGGCTATCACAATTAAAATAAACCATCACCATGAAAACAAGCCATCACCATGAAAACAAGTAAGTACAGCCGGAAGCAGCCGGGGTTTACCCTGGTAGAGCTGGCGATGGTGCTGGTGATTTTTGGATTGCTGATCGCCGGTCTGTTAAGCCCCTTGAGTGCCCAGGTCGAGCTAAGGCGAACCCAGGAAACCGAAGCCATATTGGAAGAAGCTAAAGAAGCCCTGCTCGGGTACGCCCTGGCTAATAAATTTCTGCCATGCCCGGATGTTAATGCGATACCCTCTGGCGCAGAAGGCGCCCGCAACGCTGCCAGTAATCAATGCGCAGTGCTGGAAGGGGTGCTGCCCTGGCAAATTTTAGGCGTGCGGGGGCAGGACGCATGGGGCCGCTATATCAGATACCGGGTGAGTACGGATTTCACCAACAATACTGTTTTTTTCGGGCTCTCAGAAACAGGGGATATTCGCATTAACAGTGATACCGGCATTCTTGCCAGTAACGTCGTAGCCGTGGTTGCTTCGCATGGGCCCAATGGTTTTGGCGGGATGAATACGATACAGGCTTCGCCCGATAACCAGATGCCGGCACCGGCAGGGGCTGATGAGGTGGAAAATACCACCGCAAATGGTACTTTTATAAGCCACACCCCCACACCGCAAGGTTCGGCTAACGAGTTTGATGATAGCGTTAACTGGATATCCGTTAATATTCTTATGAACCGCATGGTTGCGGCAGGACAATTACCCTAGTTTTTATGAACGATAACCAACTTCTCCGATACAGTCGCCACATCCTTTTGCCGCAGATAGGTTACGAAGGGCAGGATAAGCTCGTCAATAGCCATGCCCTGGTGGTTGGCGCCGGTGGTTTGGGGTCTCCCGCAGCGTTGTACCTTGCCGCTGCTGGCGTGGGTACGATCACGATCTGTGATTTTGATGTCGTGGATTTAACCAACCTGCAGCGCCAGATTGTGCATACCACTGCTGCGGTTGGTATCAATAAAGCGATTTCGGCGCAGAAAACGCTGCTGGAAATCAACCCGGAAGCACAGATCAATACGGTCTGTGAGAAATCTACCGAAGCCGATTTCGCAAGGCTGATTGCCGAGGTGGATGTGGTACTGGATTGCAGCGATAATTTTGCTACGCGCTACACCTTGAATAAGCTGTGTGTGGACCTGAAAAAACCGCTGGTGTCAGGCGCGGCCATCGGTTTTGAAGGACAGGTCACGGTGTACGATATGCGCTCGATTCTAAGCCCATGCTACCACTGCCTGTTTCCTGATAACGGAGAGGATACCGAACTGCGCTGTGCGACTAACGGCGTATTTGCGCCGCTGGTCGGCATGATCGGCACCTGCCAGGCAGCAGAAGCTTTGAAACTACTGATGGATATCGGCGAGAGTTTGCAGGGGCGGCTGCTGTTGCTGGACGCACTAGCTATGGAGTGGCGCACAATCAAGCTGAGTAAAGACCCGGCCTGTACTGTGTGTGGCGAATAGAGTTCCTTCCCCTTTGTAGGGGGAAGGTTAGGATGGGGGTTAAGTGTTACTTTTATCTGTCTCTAGTGTGTTAAGTATCACCTCAAGCACCCCTTCAATATTCTGTAATACTTCGTTATTCCAAAAGCGTAGAACTTTCCATCCCTGCTTCTCTAGCCATGCAGTACGTAGATTGTCTTGGTTTTGCATTTCGTTATGCTGGCCGCCATCAACTTCAATTGCCAGCCTTGCTTCAATACATGCAAAGTCCAGTATATAGTTTCCAGCAGGATGTTGCCGCCTGAATTTTTGATTACATACTTGGCGCGCTCTCAAATGTTGCCATAAGTGCGTTTCGGCATCGGTCAGATCGCTGCGTAATTGCCGTGAGTTGGTTTTGATGTCTGGAGAAATTCTTAACATATGATGGTAGTTTTATACCCCCACCCCAGCCCTCCCCCTGAAATGGGGAGGGAGTAATGTGCTTACTTACCGCCAACCAGTGATTTAACTGCACCAACCAGATCACCCGGCATTACTACGATTTTGCTGTTTTCAGAAGCAGACATGCTTTGCAAGGCATTAATGTAGCGGTCACCGAGCAGGAACATGGCAGACGAGTTGTTTTCCTTGACCGCTTCAGTGATAAATTTAATGGATTCGGCTGAGGCTTTTGCCGCCACCATCTGCGCTTCTGCATCTTTACGCGCCGCTTCCAGGCGTGCTTCTGCGTTCAGGATCAGAGATTGTTTTGCACCTTCGGCCTCTGTCACCACAGCGACGCGCTCACGCTCGGCAGCAGCCTGTCTTTCCATCGCTTCCTGCATGTTGTGTGATGGCTTGATGTCCTGGATTTCCACTGATTTTACCGTCAGACCCCAATCCAGCGCTTCGTCAGCAATTGCGGATTTCAGCTCCGCCTTGATGCGGTCACGCGATGTCAGCGCCTGATTCAGGTCCATGCCGCCGATGATGGAGCGCAGGCTGGTCTGCACCATATTGCGCATCGCTTCGCGGAAATTCTCAATGCCATAAACGGCGCGGTCGATTTTGGTTACTTTGATAAATGCGACTGCATTTGCCAGGATCACCGCATTGTCACGTGTAATCACCTCTTGTTCAGGCACATCCAGAATAATGTCTTTGGTGGTGACCTTGTAGCTTACTTTGGTAAAAATAGGGTTAATGACATGCAGCCCGGGGGTCAGCACACCGGCAAATTTGCCTAGGCGTTCGACCACCCACTCTTCGCCCTGCGGCACAATGCGCACGCCTTTAAAAATGGCGACTATTACTAAAAATATCAGTACAAAACTAAATTCAGTCATTTTATTTCCTTAATTATTAATTACTTTTTGCGATTCTGAGTGAGTTGCCTTCCACGGCCACTACGGTGGCATTGCTGCCGGCTTCTATCAGTTCATCCGATACCGCGACCCACTCCCTGCTGCCCATCAGGCCTTGGGTAAATCGTATGGCACCGTTCTGTGCGGGGCTGGTTGCCTCGGTGACAACCCCGACGCGACCGATTTCTTCACCCTGCGCCTGACCAACGCGGTAGCTGGTGTCGGTTTTCTTGTAGTGACGGCGCCAGATGGCCAGCGAGCCCAAAGATAATATAGCAAAAACCGTGAATTGAACGGCGTAAGAGGTGTCAGGAAACAGCCACAGCATCATCGCAACGCATAAAGCCGAGATGCTGAACCATAACGTATATAAAGTGCCGGTGATCATAATTTCGGCTGCCAGCAGCACTATGCCCAACACTGCCCAGACCCACATTGGTTCTATCATGCCGTTCCTTTTAACAAGATTTTGGTATTGATTCTATACACAAGAAGGCATTATTGCATGTAATTTTGGTACGTATATTAGAAAATTAATAGCTGACACTACCCGTTCAGGGGGTAAAAAATAGTAAACTAGTGATTAAGTCCGTAGGAGAAAAATTCATGAAGCCTGCACTAAAGCTGACTATTCCCCGTGATCGCATGGAGCGCCTGCATTACGTTAAGCGCACATTCCCGAATGCCAAGGGTGACGATCTCAAGGGTGAATGGGCAGGTGGGCGTTCAAATGCGCTCGCTAAGCTGAATAACGTTGATGCGCTTGCTTACGGACGCAACCGTAATTTCCTGAATGGCTCGGTCACGCATCTTTCACCTTACCTCAGATACGGTTGCCTGACTTTGAACGAGACCTTTGCGGCCATCAAAGGCAAATTCGGGTTGACTGCAGAAAACCTCCTGATGCAGTTAGCCTGGCGCGATTACTGGCGTCAGGTGTGGTTTACACGCGGCACTGCAATTTACAGTGAGATGGAGCCGCCCAAGGTTGCGCTTGAGTACGCCCGGTTAACCGATGCCGTCAGGCAGGGTGAGACCGGCTTGCCGTGTATGGATGCTTTTATTGGTGACTTGCTGGGCACCGGTTATGTACACAATCATGCGCGCATGTGGCTGGCCAGCTATATTGTGCATCATCTTAAAATCGATTGGCGTGAAGCCGCTGACTGGTTCGAAGCGTATCTGCTGGATGGCGACATCGCCAGCAACCATTTATCGTGGCAATGGGTCGCTTCTACTTTCAGTTCCAAACCGTATTACTTTAACAAAGAAAATCTGGCGCGTTATACCGGCGAGAAATATTGCGCCTGCTGTACGGCCGTTTGCCCATTTGATGCCAGCTATGAAGCATTGCAGGCACGGTTGTTTACCCAGCCTGCCAGCGCCGATGCAAAGCGATACCCGTTGAAGCCGGTGCCGATGAATGCCGCCTCCATGCATAAAGCGGTGGCGGTTTATGTGCATGATGAAATGTTATCGCCAAATAATAGTGTGCTGAACCAGCCTTTCCCCAAGATTTTTGTATTTGATCCGCAGCTGCATGGTGACTGGCCGCTTAATCGACTGCAGTTCGTGATGGACTGCCTGAGCGAGATGATGCATGTAGAAGTATGGGTTGGCGACACCTATGAAGTGCTGATGCAAAGAAACGTGGGGGAGCTGATTACGCAGGCCACGCCAAACACCAGGGTTAAACAGATGCTGGCACCGTTTCTAACCAAATGGCAGCCGGTGGATAAATTGGTGGATGTGGACATGAGTGATAAGCGCCTGCAGCGTTTTTCCCGTTACTGGGATAAAGCTGGGCCATTATTGCTGAACACTTGAAAACGCCGCAGCGCAACTATGCTGATAGTCTGCGCTTCACCGTAAAAGCTATTACCTTAAGTTATACTGGTTTATATTGGTTTTATAAAAGCGGATTTACTGCAGTTTGCAAGCGCCGAAATTGCGCTGTGGCTGCAAAGCAAGGTACACCTGATTGCAAAGCCTGCCAGTAAGCACCTGTTCCTGATTCCGGCCTTGCTTCGCATGCATTGCGTCAGCATTACTGACGCTGCGGCTAGATACATTTTTCACTTTTTTGCCTTGGTACAGTGCTTTCACGCTTGATCGGAAGCTTGGCGTCGTAATACTGCCTGCCGCCTGTGTTAAAATAGCCGCCAATTACAACTGAATATTCTTCTCAAAAAATGTCCGAAATTAAAGAGTTAGCTAAATCCTTCGACCCCAAAACCATAGAAAGCAAATGGTACGAATTCTGGGAAGGCAAAGGCTACTATGCCGCCGGTCTGGATCAATCCAAACAAGACAACTTCTGTATCCTGCTGCCGCCGCCTAATGTGACCGGCACCTTGCATATGGGGCACGGTTTTAACCAGACCCTGATGGATGCATTGACGCGCTACCACCGCATGCGCGGCGACAACACTTTATGGCAGCCGGGTACCGATCATGCTGGTATTGCTACGCAAATTGTCGTAGAGCGTCAGCTCGATGCACAGGGCGTTTCGCGCCATGATTTAGGTCGTGAAAAATTCCTCGAAAAAGTCTGGGAATGGAAAGAATACTCAGGCGGTACCATCACCAAACAGATGCGCCGTTTAGGCACCTCACCGGACTGGTCACGTG
>Ga0208626_1000590_pt1 | contig 11297 bp, 5 predicted proteins | sample LakWasMet10_HOW4_2_FD_183860 | JGI IMG/M metagenome (GOLD analysis project Ga0208626, IMG submission 183860) | Freshwater sediment methanotrophic microbial communities from Lake Washington under simulated oxygen tension - Sediment Metagenome... | ecosystem: Environmental > Aquatic > Freshwater >... | reverse complement strand
CTTCGGCATTGCCTGCCATCAGCACCGGGGCCGTCATCGAGATCTCCGTTGCGCCATAGTTTTCGCCACTGATATAACGAAACAGTTTTCTGAACGCAGTATTGCGGCTTCCTTCCGGCATCTCGGCCGAGACCAGCACCATGGATGCATAGTTGCGGACTTCAATCTTTAAGGCTTGGTCCGCTTTTAACAGCGTATAAGGGGCACTTTCGACATTATTTTGGCCAAACACTGAACACCCCGTCAGAGCGACACACCCAGCCAGCACCAGCAGAACTTTCATTGGTCATCTCGTGATTCATTTCTGTAATAGGCCTTACGTTGGATCACAGCAAATAGAGCAAATTTTTATCAGGCTTGTGGGCGGGGCGGCCTGGACCATCAGTGGGAACGTCGCCGTAGAATTGTCATGAAAGTGTGATATTGTCACATTGTTTCTGCCGGAAATCGCGACGCCAAAGGTGAAGATTCCATCGGGTTGAGATAAAAATTTATTGCAGGTCAGCACAGGACAACAGCATGAGTGAAAACTTCCGGGAAGTATTAGATAAACGTTTATCCAGAAGACGATTTCTGCAAAGCAGCAGTCTGCTCGCTGTCGCTGCAGGTTTACCGGTGTTTGCCCTTGAAGCCAAACCCGGCAGCGTGCAATCCAGTCTGACATTTCGCGAAACCGGCCATGAAATGACGCCGGATCTGGAAGTCCCGACCGGTTACAAAGCGCAGGTCTTATTGAAGTGGGGCGAGCCGCTATCTGCTGCTGGGCCGGCGTTTGACCCGCTTCAGCAATCTGCCGAAAAGCAACAGCAGCAATTTGGTTATAACAATGATTTTATTGGCTTTTTACCGCTGCCCTTAGGCACTGCCAACGCCAGGCATGGCTTGCTGGTGGTGAACCATGAATACACAGTGCCACAACTGATGTGGCCCGGTTCGCCCAATGATGTCAGTCTGAACAAAGCGCAAACCGATACCGATATCGTGGCCCATGGTTTGTCGGTGGTGGAGATTGTATGGCGTGACGGCCAATGGCATCAGCACAAAGATTCCGCTTATACCCGCCGGATCACGCCACTGACGCCAATGCAGATCAGTGGGCCTGCCGCCGGCAGTTCCCGGCTGAAAACCGCTATCTCACAGGATGGCGTGCATACGCTCGGCACCTATGGCAACTGTGCCGGTGGGGTGACGCCCTGGGGCACAGTGCTGACCGGTGAAGAAAACATCGACATGATGTTCGGCGGCGATTTTAGTCAAAGCCCTGAGGCTGCCAGCCTGAAACGGTTTGGCATGTCGGCAACCCCGCAAAAAAGCTGGTCGGCGCATTATCCGCGCTGGGATATGAGCGCACAGCCGAATGAGAGTTTCCACATGGGCTGGATTGTCGAGATTGACCCCTACGACCCGCGCTCAGTGCCAAAAAAGCGCACCGCTTTAGGCCGCTTCAAACACGAGGGCGCCAATGTGTATATCAATAGCGATGGCCGGGTTGTGGCCTACATGGGCGACGACCAGAAGTTTGAATACTTATACAAATTTGTCTCCGCCAAAACCTATCAAGCGGATAACCGCGCAGCCAATTTACAATTGCTGGACGAAGGCACTTTGTATTGCGCCCGTTTTGCTGCGGATGGCACTGTGGCCTGGTTGCCGCTGGTGTTCGGCAGCGGGCCTTTAACAGTGGCCAACGGCTTTCGCAGTCAGGCCGATGTGGTCATTGATGTGCGTAAAGCGGCGGATTTACTGGGGGCAACCCCGATGGACAGGCCGGAAGATGTGGAAGTGAATCCGGTCAATGGCGCTGTCTATGTGATGTTGACGAAAAACGCGGATCGGACTGCGGCGCAGCGTTCGCCTGCCAATCCGCGTGCGCAGAATAAAGCCGGGCAAATTGTCGAAATGACCGCGCCTAAAGGTGATCATGGTGCGCCGGTGTTTGCCTGGGATATGTTTTTGCTGGCCGGGCGGCGCGATGATCCGAGTACCAGCTACCACCCGGCAACCGGCAAAAATAGCTGGCTGGCCTGTCCGGATAACTGTGCTTTTGATCGCAAAGGCCGCATTTGGATCACGTCGGACGGCGCAGAAGATTTTGGCATCGCCGAAGGCATTTGGGCTGCCGATGTCAGTGGCGCATCACGCGCGCTGATGAAACGCTTTTTACGTGCGCCGTTGGGTTCGGAGATTTGCGGGCCTTTTTTCACGCCCGACGATCAGTATTTGTTTTGCTCGGTACAGCATCCGGCAGACGGCAGTAGCTTTGAACAGCCGTCAACCCGCTGGCCGGATTTTGATGCGAAACTGCCGCCAAGACCTGCTGTTATTGTGATTAGCCGGACTGATGGTCAGTCGGTTGGTACTTAACGGCTCTATGGGCGTTTTTGCCAAAGGACAGGATGAATTCGCAGTGTTGTCTGCTGCCATTTCACAGTAAGCTGGTGCTTTCTGATTTCATGGCGCGGGTAAGCAGTTTCGATGGTGACTTTTGAGCAATGCCGGTTTTTATTGGGCCTGACACATCAGGTGCAGATAACACAGCTGCAGATCGCTGCCGGTCAGCACTGTGCGATTTTTGGCGCCAATGGCAGCGGGAAGTCGGCACTTGCTGCTGTGATTGCCAGTCAGGCCGAGCTGCTGGAAGGCACGGCTCAGCTACCGGCCTGCATCGGCTGGGTCAGTACGGCCCAGCAGCAGGCCTTGATTGAAGCCGAGAGGCGCAAAGGCGACGCCGATATTCTCGATGTGGAGGTTGACCCGAGCAGCGCCCGCGACATTATCTGCCGCGACCACGTCAAGTGGTCAGCCGCACAGGAACAGCAGTTACAGCAGCTGGCCGGCGTTTTGCGTTTGCAGCAGCGGCTCGACACGGCCTTTTTGGCGCTGTCGACTGGCGAGACCCGCAAGTTATTGTTAATCAAAGCTATCTTACAAAGCCCCGAACTGCTGGTGCTGGACGAGCCCTTTAATGGCCTCGATGTGGACGCCTGCGCGGCGCTGCACTTGCTGCTGGCGGAATTGCAGCAGCGCATGACGTTGGTGCTGGTGCTAAACCGGCTCAGTGAACTGCCGGCGTTTATGCAAAAAATTCTCTATCTGGCGCACGGCGAGATCCAGTGGCAATCGGCCGACAGCGGTATTAGCGCGGTGGAGCTGGCGGAACTGGCACAGCTGAATCAACTGCAACAAGAACCTGGCCCGTTGCCGGCGAAAGATCGGGATCGTTTCACGCCAGCGCTGGCAGAGCAGACTTTAGTACGGCTGCGTCAGGGCAAAGTGCAGTATGGCGAGCGGGTGATTTTTCAAGGGCTCGACTGGCAAATCAATCGGGGTGAGCACTGGCAAATTACCGGGCCGAACGGCTCGGGCAAAACCTGTTTGCTGCAGATGCTGAGCGGCGACAATCCGCATTGTTACACCAACGATTTACAGGTGTTTGGTTATCAGCGTGGCAGCGGTGAAAGTATCTGGGATATCAAGCAACATCTGGGGCTGGTGTCGAACAGTCTGCAGCTGCAATACCGGGTGGGCTGCCCGGTGCTGCATGTGGTGTTGTCGGGTTTTTATGACAGCATTGGCCTGTATGACCAGCCGTCGGCGTTACAAATCAAGCTGGCGCTGGAGTGGCTGGCGCTGATTGGGCTGGAGGCAAAAGCGAAAGACTCGTTCCAGTCGCTGTCTTTTGGCGACCAGCGGTTGGTGCTGATTGTTCGCGCCATGGTGAAACACCCGACGCTGCTGATTTTAGACGAACCCTGCAACGGCCTGGACGAGCTGAACCGGCTTAAAGTGCTGGCGCTTCTCAGTGTATTGGCCCGCAGCGGTGAGTCGACACTGTTGTACGTCAATCATCATGCAGAAGACAAAATCGACGGTATTCATCAGGTGCTGCGGATGACGGATTATCAGCCGGCAGCTTTCCACACTGATCCGCACTGATCCGCAGTAGTTCCGGCCAGACCTTCAAGCCGGCCCTGCTGCGACAATTTGTCACAGTGGCGCCGGCTGTTGCTTATGAAAAAATAGCACCATTCTAGTCTGTTGATTTAATGGTGAAATTTGATGCAATCCCGACCCGCTGCCACGCCTTTTTCCCGCTCCCGCTTAGCTTTTTTGATCGCTGCTGTATTGCCCGTGACCAGCCTGCAGGCAGCCGAGCTGTCCGCAAACGACCTGGCCGCAAATGACAATAGCGCGCTTGAAGCCCAGGTCGAACGTCTGACCGTGTATGGCGAAAAACAAACCGATACTTTTGGTAGCAAGTCGGGCATTTTGCTCAAAGAGCTGCCACAAAGCGTGCAGCTTTTGGATGTCGATAGTCTGCGGGCGCAGGGGCTGGTGTCGGTTGGCGACTTATTACGCGATGTGCCGGGCGCCAACCCAGGATATTCGCGGGTTGGGCCTTATCAGTCTTTTAGTCTGAAGATCCGTGGTTTTATGGCTGACCAGATGCGTAACGGCATGCGGCAGCGCTATTTTGAAGATGTCGATGCCTCGGCGTTAAACAGCATCGAACGGCTGGAAGTGCTGAAAGGGCCGTCTGGTGTGTTGTACGGTCAGTCCGCCGTCGGCGGAGTGATCAATCTGGTCAGCAAAATGCCGGGCGCTGATCAAAGCGGCGGTGCGTCTGTACGCCTTGGCAGTTTCAGCCAAAAAGCGCTGAACTTTGACCATAGCCTGCAACTAAGCGAGACCGGCGCGCAAAACGTGGCGCTGCGGCTGACCGGCGAGCTGGAACGTTCCGATACTTTTGTCGACCGCCAGCCGATGGACCGCAATAACTTTGGTTTGGCGCTGGTGCATACACTCGGCGAGCGAGTGACCGGCCATCTGGTGGCGGAATATGTCAGCCGCGAAACGACCCGCTATCCGGGCTTACCAGTGTCGCTGGTGTTGCCGGATCAGGATGCCGATGTACTCGATATCAGCCTGCAACTGGGTGAACCCGGTTTTACCAACCTGCGCTCTTTTGCGCCTTTGTGGCAATACTGGGCCGATATCCGCCTCAACGACGACTGGACGCTGACGCCACGCCTGCAATATCAGCAGTTTAATACGGTGTTTGGGCAGGTGAACCTGCGTGCGCCGGTCGCCGGCTCGCCGCAGCTGATTAACCGCAATGGCCGCCAAGGCCGCGAGGACGACGAATACAGCATCGCGCAGTTAGATTTAAGCGGCAAACTGAGCACCGGCGGCTTCGAACATCAGCTGTTGCTGGGTTATGAAGGCAGCTGGGAGCGCGGGCGTTTTACCCAGTCCAATATCCGCGCCGGTTCACTGGCACCCATCAATGTGCAGCAACCGGTCTATCAATACGACCGCGTCGCACCGGTGCTCGATTTTGCTTTTGATAATGCCTACAACCTCGATGCAGACGCCTGGTATCTGCAGGATCAGCTGCGACTCACCGAACAGCTGCAGTTGATTGGCGCCGTGCGTTATACCGACAGCAAGGCCGGTAATGGCAACTGGCAGGCCGTGACGGATTATGTGCCGGTGTCGGCCACCATCTGGCAACTGGGGCTGACCTATCAGCTCAATGAGCAATTCACCCTGTTTGCCGGCCATAACACAGGGTTTGATTTGGAAAGCAGTGCCGCTGCCCGCAGCCGTAGCGGCGCCGCGTTAAAGCCGGAAGAATCGGCGCAGCAAGAAATTGGCTTGCGGCTGGCCGCCGGTGACTTTCACGGCAGTGTGGCGCTGTTCCGTCTGGAGCGGCTCAATGCCTTAACCGCCGATTTAGTTGATCCGGATTTTAGCGTGAACAGCGGCGAACAGCGGGTTCATGGCGTGGAACTGGAAGGCAAATGGCAGGTCAACGCCGCCGTTGCGGTGCAGGCGGGATATGCCTGGATGGATGGGGAAGTGACGGTCAGCAACGATGGAGATCAGGGCGCTGCGCTCGGCGATTTGGCGCGGCATCAGCTGAGTCTCAGCACCAGTCTGCAACTGGATCCGCAGTGGTCGGCTTACCTGCGCGGTAACTACAGCAGCAGCCGGCCCTTGTTGACCGGCTCGAGCTGGACTTTAGATAGTTACAACCTGATTGGCGCCGGTTTGCGGTATCAGGCCAGCCAGTGGTCGGCACAACTGGCGCTGAATAATCTGCTGGATCAGGGCTACTTCACCGCCTCCGGCAACGGTTTTGTGGTTTATCCGGGTGAGCCGCGTCAGGCCAGCCTGCAACTGAACTGGCAGTGGTAAAAATGACGGCTGCACCTTCCACGACAACAGCGCCAGCGCAGCCGGGCGCCAGCCAAAACCCACAGCGTGCCGGTCAGCGCCGGGCCTTGTTTTTCTGGCACGCCTGGTCGGCACTGATGGTGGCGCCTGTGCTGTTGGTGTTGTTGCTGACCGGTAGTTTGTATCTGTTTGACCGCGAGTTTGACGAGGCCTGGCAGGCCAAAGCTTATGCGGTAGAGCAGTCCGGTCAACCGGCTGCAACGCTGCAACAGCAGCAGGATTTTCTGCGCCAGCAGTATCCAGAGGCCCGGCTCAACAAAGTGCTGTTGCCGCGGGAGGCATCTCAGGCGGTGCGCTGGCAGCTGGAGATGGCTGAAGGCAGCCGGCTGCTTTATCTCGATCCTTATCAGCTGAAGGTCAATGCCATTGAAGATCCGGCCAGTGCGCCGATGGCGCTGGTGCGGCGCTTACATGGCGAGCTGCTGGCCGGCCCGGTTGGTGGTTATCTGATTGAATGGATGTCGTGTTGGACAGTATTTTTACTGCTGACCGGCGCCTGGATTTGGTGGCCCAAACAGTGGCGGCTGGCCGGAGTGTTCTGGCCGCGCCGGCGCGCCGATGGCTCAGTGCACTGGCGCGACTGGCATGCGATCCCGGCTTTAGCGGCATCCTTGCTGTTGGCTTTTCTGGTGCTGACCGGGCTGCCCTGGTCAATTTTCTGGGGCCAGCAATTTGCCAGCATTAGCCATGATCTCAGTCACCAAGCAGGACCGGCCTGGCACTGGATAGCGCCGTCGCCGAATTTTCACCTGCAGGATACTGTGACTGCTGTTGATCCGCATGCGGAACACCGCGCTGCAGCGGGCTCCGAAGTACCAGTTACAGGCGCCGCCGAGCCCTGGAGTGCGCAGCACCAGCATGTGCCTCAGGCATCAACAGCGGTGCATGGGTTGGCCGATATTCAGCGCTTAGCGCCGGCACTGGCGTTATTACCGCTCGATAGTTTTGGCCCCGGAGTGCGGGTGTTTTATCCAGCTGATGCCAAAGCACCTTTTAAAATCAGCTATGTACCGGACAAAGCCGAAGGCCAGCGCACGATTTATGTCGATGCCAACACGGGCGCTGTGCTGGATGATATTGGCTGGCAGCGCTATTCACTGGCCGCCAAAGTGGTGGAGTGGGGCGTGATGACGCATTTGGGCCGGCAATATGGGGTGCTGAATCAACTGCTGAATTTGTTGTTTTGTCTGGTCGCTATTGGCGCTATTGCTGCAGGGCTGCGGCTGTGGTGGCTGCGCCGTCAGCCCGGACGCTGGTTGCCGCCGCGTCAGCGCACAGACCGTTTACCACGGCCGTTGCAGCTCTGTTTGTTGATGTTGGCGCTGTTGTTTCCATTGTTATGGCTGACGTTGGTGTTGTACGCGTTGCTGTGGTGGCGGCCGTCACCTGTTAAATCCTTCGCCTGAACAGACTGAATCTGCTGATTAAGCGTTATTGCCCCCAGCGCGCTTTCATCGGCAGTATGTTCGGCAGCTGCTGTGCCGGCAAATCCACCAGCGCCGGATCAACATGTTGGCCTTTTTTGCCTGCGGATATGGCTGCGCCTCGTCGCTACCGCCCGAGCTTGTTGATCAGGCGGGGGTCAGTCAGACAATGCGGCCAACACCACTTGATCGCGGCCCTGGGTTTTGCCTTGATATAACGCCATGTCGGCGGCTTTAATTGCCTGCTCCAGCGCGAGGGCCGAAGTTTCAACCGAGCTGATGCCGAAGGTAGCACTCAGTGCGATATCAAGCGGGCTGGTGTCGAGGGTGCGGATCCCCAGCCGTAACGCATCGACCAGTTGTTGCGCCTGCGGCAGCGTGGTATTTGGCATCAACAACAAAAATTCTTCGCCACCCCAGCGAGCTAGCAAGTCCTGGCTGCGCAGGCGCTGACGCAGATAAGCCGCGACCTGACGCAACACGTCATCGCCGGCATCGTGCCCGTGCATATCGTTGATTTGTTTAAAGTGATCAATGTCCAGCAGGGCTAAAGTCAGCGGGGCGGCGTGACGGCTACGCTGCGCCTGCAGCAGTCCGGCGGCATATTGCAGGGCACGCCGATTCATTAGACCGGTCAGGCTGTCGGTATTGGACAAGTGTTGCAGTTGCTGGTTGGCGGCTTCCAGTGCTTGCGTGCGTTCGGCGACCAATGCATCGAGCTTCTCCGCCCGTTGTTGCAGCCGGTTTACCCGATACCGGTAGCTCAGGTACAACAACAGACTGCCGGCCAGCGTCAGCAAGCCAATCCCGGCCGGTTGCTGCCACCAGGGCACCGGTACATCCAGCTGCAATGGGTTGGTATGAATAAACTGACCACCGGCCTGTGCCATCACTTCAAGTTGATGCCGCCCCGGTGCAAGCTGGCTCAGCGTTAATACTGCCTCGGGTCCAAACGCCGTCCAGTGTTGCTGTGCGTTCCAGCGGAAAAAATAATTGACCTGCAGATGGCGTTGAAAACTGAGCAAGCGGAACTTCAGTTGCAGTTCCTGCGCCCGCTCCGGCAACTGCAAGATAGTGTTAGATTCGTTCAGGCTGAATAGTTGCTGGTTCAGCCTGAACTCGGTCAGATGCAGCTGCATATTGGTCGGCACCGGCGTCAAATCAGTGTGCGCGATCTGCCATAAGCCATCGCTGGTTGCCAACTGGACCTGGTCGGATGGCAGCGGCACAATACCGTGTAACTGCGCCGCAGCCAGATTTAATTCCTGACGTGGCGTCAGCAGGCGGATATCAGTGCCATCCGGCCGCATTAACATCACGCCGTTGCGGGTCAGTACCCAGATAAACTGTTCAGTACGGGTGATGCCAATGACCCGGATATCCGGCAAACCTTGCGCCAGACTGAGCATATCAACCTGACTGAAGTCTTTGCTAACCCGCAGTAAACCGCGATCAGTGCAGAGCCAGAATTGGTCCGCTTCTGCCAGCAGGCAATTAAAATAACCGGTTGCCAGATCTTGCGGCGGCTGCCAGCGCAGTTTCAGTTCGGTCGGCAGGCCCTGATATAGTTTGCCTTGGCGGCTTAACAACCACAGCTGCTGTTGCGCATCTTGCTGGATATCGATGACACCTTCCTGTGCCTCCAGTTTCGTTTGCAGCTGCACCGGCGGTGGTAATGCAACAGCGGTATCCGAAGGCGCAGCGATGCGGTAGACACCATGTTCCCAAAGACCCAGCCACAAAGCGCCATCGGCGGCCCGTGCCATCCGTTCAATATTCAGACGGGGGGTGTTGGTCTGTAAATGGACTGGCGTCAGCCCGGAATCCGGCTGGTAGCGATATAGGCCCTGATCGGTAGCCATCAGGGTCTGACCGGCAAATTCGACGACGTCACGCACATAGGCTACCTGATACTCCGGTGCAAAAATCAGTTCCTGCCAACGGCCATCTTTTAACTGCAGTAATGATTTCTCCAGCGGTTGCCAGCGGGCACTGGTGGTGACACTATGCGGGCCCAGCCGGTGTTTCTGTGTTGTGCTGATAAATGCGCTGACGGACGGCTGGCGGCTTTTCAGTGGTGGTTCCGGCACACGCATCAAGCCGCTGTAGCGGGTGCTGAGCCAGACGTTATTCTGCCGGTCGCGGTACAGACTCCTTGCATCCACCGCTGGCAACAGCAGTTCAGATTCGAGGCCCGCGGGCGTCAGACGCTGACGGTACAAACCATCAATAGAACCGACTAGCCATTGGTTGGCGCTTTCGCTCATAAAGACGTTGGTATTGCCTAAATCGGAGCTGTGCCGGATCACGCCATCGCGCAGATCAAGCAAGTCAATGCCGGCGCGCCGGCCAATGAGCAGATAGTCGCCATGGACTGCGACGGCGCGGATCTCTGCATGGGCTAAATCAGCGGTTTGCAGCCAGCTGCCCGGCGCTGTGCTTACGGGGTTAAACTGATAGAGGCCATTACTCGTTGCGACCCAGAGGGTGCCATCGGATTGTTCGGTCAGTTGCCAGATCCGCTGGCCGAGCAGTGGCTGCACAATTTCAGCGGTGCTGTGATTGGCGCGCACCAGATACAAGCCTGTGGTCGTGCCAATCCACAGGTTTTGCGCTTTGTCGTGCTGCATAAACTGAATGCGGGCATCGGCCGGTACAGGCGCGCTGATCTGGCGCCAGTGTCTGCGCTGCGGGTCGAGTTGCCACAGGCCATGGCCCCAGGTTGCCACCCAAAGATTATTCTGACTGTCGTTGACGACCTGACTGTAACTGAACGGCGGGCCTGCATTGGCCGAGCTAAAACGCAGGTACTCGGTGCCGTCAAAGCGTAATAAGCCGTCATATTCTGCCGCCAGCCACAGAAAGTCCTGCTGGTCCTGCGCGACGTCATAAACGATGCCCGGTACATTTTGCAGTTTTTCTACCGGCGTGGCGTGCAGTTCCAGCGCCGGAGCGGACTGAAGCAGCAAGACGCAGGCATAACAACACAGCAACCAAATCCTGGGCAAAATCCAACTCCGTGATCTCAACATCCGGCTTAATGTAGCGAAATTGCCACCGGTTTACCAGTCAGTGGTACAGCGACGGTTTCAAGCCAGCTGACTTAAAGTCGCACGGAAGCGGCGCAGCGACAGGATATAGAGCACAGTGCCAATAGTGACCAGCGCCAGCAGTTGCGGCCAGACGACATCCAGTCCGGCCCCGCGGTATAAAATGGCCTGAGACGCCATGACAAAATGGGTATTCGGCGCCACTAGCATCAGCTGTTGTACCAGTTCTGGCATGCTCTCGCGCGGGGTGATGCCGCCGGATAACAACTGCAGAGGCAACAGCACCAGGATCAGCATCAGGCCAAATTGCGGCATGGAACGCGCAACGGTCGCCATAAAGATCCCCATCGACGTGGTGGCAAACAGCTGTAGCGCAGCACAGGTCAGAAATAGCAGAACTGAACCTTCCACCGGGATGTGCAAAGCGCCGCGGATCACCAGCGTCAGCGACAGTCCGGTGGCGATCAGCACCACCAACCCCATCGCCAGCACTTTAGACAGCATAATTTCGCCGGGTGTCACCGGCATCACCAGCAAATGTTCGATAGTGCCGTGTTCACGCTCCCGGATCAGCGCTGCCCCG
>Ga0208626_1000589_pt1 | contig 11316 bp, 8 predicted proteins | sample LakWasMet10_HOW4_2_FD_183860 | JGI IMG/M metagenome (GOLD analysis project Ga0208626, IMG submission 183860) | Freshwater sediment methanotrophic microbial communities from Lake Washington under simulated oxygen tension - Sediment Metagenome... | ecosystem: Environmental > Aquatic > Freshwater >... | reverse complement strand
GCCTTTCAAACAGTTCAATAATTTCCTCCTGCCACCCCAATCACTGAGTGTTAGCCTCGTTTGTCATAACCTTATAACGTTCAATCATTTTTGCTGTACGGCGAGTCTTGGACTCTACTCTTTCCCGAAAAATTGTGCCTGACCATCTGGTTTCCAAATGGGGTATTTGGTCATGACTTTGTCGAAGAGATGACTGGATAGAAATCGATTCAGCCATTGTTGAATCGCTGGATAAGGCGAGTCCTCAAACCACACACTGTCTACAGCCGCAAACTGGCGAATAAACGGCAGTATGGCGGCATCAGCCAATGCAAAATGATTGCCGCATAGAAATGACTGTTGATTCAATCGTCGCTCCAGCTCTGCTAGAAACAGCTCCCCTTGCTGCCGATATTCCAATTCAGAACGTTCTGGATAACGATCTGCATATTTATAGCGATCCAGATAATATTTAAACTCCCCGTCATTCCAGAGAATCAGTTCCTTAGCTTGTTGAATGTTGCCGTTTTCTAACCAGTGTTCGGGATCGTGTTGCTGCAAGGCCCAGAACATAATGTCTAGGCTCTCATCTATAACGACACCGTTCTGAAGTTGCAACACCGGCACAGTTCCCTTGGGTGATGCCAATAACAGGGCTTCAGGTTTATTGCTTAATTCGATTTCCCGCAATTCCACCGTTATTTGCGCGGTCGCTATCGCCAATCGTGCTCGCATGGCGTAAGGACAGCGGCGAAAGCTGTATAAAACAGGATAAGAGTTATCTTTAATCAAAGCGGGTGAGGGCATTTGTAATCGGGCTTGTAAGATTTGGACATTGTTGGTTTTTTGGCTGTACTTGAAGGAAGGGGCCTGTGCCGTTAGTATGGTCTAATAGTTTTGTAAAATTTGCCAGTTGGGAAGTTTATCAATACTAACTATTTGCCAAAAATAATAAGGACATACCCACCCAATGGTTGACAAGAAAAGTCTCTCCGAACGTGACATTTGCACCAAGTTCATCACCCCGGCTCTCATTGCCGCTGGATGGGATCTACATAGCCAGATCCGTGAAGAAGTCAGTTTCACCAAAGGCCGTATCATCGTGCGCGGTAAGCTGCATACCCGTGGTGAACAAAAGCGCGCTGATTACATCTTGTATTACAAATCCAATATCCCGTTGGCAGTTATTGAGGCCAAAGGAAACAGTCATAGTGTCGGCGCGGGAATGCAACAAGCACTTAACTACGCTGAAACCCTTGGCGTGCCGTTTGTGTTTAGCTCCAATGGCGATGCCTTCCTGATGCATGATCGCACTGGATTGGCCGATAAGACTGAGCAGGAACTGGCGCTTAATGCTTTCCCGTCCCCAGCACAACTCTGGCAGAGTTATTGCCAATGGAAACAGTTAAATACCGCTGATGCTCGCCACACCGTAGAAATGCCTTATTACGATGACGGCACCGGTCGTGCTCCTCGTTACTACCAAGCCAATGCCATCAACAACACCGTCGAGGCCGTGGCTTTAGGCCAGCAACGTATTTTGCTGGTGATGGCGACCGGCACCGGCAAAACTTACACCGCATTCCAGATTATCTGGCGCTTGTGGAAGTCCGGCACTAAAAAACGCATTTTGTTTCTAGCCGACCGCAACATCTTGGTTGATCAAACCAAAAACAACGACTTCAAACCGTTCGGCGCGGCGATGACCAAAATCAGCAAACGCCAAATCGATAAAAGTTACGAGATTTATCTGTCCTTATATCAGGCCGTCACCGGCAGCGAAGAAGAGCAAAACATCTACAAACAATTCTCCCCGGATTTTTTTGACCTGATTGTCATCGACGAATGCCATCGCGGCAGTGCCGCCGAAGATTCTGCGTGGCGGGAGATATTAGCCTACTTTGCTTCGGCAACTCATATCGGATTAACCGCCACGCCCAAAGAAACCAAAGACGTTTCCAGCATTTATTACTTTGGCGAACCCATTTACAGCTACACCCTCAAGCAAGGTATCGAAGACGGCTTTCTAGCCCCTTACAAAGTAGTGCGTATCGACATCGACAAAGATTTGCAAGGCTGGCGACCCAGCCAAGGCCAGACCGATAAAAACGGTCAGTTGATTGAAGACCGTGTTTATAACCAGATCGATATGGACCGCACCCTGGTACTGGAAAAACGCACAGAACTGGTCGCCCGCAAAATTACCGAGTTCTTGCAGGCAACCGACCCTTACGCCAAAACCATTGTCTTCTGTGATGACATCGACCATGCCGAGCGCATGCGTCAAGCCTTGGTCAACCTCAATCCTGAGCGAGTCAAAGAAAGCCGTAAATACATCATGCGCATTACCGGCGATGAAATCGAAGGCAAAGCCGAGCTGGATAACTTCATCAATCCCGAAGAGCGTTACCCGGTCATCGCCACCACCTCCAAGCTGATGACCACCGGCGTCGATGCCCAAACCTGCAAACTGGTCGTGCTGGATCAACACATCAAATCCATGACCGAGTTTAAACAAATCATCGGTCGCGGCACCCGCATCAATGAAGATTACGGCAAGTACTGGTTCACCATCATGGATTTTAAAAAGGCCACCGATAGATTTGCTGATAAAGATTTCGATGGCGAACCGGTGATGATTTATGAGCCCAAAGGCGATCAATCGCCAGTGCCGCCCGATGATGTGCCGACAGACGGCGAAGCTGGCGATGATCTTCCCCCCTTTGAAGAAGTGGGGACCGAGGGGGGATTTGACGAACCCGGCACCAAACGCACCAAATACATTCTCGGCGATGTCACCGTCTATGTGGTTGCCGAACGCGTCCAATATTACGGCCCGGAAGGCAAACTAATCACCGAATCCCTCAAGGATTACACCCGCTCAACTGTGCGTAAAGATTACGCCTCGCTCGATCAATTCTTACTGCGCTGGAGCAAAGCCGATCGTAAGGCCGCCATTCTGCAAGAACTGGAAGAACACGGTGTATTGCTGGAGCCATTAGCGGATGAAGTCGGTAAAGACTTCGATGCCTTTGACCTGATCTGCCATGTCGCCTTTGACCAACCGCCACTGACCCGCCGCGAACGTGCCGAGCAGGTTAAAAAGCGCAACTACTTTGCCAAATACGGCGAGCAAGCCCGCAAGGTGCTGGAAATTTTGCTGGATAAATACGCCGACACTGGCATAGAAAACATCGAAGACATTAAAATTCTCACCCTCGACCCATTCAAAACCATGGGCACCGCCAGCGAATTGGTGTCTGCCTTTGGCGGCAAACCCGCTTACATGGCAGCCCTGCAAGAATTAGAAGCACATCTTTATGCGTAAAACCCGGTTTTAATAATTTTTGTAGGGTGGGCAAACAGCTTTATCGTTTGCCCACCGTTCATTCGCGTGGGCAGAAAAACTTGCCCACCCTACCTTTGAATATTCCCCTTAACATAAATAATAAGCCCCAACTTATGAGCATTTCCTCCACCATCAAATCCATCCAAGACATCATGCGCAAAGACGTCGGTGTCGATGGCGACGCCCAGCGGCTGAGCCAGCTGGTGTGGATGTTGTTTTTAAAAATCTTTGATGATCGGGAAAGCGAGTGGGAGTTATTGCAGGATGATTACCAATCGCCGTTGCCGGAAGCCTACCGCTGGCGCAACTGGGCGGCCAATGCTGAGGGCATGACCGGCGAAGCACTCAAGCAGTTTCTGGATAACGATATGTTCCCGGCCTTGCAGCAGTTGGAAGCCAAAGGTGGCGACCAACGTGCGTATGTGATTCGCTCAGTGTTTGAAGATGCTTACAACTACATGAAATCCGGCCAGTTGATTCGGCAGGTGATCAATAAAATTGAAGAAGGCGTCGATTTCAACAAAGCCCAGGAACGCCATTTGTTTGGTGATATGTACGAACAACTGCTGCGCGACTTGCAGGCCGCAGGCAATGCCGGTGAGTTTTACACCCCGCGTGCTGTCACCGAGTTTATGGTCCGCATGGTCAACCCGCGCCTGGGTGAAAAAATCATGGACCCGGCTTGCGGCACCGGCGGCTTTTTATCCTGCTCGATAGAACACATCCGCAAACAGGACGTGAAAACCGTCGACGATGAAGCCCAGTTGCAAGTCAGTATTTTCGGCATCGAAAAAAAGCCGATGCCGCATTTGCTCTGCACCACCAACATGATCCTGCACGGCATTGATGTGCCCAGCAATATCCGCCACGACAACACCCTGGCACGGCCACTCATCAGCTGGGGACCGAAAGAGCGCGTCGATGTCGTAGTTACCAACCCGCCGTTCGGCGGCATGGAAGAAGACGGCATCGAAACCAACTTTCCCGCCGCCTTCCGCACCCGCGAAACCGCCGATCTGTTCTTGGTGCTGATCATGCAAATGCTCAAACCCGGTGGCCGTGCCGCGCTGGTGTTACCCGATGGCTTCCTGTTCGGCGAAGGTATCAAAACCCGCATCAAGGAAAAACTGCTGGAAGAATGTAACCTGCACACCATCGTGCGCCTGCCCAACGGCGTGTTTGCGCCCTACACCGGCATTAAAACCAACCTGCTGTTTTTCAGCAAAGGCACACCGACCCAGCACATCTGGTTTTACGAACACCCCTATCCGCCCGGCGTAAAAAGCTACAACAAAACCAAGCCGATGAAGATCGAAGAGTTTGTTGCCGAAACCAGCTGGTGGGACAACCGGGAAGAAAACCAATACGCCTGGAAAATCAGCATTGATGACATCAAAGCCCGCAACTACAACCTCGACTGCAAAAACCCGCATATCGGCGAACAGGAAATTCATGATCCGGAAGTGTTGTTGGCGCAATACGCAGCCATGCAAGCGGACATGACTGCATTACGTGGGCAGTTGAAAAACATATTGGCGGAAGCCTTCCAATCATCCGCTGAAAGCAATCAGAGCGACAAGGCATGAGTGCCATTCAAAAACTCTTGACCGATCATATCGACCTCTGGACCGCCGCCGAAACGGAGAAGAAATCCGGTCGTGGTCGCAGCTCTGGCAATGCAGGCAATGTCTACGGCATCAAGAAACTGCGCGAGCTGATTCTGGAACTCGCCGTTCGCGGCAAGCTGGTGCCGCAAGATCCGAGTGATGAACCGGCCAGTGAATTGCTTAAGCGCATACAGGCTGAAAAGGCCAGGTTGATTGCTGAGGGTAAGATCAAGAAAGGCAAGCCTCTGTCGCCGATTGTAGATCAAGAGAAACCGTTTGAATTGCCGTTGGGGTGGAAGTGGGTGAGGCTGGCTGATCTTGGTTTTACATCCACGGGAGGGACGCCCAGTACAGGTAATTCTCAGTATTTCGGCGGAAGCCTCGAGTTCATTGGCCCTGGACAAATCAACGAAGCGGGAGAAATTTTAGAGGCCGAAAAATGGCTCTCGGATCTAGCTAGAAACGAAACTACTCTTGCAGTGCCTGGAGATATTCTCATGGTGTGTATTGGCGGCTCCATTGGAAAAGCCGCGATTGCGGATCGAGAGTTGGCATTTAATCAGCAGATTAATAGTGCCCGAATTTTGATTGCGAATAGCAGATATATTTTTAATGCTGTTTCAAGCATCGGCTTCCAGGCAGTCGTATGGGCTTCTTCTTCTGGCTCAGCTACTCCGATTATCAATAGATCAAAGTGGAATGACTTATTAATATCTCTTCCGCCTGAATCAGAGCAGCACCGCATCGTTGCCAAAGTCGATGAGCTGATGGCGCTTTGCGACCAACTGGAAACCCAGCACAGCAACGCCGCCGAAGCTCACGAACAACTCGTTAACCACCTGCTCGGCACGCTCACGCAATCACCCGTTCGTGGTGAGCCTGTCGAACCACGCCCTTCGACAAGCTCAGGGCGAACGGAATTTGAAGATAACTGGCAACGCATCGCCGCGCATTTCGACACCCTGTTTACCACCGAAGCCAGCATCGACGCCCTCAAGCAAACCCTGCTGCAACTGGCAGTCATGGGCAAACTCGTCCCGCAAGACCCCAACGACGAACCCGCTAGCGAATTGGTAAGAAGAGTCTTTGCAGAAAAAAATAAACTGCTAGCTGAAAAAAAATATCAAAAAACTGGAAAACTTAATCCAATAGGGCAAATGCGAAAATACCCTGAAAATTGGGTAGTTGTGCAAATAGGTGAAATTTGCCCATCAGTTGTCCCGAGCCGTGATAAACCAAAGACTTTTTCTGGCGAAATTCCATGGATAACACTTCCTTCCTTTCCATCTGATAAATGGTATCTGGATACAAGTAATGTTGATTTAGGGCTAACCATAGAAGAAGCCAATAAATATTCGGCGAGGGTAATACCAGTAAACAGTGTTTTGATGAGTTGCATTGGAAGATTTGGGTTAACTGCTATCAATCAAATACCAGTAATTCCAAACCAACAAATTCATGCCTTTATTGTTTTAAATGGTGTCGTGCCCGAGTTTTTAAGTGTTGTTATTCGTGTTTCTGGAAAACAAATGGAAGAAATGGCAACCTCTACCACCATTGCTTATTTGAACAAATCAAATTGTGAAAGTATTGAGTTTGGTTTACCACCAGAAGCCGAACAACACAGAATCATTGCCAAAATCGACGAACTAATGACCATCTGCGACCAGCTAAAATCCCGCATCACTGTCGCTAAGCAGTTACAGCAAAAGCTGGCGGATGTGCTGGTCGAGCAAGCAGTAGCCCAATAAACATGCTTACTATCGTTTTTGCTATCTTGGTAAAATTTCAAACTTGGCGCCTATAAATGCTGGTTAATGAAATAAACCAAGGAATTTAACAAGATGAGATTAAAAGAAAAAGAGGTTGAAGTCGGCTATTTGTATTTGACCACTGCCAATCAATACCGGGCTGTGCTGGCGATGAAAGGTGAATTTTTGATTTATGCGCCCAGTTCGGAAGGGGCGGCACCGTTAAATCTGAATGCTGCAAAACTGCCCTTTGAAAATCAGCCCTTTAAGAAATGCCAAATCGTTACCTTTGCCAAGAAGGATTATCAAGTGTTTGAGTTCAATGGTACTGAAGCCATCAAACATAAATTGGATGAAGCGCAGTTAGCAGAAGCAATAGCGCAGTGTAATGCTAAGTCAGGTATTGCGGCTTTGTTACTAGAATAAAGCAGTTGCTTCCGTCGCTTGTCGAGTTACGCCCGGCCGACATTACTGAATTCACCACGTTTAACGTCGGCGGCGGGTCATCAGTGGAACAATATTTGTTGAATTGTTTGGCATGTTATTTCAGTGCTTGTTTGGTTACCGTGGCAGGTGGCTTTTCCGTTATAATTCCCGGCAGTTTTAACTTACGTTATTGAAAGGTCTATGTCAGAAATTAACAAAGTGGTGCTTGCTTATTCTGGAGGTTTGGATACTTCCGTTATTCTTAAATGGTTGCAGGATGTTTACGACTGTGAAGTGGTGACGTTTACTGCCGATTTAGGGCAGGGCGAAGAAGTTGAGCCGGCTCGTGCAAAAGCCCAAAGTTTGGGTATTAAGGACATTTTTATCGAAGATTTGCGGGAAGAGTTTGCCCGTGATTTCGTGTTTCCAATGTTCCGCGCCAATACGATTTATGAAGGCGAGTATTTGCTGGGTACGTCAATCGCCCGGCCGTTAATTGCCAAGCGTTTGATTGAAATTGCTAATGAAACCGGCGCCACGGCGATTTCTCATGGCGCAACCGGTAAGGGTAATGATCAAGTACGTTTTGAGTTGGGCGCCTATGCACTGCGGCCTGATATTAAGGTGATCGCACCTTGGCGGGAATGGGATTTAACGTCGCGCCAAACTTTACTGGATTATGCTGAAAAGCACGGCATTCCTGTGGAAATGAAAAAAGGTAAAACATCGCCTTATTCTATGGACGCCAATCTGCTGCATATTTCTTATGAAGGTCGCGTTCTGGAAGATCCTTGGGCAGAACCTGAGGAAGATATGTGGCGTTGGACAGTTTCACCTGAGAACGCACCTGATCAAGCTACTTATATTGAACTGACCTATCAACGAGGCGACATTGTCGCGATTGACGGTGTGGCGCACAGTCCGGCGGAAGTGCTGGAAAAGTTGAATAAATTGGGTGGCGAAAACGGTATTGGTCGTCTGGATATTGTTGAAAACCGTTATGTGGGTATGAAATCTCGCGGCTGCTATGAAACTCCGGCCGGTACGATAATGTTAAAAGCACATCGTGCGATTGAGTCCTTAACATTGGATCGAGAAGTTGCGCATCTGAAAGATGAATTGATGCCGCGCTATGCGTCATTGATCTACAACGGCTATTGGTGGAGTCCTGAACGTAAATTGTTGCAGACCATGATTGACGAGTCGCAAGTTAATGTTAACGGCAAAGTTAGAATCAAACTTTATAAAGGCAATGTGATTGTTGTTGGTCGGGCGTCTGAGACTGACAGTCTGTTCGACGAAAGTATCGCTACTTTTGAAGATGATCGGGGCGCTTATAATCAAAAAGACGCAGAAGGCTTTATCAAGCTTAATGCGTTACGGTTGCGTATAGCCGCCAAACGACTGAAATAATCCTAACGGCATGAAGCTTGTAACTTCATGCCGTTTTTGTTTGTGCTATTGGTTGCACCAAAACAAGGAAAATTTCAATCAAGCTTGTATAATCGCCTACTAACTGACGGTTATCACTATTATAAAAATGAATGTTAGTACGCCTGCCTGTTTCTGGCTTGAGAGGAAGTAAATAATGAGCGATATGCGAGAAACTAAATCAGCGCTAGTTAAAATTGATAGCGGGCTAATACCTGCACATCAGCGACTGGTGAAGGTTAACCGATTGCTGCTGGCAGTCATTGCGTTCTTGATGACTGTAATTATGGTTATTGGCGCTTGGTTACTGCCAAGCGATGATTTTATTGCCGATTATAAAAGCTCAGTGTCATCAGCTTATGCTAAAGGAATGAATCCGGTGTTGTCTGCCGAGGTAAATACTTTAAAAGGGCAAGTCGTGGGATTGGTTAGTGGGTCAATCGAAAGCAAGCTGAAAACATTAGAAAGCAGTATTAAGGGCGGCTCTTTTGCAAACTCATTGGGCACTATCGAAGATTTGAAAAACGACGTTAAAATTCTTCGTACTTATGAGCCCGAAACCAACCAGCCAACTGCAATTTCTAATGAGCAAGTGCTGCAGGAAATGTCTCAGCTAAAGCGGCTTATTTATACGACTGTCGGCTCGTGTGGCTTGATGTTGGCAGCTGTCGCAGGCATCTGGATAAAAAATCGCAGACGACTTCCTCATATCAAACCAAGTTTTTTAGGCAAACGACATTAGTAATTGATAGGCACAAAAAAACCGCCCCAACTTTCAAAGCTTGGGGCGGTTTTTTTGTGTCTTACGTTAGGTGTTATTTGCTGCCTAAGTAAGCGTAAAGTGCATCTACTGCTTGGTCTTCGCCGTAGCCTGCAGTTGTAACAGCTTTTACTTTCAGAACTTCTTCAATAGCTTTTGGCATGCCGCCTTTACCTTCTTTTAGAACTTTTTCAAATTTAGCTCTATCCAATGTGCCTGCTTTTACCAAAGCAAACAATTGTGGGTTTGATGAGATGTCATGGCAAGTGCCGCAACCGCGACCGAAAGAACGCTCATAAATTTTTTGACCGATTTCCAACTTTTCATCAGCGACTGCTTGCCCACTTAAAGCAATTAAAGCAACTGCTGCGATAGTACCTATTGTTGTTATTTTCATGTTGACCTCTCTTGGTGGAAAAAAAAGAACCATCCTCCCGAACAGTTCGCTTAAAGTTAAACGGCGCAAAGGATAGGCAGTTTAACGGTAAATTTCAATTGTTTTATGCAAATAGTGATTAAATCCCGACATCGATTATCAAAGTTTGCAATGAACAACAGATGAATTAAAGCTTATTGATTTTGTGCATTGATCAATGCATATTTTATGACGTCTGTTATGTTAAGTCGCCCTATAAATTGATATGCGTTAGTAAAGAATATCAACTGTCGCCATGAAACCAAGCCAATTTGTCGTGTAATGTGACTACAGTGCCGATGATTATCAGTGTCGGTGGCTTAATGTCTTTGCCAATAACCAAACTTGGCAAAGTTTCTAGCGTGCCCGTGATGACTCGTTGATTAATGGTGGTACCTTGTTGTACCAAGGCAATGGGTAGGTCTTTTGGACTGCCATGAGCTATCAATGCCTCGCATATTTTTTCTAGTCCCACCAGACCCATATAAATAACGATTGTCTGATTTGGCGCAGCCAATTGCGTCCAATTTAAGTTGATAGAGTTATCTTTTAAATGTCCGGTGACAAAGGTGCAGGACTGCGCATGATCTCGGTGTGTAAGTGGAATGCCTGCATAACTTGCACAGCCTGAAGCGGCTGTAATACCAGGAACCACCTGAAAATTAATGCCTTGTTGCATTAGGGTTTCAATTTCTTCGCCGCCACGGCCAAAAATAAAAGGATCGCCACCTTTAAGGCGCACAACACGCTTTCCTGCTTTGGCTAAGTCTGCCAGTAAAATATTAATGTCTTCTTGGGGGACGGCATGATTTTGCCGTTGCTTGCCGACATAAATCTTTTCTGAATCACGTCTAGCCAATTCAAGAATTTCTGGCGAGACTAAGCGGTCATAAACGATTACATCGGCTTGCTGCATTAATCGTAAGGCACGAAACGTAAGTAAATCAGGTGCCCCAGGCCCAGCGCCGATTAAATAAACCTCGCCGAAGTTGGTGCCTTGTTCATGTTTGGCAAGATTTTCTGTCAATTGCCGTGCAGCTTCTTGTTCTTTGCCGGCAAAAACCAATTCAGCAACAGAGCCTTGAAAGTTGTTTTCCCAAAAAATTCGCCGCTGTGCGGGCACTTTAATGGTGTGCTTAACCGCCGATCTAAATTTTTCTGCAAGCGCAGCCAGCTTGCCGTAAGCGGGGGGGATTACTGTCTCAATCTTAGCCCTAAGTAATCTTGCTAAAACCGGTGCAGAGCCCCCTGAGCTAACTGCAGCAATAATTGGCGAACGATCAATGATTGCTGGAAAAATAAAACTGCATAGAGCAGGGCTATCAACCACGTTAACGAGGATGTTTTGCTGTGTAGCCGTGTGTGCGACCAGTTCGTTGGTTTGTTGATTATCGGTTGCCGAAATAACCAGTCTAAAACCAATTAAGTCTTCTGTAGAAAATGATTTTTGCAGTACATTTAAGTCATGTGCGGCCTGCAATTCAGACACATGTGTGCTTATTTTACGGGCTATTACTGTGATCTTTGCGTCGGCTTTGAGCAGTAACTCGATCTTTCTGGCGGCTATTTCACCAGCACCTACTACCAAGCAAGGTTGG
>Ga0208626_1000588_pt1 | contig 11319 bp, 7 predicted proteins | sample LakWasMet10_HOW4_2_FD_183860 | JGI IMG/M metagenome (GOLD analysis project Ga0208626, IMG submission 183860) | Freshwater sediment methanotrophic microbial communities from Lake Washington under simulated oxygen tension - Sediment Metagenome... | ecosystem: Environmental > Aquatic > Freshwater >... | reverse complement strand
ACGGCGCCAGTGCTGTGCATGGCTTTGGCTTAGCCAGCGAATTTTATTTTGGCAGCGCATTAAAAGATTTACCGCTAGAACACGTCGCCAGTCTGGTTGCGTTAGTACGAGGCCCGTCTTATTACGATCCCAGGCGTTACCCAGACCGCGCTTTGCAACGTCGAAACCTGGTGCTGGATGAAATGGAAGCAGAAGGCTATATCACCGCAAAGCAAGCGCTTGAAGCCAAAGAGAAATCTTTGAGTGTCATTGCCAATACCCATCGCTCAACTAATCGTTATCCTGGATTTCTTGATTTAGTAAAAAGGCAATTACGCCAGGAATACCACGAAGAAGATTTGACCTCTGAAGGGTTAAGAATCTTTACCACCATGGATACTCGTGCTCAAAATACCCTGGAAAAAACGGTTGAAAAAAAATTAGCGCAATTAGAAAAACTGCCTAAAACAGAAAATCTGCAAACTGCGGTTGTAGTCACACGACGTGACAGTGGTGAAATTGCCGCATTAATGAGTGGCCGAGAAGCGTCAGATGCCGGTTTTAACCGTGCCATCGATGCAGTACGCCCGATCGGCTCGTTAATTAAACCGGTGGTGTATCTAACGGCGCTGGAGTACCCCAACAAATACACCATTACTACACCGATAAGTGATGCCTCTGTCTTTGTAAAAGGTACCAACGGCAATGATTGGCGTCCTGAAAATTACGATCATCAAGAGCATGGCGTTATTGGCCTGCATTCCGCATTGGCGCATTCATATAACCATGCCACTGTGCGTATCGGTATGGATATTGGCGTAGCAAGAATTGCAAAAACGTTAAAAAGCCTGGGTGTTAGCAGACCTGTCGAGTTATACCCATCCTTTTTATTAGGTGCGGCACAACTCACACCGATAGAAGTTACCCAGATGTATCAAACATTGGCTGGCGATGGCTTTTTAACGCCTCTTAAAGCCATTCGAGCGGTAGTTGCGGCTGATGGTCAACGCTTACAAAGTTACCCATTTACTGTTCGTCAGGTTGTTGATCCGGCGGCCACTTACATCACCAACACGATGTTGCAAGAAGTTATGCATCAAGGTACGGGTAAGTCGGCTTATTCAACCTTTCCTTATGATTACGGACTGATCGGTAAAACAGGTACCACCAACGACGCCAAAGACAGCTGGTTTGCCGGTTACAGCGGCGATTATTTAGCCGTTGTCTGGGTGGGTAGAGATGACAACAAACCTGCGGGCTTGACCGGCTCAACCGGTGCGTTGCAAGTCTGGATACCGTTAATGCGGCAAATCTCTACGCAGCCGGTTGCGTTAACACCGCCAGATAACGTCAAAACTGTTTGGGTTGATCCAGCCAACGGGCTATTGGCTAACGCTGAGTGCGCTGGTGCCAGACAGTACCCATATATTGCTGGTTCCGAACCATCCGAATATTCTCCATGTATTGATTCACCAGGCGAGGGTGACAAAACATGGCTCGATAATTTATTACCTAACGGCTTGTAACAGATCTTATGAACAGAATTAAATTTTTCGCATTGATTACCGTCTTGATGTTGGCTATTTCCGCAAGCTACGCAGAAGATCAGCCCGTTAAGCAACTACAGACATTTTTGAAATCATCTAAAGCGTTTAGTGCAGATTTTAAGCAAGTATTGCTCAACGAAGCCGGGGAACCTAAACAAACCAGTTTTGGTAAGTTTTACTTGCAGCACCCTGGTAAATTTCGTTGGGATTATCAAAAACCTTTTCAACAACAAATTGTTTCTAATTCAGGCAAAGTTTGGTTTTACGACGCCGATCTTGAGCAAGTCACCGTTAAAAAACTTGATGAATCGTTAGGTTCCACACCTGCTTTGCTGCTGACCGGTGATATTTCATTAGAAGATAATTTCACCATTGAAACCCAAGGCGTTGAAGGTGATATGCAATGGATAAGATTGTTGCCGAAAAGCCAGGAAAGCACCTTCAAATATGTACTGATCGGCCTTGAAAAAGGTTCACTGAGCGGTATGGAATTAAGTGATAACTTCGGCCAGCTCACGCGCATTTACTTTTCCAACGTCAAACTTAATCCACGTCTTGAAGCCGGTTTATTCGACTTCAAAGCCCCAAAAGGCGTCGATGTATTTAGCGAGTAACGACTGCACGAATGTTTGAAGACTTTACCAAACCGTTGGCCGATAGAATGCGGCCTACGACCCTGGCTGATTATGTAGGTCAGCAACATATCCTAAAACCCGGCAAACCGCTTTATGAGGCTATCGCCTCGGGGCGGTTACACTCAATGATTTTTTGGGGCCCGCCGGGCACCGGCAAAACCACTCTGGCGCGCATGATTGCGCAACACTCCGATGCCGAATTCATGCCGATTTCTGCCGTGCTATCCGGCGTTAAAGAAATCAGAGCAGCCGTTGCTGAAGCGCAAAAAATCCAACAACAACAAAATCGTCGGACCATCTTGTTTGTTGATGAAGTTCATCGTTTTAACAAGGCTCAGCAAGATGCTTTTTTGCCGCATGTTGAAGACGGCACTGTCTACTTTGTTGGCGCAACCACCGAAAATCCCTCTTTTGCTTTAAACAACGCGTTGCTCTCCAGAGCCCGTGTTTACGTGCTCAACTCACTGACAACCGACGATTTACTGGAAGTAATCAATAAGGCTCTTACCGATTCAAAACATGGATTAGGCGCATTAAACATTGAAATCGCCGATGATATTAAATTACAGTTTGCGCAAGCCGCTGACGGTGATGCGCGAAGATTGCTCAACTTGCTGGAAATTGCCGTCGAACTTGCCTCGGCCAATGGCAGCCAAGTTATAGATGAAGCCATCGCAGGAGAAGTGTTGACCGGTGGCGTTCGTCGTTTTGATAAACAAGGCGAAGAGTTTTACAACCAAATCTCTGCGCTGCATAAATCCGTCCGCGGCAGTGCGCCTGATGCCGCACTCTATTGGTTATGTCGCATGTTGGATGGCGGTTGCGATATTGTCTACCTGGCCCGGCGTATCGTCAGAATGGCTTCTGAAGACATCGGCAATGCCGACCCAAGAGCCTTACAGCTGTGCATCAACGCCTGGGATACCCAGGAGCGCCTAGGCAGCCCGGAAGGCGAGCTTGCCTTAGCCCAAGCCGTCGTTTACCTAGCCTGCGCGCCCAAAAGCAACGCCGTGTACATGGCCTACAACGCCGCCATGCGCGATGCCAAACAAAGTGGCAGCTTAGGCGTGCCCGTCCATTTAAGAAACGCGCCCACCCAATTGATGAAATCATTGGATTACGGCAAAGCCTATCGTTACGCCCATGACGAACCCGAAGCCTATGCCGCTGGCGAAAACTACTTTCCCGATGAACTGATTGGCACCCGCTATTACCAACCAGCGCCCAGAGGCCTGGAAATTAAAATCGGCGAAAAATTAAAACATCTGCAAGAACTGGATAAAAAAAAGACCCGCTGACTTTCCCCGTAAAGACATCAGTTTCTGCACAAGCTAATGCCTGATCACTTTCGATGTTGCTGGCATCTTCATCGAGCGGTGAAATTGGTAGACACGCGCTAGCTTCAGGCGCTAGTGCTCGCAAGGGCGTGGAGGTTCAAGTCCTCTTCTCGTACCAAAGAACAGTTTTAATTGCCCGCCGTCTTTTAATTGTATTCATGCCAGATCCTGCCTGGAACAAAAACTGCTTCGAATTGACAAGCACGGTCCAGGTGGTTAGAATGCGCGCTCACTTTCGCTGTTACAGTGACCTATGCCGAGGTGGTGAAATTGGTAGACACGCTAGCTTCAGGTGCTAGTGCTCGCAAGGGCGTGAAGGTTCAAGTCCTTTTCTCGGTACCACTTGATGGTTTAAAAAGTACAAAAAACATAAAAAACCCGCAAGTTATCTAACTTAGCGGGTTTTTTATTGCCCAGCGATTCTATGCATAAATCCTCAAAGCCCTCTCTACCATGCAGTCAGATCTGGACAGAAACGCGAATTCAAAATCGAACGAGTGATGAACGCCACAGTCGGCATGTATGGTGATTTACACGGCATTGCCGGTAAATCATTGCAGGACTGAGGGCTTGGCGTTGTTGGGAGTCGATGATTTTATGTGACAAACGCGTCACATGCTGTTTTCTGGGTGCTTTTTGGTTTCTAAGTTGGAGCTTGGGAACTAGCGAGTGATATAGTGAAGTCCGACTTTGCTGAACAACAAATTTTATTGATTCAATTATGGACCTGACTCTTGCAATTACCCTTGGCGTATTTCTAATTCTTTTTTTTGGAACCTCATGTTTTGGCTTGTATGTCTGGCTAAAGAAAAGCATTTATACACGTGAAAAGTTTGCTTTTGTCGGGCTGGCATCTGCCTTGACACTCACACTTTTTGTAATAGCAAGTATTTTTGCTCAAGAGCCACCTTGGTTGGCTGTTATTGGTTTATCTAAACAACTTCTGGGGTTGCCTTATCAACCGCCGCAAACATTAACGATTGAACAAGAAATTTTATCGATAATTCTCGTCATTGGGCTTTGGTGGCTCATCGTCCAACTGCATCGTAATTGGAGTGGCGCTCAAAGTAATAACCATTATGAACAACAACAAAAACAACAAACCCCCAGCCTGATTTTAGACAGTGCTTTACTCCTTCACCCTACTCAAAATCGTAATCTGCTTGAAATCTACCACCCAGAAAGTCAATTTCACTTATCAGCTCTGGAAGGTGCTGAAGAAAGTTTAGTTTGGCGCGAGCAGGCCAGAGAATTATTATTATTGTCTGACCGAAAATACGATTTTCCATTATCCGAATGGCATGACCAGATGCACTGTTGGGTTGGGACACATAAAGGTACAGGAGATGTCGTAATATTAGCCTGCCAAGAAAGTCAACCTGACATGATTAAGTTACAAACACTCACAATTTATGCAGATAAAGTAAGGCAAAATAACGGCCAAAATAATTTTGGAATGGAATTTATCATAGCCGTAAAAGATGGGGATGTTGACGAAATAACCCAACTTGAAGGATTCAACTTTCGTACAGTTAGTGAATCTTGCTTATTAGATGGACTTGTGGATTTCGGGGATTATTTTTATGACCTACAAAAGCGGGTGGAAAAGAATACCTTGACCGGTTCTAATTTAACATTAAATGATGTTTACACTGTATCTCGCTTTAAACTAGAAAAAGAGGGCTCTTCACAAGTAGACCTAGAAGGCTTTCTTAACGCTTGGTTAGACGAACCCATGCGTTGCTTGGTGAGTATGGTCAAGGGAAAAGCACTACTTCTTTGATGCTTAGTTATCAATTGATGCACCGCATACAGCAAGATAATCGTTCAGCCCGGATTCCTATTCTGCTAGAGTTACGTGGTAAAAGTCCACGTACATTGAGGGAAGATGAGTTGCTTTCAACTTGGGCTGGACGTTATGGCATAGATACGAGAGCCCTTATTAAATTGTTAGTCGCAGGGCGGCTATTATTGATTTTTGAGGGCTTTGATGAAGTGGACTTGTCTGGTGACACCGATGCTCGTATTGAACATTTCAAAATCATGTGGGGGTTATGCTATCCCAAAGCAAAGATTTTGGTAACAGGTCGTCCCAATTACTTTTTGGATGATATTGAATTAAAAGCTGCTTTGGGCATCCAAGAAGAGAGCTTAGAACGACCCTACTGCCAAGCCGTCTTTCTGGCTCCTTTTAATAAAAACGAAATACGGAACAGCTTAAGAAACCTCGATGATAATACTCGAGAGGGGATCATTGATTTAGCAATATCGAATGAACGCTTTTATGACATCGTGTCACGACCCTCTTTACTACATGTTGTCAGTACCTTATGGCATAGGGAAAGTCTCGCCGAATACGGTGAAAGAATCAATTCAGCCTTGGTGATGGATCTTTTCGTTCGACATAGCCTGGAACGCCAAGCCGGAAAAGCCCAGAAATTTGACTTTACTCCTCCAACCGGCGGAAACGCTAAGCCTGCGTTCATGGCGTTGAATACCCATGAACGAGCTTATTTCATGGAGGGTATAGCAAGTTACATGTTAATAAATCAGTTGCCTAACCAAATTACAGGCAAACAGCTGGAAACAGTAGTTCAATTGTTGATTGAAGCAATCCCTGAGTCAGTTTCCCTAAAGGCAGATGCCCAAAATGGCGAACCCCGAAAACCGTTGCGTCAACGTTATAAATTCGAGCATAAACCGGAGGATGCTCAAACCATACTTACAGATGTGCGAGCCTGCGGATTATTAGTTCCTGATTTAAGTCGTAGCGGTAGTTTTAAATTTGGGCATAAGTCTTTTATGGAGTTTTTGGCAGGTAAATTATTTGCTCAATGGAGCTTAAGAAAAGAATTACATGACATTGATGAGAAGGCTGTTAGTTCATTGGTAAATATACTTGGGCTGAAAATGCGTCATATTGTAAAGCAGCAGGAAGTTATGGCTTTTGCAGTTGAATGGATTGCAGAAAAGGCTAAGAATCAAAGAGAAGCTGCCAATGGTATTTTTGATTTATTATTTCGACAACACAGCATCTATCTAAAGCTCGTTGGATTAATATGCAAATTGTCTATCAAAATATTGTCTTATATGGAAGAAGAAAAGATTTTATTAAAAATATTATCTCGAATTTTCAATATTTTAGTAAACGATATTGCGTCAAGTCGGCTATATAAAGTAATTAATCATATTGTAATTATATTAATCACAATATCTGTATTTATTGTTTCTTACGATATTTCTTTAAAAAATGATTTAACTATTAATATGCTTTCTGTAGAAACGCTGATGGTGTTTGTTTTTATATTAATATTTTCTTTTATAACGTTAGTTTCATTACTTGGTTTTATTATATTCATTCAATTAATGGAAGGGTATATATCTAACAAAAATACACAATTTTGGATTGAATTCAGAGTTTGGCAATCTATTTGTATTGCTGCTCATCTTGATCGTTCTGCAATGGCCTGTGTTGTTGGTGAAAAGTCATTGTGTTTATTAGAGGAAGTTGCTCGAAGCGAAGCTCATCCATGGGGTATTGCAGAGAGTTTAGAAAAACTCAAAGAACGCGTTGATTTTGGCAGATAATTTAATGGCTTATTTGTATATATTGGTTTCACGATTTTAGAAACCCAATATATAACTGACTTTAGCTATAGCAAGCACAACCAATATTTTCCATTTCTTGCTACAAACATTCAATATCGCCTTACAGCCCGCGTAGGTACGATTAGCGTAGCGTAATCGTAAGCAAGTTTTGACGGCAACATTCCTCCGATTACGCTATCGCTAATCAAAGCGCGTGTTTGAAGCTTTCAAGTACGCGTTTTAAAGACTCAATCGGAATTGCTGTAGGCCATGTCTGTCATGGCTTTCAGCGAGTGGTGAAGATTTGAATATTTGCAACGCGCCATTAAGACTTCCAGGCGCACGTATGGAAGTTTCTAACGTGCGTTTGAAGCTTAAAAACTCACCAAGGCGACACAGAAAATCACGCTGCAATCTCAATAACAAAGTGATCAGCCCACGTAGATGAGATTTACGTAATATGAGCTTATACAAGTTGTGATGGCAATATTCCTCCAATTACTATTATTGCTAATCGGAGTTACTCTGCGGGCGAATGACTGGCATGCTGTTCGTAATCCAAAATTTAATCGATTTACCTGAAATGTTGAGTTAGCTATCGCTAACAACAACCTACATTGCCTGCCCTTACAATAAGCATCCATTATCGCCATATAGCGCATTGTGCAGTAATATCTTGCCGATGCTGCGACGCGCCACGGCAAGTGCCTATTGCGTCGAAGCATAAATCCCAAGTGCCATTACGTTGACCGGCACCATTCCCAACTTTTAAGGAGATTTTATGTTTAAACATGCGATATTGATGGCTGCGGTCATCGCCGGTATGTCTTCGGCTTATGCCGAAACCCCTACCACCGTCACTGGTCTTAAAAACCCGGAATCTGCGCTGACCGGTCCGGATGGCCGGGTCTATGTTTCCGAGATCGGCGAATTCGACAAGGATGGTGACGGCAAGATTACCGTTATCGATAAGGACGGCAAGGCTCAGGATTTTGTTAGCGGTCTGGATGACCCCAAAGGCTTGGCTGTATCCGGCAAGCATATTTTTGTTACCGATAAAAAACGCGTACTTAAGGTGGATAAGGATGGCAAGTGGACTGTGTTTGCCGCTGCTGAGGCCTTTCCTATCGCTCCGCAATTTCTGAACGATCTTGAAGCTGACGCACAGGGCAATATTTACGTTTCCGACAGCGGCGATACAAAAGGCAAGGGCGGTGCGGTCTACCGTATCGATAAAAACGGTAAGGTTGCGTTGATCACCAACAGCGAAAAGGACGCGCAGATACAAAGTCCTAACGGCTTGCTGACTGACGGCAAGGGTTCGTTGCTGGAGCTGGATTTGGTGTCCGGCACCCTTTATCGCATCAAGATCAAAACCGGTAAACTGGAAAAGGTCGCGGAAGGCTTTGGTGGCGGCGACGGTATTGTTCGCGGTGCCAAAGGCGTGCTTTATGCCAGTGATTGGAAGAATGGTAGCGTTTTTTCCGTCAACAAGAAGGGTGAGGTCAAACTGCTTAAGAATGGCTTCAAATCCGCGGCAGACATCGGTTTGAGCCATGACGGCAAGTTTATCCTGGTGCCGGATATGCTGGCGGGTGAACTGGTGTGGTTGCCTGTTAATTAACGGTCTAAATTTTTAACTCAACATTACAGGCACCTGTAATGTTGAGTTAGCTAAAGGTTACGCTATAGGCCTGTAACAAATTATTATTCCCCAGCCAATCCCCCGTCTCCAACTTTCAATCAAAAAAATCAAAACTCATTTGCCCGCCTAAGTGCGGTTTTCTGAATAAATCTGTACGTAGCGTGGGTAATGACTGATCCAATTTTAGGCGTTTGCTTATTAGTCGAAAGCGTTGGCCGATCAGTTCGGCATAGCTTCCGGTGCCGGACATTCGTTGGTGAAATGCTGGATCGTAAGATTTACCGCCGCGGCTTTGCTGGATTAAGTTCATCACATGATCGGCTTTCAGCGGGTAGTTGTGCCGTAGCCATTCTTCGAATAAGTCTGCGACTTCCAGCGGCAAACGCAGCAGGATGTATTCAGCGCTGGCCGCTCCTGCGGCATGGGCGGCTTTGACGATATTTTCCATTTCGTGATCGTTCAGCGCCGGAATGACGGGCGCGACCATCACGCCTACCGGAATACCGGCCGCGTGCAATTTAGCGACTGTTTCCAGCCGTCGTTGCGGTGCCGCGGCGCGCGGTTCCAGTGTTCGCGCCATATTTCGGTCCAGTGTGGTGATGGATAGATAGACGGAGACTAAGCCTTGCTCAGCCATGGCGGTTAATAAATCGAGATCCCGTTCGATCAATGATGACTTGGTGACGATGCTGACTGGATGACGGGTTTCCGACAGCACTTCCAAAATCTGCCGCATCAGCCGATGTTGCCGTTCCAGCGGTTGATAGGGATCGGTGTTGGTGCCCAAGGCCAAGGGCGCACAGCGATAATTTTTTTTGCTCAGTTCTTCTCTAAGCAGGCACGCGGCATCGGGTTTGATCAAGATGCGGCTTTCGAAATCCAGTCCGGGCGACAAGCCCAAGTAGGCGTGTGTCGGTCTGGCAAAGCAATAAATGCAACCATGTTCACAGCCGCGATAAGGGTTGATAGAGCGATCGAATGGTAAATCCGGGGAATCGTTGTAGTTAATCAACGATTTGCTACTGTCGATAATGACTTCTGTTTTGAGCGGTGCTGGTTCTGCATCCAAACTGCCCCAGCCGTCATCGGCGGCTTCGCTGTTTTGTTTTTCAAAGCGACCTGTCGCATTACTGATACTGCCACGGCCTTTGTATATCAACGGTTTTTGCATGAATTGACCGGTAAGTCCGTTCGGAAATGGACAAAGTTATATCGGCAATTTTGGTAAGTTGCAAGGTTGGAGGAGTAGAGCAGGGGATTCAGGACAAAAGTATTGCGCTTTTGTCCTGAATTGAGATTTAGCTGTTATTTAGCAGCTTGTTGAATGCCGGCAACAGCACGTAGATCAGCCAAGGTGGCGACGCGTGGGCCATGTAAAGCGGCAATTTTGTCGACGTTCAGATTTAGTTTCTGAATGTTTTCATAAAGATTAACTGCGTATGGATTCAGTGCTGTTGGTATCGGTGCATTCGCAGCGGTAGGAGTGAAAGCATCAGCTTCGACCAGAATCTTTTCGTTAGGCAGATAAACGAGTACAAACGCGTCGTTATGACCGTTGCCAGCGATTGAGTGAACTTCTATCGGACGTTTTCCGTCAGTAAGAACATGTTTGCTGTTAAAACTCTCAAACTTAGCTGCTTTCTTGGATGCTTCCAATTTGTCAGGGTTGAGGCTGTGCGGGGTTGCCCACGCTTTTTCATAGTAAGCTTGATTGGGCGCATGAGTCACGATTGCAGCACCTTCATCAACAAATGTGCGCAAGCCGCCAGCATGGTCAAAATGCGCATGAGAGTTGATCAAATATTTGATTGGTTTGTTAGGAATAAGTTCTTTGGCTTTGGAAATTACGGCCAGTGAACGTTCTTCATTTAAAGGCGCTTCGATAATTGCAATATGGTCAGTTTGGTCGATAGCTAAACTGTGATGTGTACCGCCGGTTAGATAGAAAACGCCTTCAGCCAGTTTCTCAGAAGTTACCGCAACTGCAGGGACTTTGGCTAAATCTTGAGGTACCTTAATGTCAACGCCTGGGTTTGCTTTAGCTGAGGTGACGTTAATATCCAGTACCGGATAGCCGCCTTGATTGCGGACGATATGGGATGGAAATTGAACGCCGCCAAAATCTTTGTAGTCGGAGAATTTTGTTTCTACCAAGGTATCGCCGAGTACTGGATTGTCTATCCATGTATTCACTTGAGCCACTTGGTTGAAGGGATTGATTTTTTTTGACATAACGATATTTACCGCCTACGGTAAATGATACTTCGGTACCGCCATCAACCGCTTTTGTTGCTGCATTATTGGCTGCTGCTGCTTTTAAGAAGCCTTGGGGGGTTGACCAAATTTCTGCGGCGCGTTCTTCAACCGCTGCTGGTTGTTGGGTTTCCGAATTACCGGTAATAGACTCGTTCCAGGCGGTGCTGCCGCTAATAAATTGGATACCGCGTTGCTCAACAGGTGCTGGGCGAGCACGACCGGCTTCGACGACTTGGCTGCGAAGATATTGTACTCGCGCACTGGCGGTTTCGTAGTTAATGTCGGCAATATAGTTTTTGACGTCGAATGCTGGCCAGGCTGAAGTTGGATTA
>Ga0208626_1000587_pt1 | contig 11325 bp, 6 predicted proteins | sample LakWasMet10_HOW4_2_FD_183860 | JGI IMG/M metagenome (GOLD analysis project Ga0208626, IMG submission 183860) | Freshwater sediment methanotrophic microbial communities from Lake Washington under simulated oxygen tension - Sediment Metagenome... | ecosystem: Environmental > Aquatic > Freshwater >... | reverse complement strand
CTCTACGAACACAAGGTCAAATTGATCTGCACCGCCGAGGTGCCTGCCCGCGAACTCTACACCGAAGGCGACGGCGTCTTCGAATTCGAACGCACGGTGTCGCGATTGATGGAAATGCAGTCGGAGAGCTATCTGCAGAGCGAGCATCTTTGCGATGTCGATCGCCAACATTGACAAAACCGCCGCGGCGCATCGATGCCGTCAATAACTCCCCCAGCGCTAGTGATTCTTCAACTCGTCAATGCAGGCAAGCATCGTCGATGCGATACCATCTCCAAATCGTACTTGTCAAGCCCTTGGATTGTAGCGGGCTTTACGGTACATTGCGGTAATTACGCCGCAAACGGACAGACCGATCAAGGAACATGACCTGATTTATGCAACAAGAAAAAATAACCCTTTCCCAGCTCGAAAACTTTTTATTCAAAGCTGCCGACATCTTGCGCGGCAAGATGGATGCCAGCGAATTCAAGGAATTCATCTTCGGCATGCTGTTCATCAAACGCTTGTCCGACGAATTCGACCGCAAGCGCGCCGTTTTGCGCAATACTACCTTTGCGCATTACAAAGATCAGCCGGAACTGCTGGAAGAGCTGCTGAATGACAGAACTTCCTACGGCGAAACCTTCTACGTACCGCCCCGTGCCCGCTGGCACGAAAGCTGGATCGATGCGGAAGGCAACGAAGTCCCGCCACTCAAGCACCTGAAGCACGATATCGGCAACATGCTGAACAAGGCCATTGCCGCGATCGAAGACGAAAACGACGCTCTGGCCGGGGTGTTGAAAAACAACATCGACTTCAACGCCGTCAAGGGCAAAACCAAAATCCCCGACCAGAAATGGAAAGACCTGCTCGATCACTTCAACCAGCCGCAATTCGTGCTGGTCAACGACAACTTCGAGTTCCCCGACCTGCTAGGCGCCGCTTACGAATACCTGATCAAGTTTTTCGCCGACAGCGCCGGCAAGAAAGGCGGCGAGTTTTACACGCCCGCCGAAGTGGTGCGCCTGTTGGTGCAACTGACCAAACCCGAAGCGGGCAATACCGTTTACGACCCGACGGCGGGCTCGGGCGGCTTCCTGATTCAAGCCCATCAATATGTCGAGGAACAAGGTCAAGACCCGAACGATTTGGCATTGTACGGACAGGACTCCAACGGCACGGTCTGGTCGATCTGCAACATGAACATGATCCTGCACAACGTCACGCGTTTCACGATTGAAAACGGCGACACTCTGGAAAACCCGCTGATCCTGGAAAACGGCCAGCCGCGCAAGTTCGACCGCGTGCTCGCCAATCCGCCGTTCTCGCAAAATTACAGCCGGGCAACGATGGAATTCACCAGTCGCTTCCGCGAATACTGCCCGGAAACCGGCAAGAAGGCCGACTTGATGTTTGTGCAGCACATGATCGCCAGCCTCAAGCCCGACGGCCACATGGCGACCATCATGCCGCACGGCGTGTTGTTTCGTGGCGGCAAGGAAAAACTGATACGCGAACTGCTGATCGAGGACGACCTTATCGAAGCCGTCATCAGCCTGCCGCCCGGCCTGTTTTACGGTACCGGCATTCCCGCCTGCGTGCTGGTGGTCAACAAAAGCAAGCCGGATACGCTCAAGGACAAAGTGTTGTTCATCAATGCCGACCGCGAATATGCCGAGGGTAAGAACCAGAACAAACTGCGCCCGGAAGACATCGAAAAAATCGACTTTTGTTTTACCCACAAACTCGGCATCGACAAATACAGCCGCTTGGTGGACAAAAACGAAATCGCCAGCCAGCACGACTACAACCTGAACATTCGCCGCTACGTCGACAACACCCCGGAACCCGAACCGGAGGACGTGCAGGCGCATCTGATCGGGGACGTCCCCCAGGCCGAGGTCGCCGCCAAAAAGAGCGAGTTCGACAAGTTCGGCGTATCGCCGGAAATCTTCTTCGAGCCGCTGCGCCCCCGCTACTTCGCGTTCCGCGCTGCGCTCGACGCCAAGCCCGCCATCAAGGCCGCGCTGGAAGCGGACCCCAACCTGCAAGCCAAGCTCGCCGACCACCACACCACGCTGGAACAGTGGTGGCAGGTGGCGCAGCACGACTTTGCTCAGCTGCGCGAAGGCCGAAAATTGCCCGACGTGCGTGGCGAATTGCTCGCCACCTTGAAGGCCAAATTCCAGCCCCTGGGCGTGCTCGACGAATTCAAGAGCGCGGGCGTGTTCGTCAACTGGTGGCAGGCCATCCGTTACGACCTCAAGACTGTTATCTCCACCGGCTGGCACCACACGCTGATTCCCGACAGTTATCTGATTGCCGAATACTTCCAGATGGAGGCCGACGAAATCGAGGCGCTGGAAGGCAAGATCAACGAGGCGCAAGGCGAACTGGCCGAGGCGGTCGAAGCCGCCGCCGAAGCGGCCAGTTTTGAGGCGGAAGAAACCGAAGGCGACGAAGGCGAAGCCAAACTGACTGCCGCCGTCATCAAGAAATACCTGAAAGACTTGATCGACGACTTGGCCGATGCCAGGACCGATTCGGCCATCAAGGAACGCAATCAATACGACGACTTGCGCGACGGCATTACGACCATCGAGAATCGCATCAAAATCCACAAGACCGCACTCAAGCAAAAACAGGACGAACTGGAACTCAAATTGCGCTTGAAACGCATTGGCGGCGAGGAAGCCAAAGCGGAAACCCACGCGTTAATCGCCCAGGCCGATGCCACGATGGCCGCGCTAAACCCGGACGTGAAAGAGCAGAAGAAAAAACTCACGGCCCTGCAAAAAGATAAAGCCGCGCTGCAGAAACGCTTGGCCCGCATCGACGGCTTGCTGCTTGCCATCGGCGGCCAACTCAGCGAGGCCGACGCCAAACGCCTGATCCTGAAAAAGCTGCACGATCTGGCCAACAAGGAGCTGTTGCGCTATTTGAATGCCGAAAAACGGGCGCTGCTCGCTATAATCGAGAACCTATGGGACAAGTATGCGGTGTCGAGCGAGGCGTTGGAGAAGGACAGAGAAAAAACGCTTTCAGCACTTAATCAGTTTTTATATGCGTTGGGGTATATAGGATGAATTCGATCATTGGCTGGAAGACTGCAACTATAAAAGAGCTTTGTTATCTTGGGCGCGGTCGTGTAATCAGTGGTCAAGAGATTGAGCAAAACCCAGGAATTTACCCAGTGTTTTCGTCCCAGTCAAAAGACAATGGAAAGATGGGAGCTATCGACACGTTCGATTTCGACGGTGAATATGTTACATGGACAACTGACGGCGCTTATGCTGGCACAATATTTCATCGGATTGGAAAGTTCAATTGCACCAATGTGTGCGGAACTCTTTCAGCAAAAGAACCGCAACTTGATTTAAAATTTCTCGCATACCAGCTTGAGACTGTCGCAAAAAATCACGTTTCATATGTTGGTAATCCGAAGCTAATGAATGGCGTGATGGCCGATATTCAGCTTTCCCTTCCAGCGTACAAAGCTGAGCAATCTAAAATTGCTGAAATACTCTCGACGCTAGACCGCGCCATCGAGCAAACCGAGGCGCTGATCGCCAAACAGCAGCGCATCAAGACCGGCCTGATGCAGGACTTGCTCACCAAGGGCATCGACGAGCACGGCAACATCCGCTCCGAAGCCACCCACCCCTTCAAGGATTCTCCGCTGGGGCGGATTCCGGTGGAGTGGGAAGTGCAACCACTAGAAAAGTTGGCAGATGTAGATAGGGGAAAATTTACACATCGCCCCCGAAATGACCCTAATTTCTACGACGGAGAATTTCCGTTTATCCAAACAGGCGATGTCACATCACAAGTCGGGCGGACAGTCGTAAATTTTACGCAAACGCTGAACAAGAAGGGGACACAGGTAAGTAAGAAGTTTCCTGCCGGTACGATTGCAATAACTATTGCAGCAAATATCGCCGATACCGCAATACTCGGAATTCCGATGTATTTCCCTGATAGCGTTGTCGGAGCTGTGGTTTATAAACCTAACAATACACGGTTCATTGAACTCATGATTCGAAAATGGAAGCCAATCCTTGAAGGGCTTGCGCCGCAGAGTGCACAGAAGAACATCAACCTCGAAGCCTTGAGACCGTTAGCAATTCCTACGCCCGAACCTAACGAGCAAGAGAGGATTGGAAAATTATACGAGAGCACTGATTGGGATCAAGAGCGACTAGAGCAAACTGCTCGAAAGTTAGGAGCGCTAAAAGCCGGCCTCATGCATGACCTCCTAACCGGCAAACGCCGCGTCATTGAATTACTGGACCCTAAACCCGAATAAGCAGGGATACCTACATGGTTCACCAGGACAAGAACCCGGTTCATATCAAGCTTGACGAGCGCAACCACGTCGAGAAGCCGCTGCTCGACGACAACCTGGTCCGAGGATAATTAGTCATGCCCACCCCTAGTTCGCTCACCCAGCTTACCACTCTTCTAGCCCTGCCCGCCGAGAACGAGTGGGTGGAGTTCAAGGAAGCCAAGGACAATTACGACTTTGGCAAGTTGGGCAAATATTTCTCAGCCCTTAGCAATGAAGCAACTCTTGCGGGACAGTCACAGGGCTGGTTGGTCTTTGGGGTGAATAACCACCGCGAGGTGGTAGGTAGCCAGTACCGTCCCCAGCGCCCCAGGCTCGACAGTCTGAAGAAAGAAGTGGCGGACAAGACAAACAACCGGCTGACGTTCATCGAGATTCATGAGCTGGCCCATCCTCAGGGCCGGGTATTGCTGTTCGAGATTCCCGCTGCCTTGCCTGGGGTTCCCACGACCTGGGAAGGCCACGCTTATGGTCGCGAAGGCGAGTCCCTGGGGCCGCTCAATCTCCTGGAGCAAGACCGCATTCGGGAACGTTCCTTACCCGATTGGTCCGCCGCAATCGTGCCGGGTGCTACGCTGGCCGACCTTGATACAGAAGCGGTCGCCAAGGCAAGAACGATGTTCGGCGAGAAACACCGTAACGAAACCTGGGCCGGAGAGGTGTCCGGTTGGACTGATACGGTTTTTCTAAACAAGGCCAAACTCACTATCAACGCTCAAATCACCCGCACCGCGCTGATTCTGCTGGGCAAACCGGAATCCACGCATTTTCTTAGCCCAGCTCAGGCGCAAATGACGTGGATCTTGAAAGACCGCGACGGTATCGAGCGGGATTACCAGCATTTTGCCCCGCCTTTTTTGCTCAATACGGAAGCGTTGTTTCAGCGGGTGCGCAACCTGACTTACCGCTATATGCCAGACAATACGCTATTCCCCACCGAAGTGGCGCAATACGATGCCTGGGTAATGCGCGAATTGCTGCATAACTGCATCGCCCACCAGGATTACCGCTTGAATGGCCGCATCCAGGTGGTGGAGTACGAAGACAGCCTGTTGTTCACGAACTTGGGCCATTTCATCCCGCCTTCGGTGGAGTGGGTGATTGATACTGATTCGCCGCCGGACCAGTACCGTAACCCTTTTCTGGCGCAAGCCATGGTCAACTTAAAAATGATTGACACTTTGGGGAGTGGCATTAAACGGGTATTCCGGACTCAGCGTAACCGGTTCTTTCCCATGCCGGATTACGATCTTAGCAATGCGCAACGAGTGAAGGTCCGGCTCATGGGCAAAGTGCTGGACGAAAATTACACCCGTGCACTGATGCTGAATGCCGATCTGAATCTGTTGGAAGTCATGGCGCTGGACCGTGTGCAAAAGGGCCAACCCATAACTGACGAGCAATTCAGCTTGCTCAAACGGCGCAAATTGATCGAAGGACGCCGCCCCAATCTCTATGTTGCTGCGAATATCGCCAAGGTTGCAGGCCAGCAGGCGGCTTATATCCGCAATCGTGGGTTGGATAAGGTCCATTACAAAGAGTTGGTATTGGCTTATTTGCGCCAGTATCAGCAGGCAACGCCTGTACAACTGGATGATCTTTTAATGGACAAGTTGCCGGACATATTGGATGAAAAACAAAAAAAGAACAAAATCAAAAATTTGCTTCAAGAAATGGCTAAGAAGGACGAAACGGTCAGGAACGCTGGCGGACGCGGTGAAAGTGCTCGCTGGGTCTTAAAAAATTAGCTTGGCTTAGCTTGATAACGGCCGAATTTAGCTTGAAAAAACCGCATCCAATTGATAAATATACAAAATAAATTTTGTAAGTTTAGATTGCTTAACTTGATTAATTAGCTTGCGGAATCAAAAATGCATAATAATAAATCCGCCGCGACTGGGAATCCTGGCATTGGCGCATTCCGATGATCCAAGAAAAAACTCAGCCGGATCGCGTGTTGTGGCGTTTGCCGATGGTCAGTTTGATACCGGAGAATCCTTTGCCGGAAGCAGCCGTCCACTCCGTACATAAGGTGGGTAACTCCTTACACAAGTGAGGCTACTCCATACATAAGCCGGCCCACTCCCTACATAGCGTGGACAAGCCTATACAGCGGGAGAACAAGCGCTAAAAGCCGATGCCGATCGATGTTTTTGATTTTTGATTTGCCGCAACAGCGGCATTACCATCAACTTTCCCTAAATTTGGAGGCTTATGCAAGCCGATAAGACGCCGCCCCACATCAAGATAGACGAGCGCAACCATGTCGAAAAACCGCTGCTCGACCAGTTGTCGCAACTGGGCTGGGAAGTTATCGATTTGGAAGCCAAACAGGAACCGAAGCAAAGCCTGCGCGACAGCTTCACCGAGGTGGTGATGGGGTCGGTGTTGAGCGACCAGCTCAAGGTGATCAATCCGTGGCTGGAAGACGACCAAATCGAAGAGCTGACAAAGCGCCTCACCGCTAACTTTCCCGGCAATAATTTACTGGAGAACAACCGCCACGTGTTGAACCTGCTGCTGGAAAATACCAGCGTGGCGGAAAACCGCAAGACCGGAGAGAAAAGCCCCACGGTGCGTTACATCGACTTTGCGCACCCGGATAACAACCGCTTCATTGCGGTGTGCCAGTTCAAAGTACGCATCCTCGGCACCGAGCACCATATCGTGCCGGACATCGTGCTGTTCCTGAACGGCTTCCCGGTGGTGGTGATCGAGTGCAAGTCGCCGAAAGTCAAGGAGCCGATCCCTGACGCCATCGACCAAATGCTGCGTTACAGCGAGCAACGCGGCGCTAAGGGCGAAGGCAGTGCGCCATTGTTCTACTTCAACCAGTTTGTGGTCGCGACCTGCCGCAACGAGGCCAAGTTCGGCACCATCACCACCCATCACGAAAAGCATTTTTACCGCTGGTCCGACCCATATCCGCGTACGGTGGAAGATCTAAGTCACGGCAGCAGCAGTCCCAACGATCAACAGCGATTGGTGGCCGGAATGCTCGACAAGCAAAACTTGCTGGACATCATTCGCACTTTTACCCTGTTCTCGACTTCGGATAAGGGCGAGTTGATCAAAATCGTCGGCCGCTATCAGCAATTCCGCGCGGTGAAGTTGGCGGTTGCGCGTTTGCTGGGTGGCAATACTCCACGCGAACGCAGCGGCATTATTTGGCATACCCAAGGTTCCGGAAAATCGTTGACGATGATGTTTATGGTGCGCGAAATGTATCGCCACGCGCAGCTTTCTAAATGGAAAGCGGTGTTCGTCACCGACCGCACGCAATTGGAGCAGCAACTCGGCGATACCGGCAAAAGTATCGGCTTTACCGTCAAAGCCGCCGATAGCATTGCCAAACTCAAGGAATTGTTGCGCAGCGATTCGTCCGACTTGGTGATGGCGATGATCCACAAGTTTCGCGAGGCGGATTTGTCGGAAACCTTTCCCGAACTGAACAAGAGCTCGAATATTCTGGTAATGACCGACGAGGCGCACCGTTCGCAGTATTCGCTGCTCGGCGCCAACCTGGACAAGGCGATTCCCAATGCTGCGCGGATCGGCTACACCGGCACGCCGATCGACAAAACCGAGAAGGTGTTCGGCGATTACATCGATAAATACACGATGCGCCAAGCGATTGAAGACGGCGTGACGCTGGAGATTGTTTACGAAGGCCGCACGCACAATGCCGAAGTGAGCGATCAAACCGAAATGGATAGCGCCTTTGCCGATGTGTTTAGCGACTTTAACCTGGAACAGCGTTTGGAAATTCTTGGCTACGGTTCGCGCGACGCCTATTTGGAGGCCGATTCCACGATCAATGCCAAAGCCGAGGATATGCTGGCGCATTATCTGGAACATGTGTTCCCCAATGGCTTTAAGGCGCAGGTTGTTGCGGTTTCTCGTGAGGCTGCGGTGCGATACAAAACCGCATTGGATGCAGCCTTGACCAAAGCCATCGAAAAACTGGAACAAGCCAATCCGCTGAATCTGGATTTGTCGTGCTTGAAGACGCTGAAGACCGACGTTGTGATTTCCGGCAATCACAACGATTTGCCCCATATCAAGGCGTTTACCGACAGCAGCCGGCACGCCCGAACCATCAAAAGCTTTAAATTGCCTTTCGGCAAGGAAGACGAAGGCGTCAGCGGCGAGATCGGCATTGTGATCGTCAACAACATGCTGCTGACCGGCTTTGATGCGCCCATCGAGCAAGTCATGTATCTGGACAAGGTGATTATTGCCCACAATCTATTACAAGCCATCGCCCGAGTGAACCGAATTGGCGGGGTAGCCAAGGAGAAAGGCTTTATCGTCGATTATGTCGGTATCGGTCATCACCTGAAAAAAGCCATCGATAACTATGACGAACGCGAGCAGAAGGAAGTGCTCGACACCCTGAGCTTCCCCGAAGACGAACTGCGCGAGCTGCAAGCGGATTACAAGGCTATCATGGCGCTGCTGGAGAAGCACGGCCTGACCGACTTGAACGATCACGATGCGTTTTTCGATCTGTTCTACGATGAAGACATCCGCTTCGAATTCATGCTGGCCTATAAGAAGCTGACGCGAAGTTTGGACTTGGTGTTTCCGGCTAAAGAGGCATTGGGTTATCTCGGCACTTACAATGCCTTAACGGAAATTAACGTACTGGCGGGACGACACTTGCATGACCAACGTTTAAGCATGAAAGGCATCCCGCCTAAGCTCCGGGCGCTAACCGACCAATATTTGGCATCCAAGGGAATGGAACAGAAGGTCAAGCCAATCTCGATATTGGATGAGGACTTCGAGAGCACGGTCGCCAAACGCAGGCGTGTGAAGACCAAGGCCGCCGAAGTGGAACACGCCATTCGCCACCATCTGGACATCGAACTGGACGACGACCCCGAGCTGCAAGCTTCATTTTCCGAGGCATTGGCAACTATCTTGCAGGAATTCAAAGACAACTGGCAGAAAATTTACGAAGAATTGGAAAAGCTGCGCCAGCGGATTATCGAGGCGGCGAACGAACCAACGTATGGCTTGCATAAGAAAAAACAGATGCCGTTTTTTCGGATGTTGCAGGCGGAAGTCGGCAGTGCGATGGAGCAACATCCCTCGTATTGTGACAAGCCAGATGACAGAATTGCGATATTGGTTGATCTGACGCAGCAAATTTATTGGGTGGTGGAACGGGAATTGAAGCTGACCAGCTTTTGGGAAAGCGCGCCAGCACGCAATAAACTGAAGGCGGAAATTCAGCAGATTTTGTTGTCCGAATCGTTCGGTACGCTGCCGAATGTCGTCAAAAACCGCAATCAAATCATTTCGCGGGTGATGGAAATCGCCGAGAAGAACAACGACAGAGTTTTGCACGCAGCCTGATGGGCCTGAATTACAGAGTCGTTTTTTCCAAGCGTAAAACGCTGAACATTACCGTCGAGCGGGATCGTTCCGTGGTTGTGACCGCGCCCGAGGGGACTTCGCTGGAAAAAATCCGCCAAGTGGTGGAATCGCGTAAATTGTGGATTTACGAGAAAATCCGGCACGCCCAAAAATACAGCCCGCTGCCGCATGCGCCCGGCAAGGAATTGGTTTCTGGCGAGTCTTTATTCTATCTGGGGAGGCAATATCGCATCGAATTAACCGATGAAAAAGGAGAGATAGAGTTCGAGCAGAAATTCCTTATCCCCCGCAAGTTGACCGATAAGCCGGAGGCCTTCCGAAAATGGTTTATGGTAAAAGCCGAAGAAAAGATTCTGCCGCGCGTAGCGATTCATGCGAAGAATTTAGGTGTTATCTACAAACAGGCCAAAATTGGCGACGGCAAATACCGCTGGGGTTCATGCACGCCGAACGACAATGTGATTTTTAACTGGCGTCTCATCAAGGCGCCGATGTTTGTGATCGATTACGTGGTGGTTCATGAATTGACCCACCTTATCGAAAATAACCACACCCCCGAGTTCTGGAATATCGTCAGAGCGCAAGCGCCCACTATGGAAAAAGCCAAAGTATGGTTGCAAAAGCATGGGGCGTTGTTGGAACAGGAAATTTAGATGCGCAAAGAAAACGCATTTTGTTCTTACTGGGGAAATTGAATTTGGTTTGTGCTCCCCAAACCGCTAAAAAAGAGTAAAATACGGGGTTTTAAACCGCATTCGGCTTTTGCCCCGCGAGTATCCCATGCATACAAAATACAAAACCGACGACCTGAGAATTTGCGAGACGAAGGAAGTCATTGCGCCGTACCAGGTGCATGATGAAATGCCGATTACCGACGAAGCGGCCGAAACCACCGCGAAAGCGCGTCAGGAAATTCATCACATTCTGACCGGCGAAGACGATCGGTTGCTGGTGATAGTCGGCCCTTGCTCGATTCATGATCCGGCCGCGGCGATCGATTATGCCAAGCGCTTGAAGGCGGTCAAGGACGAACTGGCGGAAGATTTGCTGCTCGTGATGCGGGTCTATTTCGAGAAGCCGCGCACCACGGTGGGCTGGAAAGGGCTGATCAACGATCCGGATATCGACTCCAGCTTCAACATCAACAAGGGCCTGCGCATCGCGCGCCGTTTGCTGCTCGATGTTGCGAACCTCGGTATGCCTGCCGCGACCGAATACCTCGATCTGATTTCGCCGCAATACATTTCCGACCTGATTGCCTGGGGCGCGATCGGCGCGCGTACGACCGAAAGCCAGGGCCACCGCGAGCTGGCCTCCGGCGTATCCTGCCCGATCGGCTTCAAGAATTCCACCGACGGCACGATCAAGATCGCGATCGATGCGATCGGCGCGGCGATGAGCCCGCACCACTTCCTGTCGATGACCAAGGGCGGGCATTCGGCGATTTTTTCGACCACCGGCAACGAAGACGTGCACATCATTCTGCGCGGCGGCAACAACCGGCCGAATTATGACGCGGTCAGCGTCGAACAGGTCGCCGAAGGCCTGGTCAACGCCAAGCTCAGACCGAACATCATGATCGATTTCAGCCATGCGAACAGCCTGAAGCA
>Ga0208626_1000585_pt1 | contig 11355 bp, 9 predicted proteins | sample LakWasMet10_HOW4_2_FD_183860 | JGI IMG/M metagenome (GOLD analysis project Ga0208626, IMG submission 183860) | Freshwater sediment methanotrophic microbial communities from Lake Washington under simulated oxygen tension - Sediment Metagenome... | ecosystem: Environmental > Aquatic > Freshwater >... | reverse complement strand
GCTTCAAACACAATGGGCGCGCCGGACATCGATTCGTGATGCACCAGCACGTTGGGTACAAAGTCATTAATAAAAAAGCTGCGGATATCCAGCTCTTCGGCTTTATCGCTCTCGAGCTCTTCCGGCAACAATTCCAGCACTGCTTTCACCAGTTCTGGCCGCATCTCGCGTAAGTACCGCAAAATACCCAGCTCAGTGACATAATCGTGTTCCAGCTGTTTTAACAGTGGTTTGATCGCCTGTTCGATGGTTTCGCGGCGCAGTGTACGCAGGTTTTCCGATAACTCACGTTTCCACTGCGGCAGTTCCAACAGCTGTTCATTCAGAATGGTTTCCAGCTCACTGACCAGTTCATAAAAAAACTGCCGTTTGTCATCGGCCAGACTGGCAAATTCGGTATCGTCCAACGGTTTGCCGTCGATCATCGGCGAAAAACTGACAGCGCCATTTTCTTCGTACAGCACCACCTGTTTTTCCAGTGCTTTGCGTTCCACCAACGCGATGGCAGCTTCGTATTTATTGTCAAAGGCGGCATGAATGGCTTTTTTCCGCCGTTGATAACCCGGGTTATCAAACGCGGCCGGAAAGGTATCCAGCAGTTCGTCGATCAGCGCTTCGAGTTTTTTCACCAGCACCCGGCCTTCACCGGGTAACAGGCGCAGCGTTTGCGGCGTGCGTTCGTCGTCAAAGTTGTTCAGATAACACCAGTCATCCGGTGTTTCTTTTTCACTGGCAGCCTGCTGCAGAATATCCTGGACTAATGTGAAACGGCCCAGGGCCGGTTCGCCCATCACATACAGGTTGTAGCCCGGCATATCCATGCCGATAGCAAAACCCAGCGCCGCCTTGGCGCGGTCCTGACCGATAAAGGTGCTGCTGTATCCCGCCACGTCCAATGCGTCTTTGATCTGAGCGTCGTCCAGTTGCGGGGATAGCTGCGCCGCACTGAGGGCGAGCAGTTGAAGTTTAGCGTCGGCAGCTTTGGTTACTGCAATTTGCGTCATGCCGTAGATTCCTTACAGGGATATGCAGGCATACTAACAAAATCAGTAGCATGCCGAAAACATATCTGTGCTGGGTTACAAGATCTCTTTGGCACAAAAGAAAAAGCTCAGACCGGCAGGCCACGACGCAAAAAGTGCCCGCCGCCGCAAGCCGGACAAGGGATCAGTTCCGCTGGATGGTTGTAATGCAACACTTCGTTGCATACACGACAAACATACAGCCCCATCCCAACCGATTCGCCCTGCAGATACAGCCCCTGATGCGACAGATCCTGCTCCAGTTCCTGCCATTCCACCTGGGTTTTATCAGTGACCTGCGCCAGCAGCTGCCATAAGGTTTCCGGCCAGATCGACGGCGGTTGTGGCTGTTGTTGCTGCTGGAAAAACGTTTCGAGAAAAAGCTGGGTTTCATAGGCCGTCAGGTCCCGGCCGGCTTTGACATAAGCACTGATGGTGTCGGCCAGCTGCAGCGCCGGTTTCAGCGTCGGATCAACCCCAGGCGGTTGGCCTTGCAAGCGCTGATCAAGTTGCTGCAGCCAGTGCCGGTATTTCTGCATTAAATCAGCCATGTTAACCTCGTACCAACAACCCTTGATAAGCCGAGTATAGCTGGTGCATTCCATCAGGGGACGCTGAAATCACTTGCTGACCTTGCGCCAGACTGCCCGACCTTTTTAGGGTTTGGTCGCAGGCCAGTTGTCAGAGGCATCCTTGTCGGGGCAAGCTGCATTTCAGTTGAAATGCAGTATGAGCCAGCAATGGCCGGAGTAAAAATGCGAATGTTCGCCGGTTTGATATTGTTGTTTTCCGTCGGTGCTGTAGCTACACCCTATTTTCCGCCGTCCGGCCAATGGGCCGAAGCGTCGCCACAAAGCCTAAACATCAATGCACAGCGGCTGCAGCAGGCCGTCGATTATGCTATCGCCAGCGAAAACAAAGCCCCCAAAGACCAGGCCATCGTGCAGGCCACTACTTTTGGTGCGCGCGAGCCTTATGATCAAATCATCGGCCCTATGAGTGTGCGGGCCGGCGCCAATGGCCTGATAGTGTATCAGGGCAAAGTCGTAGCGCGCTGGGGTGATGTCGACAAAGTCGATATGACGCACAGCATTACCAAAACTTTTTTAACCACAGTGACCGGCATTGCACTGCAACAGGGCCTCATCCACAACCTGAACGATAAAGTCGCAGCTTATATGCCGCCGGGTGTGGATTTGTATCAGGGCGCACATAACAGTCAGATCCGCTGGGAGCATTTATTACGGCAAAGCAGCGACTGGCAAGGCACCTTGTGGGGTAAACCGGACTGGGCCGACCGGCCTGAAGGCAAAACACCGGCCGACTGGCCACAGCGCCCACTGCGCACCCCCGGCAGTTTTTACAAATACAACGATGTGCGGATGAATCTGTTGGCGCTATCCACGTTATATGTCTGGCGCAAACCACTACCGCAGGTGTTAAACGAACGGATTATGCAGCCGATTGGCGCATCGTCGACCTGGCGCTGGGTTGGCTATGACAACAGCTGGCTAGAGCTTGACGGTCAGAACATGCAGTCGGTGTCCGGTGGCGGTCACTGGGGCGGCGGTATGTTTATCAATGCCTGGGATCTGGCCCGTTTTGGCTATCTGTTTTTGCGTGACGGCAACTGGAATGGCCAGCAACTGGTCAGCCAGCAGTTTATTCAGCAAGCACGCACGGGCGGTACGGCTAACCCGCAATACGGTTTTGCCAACTGGTTTTTAAATACCGATCAAAAAGCCCTGCCGAGTGCTCCCGCCTCTGCTGTGACCTTTGAAGGCGCCGGCCGCAATGTGATTTATCTCGATAAAGAACATGATCTGCTGATTGTCACGCGGTGGATTGGCAATGGCCCAGAGCTCAATCAACTGGTCGGCAAAGTGCTGGCGGCGCTGCCAGCAGCAAATTAAGTAGATTCAGGCGCGAAACGGCAGTAAGAAGCCGCTGTCAGGCCATCGTGGCAGTTGTTGCCACTGGCCTGAATGCGTTATCCTAACGGCAATAGTTTTTATTTTTTGCCCATATCCCCCGTGATATTTATCTGTTGAGATCCTTTGCATGCAAGCACCAGAAAACAGCACTCAGGCCCCTTCAGCGCAAGCCGTTGCAGCTCCATACGAACCGCGCCTGATTGAAACCGCGTTACAACAGCACTGGGCGAGCTCAAACGCCTTTAAAGTGACCGAAGACCCAAGCAAAGAAAAATACTACTGCCTGTCGATGTTCCCCTACCCGAGTGGCCGTTTGCACATGGGCCACGTGCGTAACTACACCATCGGTGATGTGATTAGCCGCTTCCAGCGCATGCAGGGTAAAAACGTCATGCAGCCAATGGGCTGGGATGCGTTTGGTCTGCCGGCAGAAAACGCCGCTATTGCCAACAAAACTGCGCCGGCCAAGTGGACCTACGCCAACATCGAATACATGAAAAACCAGTTAAAACGCCTCGGTTTTGGTTATGACTGGGACCGCGAAATCGCCACCTGCAAACCAGAATATTACAAATGGGAACAATGGTTCTTCACCAAGCTGTTTGAAAAAGGCCTGGTCTACAAAAAAATGGCCACCGTCAACTGGGACCCGGTTGATCAGTGTGTGCTGGCGAACGAACAGGTGATTGACGGTCGCGGCTGGCGCTCAGGCGCTTTAGTGGAACAACGCGAACTGGCACAGTGGTTTATCAAAATCACCGACTACGCCGAAGAATTACTCAATGACTTAGACCAGCTGGACGAATGGCCAGAGCAGGTCAAAACCATGCAACGCAACTGGATCGGCCGCTCTGAAGGCGTCGAAATCAAGTTCAGCCTCGGTGGTTCCAGCTACGATTTCACCATTTACACCACCCGCCCGGATACGTTATTCGGCGTGACTTATGTCGCTATTGCGCCACAACACCCGCTGGCGCAAAAAGCCGCAAAACTTGACGACAAGCTGGCGGCCTTTATTGAAGACTGCAAAGGCAACAAAGTTGCCGAAGCTGACATGGCAACGATGGAGAAAAAAGGCCATCCAACCGGTTTCTTTGCGGTGCACCCGCTGACTGGTGAACAGGTGCCGATTTTTGTCGCCAACTTCGTGCTGATGGATTACGGCTCAGGCGCTGTGATGGCGGTGCCGGGCCATGACCAGCGTGATTTTGAATTCGCTACCAAATACGGCCTGCGGATTAAACAAGTCGTTGCACCGGCTGCTGGTTCTGCATCTGTAGTGGATCTCAGCAAAGCCGCCTTTACCGAAAAAGGCGTGTTAGTTAATTCTGGCGAGTTTGACGGGCTTGAATTCAGCGCTGCTTTTAAAGCGATCTCTGACAAGCTGGTGGCGAAAGGCGTCGGTCAGGTCAAAGTCAATTACCGGCTGCGCGACTGGGGCGTGTCCCGTCAGCGCTATTGGGGCGCGCCAATTCCGGTTCTGACGCTTGAAGACGGCACGCAAGTGCCGGTCCCTGCCGATCAACTGCCAGTGCGTTTACCGGAAGATGTGGTCATGGATGGCGTGAAATCGCCAATCAAAGCCGACCCGGAATGGGCCAAAACCAGCTATAACGGCAAAGCTGCTTTCCACGAAACAGATACGTTCGACACCTTTATGGAATCGAGCTGGTACTACGCCCGTTACTGCAGCCCAGACAGCACCGATATGATGTTGGACCCGACCAAAGCCAATTACTGGCTGCCGGTTGACCAGTACATCGGCGGCATTGAACATGCCATTTTGCACTTACTGTACTCGCGTTTTTTCCACAAGCTGATGCGTGACGTTGGTCTGGTGCAATCGGATGAGCCATTCAAACGCCTGCTGTGTCAGGGCATGGTGTTGGCTGAAACCTTCTATCGTGATAACGAAGGCGGCAGCAAAACCTGGTTCTCGCCACAAGATGTCGCAGTTGAACGCGACGACAAAGGCCGCATCACCGGCGCGGTGCTGAAATCTGACGGTCAGAAAGTTGAATCGGCTGGCATGAGCAAAATGTCGAAGTCAAAAAACAACGGCATTGACCCGCAAACGGTGATCGACCAGTACGGCGCTGACACCGTGCGGCTGTTTATGATGTTCACGTCACCGCCAGAACAAACGCTGGAATGGCAGGATTCTGCCGTGGAAGGTGCGATGCGCTTCCTGCGCCGCGTCTGGACGCTGGTCAATGAATTTAACGCTTTTGGCCCGATTGACACCCAACTCGCCGCGCTGGATAAAGCCGCATTAAATGCCGACCAGAAAGCGCTGCGCCGTGAACTGCATAAAACTATTGCCAAAGTGACCGATGACCTCGGCCGCCGTTATACCTTTAACACGGCAGTTGCGGCCATCATGGAGCTGATGAACAAGCTGCAAAAAACCGCGACTGAGACCGTTCAGGACAAAGCCGTGTTGGCTGAAGCCATTATTGCCGTGTTGCAGCTGCTGAACCCAATCACGCCACATTTATCACAATATCTGTGGAAAACGCTGGGGCATGCCACTGAGCTGGAACATAGCGGCTGGCCAGTGCTGGACGAATCGGCGCTGGTGGAAGACGCCAAGCTGGTGGTGGTACAGATCAACGGTAAAGTGCGCAGCAAAGTCACAGTGGCACTTGATGCAACTCAGGACGACGTGCTGGCGCTCGCGATGGCCGAAGACATAGTGCAGAAGTACTTAGAAGGCGTTGAACTGAAAAAAGTGGTCTACGTACCAGGTAAACTGCTGAGCCTGGTGGTCGGCTGATGCGCGGCTGGCGTCTGTCTGTACAGGTGCTGCTGCCGCTGCTGCTGAGTCTGTTGCTCAGCAGCTGCGGCTTTCAGTTACGCGGTTCATTACCGCTGGAAAAATATCCGGCGGTGTATCTGCAAGGTGATAAGCATTCAGAACTGCTGCAGCAACTGGGCATGCAGCTTGAACGCAATCAGGTCAAACTGCTGGACAGTTCAGACGCCACCGCAGCTATTTTTGTGCTGGATTCCGACAGTCTGCAGCGCCGTACTTTGTCGTTGTTCCCAAACGGCCAGGTGGCGGAATATGAACTGATTTACAAAGTGAATTATCAGCTGGTATTGCCGGGGCAAGAGCCACGGCCTTATCAGATTGAGCTGTACCGCGATTATCAGGACGACCCGTCCCGCGCGCTGGCAAAATCAAAAGAACTGGATCTGATGCTGACCGAGCTGCGCTCGCAGGCGGTCGCCCGCATTATCCGTCAGTTCGGCCGGCTGTAAGCCATGCTGAAACTCTATGCCAATCAACTGGCGGCCAGCTTAAAAAAACAGCTGGCCACTGTTTATCTGGTATTTGGTGAAGAACCGCTACAAAAACTGGAAAGTCTGGATGAGCTGCGTGCCGCAGCGCGCGCGCAAGGCTTTACCGAACGGCAAAGTTACCTGTTAGAAGCCCAACTCGACTGGGACAGCCTGTTCGGTGAATTTAATAGTCTGTCACTGTTCTCGGATCGAAAGCTGATTGAGCTGGATCTGGGCACCAGCAAAATTACCCCGGCACAACAAGACCAGCTGAAAAAAATCCCGGCCATGCTGCATCCAGACATTTGTCTGGTGTTGCACGGCGCACGTAACAGCGGTGAATTCAGTAAAACCAGCTGGTTTAAGACCTTGTCAGAACAAGGTGTGCAAGTGCAGTTTTACCCGCTGGATGACAATCAGTTTATGCGCTGGCTGAAAGAGCGGGCGCAGCAACTTGGCCTGAAGCTGCAAACCGATGCGCTGCAATTATTGCAACACCATGCTGCCGGCAACTTACTGGCGGCGCGGCAAGAGCTGGAAAAACTGGCGCTGACCGCACAGGGCCAATGGCTCGACGGTGCATTTTTACAACAATATCTGGCTGACCAATCGCATTTTACCGTGTTTCAGCTGGTCGACGCGTTGCTGGCAGGTCAAGGCGAAGAAGCATTACACCGATTGGATCGGCTGCTGCAGCAGGATACAGAGCCAGTGATTATCGCCTGGCAGCTGCAAAAAGAAGCCACTACCTTACTGGCGCTACAACAGGCCGGTCATGTTGGTGACGAACAGTATAAAAAATATGGCATCTGGCCAAAACGCCAGCCGCTTTATCAGCAGGCGCTGCTGCGATTGTCACCAAACTGGCTGCATTTTTTACTGCAAGAACTGCAAACTTTTGACCGTGGTTTTAAATCCGGTCAGTTGACCCACATCGAAACCGCACTGGCGCATCTGGTGACTTTGTTTATCAAACCGGTGCCCAAAGTCTTTTCGCTGCAGCAACTGGTTGCCGGGGACTAAGACGATGTCAACGCCTGCCCCGTCGCCCAAACTCCGGGGCTTTTACGGTGGTACTTTTGACCCTATTCATCAGGGCCACCTGCAGTCGGCGTTATTTGTGCAGCAATATTGTCAGCTCGATAGTCTGGATCTGCTACCTTGTCATTTACCACCGCACCGCGACTCGCCAAGCAGCAGTCTGCACCGTGCCGAAATGGTGCGTCTGGCCATCGCGCCTTATCCGCAGCTACAGCTAAACCTGCTAGAGTTGTCACGGCATACGCCGTCTTACACGGTCGATACGCTGGAACAATTGCAACAACAATATCCCGGCGATACCTTGTGTTTTGTCATTGGCATGGATTCACTGGCCTATCTGACGCGCTGGCACCGCTGGGGCGATATCCTGAAGCTTTGCCATTTATTGGTGTTAGCCAGACCCGGTTACACAAGCGCTGATGGTGATGCACCGGCGTTGTTGCAACAGTTTGGCGCAGCCAGCTTTGCTCAGTTAAAACGAGCCGGTAGCGGCCAGATTTTGCTGCTGCCCAATCCACCGGTCGATGCCTCCGCCACGGCAATTCGCAGCGGTCAGGCGCCGGCGGCGCTGCAAATTTCAGCAGTGCAGGCATACATCCGCCAACATGGTCTGTATCCACGCTAAAAATTGCGCAAAAGCCGGCACAAAGCCGGCTTCGCCGCTTTGGTTTGACCGGTAGAAACTGTTAACATGCAGCGTTAGCAACTGAAGGACTCCGCTCTGTGCACAGCCACCAATTAGTCGCCTTTGTGGTCGACAAACTCGACGACATGAAAGGCCGCGATATCATCCAGCTCGATGTCAAAGGCAAGTCTTCAGAAACCGAATATATGGTGATTTGTTCCGGCACCTCCAACCGCCACACGCGTTCTGTTGCCGGCTATCTGGTCAATGAAGCACGTAAAGCCGGCCTGCAGATCATCGGTACTGAAGGCGATCGCGGCGGAGAATGGGTGCTGATTGATTTGGGTGACGTGGTAGTGCATGTAATGCAGGAAGAATCCCGTCAGTTTTATCAACTGGAAAAACTCTGGGCGGCCTGATCAATGAAGCTGATGCTGATTGCCGTTGGTACTAAAATGCCGGCCTGGGTCACCACTGGGTTTGAGGAATACGCCCGCCGTTTCCCACGCGATATGCCACTGGAGCTGATTGAAATCGCTGCCGGCAAACGCGGCAAAAATGCTGACATCAAGCGTATTCTGGATGTCGAAGGCGAAAAAATGCTGGCCGCAGTGCCCAAAGGAGCCCGCATCATCACGCTGGAAGTCGAAGGCGGATATTGGTCCAGCCCACAACTGTCGCAAAAACTGGTGCAATGGCAGCTCGATGGCCGTGATGTTTGTTTGCTGGTCGGTGGGCCTGAAGGCCTGGCACCGGCCTGTATCGCGGCCAGTGAAGGCAAATGGTCATTATCTGCCCTGACGTTGCCGCATCCACTGGTGCGGGTGGTACTGGCTGAAAGTCTGTACCGCGCCTGGAGTATCAGTACCAACCATCCTTATCATCGCGAGTAACGGATGCGTAAATCCCGTATTGCCATCGCCGATCTGGCTTTTGAAACCCTGCTGTTTAACCGCCGGGCCTTGTTTGCTTTTGGTTTTATCCTGCTGTGCTTTGGCATCCTGATCGCGAATCTGTACAACCTGCAGGTGGTGCGGTACGAAGAATATTCCACCCGCGCCGACGGCAACCGCATCAAGCTGGTGCCGCTGTCGCCTAATCGGGGCATGATTTTCGACCGGCGTGGCACTTTACTGGCCGAAAACGCACCGGTGCATTCGGTTGAACTGGTGCCGGAACAAGTGCCGGATCTGGCAGCGGCCGTAGAGCAAATTGCCGCCATCATTGAGATCACACCGGAGCAAAAAGCCGACTTTTTTAAAGAAGTCAAAGCGCAGCGCCGGTTTAAAAGTATCGCGCTGAAAGAACTGCTGAGTGAGCAGGAAGTCGCACGTCTTGCCGTGCATTTGCACAAACTCAAAGGCGTGACACTCGAAGCACGCTTGACCCGCCATTATCCGTATGGTGACCTGCTAACGCATGCACTGGGTTATATCGGCAAAATTAACGACAGAGAATTTAAGAAAATCGAAGAAGATGGCCTGAGCCCAAACTATGCCGCCACCCGGGATATGGGCAAAATTGGTATTGAACGTTATTACGAAACCCAGCTACACGGCACTGTTGGATTTCAGGAAGTCGAAGTGAACAACCGCGGCCGGGTGATCCGGACGCTACGCGAACAACCAGCCGTATCCGGCGATGACTTACATCTGACGCTGGATTTAGGCCTGCAATTAAAAGCTCAGGAAACCCTTGGCGAAAACCGCGGCGCTATTGTTGCGCTGGATCCACGTACCGGTGCCATTCTGGCGTTTTATTCCAACCCGTCGTATAACCCGAATTTATTTGTCCATGGCATCAGCGGCAAAGATTACCGCATGCTGCTGAATTCACCCGACCGCCCGCTGGTAAACCGGATGACTCAAGGGGTGTATCCGCCTGCGTCGACAGTCAAACCGTTGATGGCGGTTGCAGGCCTGGAAGCCGGCATAGTTACCGAACATACCCGAGTCCCGGATCCGGGGTTTTATCGTTTACCGAAAGTCAGCCGGCCTTGGCGCGACCATATCAAATGGGGCCATGGTTATGTTGATGTCTACACCGGCATTATCAAAAGCTGCGATACCTATTTCTACGACCTGGCCTACAAAATGGGCGTCGACCGCATCTCTGACTTTATGCAAAAAGCCGGCTATGGCCATTTGTCCGGCATCGATATCGGTGAAGAAACGGCCGGTCTGATGCCCAGCCGCGAGTGGAAAAAAGTCCGGCGTAAACAAAACTGGGGCCCGGGTGATACCATCAACATCGGTATCGGCCAGGGTTATTGGCAATCTACGCCTCTACAGATCGCACTGACTACAGCGACACTGATCAACGATGGTGCCCGCATCACACCGCGCCTGGGCGAGAGCTTTCGCAACAGCACCAGCCAGACGTCGCTGCTGATGCCATTGCAGCAAGTAATTGAAGTGGTGAACCCACAAAACTGGGCCATTGCACGCGAAGCCATGTACCGCACGGCACATCAGGAAGGCGGTACAGCTCGCGGTGCTTTTATTGGCGTTCCTTACACCGTTGGTGGTAAAACTGGCACCGCGCAAGTCATTAATATCGCCGCTGGCGTTAAGTACAAAGCCACCAACGTCAGTGAGCGTCATCGCGATAATGCATTGTTTGTCGGTTATGCGCCGCATGACAAACCGGAAATTGTCGTTTCGGTCATTGTTGAAAACGTCGCCAGTGGCGGCGGTGGCACCAATGCTGCACCCGTTGCGCGTCAACTGATGGATTACTATTTCTCCGAGCAATACAACACGCCACAGTTGCCGGACCGCGCTACTGTGCAAAAAATGCAGACCGAGCGTGCGCTGGCGATGGTTGCACGTGAACAGCGTTATGCCGAACAGGCCGCACGGGATAAAGCGGAAAAAGAGCGGGCAGCGCTCAAAGCAGCCACAGCGCCAGTGAGTCCGACAACACCGACAATTCCGGCAGCACCGGCAGAAACCAACACCGACAACGTACCGGCGCGTGGTCAGCCACAAAATGCCGCACCGGTAATCGTCACACCGGAGCCGGAAGATTTACCGGCACCGCAACTGGATGACGAAACTCAACAAAATGGGCAACAGAACCAACAGCAAAATGGCGGCAACAACGCCGTGGCTCCAACCGGAGGCGGTTTATGAATAGTTTCGCGGAAACCAGCAGCAACCGCCTGCAGCGCTGGCACATTGATTTACCCTTGCTGATTGGTTTGCTGTGCGCAACGATCCTGGGCCTCATCACTCTGTACAGCGCTGACGGCCAGGACCTGATCAAACTGGAACAACAGGCAGCTCGACTTGCTTTCGCCTTGTTTGTGATGTTTGCGCTGGCACAGGTGAACCCCAAGACTTATCAGCACTGGTCAGTACCGCTGTATTCTGCCGGTGTGGTGATGCTGGTGCTGGTCGAATTATTTGGCTATACCGCCAAAGGGTCCACCCGCTGGCTCGATCTC
>Ga0208626_1000584_pt1 | contig 11377 bp, 11 predicted proteins | sample LakWasMet10_HOW4_2_FD_183860 | JGI IMG/M metagenome (GOLD analysis project Ga0208626, IMG submission 183860) | Freshwater sediment methanotrophic microbial communities from Lake Washington under simulated oxygen tension - Sediment Metagenome... | ecosystem: Environmental > Aquatic > Freshwater >... | reverse complement strand
TAGGATGCCATTCTTTCCTGGGTAAGCGGGCAGATAATGACGCGCAGGAACCTATGCTCGGTACTGCCGACTTCACAAAAGAACACGCGCGCAATCAAGCGTGCGCCGCTCAGGCTGATCACTTCGAATCTGTACCCGACACGGGTAAGAAAATGCAGATACGGATTCAGGTTTGAGCCTTCCATAAGTGCGACGTTCTTCAATTGCGGTAACAGCCTGGAAATATGCTGCCAGATCAACTCTGACGGCATGCAGCGTAGCAGCCTGCTCCCAGCCTTATTACATTCAGTAATCATGCCGTTGTAATGCAGCGTCAAAACCAGTCGGCTCTCATCATCATCTTCTACTGCAAGCTGGTTTTTACTGACCGAAAAATGTTTAAACTCAATCAAAGGGGGGGTACGCTGGGCAATCATTGCGGAATCTCCTTGTTTGCATTCTATAGTTTGTATTCTATAGATCATCCACCTCAGGCTCTGCCCGAAACCCAATTGCTTAAATGCCGGCCTGCTATTTATTATGGTATTGAAGCTAATGGGTATGGCGGTTAGCTGCTGATTACGGATGAAAAAAATACGCTTCAGGACAAAATATTTTTAATTCAGGGCACTTGCTTATTTGCCAAAACACCGTGCCAGACTTCCGTGCCGAGAAGTATGCGGATGACTGCAATTAATTCAATAAAATGCAATTTACAACCTTATTTAAATGAACAAAATGAGTGTAAACACGTAAGGGCTAACACGTAGCACCGCAATCCGTTTATCCATGCGGACTATAGAAAAATAGGTGATTTTTATTTTTTTTCGACAACCTTAATTCTCAAAAAAATGCAGTCCCGGCAATGCCTGCACCAGTATCTGGCACCCTGATCCAGGGTGGCAAGATTGGTGCATCAGCGCTGTCTAAATAACCCGAGCGCCCTGATATCGACATTTAAGCAAGCAATATACGTGTTCGCGCGGATTATCTTAGTGCAAAAATATTGCTACTTTATCCACACTATCGGTCAGAAAATATTTTCTGAAGTAATGCATCACAGAGGCAATATGCCATGCAGTTACCCGAGTTGGAACAAACCATATTTGAAACCATCCTTGGCCGGCGCTCGGTGCGGAGTTATGCACCGAGAAAAGTCGAGGAAAGTATTCTAAAAACCCTGCTGGAAGCAGCCGTGTGGGCACCTACGGCCATGCATAAAGAGCCATGGGGCTTTGTCATCGTGCAGAATAAAGACCTCCTGCAAAACCTGTCCACACTCGCAAAACCGCTATTTCTTGAAGAACTCCGAAAAACAGGCACCAGGGAAGATATTTTAAAGAACACCGCAGGAAACCTTTTTTACGATGCCGGCACCCTGATTATCATCTGCGCACGGGCTAATGGCCACATGCCGGTCGCCGACTGCTGGATGGCGGCGGAAAACCTGATGCTCGCCGCCTGTGCCATGAATCTTGGCAGCTGCGTCATTGCATCGGCATTGCCGGCTATGTGCCTGCCCGATGTTAAGGTGACGCTGGGCATTCCACCTGAGTTCACAGCCGTTGCACCGATCATTATCGGTTACCTGAAAACAGAAACCAGCCCCAGTTCGCGCAAAGCGCCTCTGATACTGAAATCTATCCCCTAGCGATTCTTATGGCACAACCCCACTCGACCGCATGTTATGAAGCCGCTTTTTCCGTCACCAGGAGAAGACCCCATGTACAAGCACATACTCTGCCCGGTTGATGGCAGCATGGCATCAACTGCGGGCATGCTCGAAGCGATCAAGTTAGCGAAAGAGCAGAATGCCGAGCTGCACTTTTTCCATGTGATTGATACTTATATCCCCATAGTCGATATGGCGGGCGATTTCAATGTCACTTACATGATCGAGATCCTGCGGGAAAACGGAGAGAAAATCATCAAGCAGGCGCTTGTTGCCGCCAGAAAATCCGGCGTGACTGCCGATACAAAAAGCATTGAAGCTGTCGGTGGCAGGGCAGCATCCTACATTGTTAAAGAAGCGGAAAGATGGCCTGCAGACCTCATTGTGATGGGCACACATGGCCTGAGGGGCATCAGCCGCCTGGTCATGGGCAGTGATGCCGAGAATGTACTGCGTACCAGCCATGTACCGGTGCTGCTGGTGAAAAGCCCCCATGCAGAAAGGTAATGATGATGGAAATGGATCTCAACCCAAACTTGCAATTCGATAACAGCGACCGCCACATCGCAGCACAGCAGATTCTATCCTACCTGTTCAGTGATTACCTGGGGTCATTTGTGATCCATTTATGGAATGACAGCAAGTTACGCATAGGCAGCGATCTTTCAGAGTTTACGCTGAAAATAAAAGATGCGGGCGTACTGCGCGACCTGATTCTGTTCCGCGACCCGGTCAGACTGGCCGAAGCCTATTTCGACGGTGCAATTGAAGTGGACGGTGACTTTAACGCTGCACTTGGCCTGCGCCATTATCTGGAAGACCTGAAACTGCCGCTGGGTAAAAAACTCGCGCTGCTGATGAAGGTATTGTTTCTGAATAAATACAAAGCAGACCGGCCGCTGGAGTTTGTAAGGGCTGGCGAAGCAGTGCGCGATAACGGCAGGGAAACCATCGCCTTTCATTATGATATATCCAATGACTTTTACCGCTTGTGGCTGGATGAGCGCATGCTCTATTCCTGCGCGTATTTCGAACATCCGCAGCAGAACCTGGAACAGGCGCAGTGCAACAAACTTGACCATATCTGCCGTAAATTACGTTTGCAGCCCGGGGAAAGCTTACTTGACATAGGCTGCGGCTGGGGTGCGCTGGTATGCTGGGCAGCAAAATATTACGGTGTACGCGCACATGGTATTACGCTGAGCCAGAGCCAATATGAACATGCCTGTGAAGAAATTGAGAGGCAGCACCTGCAGGGAAAGGTGTCCATCGAGCTGCGCGATTACCGCGAACTTGACCAGGCAGCGGCTTATGACAAGATTTCCAGCATCGGCATGTTTGAGCATGTAGGCGTAAAAAACCTGCCAGGCTATTTTTCCATCGTCAACCGCCTGCTCAAACCCAATGGCCTGTTCCTTAACCACGGCATCACCACAGATGAATCAGGGTGGGGTAACTGTGTCTCCAGCAGGTTCATCAACCGCCATGTTTTTCCGGATGGCGAACTGGAAACGGTCAGCACGATTCAATCACTGATGGAAGACGCAGCGTTTGAAATCTACGATGTTGAAGGCCTGCGCCCGCATTACGCGCTGACACTCCGGCATTGGGTACACCGGCTTGAAAAAAACCATGAAAAAGCCATCAGTCTGGTGGGAGAACGCAACTACCGCATCTGGCGTCTTTACATGACTGGCTGCGCATTGCAGTTCGAACAGGGCCAGACCGGCATTTACCAGATACTGGCTGTGCGCAAGCACAATAGCTTTCCGCCATTACCGCTGACCCGGCGTGATTTATACGAACCATGATCTCTGAAATACATAGCCAACACACTGAGTTACCCCGGGAGTGAAGGAATAATTTATCGATCAGAGCGTCAGCAAAACTACCTCATGAGGCATCGCACGCCCTGCCCCAGCGCAGCCAAACCCGAAGCTGCCGGTATGGTTCTGCATCAAGCATATCCGGCAGAATCACCAGCTGCGGCGCGCGCAGACATGCAAACCATTTCCCATCTGGTTCCCTGCAATTCACAACCGTCAAATATGGCGTAACTACCGAATCGCTGCATACATCCACGGACAAGACTTTGCCATCCCGCCGCACCAGCTGTAATTGATTGCTGCTGTTCACGCACAGGGCAACATATGACCATGGCAGCCATAAAAAGCCATGCCGGCACACGGCATAAGCAACCGCTGTGAATATCGCCATGCCCGCCGGCAATTTAATCTGCCAAATCAAAGCCGGCAGGATTAAAATGGCGACTGCGCCCAGACCCGCTATGCAGATCATCAGGGTGAGTGTAATCGAGGGCTTGAAATTAAGCCGTATGGGCTTCATCTTATCGTTCATGACTGCATATCAATTATTTCAATTAAGGTTAACATGAGTACACAACAATGGCATCAATTTCTCCAGACCTCTGCCGAACAACATCCTCTGAGTGAAATTTCACCATCGTTAATCAATGAAACCGTCATTTGCGACCTTTCACATCTGGGGCTGCTGCAACTGCAGGGCGCGGATACGTTCACTTTCCTGCAAGGCCAGGTCACGAATGATGTCAAACAGCTGAATGGCCACCTGGCGCACTACAGCGGCTACTGCAACCCTAAAGGCCGCCTGCTGGCCTTGTTCCTGGCATTTGCGCATCAGCAACATATCCATTTGCAACTGCCTAAGGATTTAATCGCCCCGATTGCCAAGCGCCTGAAGATGTACGTGATGCGCAGCAAAGTCGAGGTTCAGGATGTCAGCGAATCCATCATTAAAATCGGCGTATATGGCGCGCGGTCGATTGAACTGCTAAGTGGCTTATTTGCCGAAATACCGCAAACTGACTACGCATTAACCACGCTGGAGCATGGCACACTCATCAGGCTACCGGGCAGCCAGCCGCGCTTTGAGATTTTTACCGACATCGCCCATGCACCAGCCATCTGGAGCAGCCTGTCACAGCACACAAAAACCGTCAATGCAGCATATTGGGAGCTGCTGGAAATTCAGGCCGGTATCCCTGAAGTGTATCCGGCCACGCAGGAGGAGTTTGTGCCGCAAATGCTGAATCTTGACCTGCTCAATGGCATCAACTTTAAAAAAGGCTGTTACACCGGACAGGAAATTGTGGCACGCACCCATTACCTGGGCACGGTGAAACGCCGCAGCCATCTGGCGCATATTGAGAACAGTGCAACGCCGCCAACCCCCGGCGACAACGTACTCAATAGCAACGGCGACATAGTAGGCAAGATTGCAAGATGCGCACCATCCTGTAACGGCGGCTATGACTTGCTGGCAGAAATCAGACTGGAAAGTGTTGAGGCCGTGCAGCTAAATGTGAATGGCAGCACACTGAACATACAGCAACTACCTTACAAATTTTGAGAACAACAAGACAGGCCGTTAGTAAGGCCTGACAATCAGGCTGACAGCCATGTTATTGTTTGGATTGAACTGGTGGTTGGACTTGTGGCGGCTGGGCTTGCGTTTGAGGTTGAGCTTCAATCACCTGAAAGAAAACCTCATCCTGCTTGATCATGCCTAGTTCGCTACGGGCGCGCTCTTCAATTGCGGCCTTACCACTTTTTAAATCACGTACTTCTGCATCCAGCATCGCGTTACGCGCCTTTAATGCAGCATTTTTTTCCTGCTGTTCATGGACTTTGCGGTTGAGTTCCCACACGCGCAGCCAGCTCCCTTTACCCAGCCACAGCGGATACTGTAGCAAGGCAATCAGGATAACGAAGATGAGCGTGAGGGCTTTCAACTTTAACTTTCAACAATCATTCCAATTGTATTTGAAGCGAGGACAGGCGCATGAGCGAAGGCAGTGCAATTAGCACGACGAACGAATGCAACAACATATCGTTTCAAATACAAACTGGAATTACTTGAATAATTGGTAGAAAGCTGACTTACCTGCATAGCTGGTTGCGTCGCCCAGTTCTTCTTCAATACGTAATAATTGATTGTACTTGGCAATACGCTCTGAACGGCACAGTGAACCGGTCTTGATCTGCAATGCATTGGTTGCCACGGAAATATCCGCAATCGTGCTGTCTTCGGTCTCACCTGAACGATGTGAAACCACGGCAGTGTAACCTGCGCGTTTTGCCATCTCGATGGTCTGGAATGTTTCAGTCAAGGTACCGATCTGGTTCACTTTAATCAATACTGAGTTTGCAACTCCACGCTGGATGCCTTCACGCAGGATTTTGCTGTTGGTCACAAACAGGTCATCGCCAACCAATTGGGTGGTTTTACCCAGACGCTTGGTCAGGATATCCCAGCCCTCCCAGTCAAACTCGCCCATGCCGTCTTCAATGCTGATGATCGGGTATTTATCGCACCATGCAGCAAGGTAATCGGTAAATTGTGCTGAAGTCAGTGCCAGACCTTCTGATTCAAGGTGGTAGCGGCCATCTTTGTAGAACTCGGTACTTGCACAGTCCAGGCCTAAATACACATCACGTCCCGGCTCGTAGCCAGCATCTGAAATCGCTTCCAGGATGTATTGAATCGCGGCTTCGTTAGATGGCAGGTTCGGTGCAAAACCACCCTCGTCACCCACTGTCGTTGCCAGGCCTTTTTTATGCAGTGTTTTTTTCAATGCATGGAATATCTCTGCGCCGCAACGGATGGCTTCGCGGAATGTAGGCACGCCGGCTGGAATAATCATGAATTCCTGCATATCCACGCTGTTGTCAGCATGGGCGCCGCCGTTGATGATGTTCATCATCGGGGTTGGCAATTGCATTGAACCTGAACCACCCAGGTAACGGTATAAAGGCAAACCTGATTCTTCAGCGGCTGCACGCGCACATGCCATAGAAACAGCCAGAATCGCATTCGCGCCTAAACGGTCTTTGTTTTCTGTACCGTCTAGTTCAATCAGGGTTTTATCGATGAAACTTTGTTCTTCAGCATCTAAACCGATGATTGCTTCCGTGATTTCAGTGTTTACATTTTCAACCGCCTGCAACACACCTTTGCCCAGGTAACGGTTTTTATCACCGTCACGCAGCTCCATGGCTTCCTTTGCGCCGGTAGAAGCACCTGAAGGCACTGCTGCGCGACCAATTACACCGCTTTCGAGCAATACATCAGCCTCAACCGTTGGGTTACCGCGTGAATCCAGAATCTCGCGGGCAATAATATCTACAATCGCGCTCATTACTATCTCCTAATTTCTAAAATTTTTGCCAATTGCTGAACAACTTAAAAACTCTATCAACCGCTGATGTAACCGTAAAGGCCATCACCGCTTCACTAAAAGGGCTAAAGCCCTAAGTGAAAGCGCGAAACGTCGATAAAAACGGATAGACACTGACTTATTCACCCCCGTCATTGCGAACGCAGTGAAGCAATCCAGTATCCCTCGCAAATCAACAGCGTATGGATCGCCACGTCGTTACACTCCTCGCGATGACGGACTCCACATGGGTTTTATCTGCATTTATCCGCGGTCATTTGCGGCTAAATGCTTTTACAAACTACTTTCAATAAACCCTGCTTTTTTAACCAACTTATCCAAATCTACCAATACTTCCAGCAAATCCCGCATCTTATGCAGCGGCCATGCATTCGGGCCATCTGACAACGCTTGGGCAGGGTCGGGATGCGTTTCCATGAATACTCCGGCAACGCCGCTGGCCACTGCTGCACGCGCTAACACCGGCACATGCTCACGCTGGCCGCCACTCTTGTCACCCTGCCCGCCCGGCTGCTGGACTGAATGGGTTGCATCGAACACCACCGGGCAATTGGTATTGCGCATAATGGCTAGGCCGCGCATATCAGAAACCAGTGTGTTGTAGCCGAATGAAACGCCGCGCTCGCACACCATGATATTGTCTGCGCCGCCATTGGCTTCCTTAGCTTTTTCCACTACATTCTTCATGTCGCCAGGCGCCATGAACTGGCCTTTTTTGATATTCACCGGTTTGCCTGATTTGGCACACGCCATGATGAAATCGGTCTGGCGGCATAAAAACGCCGGCGTTTGCAGCACATCAACCACCGCAGCCACATGCGGCACCTGTTCTTCCGTATGCACGTCGGTCAGGATAGGCACGCCGATCTGGCGGCGCACTTCATCAAGAATCTTCAGCCCCTGCTCCATGCCGAAGCCACGGAAAGTTTTATTGGAGCTGCGGTTCGCTTTATCGTATGAAGATTTGTAAATAAACGGAATATTCAGCGCGGTGGCGATTTCCTTGAGCTGCCCGGCAGTATCAATCGCCATCTGCTGCGATTCAATCACACAGGGACCCGCAATCAGAAACAGCGGATGCTCAATACCTACATCGAAGTTGCATAGTTTCATTAAATAACCTTTGTTTTTTGCCGCTGATGAACGCTGATAAACTCAATAAGCAGACCAAGATTTTTGGGATTTTATCTGTGCGCATCTGCGTTGATCTGCGGCTAAATATTATTTTTTATTCGCCAAAGCGGCTTTTACATAAGCCGTAAACAGCGGATGACCGCTTCTTGGGTTTGAAGTAAATTCCGGGTGGAACTGACAGGCCACAAACCATGGATGTACGCTCTGCGGCAACTCGACCATCTCACACAGGTCTTCTGTTGGGGTTCTGGCGGAGATCACCAGGCCAGCCGCTTTAAGCTGCTCTACATAATGGTTGTTCACCTCATAACGATGACGGTGCCGCTCATTGACATGCGAACCATAGATGCCGGCAGCCAAGGTGCCAGGCACGATGGGGCAGCTCTGCGCACCCAGACGCATGGTGCCGCCCAGATCGGAATTCTCATCACGCTTTTCGGTATTACCTGAAGCATCCTGCCACTCATCGATCAGGCCAATCAGTTTGTGTGCTGTATCCGGGTTAAACTCCGTACTGTTCGCACCTTCCAGGCCTGCAATATGGCGTGCAAATTCAATCACCGCCAATTGCATACCCAGGCAGATACCCAAATAAGGCACTTTATTTTCACGTGCGTACTGAATTGCCGCGATTTTGCCTTCCGTACCGCGCACGCCGAAGCCGCCAGGCACCAGTATCGCATCCATGCCGGAAAGCGCGCCGGTACCATTCTGCTCAATATCTTCCGAGTCTATATAATGAATTTTAACTTTAGACTCAGTGTGGATACCGGCATGAATCAGCGCTTCAGTCAACGATTTATAAGATTCGGTCAAATCAACGTACTTGCCTACAAACGCTACGTTTACCAGGTGTTTCGGATTTGCCAGCGCGGTCGCGATGCGCTCCCATTCAGAAAGGTCAGCCGGTTTAGCGGCAAGTGCCAGTTTCTTGCAGACGATGCTGTCCAGTTGCTGGTCGTGCAGCATACCTGGAATCCGATAAATAGACTCTGCATCAATCACGCTGATGACCGCTTCGGAAGCCACGTTGGTAAACAGGGCAATTTTCCTGCGCTCTTCTTCAGGAATGTCGCGGTCGGCACGGCACAGCAGGATGTCCGGCTGAATACCGATTTCACGCAGCTCTTTTACTGAGTGCTGCGTAGGTTTGGTTTTGAGTTCGCCCGCAGTCGGGATCCAGGGCAGTAATGTCAAATGGATATAACAGGTATTTTCCCGGCCTTCTTCAAAACCCATCTGGCGGATGGCTTCAAGAAACGGCAATGATTCAATATCGCCCACCGTGCCGCCAACCTCGACAATCGCCACATCGGCACCAGCTGCGCCGCGTTTGACCTGGGCTTTGATTTCATCGGTAATGTGCGGAATCACCTGTACAGTTTTGCCTAAATATTCGCCGCGGCGTTCTTTTTTGATCACGGTTTCGTAGATCTGGCCAGCAGTAAAACTATTGCGTTTAGCCATGCGCTGGCTGATAAAGCGTTCGTAGTGACCCAGGTCGAGGTCAGTTTCTGCCCCATCATCCGTCACAAACACTTCGCCATGCTGGAATGGACTCATGGTACCGGGGTCAACGTTGATATAAGGGTCCAGTTTCAGCATGGTGACTTTGATACCACGTGATTCCAGGATTGCGCCAAGGCTGGCAGCGGAGATACCTTTACCAAGAGAGGAAACAACACCGCCGGTTACGAATACATATTTGGTCATGGGAAAGGAGCTTTAAATTATTTGTTGCAGACGGGAGTCTATTTTACTTTAAAGCCCCCTAGCCTACAAACAAAAACTCTTAAATGAATGTTAATTTTAAACATCCCGCTTTGCATCATGCAGTCACAGAATTATTGCTGATTAAGCTGTTGTTGATATAAATCAAGCGAATAACGCTGCTGCTCCATAAAATTAAGCTTAGCGCTTCAGCCTAACAATCAACAACTGGGAGATTAAATTATGTACAAGGAATTATTCAGCTCATATACCGGCATGCTAAGCCTGGGTGTCATTGTATTTATACTGCTCATGGCAGCGTTTTTTCTGCGCCTGTTTCTGACGGCAAAACCGCTGAACAATGATCAAAAATAATAGCCGCATAATTTATGCCGTATGGTAAAGCCTTATAGATTAGGCCACATGGCTTAAGTTATACGGGTTAAGTAACATGGGTTAAGTTACATGGGTTAAATTATATAGACCAGGGCATGCGCCAAACCATGCACTAAGTCTGCTTGGCCCATGCGCCGTAGCCCTTGAATTTCTCATGCACCTCCAGCATCTCTGCATGCGTCAGGAGGTGCGGCTCCCCTACCTGCAAAGCCCGCAGGTACTGCTCACACAGCGTCTCGACTTCGTCAGCCACCTGCAAAGCCTGATGCAGATCCGCGCCGATTGCAATCATGCCATGATTCGCAAGCAGGCAGGCTTTGCGCCGGGACAATGCCGCCAGGGCATGATCTGACAACAACTGACTGCCGAACAGCGCATAAGGTGCGCAGCGTATCGTATCTCCGCCAGCTACAGCAATCATGTAATGAAATGGTGGAATATCGCGCCTGAATGTACTGAGGGTAGTGGCAAACATACTGTGCGTATGGATCACGGCGTTGATTTCCGGCCTGTGCTGCATAATATCCGCATGGAAGCGCCATTCGCTGGATGGCTCACAGCGCCCGTCCCAGTGTCCGGAAAAATCCATCCAGACCATATCCTCAGGCGTCATCTGATCCACGGCCATGCCAGAGGGTGTCACCAGGAAACCCGGCCGCCCGTCATCAGCACAGACCCGAACACTGGCATTGCCGGAGGTGCCGCGGTTCAAACCCAGATGACATAATTGCCGGCTGACATCCAATAATTGCTGTCGCTGCTGTTGCATGGTTAGCTTTCTCAAACGATTACGAATGTGTTCTCTGCATCCTATGCAGCTGGTCTGGCACAAACACGCCCTGTTCGGTAATGATGCCGGTCACCAGGCGTGCCGGTGTTACATCAAATGCCGGATTCGCCACATTGGCACCTTGCGGCAGAATATTCACGCGTGCGACCTCGCCGCTGGCAAGTCTGCCGCTCATCCATGCCAGTTCATCGGCATGGCGCTCTTCAATTTCAATTTCATTAACACCGTCGCGCACACTCCAGTCTATGGTGGGCGATGGCACCGCCGCATAAAATGGCACCCGGTGGCCGAATGCAGGGCTATCAAAAGCCGCCAGCGCTTTCAGGTAAGTGCCGATCTTGTTGCATACATCCCCAGCAGAGGTCACGCGGTCTGCGCCTACAATCACCAAATCCACCTGCCCCTGCTGCATCAAATGCCCCCCGGCATTGTCGCTGATGACCGTATAAGGCACGCCGTGCTGCGCCAACTCCCACGC
>Ga0208626_1000580_pt1 | contig 11458 bp, 11 predicted proteins | sample LakWasMet10_HOW4_2_FD_183860 | JGI IMG/M metagenome (GOLD analysis project Ga0208626, IMG submission 183860) | Freshwater sediment methanotrophic microbial communities from Lake Washington under simulated oxygen tension - Sediment Metagenome... | ecosystem: Environmental > Aquatic > Freshwater >... | reverse complement strand
TCCTGCTGCCCGATTCGCAAGTCGACCAAATGGGTCTGCAAGCCTTTGAAACCTTGAAACGCGACAAGCCGATCAGCAATAACGCGCGCTTGAACCAGGTCGCCAACTGCATCGCCGGCAATATCACCCAAACCATCGGCGGCGGCAACTGGGAAGTCGTGGTGTTCGAGGACGACTCGTTCAACGCTTTCGCCCTGCCCGGCAACAAGATCGGCGTTTACAGCGGCCTGTTCAAACTGGTCGAAAACCAGGACCAGCTGGCCGCGGTGATCGGCCACGAAATCGGCCACGTGTTGGCCAAGCACAGCGCGGAACGCGCCTCGCAGGAATTGGCGGTCAATCAGGGCATGTCGATTTTGCAGTCGATGACCAATCCGCAATCGACGATGGGTAAAGCGGCATTCGGCATGCTCGGGCTCGGCGCGGAATACGGCGTGTTGATGCCTTATGGCCGGACGCAGGAGAGCGAATCCGACATCATCGGCGTCGACTTGATGGCGAGAGCCGGTTTCGATCCGCGCCAGAGCATCAACCTCTGGCAACGGATGAGCCAGGCGACGCAGGGCCAGCAAAACGCCGAATTCATGTCCACTCACCCCTCGCATGCCACAAGAATTCGCGATCTGGAACAGCACATGCCGCAGGCGATGGGTCTTTTCCAGCAGGCGCAAGCAACGGGCAGACGCCCTCAGTGTCAATAAGCGATGACGCCGTATTTACAACAGCTACAGCCCTACCCGTTTGAAAAGCTTGCCGCGCTGAAACAGGGCATCACGCCGCCCGCCGACAAGGCGCACATCGCCTTGTCGATCGGCGAGCCGGCGCACGCGACGCCGCACCTGATCCAGGAAGCGCTGCTGACGCATCTGCACGGCCTGTCGAATTATCCAACCACGAAAGGGTTGCCGGAGCTGCGGCAGACGATCGCCGGCTGGCTGACCCGACGCTTCGGGCTTAAAGAAGGGCTGTTGAATCCTGAAACTCAGATCCTGCCGGTCAGCGGCACGCGCGAAGCCTTGTTTTCGTTCGCGCAATGCCTGATCGACCGGACGAGCGATCCTATCGTGGTGATGCCGAACCCGTTCTATCAGATCTACGAAGGCGCGGCGCTGCTCGCGGGCGCGGCGCCCTATTTCCTGAACACGGTCGAGGCGAACGCCTATCTGCCCGATTTCGACGCGGTTCCCGAGAGCGTCTGGCGGCGCTGCCAGCTGCTTTATATCTGCACACCCGGCAATCCGAGCGGCGCGGTGATCGCGCGCGAAAGTTTGATCAAATTGCTCGAACTGGCCGAAAAATACGATTTCGTGATCGCCTCGGACGAGTGCTACAGCGAGCTTTACGACGACGAAAACAGCCCGCCGCCCGGCCTGCTCGAAGCGGCTTATGCAGTCGGCAATACCGAATTCAAACGCTGCGTGGTGTTCCACAGCCTGTCGAAACGCTCGAATGCGCCGGGCCTGCGCTCCGGCTTCGTCGCGGGCGATGCGGCGATCTTGCAGGACTATTTCAAATACCGGACCTATCACGGCGCGGCGCTGCCGCTGCCGACCCAGCATGCGAGCATCGCGGCCTGGAAGGATGAGAAGCATGTCATCGAAAACCGCCGCCTGTACCGGGAAAAATTCGCCGCGGTGATCGAGATTCTAAAGGATGTCTGTGTATTGCATAAACCGCCCGCCGGTTTTTATCTCTGGCTCAAGACGCCGATAGACGATACCCGATTCGCGCAGCAATTGTTCGCACAGGAAAACGTGACCGTGCTGCCGGGCAGCTATCTGTCCCGCGATTTCGACGGCTTCAATCCGGGCCGGAATCATGTCCGCATCGCGCTGGTCGCGCCGCTCGAAGAATGCATCGAAGCGGCCCTGCGCCTGAAAAATTTCCTTAACACACTTTAAAAACAAGCATGACTGAATTAGAAAACATCATCAACGCCGCGTTCGAACAGCGCGCCGACATCACTCCGGCCAACGTTTCTCAGGAAGTGCGCGGCGCGGTGCAGGAGTCTTTGAACCTGCTCGACACCGGCAAGGCGCGGGTCGCGGAAAAGAAAGACGGCGACTGGGTCACCCACCAATGGCTGAAGAAGGCGGTCCTGTTGTCGTTCCGGATCAACGAAAACCGGCTGATGGACGGCGGCAATACCCGTTACTACGACAAGGTCGAATGCAAGTTCGCGAACTACAGCGAAGAAGATTTCGCGAAGGCCGGCGTGCGCGTGGTGCCGAACGCGGTCGCCCGCCGCGGCTCCTACATTGCGCCAGGCGCGATCCTGATGCCGTCCTACGTGAACATCGGCGCCTATGTCGATAGCGGCACGATGGTCGATACCTGGGTCACGGTCGGCTCCTGCGCACAGATCGGCAAGAACGTGCATCTGTCCGGCGGCGTCGGCATCGGCGGTGTCCTGGAGCCGTTGCAAGCCGGCCCGACCATCATCGGCGACAACTGCTTCATCGGCGCGCGTTCCGAAATCGTCGAAGGCGTGATCGTCGAAGACGGCTGCGTGATTTCGATGGGCGTCTATATCGGCCAGAGCACCAAGATCTACAACCGGATGACCGGCGAAATCACCTACGGCCGCATCCCGGCCGGTTCGGTCGTCGTCTCCGGCAACCTGCCGTCAGCGGACGGCAAATACAGCCTGTACTGCGCGGTGATCATCAAGCAGGTCGACGAGAAAACGCGCAGCAAGACCGGCATCAACGAACTGCTCCGCGACTGATCATTTGTCATTTACGACCGGGATAATACGTCCCGGTTTTTTCTTCCACCCACCCATCCGGATCTCCCATGAGCGAAAATCTTTCCAATAACGCGATTATCTATGCTTTGCTGTCTCTGAACAGCGAAATCCTTCTGCAAAAAGAATATCTGGAATCCGACGACGTGCCGGAAGAAGACCTCGACAACGAGCAAGACATTCTGGACGACCTCGAACAGGCCTTCATGGAATTCGTCGATGTCTACAAAGGACGCTGCAAGGCCGACAAATCATTGCCCGACCTGGACGAACTGTTGAACAGCCAATTGTAATGATCACGCTGTTCGGAATAAAAAACTGCGACACCTGTAAAAAGGCGCGGCAGTGGCTGGAGCAGCACGGCATCGCTCATCGTTTTCATGATTACCGTGTCGACGGCCTGCCGCCCGAGCTGCTGCAACGCTTCATCGACGGCCTCGGCTGGGACAAGCTGCTGAACAAGAGCAGCACCAGCTGGAGGCAGTTGAGCGCGGACCGGCAGGCCGATCTGACGGGGGAGAAAGCTTTCGCCTTGATGCTAGAAACGCCGACCTTGATCAAGCGCCCGGTTCTGGATAGCGGCAATGCACTGACGCTCGGCTTCAAGGCCGATCAATACGAAGCACTGAACCTGAAGGACGCCAAAGGATGAGCGCAACGCTGGAATTATTGAAGGATTTGATCGGCCGCGAGTCGGTCACGCCGAAGGATGAAGGCTGCCAGGACGTGCTGGCCGCAAGGCTCGCGCCCCTGGGTTTTAACGAGGAAAGGCTGAATTTCGCGGACACGCAGAATATCTGGCTGAGGCGTGGCGATGCGAAACCGTTGTTCGTGTTCCTCGGCCATACCGACGTGGTGCCGACCGGCCCGCTGGAGGCCTGGCAGTCGCCGCCGTTCGAACCGACGATCCGGGGAGGCAGATTGTACGGGCGCGGCGCGGCAGACATGAAAGGCAGCATCGCAGCGTTCACGACCGCGCTCGAGCGTTTCCTTACCAAGCATCCGGACCATGAAGGCTCGATCGCTGTCATGATGACCAGCGACGAGGAAGGCATCGCGACGCACGGCGTCGTGAAGGTCGTCGAGGTGCTCGAAGCGCGCGGCGAAAAGATCGACTGGTGCCTGGTCGGCGAACCGTCCAGTGACAAGAAGATCGGCGACGTGATCCGGGTCGGACGGCGCGGCTCCTTGTGCGCGAAACTGACCGTCGCGGGCATTCAGGGCCATGTCGCATACCCCGAACTGGCCGAAAACCCGATCCATGCCTTCGCGCCGGCGCTGAAGGAATTGACCGAGGAAGTCTGGGATAAAGGCAACGTGTTTTTCCCGCCGACCAGCCTGCAAGTCTCGAATATTCATTCGGGCACCGGAGCCGAGAACATCATCCCCGGATCGGTCGAAGTGCTGTTCAACCTGCGCTTCTGCACCGAGCTGGACGAGCAGACGATCAAGCAGCGCACGCATGCGATCTTCGACCGCCACGGGCTGAACTATGACATTCAGTGGCGCCTGTCCGGCAATCCGTTTTTGACCTCTAAGGGTAAGCTGATCGATGCGGCACATGCGGCGATCGAAGCGGTAACCGGCTATGACACGCACGACGACACCGGCGGCGGCACCTCGGACGGACGCTTCATCGCGCCGACCGGCGCCGAGGTGATCGAGCTGGGACCTTTGAATGAAAGCATCCACAAGGTCAACGAAAATGTCGGCCTTGAGGATCTGGAGACCTTGTCTGCGATCTATGAGCAGCTCTTGATCAAGCTGTTGGCATAGCCCTCATTGCGGTTAGCTTCGATTTGTCGGCGCGAATGCCTTTTGTCCGCCATGTCGTGTTATCATCTTGAAACGCGTTTTAAGGAATTCGGTCAAAAATGATTTCCGTATAGCCATCATAGACCTGCCAGGTTTTTAAAACCTGGCAGGTCTTCGGCGAGGAAGTGATGTCTCCATCTTCTTAGTTGATCAGGACTTAGCCGTCATGCCAAAAATTACCCGTCTGTCGCAACTCGACTTGAATCAGACTTACAGCTACGCCGATTATGTGACCTGGAAATTTGATGAAACGGTCGAGCTAATCAAAGGCAAAATCATGCCGATGTCGCCTGCGCCCAATGTCAGGCACCAACGCATTTCAATACACTTGGCAGCCCTCTTATACAATCATTTCAAGGGTAAAAATTGTCAGGTTTTCGCGGCCCCGTTTGACGTGCGTTTATACGACCGCAAAAAATCCCTTCTCGCCAGCAAAGACATCCATACGGTGGTGCAGCCCGATTTATGCGTGATCTGCGACACCAGCAAGCTGGACGCCCAAGGCTGCAACGGCGCCCCCGAATGGATCATCGAAATCCTTTCGAAAGGCAATTCCAAAAAAGAAATGCAGATCAAATATCAACTGTATGCGGAAAGCGGCGTAGAAGAATATTGGCTGGTTTATCCCTACGAACAGGCGATCTATCAGTTCATATTGGATGATAACGGGCGTTACCAATTGAAGGCGATGTATCCGAATAGCGGCACCGCCGTGCCGCATTTGTTTCCGGAGTTGGCTATCGATTTGAGTGAGGTGTTTGAAGGGTTTGACGAGGATTAAATTTCCTGTTTCTTCTGTCCACCGCCCCACAAAGGCAGCGCCAGCACCAGCAAGCTTGCGAGCCAATACACCATCTGGCAATTGGTCACGCTATAAATCACGGCCGTTTGCAGCCGCTCGCCTAAATCGGGATGCGCTTCGATGAAATCGTGGCCGATCATGAAGGCATAGGTTTCCCCGACGATCAAGGCCGGTACCGCCAGGATCAAAACCCAGGCCAGCAGCCGAAGTGGCAACAGAATAATCAGCGCCGCGATCAACAAGACCCAGCCTTGCAGCTGGCTATAGGTCAAGGTGGTCATGAAGCCGGCATGGAGCCTGTCCGCGAAGATCGGGTAAGCGGTCGGGAAATTGGTGCCGATCATGATCTGATAGGTTTCGAAAGCCACGAGCGCCACGCCGGCAACCGCCAATAGCGCGCTCAATTTACACACGCCGCCGGTCTTTGCAGTCCCGCCGACGATGCCGGCCAAGACTTGCCGCCAGTTCCGCTCGCCGCCGATAAAACCGAGCACCAGCAAGCCCAACGTTCCGGCCACCGGGATCAAGGTCAGCGGATACGGAATGTTCAGATAGCGCCCGTTCAAGCCCAGCGCCTGCGACTTATAAAAGGCCAAGGCGACGAAGATCAGAAACAGATAGCGGCTCCAGACCGGCAAACAGGCGCAGCCGCCCGCAACCCTTAACAACTCCGCCCCGCGCTGCAACAGCAGCACAGCCAGGGCGATGCCGAGCGCCGCAATCGACAGCGCATGGAAACGCTCCAGGTTGTTGTAGCTGGTGTACCAAAGATCGGCGGTCTGATTGACCTGCAAGGCACAGAGCAACTGCGCGAAGCCGACGAATGCGAATAATGGCAAAGCCGAAAGCGTCTGCAAGCGTTTGGCGTAAAAGCCGACCGCCAGCGCGGCCAATAACCCCGAAACCAACACCCGCAGCGGCCAATTCGGATTTTCGACGACCTTGCCGGTCAACGGAAACACCGGTTCACGGTCTACAGAATAAAGCCCCCAGCTCGCGCCGACCACGCCTTCCAATTTGCTCTTCCAGGGCTGGTTAAACGCCTCGACGATGTTGATGTCGAAGCCGTTTTTATTCGCGACCTGTACCAGCGAGCGGATGAATTTGGCTTCGTTCACCACGCTCGGCACCGCCCAGCCGCGCTGGCGTCCCGCGCTCGGCCAGCCCGACTCGCCGATCAGGATCGGCTTGCCGGGGTACGCATCGCGGATTCTCTGATAATTCTTCACGATATGTTCGGCGGTTTTATCGACCGTCAACGGCTCGTCTTCCCAATACGGCAGGATGTGCACGGTAAAGAAATCGACTTCCTTCGCGATTTCGGGATAGCGCATGTAGAACGACCAGACATCCGCATAAGACACCGGCTGCTTGACCGCCTGTTTGACCCTTCGGATATAGCTCAACAATTGCTCGGGTTCGAGTTCGCCGCGCAGCAGCACTTCGTTGCCGACGATGACCCGAGTGATCACGTCCGGATAGGCGTTCGCCGCCTTGATCAACGCGGCAATCTCTTCCTCGTTTTCCTTCGTGATCGTCGGGCCGCCGATCCAGGCGCCCTGAATCATTTTCAGGCCGTATTTACGCGCCAGCGCCGGCACATCGGTCAGCCCTTTCGAACTCGCGTAGGTACGAATCGTGTGCGATTGACCGGCCAACAGGCGTAAATCTTCGTCGATTTGCTCGGTACTCGGAAACACCTGAGTCAACGGACTCTGACCTTCCCGAAACGGCGCAAACGAAACACTGTTGACCTTGCCGCCGGGCACATTGACGCCGGCATCCTGCGGCAGATTGTTCAGCCAGGTGATCAAGGCATTGCCGACCACTACCAATGCGATAAATAAAACGGTCCGTGCAAGTTTCATAAGTCAAGGAAAGCTCTACGAAAAAAATATAGCCTGCTATCATAGCGCACCGCAGGCTGGGATTGCCAATTAGAGTGGCGAGAATGCAGACTGCTTTATAGCCCATGAACGGCATTACCCTTTAACACACACCACAAAATCCATGAAAAACGCACTCCGAACCCTGATCGAACAGCCCGGCATCAAAGCCGCTCCCGCCGTGTATGATTGTTTGGGCGCAATGGTCGCCGAACAGGCGGGATTCGAATTCCTCTTTACCAGCGGCTTCGGCCTTTCGGCTGCTTTACTCGGCAAGCCTGACATGGGCTATCTGACCGCCAGCGAGATGACAGCCGCAGCCTGCCGGATCGCGAACAGCGTTTCGATTCCGTTGATCGCCGACATGGATACCGGCTACGGCAATCCGCTGAACGTGATCCGCACGGTTCAGGAAATCGCGGGCTCGAAAGTCGCCGGCATCATCCTGGAAGATCAGGAATGGCCGAAAAAATGCGGCCATTTTGAAGGCAAACGAGTGATTCCGGTAGAGGAGCACGTCGAAAAAATCAAGGCCGCGGTCTATGCGCGCGGCGATTCGAACCTGGTGATCGTCGGCCGGACCGATGCCCGCGCTATCGAGGGTCTACAGGGGGCGATCGCCAGAGGCGAACATTATCTCGAAGCCGGCGCGGATGTGTTGTTCATCGAAGCGCCGCAGTCCCGGGACGAACTGAAAGAAATCGCCCGACATTTTGCCGGCGTCCCGCTGTTCGCGAATATCATCGAAGGCGGCAAGACTCCGAACTTGTCGGTGCAGGAGCTTGAAGATATGGGTTACAAGCTGGCGGCCTTCGCCTTGTCCGGCTTGTTTTCGGTAACCCAGGCGCTGCAGGATTGCTTTGGGCGCCTGAAACAGGACGGCTCGACCGAAAATATCAATCAAAATCTGTCATTTGAACAGTTTAAGGAAGTGATCCATATCGACAAGCATATTGAACTGGAGAGAAAATTTGGGCTTTTGTGAGGCTGCTTTCATCTATCACAACGAATAGAAATAACTGTCAATGACGGTGACAAAAGCCTTAGTGTTTCAATTAATTTTTGACAACTAAACCTGGGCGAGTGTAAAAGATAGCCAAATCTAGATAACAACTTGTTAGACTTTGGAAATATTTATGCCAAAATGCTTTGTTATTCAACCATTTGATTTTGGAAAATATGATAAACGATTTGAAGATGTCTATAGCCCCGCTATAACCGCTACCGGACTTGAGCCTTATCGCGTTGATCGAGGCCCAGGAGTTGATGTCCCCATTGATGCAATTGAAGACGGCATACGGACATCGGCTATTTGCTTAGCTGACATCACTACTGATAATCCAAATGTTTGGTATGAGCTTGGATTCGCCTTTGCAGCAGGCCGTCCAGTAATCATGGTTTGTTCAGAGGAACGTAGCGGCAAGCGCTATCCATTCGACATCCAACATCGTTCTATTATTCCCTATCTGGCAGATTCGCCCAGAGACTTCGATACTCTTAAATCAGCAATAACGAATAGGATAAAGGCACTTTTAAAGCGAACAGAAGCACTTGAGACAATCCGAAACAGCGAGCAAGTGGCTCCGGTTCAAGGATTAACTCAACCCGAATTAGCCGTTTTAGCAACAATTGCGGGGAGCGTCCTTCTGCCGGGCGAAGGTGTTGATGCATATAGTGCAAAACAAGAAGTGGAGCGTGCGGGTTTTACAGCATTGGGTTTTTCTATCGGACTTAGACGGCTCCGCGAGAAGCAACTTGTAGAGCTAGATGAAACCACTGATTACAACGGCAATTGCTATCAGATCATCATAGTTACATCGGCTGGATGGGATTGGATTGAGCATAATGAAGATAAATTTATTATTCAGCGTACCTTAGAACAGGAGTTAGGCAATACAAGTGACATCCCATTTTGAGCAAGTCTTGCAAGGTACGCCCTACCCTACGATAGCCGGCATAATAAGCCACTGATTATATTCTGAACATTAACAACTAATCTCTTATGGCCGGAATATTTGCGTTTACCTGCACCTGCTGTGGCAAGATGCATGAAGGCTCTCCAAGCTTTGCCTTTGACACCCCCTGGCATTACTCAACGCTGTCGGATGAACAGAAGGCTTCCATGGGAAAGCTTGGCAGCGATCTTTGTCTAATAAAGCATAATGAGGGAACCGACTACTTCATTCGCACGATATTGGAAATCCCAATACACGGCATCGAGGAGCCGTTTACTTGGGGTGTTTGGGTTTCTCTCAGCGAGAAAAGCTATGCTCGGTATGCTGAGACCTACGATAATCCGGTCGAAGGCGACGGTTTCTTTGGCTGGCTATGCAATCGCCTACCTAGCTATCCCGATACCCTTGCTCTCGCCACCGATGTTCACGTTCAACTAGGCGGCCTACGCCCGACGCTTCACTTGCATCACGGGGATGCCGATGAGCATCCTTTGGTAATAGATCAACGCCAAGGCATCAGCATAGCTAGGGCCCAAGAGATTGCCGAGCTAATCTCACACGCAGGCTAGCCAACGGCTTACCTGACAGGTCTCGGCTTGAGCTTCAACTTCAATATTAAGCTTCATCTGCCAGGAGAAAAGAAATGATCGAATCCATTGTTATCACGGTTGTCGTTCTTCTCGCCGCCCTGCTGATCTATGCGGCAACCCGGCCCGATACCTTCCGCGTTGAACGCTCGATAAGCATCAAAGCGCCAGCAGAAAAAATCTTTCCCCTGATCAACGATTTTCACCAATGGGAGCCCTGGTCGCCCTGGGAAAAAGTCGACCCCGTGGTAAAGCGCAGCTATAGCGGAGCCGTCAACGGCGAGGGCGCAATCTATGAATGGAACGGCAACAAAAACCTTGGCCAAGGTCGAATGGAAATCATCGTGTCATCGCCGACCACCAAAGTCATCATCAAAATCGATTTCATCAAACCCTTTGAAGCCCACAATACCATCGAATTCTCGCTCGTAATTCATGGCAACGCCACTATCGTCAACCAGGCCATGTATGGACCCTGCCCTTACATTTCGAAGCTAATGGGCATATTTTTCAGCATGGACAAGATGGTCGGCCAAAAATACGAGGAAGGCCTCGCGAACTTGAAAGCCCTCAGCGAGTAACTCTGTGGGCAAAAGCTGGGAGGGTTGTGGATAGGGCTGTGCAAAACATTAAGCTTGAACTTATCCACACCCCATCCACAAATTGACGGCCATGCTAGCGACAGCTTTCTATGTGGGATAAGTCATTAATCGTTATGGCTTATTTTGACTTATCCACAACATTTTCCAAGCTAATAGTAATAATAAAGTTTTAAATACTTTCATTTTATTATGATTAGAGGGTGTGTATTATTTTGGTGAAAAAATAGATTGCTATAAAAATCAAAAGGATACGTTAATAGAGATGTCGGCAAGCATGCCATGCAACAGCGGGCTAAACACTCGACGCCCCATAGCGCTTTTCTCGTTCCCACGCGCCGCGTGGAAATGCAGTCAAGACGCGCCAGCGTCGCGAAACAGAGACCAGATGCGATTGAATTTCGGGAAGTTAGTCATGGCCCAATTCTAAGCGTCGCGCACTTTACACTTTACCTGGTCGCTAAACTGAGTTGATTACATCAATGACAGTCCCTGATATGGCGATTATTTACAAAGAATAAACCGCAAATATATCGTTGGCTTCGGCTCTGCTAAGCCAACGGAAAAAATCAGCAACGGGCTAATAAACCTCGACTGTCCATGATTCTTTGATGGAGCCCTCCCTGGCGTTCTTGAATTTATATATCCATAAACAACATCGGCAAGCCATAGGTCAAGACGAAATAGCCGAACGCCAGGACCAGGCTCGCGGCGCGATCGTAGAAAAAAACCTGCCGCAAAATGTAAGCGACGATCGCGAGGTACCACAGCACCAAAAAAGCACCGATGCTGATCGAAATTTCTTCGGCATTTTCCCGATGGTTCATCACCATCCAGAAATACAGCCCTTCGGTGAACGTGGCCAGCGTCATGATGAAATTTTCGCAAATGAAAATCGCCGTGAACAATTGATAAAAATACTGCCGTTTTTTGAGCAGAATCAACAACACGGTGATTGACGAAAATGCCATGATGGTCCGCAGCATGACTTCCAATGAGCCGTCCGCGGGATCGGCAATCAGGCCTTCGACTATCATCCCTGAGATCAGATAAAAAATGACCGTCTTC
>Ga0208626_1000577_pt1 | contig 11482 bp, 11 predicted proteins | sample LakWasMet10_HOW4_2_FD_183860 | JGI IMG/M metagenome (GOLD analysis project Ga0208626, IMG submission 183860) | Freshwater sediment methanotrophic microbial communities from Lake Washington under simulated oxygen tension - Sediment Metagenome... | ecosystem: Environmental > Aquatic > Freshwater >... | reverse complement strand
CGACCCAGCCCCCGATAGGCGGCCCAAAGGTGAACGGCGTTAAGGTAAACACGCTCCAAACGCCGATGCCGATGGATTTTTCGTTATCAGGATATTCTTTGATCAGCAGTGATTGTCCCAAAGGCAGCGTCAATCCCCCGGCAAAACCAAGCAGTATGCGCCCGGCCAAATAGCCGTAAAACGAAGTTACTGTGGCGCAGATTATTGAAGCCAGTGCAAACACAAACAAGGCGGCAACAAAGGGGCGATATTCACCCATTCGCCGCGACAACCAGCCGCCCACCGGAAACGCGAGTGCCAGCCCGATCATGTAATCGGTCTGTGTCCAGGTGGCAAAGCTGGGCGGAACTCCCAAGCCTGCAGCAACTCGCGGCAGCATTGCGATATAAGCCCCGGCATTGAATGCCACCAGCGCATGACTCAGGCCCAAACAGATGTTGAATAAAACAAAGCGCCATCCTTGGAGCTGTTTATCGTCGATGATAGCCATAAGGTGTTAGTCCGCAGTTAATAACTGTGTCACGGCGATACCCAAACCAAACTTGTTTTATGCCGCGATGTGGTTGCCGACAACTATAAGAACCGTGTTGATATAAGACAAACGATTTTTATTGGACTTTAATATTGATGAATCCGATACTAAACACATGGATATTGATCAAATAAGAACTTTTTTGAGCGTCGCCGCTAACGGCAGTTTTCTGGAAGCAGCCAATAGACTGTATGTCACTCAGTCGACAGTCAGCACACGAATACAACGACTGGAAGCCTATTTGGGCGTTTCATTATTTGTGCGTAATCGTTCCGGTGCGACGTTAACATTGCCGGGACGGCGCTTTTTGCGTCATGCTAAATCGTTGTTATTGACATTGGATCAAGCAAGGCATGACATCGGTTTACCCAGTCGCTATCGCGCTAGTATTACCATTGGCGCGCGGATCGCCTTGTGGGAAGCGTTACTGCCGGAGTGGATAGGTATTATAAGAACCCAAGTCCCGGATATTTCGATACGCAGCGACATTGGTTTTGAAGAGGATTTAATGCGTAGCCTGATCGAAGGCACCATGGATATAGGCATGATGTACACGCCGCAACACAGTCCTGGACTGCAGGTTGAGCATTTGTTCGATGAAACCTTGCTGTTGCTGACCACTCATCCCGAGAAACCCTGGCCCAATGATGATTACATCTATGTCGACTGGGGGCCGGGGTTTTACGCCCAGCATAGTAACAGTTACCCTAATTTGGAACGTCCCGCCCAAGTAGTCAACATCGGCTGGCTGGCGATACAGCTAATCCTCAGCAATGGCGGTTCCTGTTTTTTGCCTATTCGCATCGCCGAGCCGCTGATTAAAGCGCAAAAACTATTTCCTGTTCCCGGCAGCCCGCAATTCAAATTACCAGCTTATATGGTGTCGCCGCGCGATAGCGATTCGGTTATCTTGCAACAGGTGCTCGATAACTTAAGATCACTGGCCGCGCTTGAACGGTATAAAAATTATCTTGAACGTTAGTGGGGCAGGGGCTGCTCTGTGCGGGATGTAAAAATTTTTATGTTAACAGCAATCGTGATGCTTTAACGAGCATTGCGGGGTTAAGTTTTCAACGCTGATTGACACTTCCCCCGGGATTATGGTGAGTGCATCTTACGAGTTAAATTTAAACTTTCTTGGCTGATTGAGTGGAATTTTTTTGCAGCTTTTTTAATATCTGTCAGGCCATATTGGTCTTTCATGACCTCAAGACCATTCTCAACCAATTTAGTAAAATCAGATTGTGTTCCGGTTTCTAAATAGTCACACAAATCAGTAAGATTCTCCTCCTCAATGTTTACTCCATTCATACGGGCGTACGCCAGTATTGCTAGGCGAAAAACTCTATTCCTTTCTGGGTCTTGTTTGTCTGGTCTAATAATTGAGATGGCTGTTTTTGACGCTACGTCGAAGCCAGGTAGTCGTGGGAGATCAGTAGGGTTACGAAAAATGTTCGGAATATCGGTCAGCATTTGACGTGGAATCCTTGGTATCGCTTTTAACTGAGCAAAGACTGTATCTCTCACATCCCTTTTTGCCTGACCGTTAATTAGAAGTTCAAAAGCCGCTTTAATTTGTTCTTCATCCAAAGGGACAGATTTGCCAGCCCCTTCTTTAAGCGCGGAACTAAATTTTTCATAGGAAAAATTTATCAGTGTTTGCGCATCCACGTTGAAGTAATCCGAGGCAATACTAGTTCGTGGGTCTACGTCATAAATATTTAATTTTTTGCCTAATGTGGCGAGGATAATTAGTTCTGAAAAATTAACTTCATCTTGTGGGCCAGTGAATATGCCTTTAAGTTTTTCTAAGGTTGACATACGTACTCCTGCAATTAAATAGAAATTCGATCAAGTAAATAGGTGGGCAAAAAAGTCTATCCACTTTACTAGGCCCAATTTTCAAAAGCTTGTGAAGAAAGCCAAATTGACGAGGCACTTACTTGTCAGTCGTTTTGTAATACAATTCGTATTATTAAAACCGCCTGGAGATAGACATGACCGCCATCAGCCTGCGATTACCCGACGACATTGAAGCCAATTTAAAAGCCGAAGCCCAATTAGAAGGCAAAACCCAATCGGAAATCGCCCGGCAAGCGATCACGGAATATCTGGCCCGCCGTGAGAAAGAGCGCTTCATGGCGAAGATGATCGCCGCCGGACGAGCACTGGCATCCGATCCCCAAGCCTGGGCCGAATCACGTGAAATAGCAGAGGACTTGGCTGACGAAGGGCTGGACGCCATTATCGCAGCGGAACGTGCTGCCGGTATCGATCCTGATGAAAAATGGTGGAAATGATGCGGCGTGGGGAAATATGGACAGCCAATCTCAACCCCAATAAAGGCAGTGAAATCGGCAAAGTACGCCCGCTATTGATCCTACAGGATGACGGCATGATAGCCAGCGGCTTAGCGACTATCTTGGTTGCACCGCTGACCAGTCAGTTTCGACCGATATTCGCCCCGCTTCGCGTCAAAGTTGCCGCTCGCAACCGTTTGACCCAGGATTGTTTTGTAATGATCGAACACATCCGCGCACTCGATCGCTCCCGCTTCGGCGAAGGCCCGCTGGCTACCCTAACAGCCGATGAAATAGCAGCGGTGGAAAAGAGCTTGTGCGGCGTGATGGGGATGTTGTGAAGATGCCCTAGGATGATTTCAAGTTACCAAACCGACATTCCTCATTGCTTTAGTGGATTGCCCCTTACAGAGATCCACACCTCACCGAGTTGATAAATTCTAGGGCGCAGGAGTTGACCGGATAGCGCCAGATTGAAGGGTCCTTCAAATTTATCTATGACGCAAGCGCATTTTAAGATTCATTTCTTGGGCTATCTCTTATCTTTCTTGGTAGAAGCTTTAGCTTTTCCAGTGTTAAACGACGATATAGGAATAGGCTGGGAAGTCACCGCATCCGGTCCGAGCAGGCAGGGGATCTGGTCGTATTTCAAGGATTTCAACTGGGCTTCCACCAGTCTGGTTAACTCCTGGAAAGTCGGATTCTTTTTCTCCTGCTTGCGTAACCGCCTGAGCACGGCGGCCAAACTGTAAGTGTACGCGCCGTAAGATGTCACCCCGTGACGGTATTCGTAAGACAACTGGCTTTCCTGGCAGGCTTCCATAATCACCGGCAAGTACGGCCCTTGATGACCCAGTGCCTCGCGGCGCTTGTCGTATTCTTTTGCAGCCAGCGTGCGCAGTGCTGCCGAACGACCGAACCGGTAAGTCGCCCGGTTGTGCCCGAGAAAAGCCAAACCTTGATCGGTTTTAGCCAAATCGCGATTCAGATCGGCAAATTTGCGCTCTTCCCACATTTCCAGCTCGGCGTTCCAGCGCAAGGCGCGATGGCGAATGTCGTCCGGCGGACTGATGCCGCGAACACGACGCGAACCGTCCCGGCTCATGCCGCCGGAATGGCAACAATCGAATATAGCCAGAAATTGGCTGTCATAAGGCAATTGTGAATACAGTTCGCTGAATTGCTTGTCGGTCACTGCCTTATCCAAGGTCCAATCAAAATCATAAGGCACCAAGCATTCATCCATATGATCGACTTCATCCTGAACACCATAACCGGGAATCTGCGCGCCGTGCCCGGAATAAAACAACACGCGTTCATCACCTGGACGGGTGCCGTCCAGCAGCCAATGCAGCCGCTCCAATATGCCTTGGGCTGTAGCGCGTTCATTCAGCACCACGCGGATTTCCTCAGGTTTAAAGGTGCTTTCCTGCAATACCGAACTCATCAGGAAAACATCGTTAACACAACCTTCGAGGCGATTGGCCGGGTCCGGATATTCGTTAATGCCTATCAATAGTGCGCGACGATTCGGTTTGGCTTGGCAGCTTTGAAGACACTCAACGAACGCGTCAGCGCGGCTGGAACGGCAGTCCCGGAAACATTACGCCAAACACTATCGACGGCATTGGGCGCTTGCAGATAATGCGCGGCATCGTGATTGAGAACATCATTAGGAATATCGAAAGGTGTGACGATTTGCGAAAAATTGTCGGCCTGTAGACGGATACGCGCTGTCAGCACATGATCGTGCGGATTGAACAAGTGATACCAAGCTTTCGCCTTTAACGCCACGATTCGCCCGGCGAACACATCGCGCACGAACGGATTGCCGATCTGGGAGCCGAAGCTGACAAACACTTTGCCGCTTATTGCCTGCGGATTGTGCTGAAACGTATCGTAACTGATTAGCGAACCGAGGCTATGAGCGCAAACGAGATGGTAGCTCTTGGTTTTTAACTGATCCAACATGGCTTTGCGGGTTTTTTCGCGCAAATCATCTTCGGCGGCCCACTGTGCCACCATGCCGGCAGTCCAGCGCAGTTGCTGCGGAATATCTAACAAACCGCGGCTGCGGGTAAAAAAATCGCCCAAGCCGTTGACCACGCCGCTGGCCAGCAATTTGCCGACGGCCTCGGCATAAGTAGCCACATTATGTTCCGCGCTTTGGAAATAGTCGTCGTAATGCAAAAAATCTAGCGCTACTTGGGCCTCCGGATTCCAGCGTTTTACCGATGCCCCAATCGCCGCCGTCCAAGAAGGCAACAGCTGCGGATCCGCCTCGCCGTGCCCCACGCCGTGTACGCAAAGTACGTTAATGGTTTTACTCATGCTTGTTGCCTCTTCGGATTAAAAACATAAACGAAGCTCACCAATACATCACCGCCGTTTCGCCGCGTCTTTCCGCATAGTAGAGCTTGACCCGCAACACGTATTTGCGGCCTTTTACCAACTGCAATTTTAAATAGGCATTGCGATCGTCGCCGCTGTCGTCGTCTGCAGTGACATATTTGAGCTGCCCACCGACATCTTCAAACAGCACGATCAAGGTATCGGAAGCGCCGAAGGTTTTGATTTCGTATTTGCGTGTGGCACCGGGCGTAATGTAAAAGTTTTTCTGTTGACCGGCTTCTATTGTCAGCTGCACCGATTTTAACGGTTTCAAATCGGCATAATCTGCGGCAGTCAACGGCGGATAAAATGTTCGCACCCAGGTCAAGTCACGTGACGAAAGACCACCGGCGGGATTGAGCCCATTCTTGTATTGCGCGGGTTCCTTGATCAGCCCGGCTTCGAAAGGATAATGCATGATGGAATCCGGATCCCAGTTCGAGCCTTGCACGGTATCAGGGGCAATCTTGCGGATAATGTTCCAGAACGTCGTCTGACGCGGCCAGCTATTCGGCGGCTGGGCCAGAGACCGGTAAACGGCTTCTTCATCCCAAACAATACCGGCGTTGGGATTTTGGTGTTCATGCGGAAAACCAAGCGTATGCCCGATTTCATGAATGGCGGTATCGATTTCCGACGCGGGGTTAGTCAAATCCCAACCGAAATTCATTGTTCTTTCGTCATCGCCATGCGTTAACACATCGCGTCCGACATAAGACCAAGCGCCGTCGCCGCGCATAAAGCCGATTCGTATTTCGGCATCCTGGCGGTTGTTAACTTCGGTAAACTCAAGCCCGATGCCGACATCCTTCCATTTTTTAAACGCTGCACGCACCACGTTTTTCTCGGCTTCGGTGGTCGTCCAGGGCACCCATTTGGTCTTGCCGTTGGCAAACGTCACATTTTCGCCGTCGGTTGTTTTATCGAAAAAATAATAATGCAACGGCGTACCGTTCGCCCATTTATTGGCATTCACCCGGATTAGCCGGGCACGATTCGGGTTAACGGAAGCATCAAAAACGGGTTCTATCGTCTCCGGTACGCTGCAATAGCGGCAAGAAGGAGCGGCGGATTGGGTTTTTTCCGGTTTTTCGCTGGTGGATTTTTTAGCCATGACAACCTCCTGATGTTGGAATTAAAGAAAGTTTTGATCTTTTATGACTGCTTTTCCTCTGGGAGAGGACCTGACGGAACAACTTTTGTAGAAACTGAGCCTGTATTCGTAAGATGGATTCTCCATTAGCCCATGGCTGTCTAAGTTAGTATTGAAGATGTTTGGTTAAGAAAACCGTCTGGCATTGATTTCGTTAGGCTAATCGCCGGATCAAAATCGAAGTTGCTTTATCATGAACTATCAGTTGTTACAAAACAATTATCCGGTGCCCTACCAGTACGAACGTACTACCTCATCTAAACTGAATCCGACTTATAGCTGTTTATGTATGGCAAATTTGTAAAAGCTTTCGAAGAAAGCAAAATTGACGAGGTGCTTTTTTGTCATTCTTTTTGTAATGCAATTCGTATTATTAAAACCGCTTGGAGATAAACATGACCGTCATCAGCCAGCGTTTACCCGACGACATTGAAGCCAATTTAAAAGCCTAAAGGGTAAAACCCAATCGGAAATTGCCCGGCAAGCAATCACCGAATCTTTGGCCCGCCGTGAGAAAGAGCCGTTTATGGCGGAGATGGTCGCCGAAATGCGAACCGCCTATGCCAAACCGGACATTCGCATAGAAGCACTGGAAATAGCCGAGGACTTGGTCGGCGATGCACTGAATGCCATCATTGCCGACGAATGTGTTGCTGGTATCGACCCCGACGAAAAGTGGTGGCGATAATGAAACGCGGCGAAATTTGGGTCGGCAACCTCAATCCATCACACCAATGGTAATAATATTGCCGCTATCCACCCAAATTTATCCGGCATTCAATGCTGGCGAGTAACTATTGTTGCCAGAAACCGCTTGCTGAAACCCTGCCAAGAAAACCGTCAATTACCTCAATGCATTGGTGGATTGCCTAATTAATGCCAATTCTGCTTAATCCAGTTTTTAGTCTCTGTCAGATCAAACGTCCTGCCAATCTCGTCCATGCGCTTCAGTTTTTTGACGTCATCCATTGGAATGCTTTCATTTGCGTCGAAAACTACTTGCAGACGCTGGTAGCGAGAGCCCAGTAATTGCTTTGCTTGGTAATCGGAAATACCGGCCACACCATCCATCAAAATATCAATCAAAGGTTTCACCCATTGGGCAAAACCCCAGTCTAGTGTTTGGCCTTTGATGTAAGTAAGACTGACACCAGTACCTACAGACAACAGTACCACGTCATCAAGCTTTGCTCTTTCAGCTGGGATGTTCAATTGTGAGATGGCTTGAGCAACAGCCACCAAGCTCGGATTATTGGCAAAAACACCGCCATCTATGTAGCCGTCCGCAGATGGAAAGTAACTCGGCGCAGAACTGGTATACAACGCGACATCTGCAGCCAGATATGCACCATCGGAGCCGGGACCGGAAAAATTATGGAAAATCTTGGGTTTCCACGATCGTTTGGTATCGGCAGCTTCGTTATCAAGATCGAAAGTAGGAATAGCTACTTTTTTATTGAGTTGAGCAAGAGTTTTTGGGCCGAATATAGACTTCAATTCTTTCTTTAACACTTTATTGGAGTACTCGGCGCCAACAGTTTTGCCAAGGTCTCGGATGTTATCCCAGATACTGTCGTCAAAAATATCAGGCCCTTTATTTAAATATAGGTCGCAAATTTGTTGTGGCGATTTCCCGGCAGCCAGGCCCAAAGCCAAAATTCCGCCGGTCGATGTGCCTGCAATAAGATCAACCGAATCTAGCCACCCAGCGATAGCCGGATCATTATTCAGTTGCTGCAACATTCGAGCAGTAATAAGCCCTCGTAGCCCGCCGCCGTCGAGGCAAAGTATCTTGTAACTAGCCATAATCCCTCCAAAAAATTGTTGATATTGTCATGTCATTTAATATGCCTGATAGAACGCTTGGGAAGCGCTGAATAAATCGATTTCGTTCATGCCCTTCGACTGCGCTCAGGAGAGCGTTCGACAAGCTAAGCACTAACGAAATCAATAAATTACCGTTCATCCTGAGCCTGTCGAAGGATTTAATCAGCGCTTCCCTAGGGTAATTGCTCCCAAGCTTTAAGGTGTTCGAATCACATAGTGGCGGAGGCGTGTTTTTTTAGCCTGCGCGAATGAAACAGTCTAATCATCTTAGTCAGTTGATTGGTAGGGCGGAATAGCCTTTGGCGTATTCCGCCATAACGAAGTTCAACTTGCGACCGAAGCATTTACAAAGTGCTGGGCAATATCCAAGACCAAATGCGGCGCAATACGGCTAAGGCCTATTGCGCCCTACGAATGCGCCTTACTGCGTTTCACTATCAGCGGGCTTTGCTGGTTGTGCTTCATTTGCTGGTTTACCTAACTTTGGTGTTGAAGGCAAGATTGCTGCTGGCACATTATCAGCTTTCAGATAGGGTAAAAACGGTATTTCTTTTTCAATCAAATCTGAGGATTTTTCTAGCAAGGTTGCCTGCCTTTGGGATAATTCCGGCTTTTCGATAGCTCCATTCATGTAGGACTGACAAAGACTGTACATCCCATCACGATATAACTGAACACCTTGCGATCTTTGAAACAACTGTTTTACGGTACTTGCAAAAGCCTTAGATATTTCTGCTTTTGCTGTTACAGTCCCGTCCGAACCTTCAAGCGCAGCTGCAAAGGCACTTGTTAAGTTATCAGCTACATCCGGTGGTGGTTCCGCACAAAGTCTATGTGAATCCTGATTGAATATTACAACGCGCCGCCCTGACGTTGTCGATAAGGTGCGAAAACCACTTTTTCCTACCTTATCTTCGATGATCGGTTGTTCCATTGGATTTGTAAACCATGAAATCCCACACCCTTGAATTGATAAAGCTCCGCAGGCTATTATGGCGATTTTTAGTAATTTCATTTTCCTATCCTTATTGTAATTGTTGGCTAACGAACATAAACCTTTAAAGCTCACCCCAAACCCAAACAAGGCAAGTAGGAACGCGGCAGATGTCTAACGCAAAGTTCAGCGGGCTGAGTAAAATAGAGCGAAGTTCCGCTGGAGGAAGCAAAAGGAGCAAACCTTACAATTCAAACTCGCTTGATAGTTTTCGGCATGTCCAGTTATGTGAAATGTAAGACCAGTTCTTTCTCCATCACATAATTTAAAATATAAAATCCTGATATCGAATTAAAATTACATTTTTAATTCGCACCCAGCTTACGCAAAGATCCTACCGGTTAACCATCCACCTTCCGTACCAGTACCAAAGTACTACCTCCCACCCAGGCCAAACCCCAGTACAATGCAAAATCAACTATCTAACTCCCGAGGCTTCACCCATGAACGTCCTCCTCATCGACGACCATTTTTGCGCCCGCGAGGGTGTTGCTTGTTTGTTGAAACAGATATTTCCTGAAGTGCAGGTATTTGAGGCGGAAAGCTTTGAGGAAGGTTTGGCGATTGCGCGTGAGACGCCGTTGAATCTGGTGTTGTTGGATATTCAGTTGCCGGGTAAAACTGGGCTGGCGGGGTTGACGGAATTACGTCAGGAGTTTCCGAATTTGTGTGTGGTTATGTTTTCCGGGTTGGAGGATAGAGATCTGGTGTTTGAGGCGTTACGGTTGGGCGCGATGGGGTTTATCGGCAAAACGGTGTCGCGGCAGGAGTTTGTTGAGGCGTTACGGGATGTGTTGTCGGGGCGGGTGTATTTACCGGCTTCGGTGGTGGGGCCGCAGGCGGTGCGAGAATCTGATTTACTTGCCAAGACTGCCGATGTTGGGATTCGGCCGGTGTCCAATCCGGCCAGTGTAGGTTTGACGCCCCGCGAGTTTGAGGTGTTGGGCTGGTTGGTACAGGGCAAGTGCAATAAGGAAATTGCCCGCAAGCTGGCTATTGAGGAGCAGACGGTGAAGAATCATTTGCGGCCGATTTTCCAGAAGTTTGGCGTGGTGCGGCGGACGGAGTTGTTGGTTAAGGTGTTTGAGATGAGAGTGGTGTTTGGGAAGCCTACTGTTGGGAATATAATTTTAAGTAAAACAAAATAGATCTTTATACCCACGCAAGTGTTGGCCGACAGCATCAATGCTAGATGAATCAATAGTTGGGCTGCAAATTTTGAACTCTCCATCAAGATGGATTCCGGGACAAATCTGTCTGGAACAGATTTGCATTAACCCGAAGGGTGTCAGGCAGGATAGCCTGAAATGAATCCCTGCCGGAATGACTATCTTTATATTTTGCGCTTCGAGCTGAATTATTTCCCCATCGCCTTTGCCATCATCTCCATTAACACCGCCGCGTTGGCAGGTTTGCGCAGCAACAGTGTGGATTTTGGCCATTTTGCTTTTTCTTCTGAAGAAATGGCCCTAGCGGAAAGGATTATCGTGGGGACTGGGCCGCAGTCGGCTTCGATGGCGGCGATGATGTCGTGGGCGGTTTCGTTATTTTCCAGAAAAAAATCGGTGATCAGCAGGTCAGGGGGCCTGATGATTTCTCCAAGTACCGCAAGCGTTTCTGCTTTCGAGTTGGCTTTTTGTACCAGACAGCCCCATGCGCTTAGTTGTTCTGCCAGCGCGTTTAGCACCTTATGATCATCGTCGACGATTAATACAAAACTGCTGGCGACTGTGTTGTTTTTGTTAGGAGCCCACTTGCAGTAAGGCGGTTCGATAGCGATGGGCAGGTACAGTTGAAAGTCGCTGCCGCGATTTGGTGTTGAGTAAACGCTAAGTGTGTGGTCGGGCAGATGTTCCACTGCTGTTAACACATAGGCTAAACCTATCCCCAAACCACTCGCCTGAGGGTCATCACTGCGACGATGGCCTCGGTAAAATTCTTTAAAGATACTGTGTTTTTGCGGTTCGGCGATGCCTATGCCGGTGTCTCGGATATGCAGCTTCAATTGATTGTTACTGAGCTTTACCGTTCCTATCAGTACCCAACCGCTGTTGGTGTATTTAATGGCATTGTCGATCAGGTTACTGATGATTTGGCTCAGAATATAAGGATCACTATAAACGGTATAAGGGCGTTTTGCGCGCAAACGGACTTTTAATTTCAGACCGCGTTTGGCGGCTTGCGGCGCAAACTGGTCTTCCAGAGAGGCGAGTAAAACGTTGATGTCGAAAATTGTCAGTAACGGGATTTGTTTGCCGGTTTCCAAATTGGCGATGTCTAAAACA
>Ga0208626_1000575_pt1 | contig 11576 bp, 8 predicted proteins | sample LakWasMet10_HOW4_2_FD_183860 | JGI IMG/M metagenome (GOLD analysis project Ga0208626, IMG submission 183860) | Freshwater sediment methanotrophic microbial communities from Lake Washington under simulated oxygen tension - Sediment Metagenome... | ecosystem: Environmental > Aquatic > Freshwater >... | reverse complement strand
GGCCAGAAAACCAGCGTAGCCCGGACGTTTTACCACGACCCGGTGTTTGGCTAATGCCAGCGCCGGCGCCAACAGCGCATCCGCGTCGTCATCGGCGCCCACGACATCATGAAAAGCGCGCATTTCTTTTTTCACCAGCGCTGATTTCTCACGCGGTGGGAACATCGGGTCAAGAAACACCACATCAGGTGCCGGCAGGCTGTGCAGTGCTTCCAACGCGGGCAGATGCACCAGTTGCATCCGCTGCGGCAACCAGTCAGCTGTCTGCGGATCCCGTGCACCGCGGCGCAAACCATCGGCCAGTAAGGCCGCCACCACCGGATTTCGTTCCACCAGCGTCACCATAGCGCCCAGACTTGCAAGCACAAAGGCGTCGCGGCCAAGACCGGCGGTGGCATCAATCACGCTCAGGCCCGGTTTTTTGTTTAATCCGACCGCTTTGGCGATGCCTTCTGCTTTGCCGCCGCCAAATTTGCGCCGGTGCGTGGCCGCGCCGCTGGCAAAATCGACCAGAATGTCACCTTGTTTGGGTAAGTCCGCATTACGCAGCACTAATGCGCCGTCTTGCAGCGTCAGGTACCAGCCCTGTGCGGTGTCAGTTTCGCCGAGTGCAAATGGAGCCAGCAACGCCAGCAGTTCTGCTTCCAGTGGTCCGGCGAGGCCAGCGCGATACAATAGAGCCTGCTGCTGCATCAATCCGTGATTCCTGTGGCAAAACCGACTCTGTTATCGCCGACACTCATCGATACGATCTGACTGATTTGTTGTAACGACCGGCCAGATTGTTGTTGCCAGTCATTGAACTGCGCCTGAATTTTTTTCAGACTGCTTTGGCTGGTCAACCCGCCGTCAATCACCTGATAGGCTCGCAGATAGGCTTCGACATCCTGACTGAGTAAAAACGTATCTTTGCCCATGGCGCGCAAGCTGTACGCACCAATGTTGCCACCGAGCCGGGCACCGCGTTTTTTCAGCAGCGCCCACAATTCAATGATGCGTTCACCCGGCCAGTCGGCGATCAGCGCGCTGAACGGACCATATTCCAGTTCAAGCTCGTAAATCATCTGGGCATTGGCCTGAATACTCAGCACTTTGCCAGCATTGCGGATAATGCGGGGATCTGTGGCCTTCTCGGCCAGCATTTCGTCAGACAACAACAGGATTTTTTCCGGCGCAAAATCAAAAAACACTTCGCGAAAACCCGGCCACTTTTGCTCAACCACCCGCCAGACAAAACCACTCTGAAACACTTTTTTGCTAAAAGCACTGAGCCAGTCTGCATTGCTGTAACTTTTCAGCTGCGCCGGGCTCAGTGGCTTGCCGGATAAGGCTTCTAATGCCGCGGTACCGCCTTTGCGATCGGCAGCCCGCTGATAAATACTGCTGAATTGTTCAACCATGTAAATCCTCTGTCCCACTCTGCGCGGTCTCAACGCCGGGCAGGTTAAAAAGTGTCGCCCTGACCGCTAGCGACACAAAAACCGCCGACCAGCGCGACGCCAGGTTCCGGCACGATAGCGCAATCAGACACCAGTCCGAGCCGCTGCTGCTCCGCCTGCACCAGCTGGTTATACCGCGATACTTTTTGCAGCAGCAGTGCCTCATCAAGACCTTGAGTCGAATAAATCAGATACGACGCTGGTCCGCCGCAAGGTTTATGACCAAGGCCGGTTTTTTTGCACTGCAGCGGCTCGCTCGCCGCCGCTGTACCCACCATCGCTTTAATCTCGGCATACAAAACGGCCGGATCATCAGCCTTCGCCAATTGGCTGGCATCGACCGCTACAGCCACCGTTTTAGCTGGAGGTTGGCTCATATTCGGCTCCTGTGCTGCGATTTGCTCAGTGGATGCAGGCCCGCAACCCGACAGCAGCAACGCTACTACTGCGGCAGTCACGGCTACGGACGCGCGATGGGTTATCATGCAGCAATGCCCATATGCCGTAATAAAGCGGCATTGGACGGCTCCCGGCCACGGAACGCTTTAAACAGTTCCATCGGCTCGGCACTGCCACCACGTTCCAGAATACAATGCAGGAAATCGCGACCGGTGACGGCATTAAAAATACCTTCTTCTTCAAAGCGGCTGAAGGCATCGGCTGACAACACTTCCGCCCACAGGTAGCTGTAATAACCGGCACCATAACCACCGGCAAAAATGTGGCTAAAACTGTGCTGGAAGCGGTTAAACCGCGGCGGCACTATCACCGAGACCTGACTGCGGACATCATCAAGCAACTGCTGCACGCGGCCGCCTTGTGTCGGGTCATATTCGGCATGTAAGCGGAAATCAAACAAAGCAAACTCAAGCTGACGCACTAAAAACATCGCGCTCTGGAAGTTTTTCGCCGCCAGCATTTTATCCAGCAGCGCCTGTAGCAACGGCTCACCTGTTTCATAATGGCCGGAAATAATGCTCAGTGCTTCCGGCGACCAGCACCAGTTTTCCAGGAACTGGCTCGGTAACTCCACCGCGTCCCAAGGCACCCCACTGATACCGGCGACCGCACTGGCATCCACCTGCGTCAGCATATGGTGCAGACCATGGCCAAACTCGTGGAACAAGGTCACCACTTCATCGTGCGTGAACAACGCCGGTTTTCCGCCGATAGGTTTATTGAAGTTGCAGGTCAGATAGGCGATTGGATGTTGTAAGGTGCCGTCGGCACGATGACGGCGGCCCTGACAGTCGTCCATCCAGGCGCCACCGCGTTTTTTCGCCCGCGCATATAAATCGAGGTAGAAACTACCACGCAGTGCGCCAGTTTCATCATGAATATCAAAGAACTGCACGTCTGGGTGCCAAACATCGACCCCGGCGCGCTCGGTCACTGTGACACCAAATAATTTATTGAGTACGGTAAACAAACCGGCCAGCACTTTGGGTTGCGGGAAATACGGCCGTAGCAGTTCGTCGTTGATGGCGTATTTCGCCATCTTCAGTTTTTCCGCGTAATAGGTCACATCCCAGGCATTCAGCTGCTCAACACCAAACTCTGCTTTGGCAAATGCGGTCAACTCGGCTAAATCCTGCTGCGCCTGTGGCCGGGCGCGACGGGCTAAATCGGCAAGGAAATCCAGTACTTGCTGTGGATGCTCCGCCATTTTGGTGGCCAGCGACTCTTCGGCGGCATTATTAAAATCGAGCAATTGGGCCAGTTCATGGCGCAGCGCCAGTGTTTCTTCAATCAGCGGGCTGTTATCAAACTGACCGGCGGTTGGGCCCTGATCAGAAGCCCGGGTGCAGTAGGCGCTGTACATCTCTTCGCGTAATGCAGCGTTGTCGGCATAGGTCAGCACGGCGATATAGCTCGGGAACTCCAGCGTAAAGACATAACCATCGACTTCACGCGCAGCCGCCGCTTCTTGCGCCGCCAGCAGCGCATCTTCCGGCAGACCGGTTAATTCAGCGACATCAGTCACCTGCTTAAACCAGGCCTGGGTCGCATCGAGACAATGATTGGAAAAGGTTGAAGCCAGATCAGAACTGCGACTCTGAATTTCGCCGTAACGCAGCTTTTTATCATCGGCTAAACCAATGCCGGATAACTTAAAGTCACGCAGCGCATTTTGAATGACCTTCTGCTGCGCCGCGCTAAGCGTGGCATATTCACTGCTTTGCGACAGCTGTAAATAGGCCTGATACAAGCCCTCATGCTGACCGACCCAGGTGCTGAAATCAGATAACAGCGGCAGGCAACTTTCGTAAGCGTCACGCAGTTCCGGCGAAGACAATACTGAATTTAAATGGGACACCGGCGACCAGAGCCGGCTTAAATGGTCGGCGCTGTCTTCGGTCGCCGTGATCAGGCTGTGCCAGCTGACCGGTGTGGTAGCTACTGCTTGTTCGATCGCGCTGCGGCAACGGGCCAAGGCCTGCTCCACGGCAGGTTTTACCGCGTCGGCCGTGATCTGACTAAATGGCGGTAAACCGGTAAATTCTAAAAGGATATTGTTCATAACGGACCTGCAGAGTCGAAGCGCCCGTCAAGCGGGCCGGGGATGTGCATATAATGGGGCAGACCCGCGACCTTCTCAAGGCCTCAGGCTGAATCTGCAGCGGGTCATTACCGGTTTCAGGCGGGTTGTGACAAGGCGGAGGTCGTTGCTGACGTTTGATGCTTTGCCAGCCAGCGTGGCAGTTCAGCTGCAGGCATCGGCCTGGCAATGAGATAACCCTGCACTGCGTCAATACCATTTAAGATCAGGAAATCCAGCTGATGCTGGTGCTCAACGCCTTCACAAATCACCGTCATATCGAGCGCTTTACCCAGTTTGATTGCACCGGCCAGCAACTGTTCGCGATGCGTATCCAGCATGGTCAACAACGCCATATCAATTTTCAGTTCTGACACCGGTAGATTGCCCAGCTTGGTCAGCATCGACTGCCCGGCGCCGAAATCGTCCATCACCAGCGTGCTCCCCGCCTGTTTCAACAGCTGCAGTGATTTTTGTACAGCCGGCGCGTCCGGTGCCAGCGCGCTTTCTGCCAGCTCGAACTTAATTCGCTGCACTGATGCGTACTTCTGTTCATGCTGCAGGATGCTGTTGATTAAAGCCGGATTCTCCAAATCCTGTGCTGACAGGTTCATTGAAATTGGCAGCATGATCTGCTGTTCCAGCAACTGGTTTTGGATTTTACGCACCTCTTTATAGACCCAGGCCGTAATACTGCTCATCAAACCGGCTTCTTCGGCCAATGGAATAAACACCGCCGGCGACACCGGTCCCAGCTGTGGGTGCTGCCAGCGGATAAATGCCTCTGCGCCACAGGGTTGCTGTGTGCTGATTTGCAATAATGGCTGGAATAACAGACTGAATTGCCCGGCATTTACCGCATGCGCCAGACCGGCAACCATCGCCAGGCGCTGCCGGCTGTCCGCACCTAACTGATGCTGATAACTCAGGTGGCCGGCGGTTTTTTGCACATAGGTGATGGCAAGCGCGGCATGCGCAATCAGCTCTTCCGCGTCCTGACCATATTCGCTGCTCACGGTCACCGAGGCATAATGTGGTTTTAAGTCCGGCGTAAAGCCGTCTACCGTGAATTTCTGATGCAACAACTTGCGAATACCGGTTAACACCGGCACAAAATCACTTTGTTGGACCAACAATGCAAACCGGTCGGTCGCCAGCGAAAATAGCGTCTGGTGCCGCTCGGCGCCTAAACTCACTACAGCGGTGCCATGACGCTGGCATAACACTAACAACGAATCGACGTAAGCATTGACGATGGCCGTACTCTGCCGACGGCCCAACACCGCCTCGATGCGGCTATATTGCTGAAACTCCAGCAACAACAAACGATAGCGGGATCTGTGCTGTTGCAGTTCATAATTGAGCAATTCGACCAACGCCAGCCGCGAGCCGAGGCCGTAAAAAGGCGCAATTTTCGAGCGGTTCAGCTCTTGTTGCTGCAGCTTACTCAGCTGCTCGTTACGCTCAAGCAACGCTTGCTGCACTTGTGCCTGCCAGGCTTTTTCCAGATAGATGCCCAGCACCAGGCTGCTGGTCATCAGGACGGCCGCCAATGTTGTACCCAGCTCCAGCACTGAACGGGCAAAGGCAGATTCCGGCAAAATTCCTAAAGCCCGCAATGCGGCCAACACCACGCTGAGCATCAACACCGACATCGGCAACAAAAATAATACTGCTTTGCGGCGCTGACTTTTCAGCATCCAGAGCCCGGTGCCTAAAGTCGCTATCACACAAGCCTGCATCAGAAAAACCGCCAGCTGTTTTAATTGGCTTTGCCATTGATAAGACTCTAATAACACGCTGATTTGCGTCGCGCACAGCAGCACTACACTCAGGAACATCAGCAACCGAAACAGCCGGCGCAGCCATCCGGTGGATAAGTTGAAATAGCTGCTGACAAAGCCGGCGCAACTTAACACAGCCAGCGGCAGACACCATTCGGTCAGCCGGTTCCAACCCGGAGATTCCGGCCATAACCACTGGAATGGCAGGCCATTCAGTTCAGCCTGCACGGCGGCGATGCATAACAACAAACCACTGAACAAATGCAAGCTATGTTGCCGCGTGACCGTGGCCAACAACACCGCTAACAAAGCTGCAAACAGTAAAATGCCGAGGAAAAAGCTATGCAGCATTTGCTGGCGTGTGGCTTGTTTCAGCGCTGCATCCTGCTCTACGTAGCGAATTGGCAGATAACTCAGACCCACATTTCGCATCCGCACATACACTTCAGCCTGCGCGTTTTGCAAACTGGCGTGCACCGGGAACATCATGCTACTGGCGGGGAGGAGTCGTTGCGCAAAAGGTCGTTGGTCACCAGTCTGCATCTGTTGTAGCAACTGGTCATCCGGGGTCAGCAGGTAAAAATCGACTTCATCGAGGAATGGCGCATCAAGCGCAAGGGCGTAGCCATCGCGGGGCTCGAACACGAGCCGGAACCAAAGGGTTCCCAGGCCATAACCAAGTTGCCGGGTCGGATCGGCCAGCAGCTGCCAATGTTTAGCCGGGATCTGCCTGGCTTGTTGTGGACTTTGCACTGCTTCGTCCTGCAACAACCACACTTGCACGGGTTGATGAGCCGGGTTGTCACGGCTTCCTCCCAATGCCAGATATAAACAAAGACTGACCACAGCAATTAATACTGCGCTGCAAATCAATAAAACTTTGGGTAATCCAAAAGCAACTTTCAAGCGTCAGGCCCCGGCCGGCCAGTTAATCCAGCGGCTTTTCCATGCAGAAGGTTTGAGAACTGTAACGATATTTGCCATAAGAGGGACATTTTTTAAAGCCTTTATGCAGATAAAAATTCAGCGCTTTGCTATTTATAATGCGTGCTGTTGCCAGCACGGTCTTGAAACCATGACTGCGGGCCTTTTGTTCCAAATATTGTAACACGGCTGAGCCAACGCCTGGCTGACTTGAATACATACGTTTGATTTCGACGCGATTTACATCTTCTTTGCGCAACAGGCCGCATCCGACGGCATGCCCATCGTGCCAGGCGACCACTGCCAACAGCAGCCCCGCCTCATTAAAACTGAGCTTTTCCGGTTCCTCATCCAAACTATTACCCAATGCATCGGCCAGGTTGCCAAACAAAGTGACTAATGCCGGATCTGTCAATTCCACTTCGGTCATTCGATACATAAAGCGCTCCGCTTATTGATGTCCGGTGGCCTGGACCGGTGCTATGATTTTTTCTAACTGCGCAGTCAGCGGACCAACCAGCGCCTGATGCTTCTGATGAATGTAGTGATACATCGGCAATTGTTCCAGTACCGGTTGCACCGCCTGTACCTTTAAACCCGCCATTTGCCGCAGTACATAATCCGCTTCGGCGCCGGGTAACACCGCGACATCAACGCGGCCTTTGGCAACATACTGTAGCGCTTGTTCCAGCGTCAGCGTTGCGGTGAGTGACTTCACCTGATGCTGTTTTAAGCGTGATTCCACTGCCAGCATGCCGGCCATATAAGCGACACGCAGCGGCTGTAAATCTGACCATTGGGCCGGCTGCAGCCCCGGCCGGCTGACAAAAGCAGTTAAATCCAGCTGATAAATCTGCACTGGTATCCGGATCAACTGAGGCACCACTTGCTCCAGTGTGACTGATGCCGCAAGACTACCATCCAGCAAGTCGCCACGGGCGGCTTCGACGCGCAGTCGCTCGAGCGGCATCGTATCCAGTTTCATCTGCAGACCGAGGTTTTGATAGGCCTGCTGCACCTGCATCACCAATGGATGTTGCGGTGAGATCTGCGTCAGGGTGCCGATATGCATCACCTTGTCATCCGCACCAACCCAAACCGAACACATCATCAAAGCCAACAAACTCATGCGCAGCAGCACCGTCAACATTCACCTGCCTTGGCTACAAAGTTCAACATATCTGACACCTGACTCCATTCGGCGCACAAAGCCGGCGATTGGCTGCAAAATATTCGTGATATTGTCACAGTGTTTGGCATACTCGATCGACTAATCCCAGTGATAACCATAGTCAAACTTCTGTTCCAGAGGACTCCACGATGAAAAAAACTCTTGTTGCGACCACAGTCGCTACTGTATTGGCATTAAGCGCCTGTACCGACAATAAACCGGCTGCGCCTGAGCAAAGTGCCGCGGCCCCGGCAGATGCGGCTCAAGCCAAAGCTGAACCGGCCGCAGCCGCAGTAGCTGCAGAGAATCCGTTACTGAAACGCAGTTCACTGCAATATCAGGCACCTGAATTCGACAAAATCAAAACCGAGCATTTCCTGCCAGCCATGCTGCAAGGCATCGAAGAGCACGCCAAAGAAATTGAAGCTATCGCGAATAACGCTGAACCCGCCACTTTTGACAACACCATCGTGGCGATGGAAAAAACCGGTGACCTGCTGGGCCGTTCCAGCGGTATTTTCTTCAACCTGTCAGGCTCCAACAGCAATGCTGAGATCCTGAAAATCCAGGCCGAGATTTCGCCAAAACTGGCCGCGCACAGCGACAATATCAACCTGAATCCAACGCTGTTCGCCCGTGTCAAAGCCGTGTACGACAACCGTGCCAGCCTGAATCTGGACCCGGAATCGCTGCGTCTGACTGAAGTGACCTATGAGCGTTTTGTCCGCGCTGGTGCTCAGCTCAATGACGAGCAGAAAACCCAAATCCGCGCACTGAATGAAGAAAGCTCAAAACTGACCACCAAGTTCAGCCAGAACCTGCTGCAAATCACCAAAGACATCGCGATTTTTGTTGATGACAAAGCCAAACTGGCCGGTTTCTCTGATGCTGAAATCGCTGCAGCCGCAGAAGGCGCCAAGGCCAAAGGTCAGGACGGCAAGTACATCATTGAAATCACTAACACCACGCGTCAACCGGCGTTAGCACAACTGGAAAACCGCGAACTGCGTCAGCAAATCTGGGAAGCTTCGGCCTACCGTGGTACCAAAGGTGAAACTGACAACCGGCCAATCGTTGCCCGTTTAGCGCAAATCCGTGCTGAGCGCGCCAAGTTACTCGGCTTTGACACCCATGCGCATTTCTCTTTGGATCAAAGCATGGCGAAAAATCCGAAAGCGGTAATGGACATGCTGGGCAGCATGGCGCCGACTGTGGTGGAAAACACCAAAAAAGAAGCGGCAGCCATTCAGGACATGATCAAACAGACCGGCGGCACTTTCGAGCTGCAGCCATGGGACTGGGAGTTCTACGCCGAGAAAGTGCGTAAAGCTAAATACGATTTAGACGAAAATGAAGTGAAACCATACTTCGAATTCAACCGCGTATTACACGACGGCGTGTTCTACACGATGAATAAACTGTTTGGTGTCAGCTTCAAAAAACGGCCAGACCTGCCGGTATATCACCCGGACGTCGAAGCCTATGAAGTGTTTGATGCCGACGGCAGCAGCCTGGCGATTTTCTACGCCGACTACTTCGCCCGCGAAGGCAAACGGGGCGGCGCCTGGATGAGTTCTTTTGTTGAACAAAGCGAATTGCTGAACGACAAGCCAGTCGTGGTCAACGTGATGAACATTCCAAAAGGCCCGGCTGGCGAACCAACGCTGGTCAGCTACGACAACGTCACAACGATTTTCCACGAACTGGGACACGGCTTACACGGCATTTTCTCGAAAGTGAAATACCCGACGCTGGCCGGTACTTCAGTATCGCGCGATTTCGTTGAATTCCCGTCAACCTTCCAGGAAGACTGGGCAGCGCACCCGGACGTGATTGGCAACTACGCCAAACACTACAAAACCGGCGAAGCGATCCCGGCCGAACTGCTGGCGAAAATCATGAAATCCCGCAGCTTCAACCAGGGTTTCGACACACTGGAATATATGGCAGCAGCGTTAGTGGATATGGAATGGCACTCTATTCCAGCCGGTACCAAAATTGATGACGTGGAAAAATTTGAAGCCGACGCGCTGAAAAAACACGGCGTTGATTTAGCGGTGGTGCCACCACGTTACAAATCAACTTACTTCAGCCACTCGATGGGCGGCGGTTACTCAGCCGGTTACTACGCTTACATGTGGTCGGAAATTCTGGCGGCTGACGCCTTTGCATTCGTGCAGCAACAAGGTGGCCTGAAACTGGAAAACGGTGCCAATTTCCGTAAGAACATCCTGTCTGTCGGTAACACCAAAGATCCGATGGAAGCTTACAAAGCCTTCCGCGGCAAAGAGCCGACCACAGATGGTCTGCTGATCCGCCGTGGTCTGAAAGCTGCCGTGAATTGATCAGATTGATGTGAAAACATTGCACTAAAGGGGACTCAGGTCCCCTTTTTTATTGGTCCTGTCATCAAACAACGGCAAGTATAAAAAGCACGGAATACAGCTGGTATGGGGCCTACGGCGAGCTTTCTTCATTTAAATATTTCAGATAAATCGCCAACGGCGGTTCCGTCAATTGTGCCCACAACGCTTCAGCGATAGGCTGATGGGCTCGATAAAACTGGTGACTAAACATCAAATGACCATGCATCTCATCGACGAGCGGTTCCAATATTTGCATTGTGGTCGCGTCAAAACCTGCCGGCAGCGCACTTTTACCGGCAATTTTGCAAACCATGCTCACCACCTGCACTTTTTGTTTCACTAACATTTGTAACGCTTTGGCCTGACCAGAAATTGGCACCCTGACAAATTGACGATGGGCCAAGACCTGATCTACCGACCGGCCAGCCTGATGCGCCACAATAATTTTTGGTATATCAGTAAAACTGCTGCCATTCCAATGCTTGGCCAAAGCCTTACTGGTCACTAAACATACTTCTTGCCGGGTAAATTCGCGGCTTGGATCTGGCTGATTTTGTCGCAGCGGAAAAACTCCCAATTCGCGACGATGGTCAGAATAATTAGCAACAACAGCATCTACTTCGCCACTTTTCAGCAATCTCAAACACCGTTGCCACGGAAAACGAACCAGCTTGAGGGCTACTGTGGGGACTTTTGCCGTGATCTGCTGCAAATGTTCGATGGTCGCGCCAGGCATCACTGGATTCGGCTCTGCACCGTTTCCCAAATAATAAGGCGCAAGCTCGGAATCTGAAAAACAAAAAGTCAAAGGGGTGGCAGCCCATGCTGTATTGGTATACCAACAGCAGAACCACAAACAAACTGTTGCCGCACCATGCTGTAGCGCTTTTTGCCAACTGATTGCAGCTGAATTGCAGTGAATGCCTGAAGTCATATCTTTGGGGTGCTGTAAAAGTTTGTGACAATTCATCCTAGACTTGATGTCAATTTGGCTGCAAGAAAAAATGTGCATCGCTGCAGTGGAAGGTCAGCGATGCATTCAGGGCCGCAAGCGCACTGCCGCCTGTAACAAAATCTGCTGTGAATTCAGTGTCTGCAGCTGAAAATGGCCTCCCCCAACCGAGAGTTGCTGTACTTGCAGGCATTGCAGCTGAAGCCGTTCTTGCCAATACGCCGCCAATGAACATTGCGCCGACCCAGTCGCAATATCCTCATCAATACCAATACTCGGAGCAAAATAACGCAACACATAACCGATGGCGGCCTGACCATCTGCCGGATATAACGGCGCGGTCAGGATCAGTGCGTGATAGGGATCGAGCTGCTTTAACAAAACAAAATCCGGTACAAAAG
>Ga0208626_1000571_pt1 | contig 11590 bp, 15 predicted proteins | sample LakWasMet10_HOW4_2_FD_183860 | JGI IMG/M metagenome (GOLD analysis project Ga0208626, IMG submission 183860) | Freshwater sediment methanotrophic microbial communities from Lake Washington under simulated oxygen tension - Sediment Metagenome... | ecosystem: Environmental > Aquatic > Freshwater >... | reverse complement strand
GAATTTGTGCTGAGCACCGAGACGATGCTGCGCCAGCAACTGAATGACGTGGTGCTTTATCTGCAACCGCAAAGTTTTTTCCAGACCAATAGTGCTGTCGCCGCTGCGTTGTATCAAACCGCCCGTGATTGGACTGCTGCGCTAAAGCCAGCCCGGATCTGGGACTTGTTTTGTGGTGTCGGTGGTTTTGCATTGCATTTAGCGTCACCTGAAGTGCAGGTCACCGGTATCGAAATCTCGGCCCCTGCCATCGACTGCGCCAGTCGGGCTGCTCGTGAGCGCGGTGTCAGTATTGATTTTCGCGCGTTGGATGCGACAGCTTTTGCTGATGCGGCAGCACAGGCGCCTGACTTACTGGTCGTCAATCCGCCACGCCGGGGATTGGGCGAGGCGCTCTGTGACCGCATAGACGCGTTAAAACCCAAAGCGCTGTTGTATTCGAGCTGTAATCCCATCACTTTGGCAAAGGATCTGCAAAGTTTACCGGCCTATCAGCCGCAGCGGGCGCAACTCTTTGACATGTTTCCACACACGGATCACGCTGAAGTTTTAGTGCTGCTGCAGCGTCATGGCGACTGACAGACGTTAGCGCTGGCAAAGCGCCGGTAGTGGCAGTTGCAGGATTTGCAGCGACCACTCCTCACCGGCGCGGGTCAGCTGATAAATCCGGCCATAATCACTTTCCTGCAACGCCGGTGCAGCCAGCTGGCTCAACAGGGTTGCCAGTTGCGGCGTGGTGTTGCTGTGACCGACCACCAGTGCGTTCGTTGAAGTTCTGTGCAGTTGTTCGGCCAGTACCGGTAAATCTTTTGCATCATACTGCTGTAGCTGCCGACCTGCTTTCAGGCTGGCCGCAGCGGTTTGCTTTGTGCGCTGATAACCACTGTGATAGAGCAGCGGCAGGTTCACATCCTGTAATAAGGTCGCCAACGCAATGGCTTGCGCCTGACCGCAGGCAGAAAGCACCGGGTCTTTGCTGAGATCGGCCTTTTCAGCATGCCGGACCAGATAGAGCTGCTGGATGTCGGCAGCCTGTACTGTTGGCAGCCAAAGCGCACTCAACATGAAACCTGAACCAATGGTTCTGACTGTGCGAAAAAATTTTAACACCATGTTCACCCCTTTTTCTGTTCTGCCGCGTCCAATCTCTGACACCGGAGCATCAGGCTCCTCGTAGCGCTAAGGCGCGCTTTTTTGGAGAAGCATCATGACAACCATTTCACTGCGAGACAATCCTCAAGTTTCTGCCGTACTGCTGGATCAGCAGCATGATTTGCAGCCGTTAACCCCGCTGCCAGCGCTTGGGCGGGGCCTGACAATGACCCTCACTGCTGCACTGATTAGCTTTGCCTTGTTTCAGCTGATGGCGCAGCTTGTTCAGTCTACAGCGCCGAGCACAGCCAAGGTCGATTCCGTATTCGATGTCACACCGCTGGTGCCGCGAGAGGAATCAGCAGCGAAAAAGATAATCCGTGAGATCCCGCCGCCGCCAGTGCCACAGCTGGCACCTAAATTGGCAGTACAAATATCAGAAGACCCGGGCGATTTGCTGGATGTTCCGCTCAGCACCCAACAGCCGGTGATGTCATTACAAGGGCCCACTTTAGAGACTCCGGCTGGCCATGATAAAGCCGCTACGCCGCTGGTGCGAATTGAGCCTAAATATCCGCCGGCAGCTGCCCGGGATGGGATAAACGGCTGGGTCAGACTGCGTTTTAATATTAGCGCAGATGGCCGGGTCACGGATGTAAAGGTACTGGCGGCAGAGCCCAGACGGGTGTTTGATCAGGAAGCAATGCGCGCACTGAAGAACTGGAAATATCAGCCAAAACTTGAAAACGGTCGTGCCGTTGCGCAAAGTGATCTGGAGGTCCAGTTGGACTTCCGGCTTGATCAGCAAGGTTAAAGATGATCAGATGCCAGCTGAAGCCGCAGCGGCTGTTTGCCGCGCATGATGGCAAGGGGGAAGCAGTATGGGATGGAAGTGGATGGCGCGGCTGGCAGTGATTGGGCGCCCGCAAATGGCCGGTATAACGCAGGCTGACAGCCGGTTGCTGTTGCTGCAATATCAACAACAGCCCGATCCTGCGCTGCTGCAGCAGTTATTTTTGCGCTATGCCGATGCTTTGTATCATTTTTTGCTAAAGCAAAGTGACGCCGAATTGGCGCAGGACCTGAGTCAGCAAGCCTGGGTTCAATTAATGCTGCATGCCGGCAGTTACGAGGGGCAAAGTTCAGTCAAAACCTGGCTGTTCAGTATTGGGCGGAACCTACTCATCGATGAATGGCGCCGGCAACGCCCGCACGCAGAACCGGAACTGTTGGAACAACTGCCCGATCCGGCAGCAAAACCGCTGCAGCAATTGCTGCATGCGGAACAATTAGCCGATTTAGACCAGGCGATCCAACGGTTGCCATTGTTGCAACGCGAAGCCTTGTTGCTGCAACTGGAAGATTTTTCGTTAGCACAAATCAGTGACATTACCGGAGCTGGCGCTGAGACCGTGAAAACTCGGCTCCGCTATGCGCGCCAACAATTGCAACACTGGCTGACGCCGGCTGAGGAAGAGAGCGATGAGCACAGATAAATCAGTACCTGTACCGCAGGAACCCGGCACCGACAGTCCGGCCGCCACGGAAACCATAGCAGCGCAACAGCTGGACCAGGCGCTACGGCAGTGGCATCAGCATAGCAAGCAGCAACATCGGCTGGATAGCGCACAGCGTCTGGCATTGCAGCAGCTGGTATTACAGGAAAAACCGGTCCGACGCAGCGGGCACTGGCAACGCGGTGTGCAACAAATGGTCGCGCTGGCTGCTTGTATTCTGGTATTGGTGGTCTGGTTAACGCCGCCTGAGTTGATGTATCAGATTGAACAGCAACAGCAAGGTTTGTATACCATTCAAATTCACCAACTGGCTCCGGCTTCTGGCTCGCATCAGCCTGCACCGGCAGCATCGGCGCCGACAGCTGCACAACAACGACAGCAGCAATATCAGCTGGTGTATCAGGATTATCTGCGCAGCCAGCAACAGGTGGCCCGCACTGTGTCAGTCTGGCGCCAGTCCACGGCGGATGGCTGGCAGTTGCAGAGTTGCGATCATTTGCAAGTGCAGGTGCAGGCCGATTTATTGGCGGCGCTCAAACAGCAGCAAGCGGATCAACAGCAATGGCAGTTGCTGGAACAGAGTCGTTATTTGTTGCTCACCACCGGTGCTCAGGGTCAAATTCTGGCGCTCAAACCCGGTGTCGAAGCGCCGCACTGTGCGATCTAACCACTGCCTCAGCACAGGTTGGCTTGGTCGGCACAGGCGCGGCGGGTACAATGGTGTTTTTGGCACTCGCAGTAACACTCGCAGTGGCACTCGCAGCGCAGTATCAAAGGGGCAAAGCGCCGGTGGATTTACCTTATCTACGTCAATATCCGGAAACGATTCAGCAGCAGGTGCGGGCTTTAGTGCAAGCCGGTACTCTTGGCAGCACATTAAAAAAACGCTATCCGGATGCTGTCCACGACATTCAATCCGATGCGCGCCTCTATGAATTTACCATGGCGCTGAAGCAGCAGTTTATGCGTAGCTCGGCGCCCGTCAGCAAAATCTGTTTTGACCCTAAAATTCATATCGTCAATAACGCGCTTGGACTGCACAGCCAGGTGAGCCGGGTGCAGGGTAAAGCGCTGAAAAGCAAAAATGAAATTCGCGTAGCCAGCCTGTTAAAAACCTTACCGATGCCACTGCTGCGGATGATTGTGGTACACGAATTAGCGCATTTGCGGGAAAAAGATCATAACAAGGCGTTTTATCAATTGTGTCAGCATATGGAACCCCAGTATCATCAACTGGAACTTGACCTGCGGTTGTTTCTGACCTGGCAGGATCTGGCTGGAGGAGCACCGGATGCAACCAACTGAGCATATTTTCGTCTACGGCTTATTGATGTTTCCGGAGATTGTGGAAGCCATCGCCGGCGAGCGTTATCAAATGCTCGATGCCGTGTTGGCGGACCATCAGCGCCGTGGCCTCAGTCAAAGTCCGCTTGATGCACCTGTGCCGGTGTTGACCGAAGCGCCGGGGCGCGTCCAGCAGGGTAAATTGCTGCTGAATGTCAGTCCTGACGCCATCAGAGCGCTGGATTTCTTTGAAGAAATCGATTCTGGTCATTATGTAAAAAAAGCCGTGCGGGTACAGGCCGCAGGGCAATGGTATTCGGCATTCTGTTATGCGATTGGTCCGGCCTTAACGCCCTATATTTCTGGCGACTGGCAACCGGAGCTGGTCAGTGAGGCGCAAAAAGCGCATTTTATTCAGCAAGTGATCCCGCAGATGTTGCAGGCATTGGCAACAACAAAAGCCTGATTTTGTTGTGACATTGCTCTTCGGCAGGCCCGAGCTGCCCAGCTGTGACCGCGGGACAGGATATTCATTTATGTGGAAATTTACTGCAGTCGCAGGCCTGTTTTTATGGGCGGGTTCTGTATTGTCTGCCCCTTCGGTCGACGAGTTCGCCAATCAGTTTCATCGCGAATTTCAGCAAAAAATGCAAAAAAACCGGGTGCCCGGTGCCGTGTATGTCATTGTCAAAAATGACAGGATAGTGCGGGTCGGCGCTTATGGCGTTCGTGCTGTTGGCAGTAAAACACCGGTCGACGCCAATACGATTTTCCGCCTGGCTTCAGTCTCTAAAACGTTCGCTGCCGGTTTGGCTACTCAGTTGGAACATGAAGGTCGTTTTGACTGGAACGACCGAGTCACCCGTTATGTGCCGGGTTTGCAATTCCGCAGTCAGGCGATGACGGCGCAGCTGAAAATCGAACACTTGCTGGGCCAGAATGCCGGCTTAGTCGACAATGCATTTGACGAGCTGATTGAAGCGGGTCAGACACCCGCACAAATCCTGCCTAAATTTCAGAATATCAATCCGCGTTGTGTACCGGGGCGTTGTTATGGCTACCAGAACGTATTGTTCAGCCAGATTGAAACAGTGTTGCTGAAAACCACAGGTCAGCCTTATGAAAAGCTGATGGACCAGCGCATTTTTAAACCCTTACAAATGCACACCGCTAGTGTCGGTTATGCCGGCTTCCTGGCCAGTAAAAACCGAGCGATGCCGCATATCGGTACCCGCAAAGGCTGGGCCGAAACCAAAGTGGTACCGACTTATTACCGGGTCAATCCGGCCGCAGGCGTCAATGCCAGCGCGATGGATATGGGCAAATGGCTGATTGCACGGCTCGGCCACCGGCCGGCGGTGTTATCTGCTGCGGTACTCAACGATTTGCAAACGCCTCGGGTGAAAACGGCGGACAACCTGCAAGGCCGTACTTATGGGCCTTATGTCAGTACGGCGCAATATGGCTTGGGCTTACGGATTTACCAGTTTGGTCAGCATAAAGTGTATCACCATGGCGGCCTGGTCCGCGGCTATCGCACGGACATGTCGTATTCGCCGGAAGCTGGTCTCGGTGTCGCCGTGTTGGTGAACGCCCAGACCAATGCCGTTGCCGAGCTCGGTAGCTACTTCTGGCATGAAATGCTGGATACGCCGGCGCAAGCCGTGCCGGTGCCGCCGAAAAAAGCCGGTAAAAAGCAGGTGAAGAAGCTGACTAAAAAGACGCAGAAACCACCGGTGAAGAAGAAACCGGCACCGAAAAAAGCGGCTCAGAAAAACGCAGCTCAGAAAAACGCTACAGCAAAAAAGTGACAGACACAGGCGCTACCACAATGATTTGACGTAGCGCCTTCAGTCCCTTCGTCTGCGCTAAACGGACCGACCTCTTTAGTCTTTCTGATACAAATCCAGGTAAAAATCCAGCTGGATCGCCGGTAATTGCTGGCATAGCGTCTCGCGCATTAGCGTGTTGAGTTTGTAGGCCAGCGGGATCATCTCAATCAGTTGCAGCATCGCTGCCGCATCAGGGGCTTGCCACAAACTTTGCAACCGCTCGCGGCGACAATGGCTAAAGCCTGCTTCAGTTTTCACCGTATCCGCATGCAGCCGGACTTCGCTGTAAGCTTGTTGCTTAAATTGCAGCAAGTGCGCGGGTGCCGGACTTACTGTTAACAGATAACCGCCCGGGCGCAGCACCCGCGCCATTTCCGCGGCATCGGAAGGAGCATAAATACGTAACAATGCAGCAAAAGCGCCATCAGTAAACGGCAGGGCATAGCTGCTGGCGACACAACAACGGAGCTGTTTATAGCGTTTAGCTGCGTAACGGACTGCGGTTTTGGAAATGTCGAGGCCATAAACGGTTAACTCTGGTATCGCACTAGCGAGTGCGGCACTGTAATACCCCTCACCGCAACCTATATCCAGTAGTGCATCCTGGTATGGTTGCGCGGCGTTTGGTAACACAGCGGCAAGCTGCTGATTGATGGCGTCCGATAAAAACTGATAATGGCCGGCGTCCAGAAAAGCCCGACGGGCCTGGATCATCTCGGCATTATCGCCCGGATCCAGTGACTTCTTTTGTTGCACCGGCAACAGATTGACATAACCTTCCCGCGCCATATCAAACTGGTGACCATGCTGACAACGCCAAGCGTTCGCTTGCTGGTTCAGTGTTTCAGCACAAAGGGGGCAACGATACATCTGAACTCCGGGACTGGCGCAAAAGGGGCGATTATAGCCAAGGCCAGCGCGCCCCGCACCTTAATTCAGGATCTCGCCAGGCTGGTACTCGCGGTCATTCAGTTCTGCCATCAGACCGGCAAAAATGTGGGTCCAGCCTTCAATTAACTGCTGGCGAAACGGCGCCCATTGGCCCGAAGTCTGGTGACTGAGTACCAGCTCACAACCTAACGGATGGGATTGAAACTGCAGTTGCACCATGTCGGGTTCACCCCGACCTGGTTGGGTGCCGCTGGTGGTACAACTGAATAACAATAAGTGAGGCTTGTGGATTTGGTGATATTCACCGGTGTGCACCCAGGTACGGCCCTGCAGCTGTTCGGTCACGCGGAATTGATGATTGGGCGCGAGTTCGAGTTTGAGATGATGCATCCGGCCTTGGGGCGTGGCGAACATCCAGCGGCCGGCCTGATGCTCGGCCAGCCAATGATCAAATACTTGTGTTGGTGACTGACGAAATAAATGACGTACCTGAACAAGCACCGAATCGATCATCAGACCACTCCTTGTTGGCTGCAGTTCCCGGCCGCAACGTGCCGGTCTGCTCAGTGTAGGAGTGGGAATGTGACTAACCCAAGTCAGGTTGATTATTTGTCACAAAAATATCAGCAATTTTTCCGTTCAATCAGGTCCCATAAGTTGCCATACAGGTCGGCAAAGACGACAACAGTACCATAGGGTTCGACGCGAGGTTGTTCGTTAAACACAACTCCAGCAGCCAGCATCCGTTGATAATCGCGCGTAAAATCATCAGTTTGCAGGAATAGCCAGACACGGCCTGCGCCCTGACGGCCAATCATCGCCTGCTGCTGCGCATCACTGGCGCGTGCCAGTAACAAAGCGGAACCACTGTCGCCTTGCGGTGTCACTACTACCCAGCGTTTATGGCCCTGCGGTGTATCTTCAACCAGCCGGAAGCCGAGTTTCTGGCAATAAAATTCGATTGCTTCGTCATAGTCGCGGACGATCAGACTGACAAGGGCGAGTTGTTGTTGCATGATGAAATTTTCCTGAAAGAGTTAATGCAATAAACCAAGATCGATCGCCTTCAGCACCGCTTTGGTTCTGTCGCGCACGCCCAGTTTAGCTAAAATGGCAGACACCTGATTTTTTACTGTGCCTTCGGATTTAAAGACGGCGGCAGCAATTTCCCTGTTACTGAAACCGGCCGCGAGCAGTCGCAGTACTTCCAGTTCTTTTGGCGACAAACTCTCCGCCTCAGTATGGCCGGCAGTTTCATTTCGGGCCTGCAGGATACGGTCGGTCAACGCCGGTTGCAACAAAGAGCCGCCGGCGGCGACGGTTCGAATGGCTTGTAGCAGCACATCTAAAGCCACATCTTTGAGCAGATAACCACGGGCACCAGCGAGCATCGCTTCGAGTACTTGCTGATGATCATCAAAAGTCGTCAACATGATCACCGGCACCCTGAGCTGTGCCTGCTGCAACAAATGCAGTGCTTCAATGCCATTGACCAACGGCATGCGGATATCCATCAGCAGCACGTCTGGCTGAAACTGTTGCACCAGTGCGACCACGTCACTGCCGTCTGCGGCCTGCGCGACCGCTTCAATCGCCGCATCTAGCTGCAATAAGCTGATGATGCCCTGACGGACCAGCGTCTGGTCGTCAATCACAATCAAACGGATGCTCATGCGTTCTCCGCCGGTAATTCAATGTCGATCTGCAATTGTTGCTGATCATTGGACAGCAGCAGCTTGCCGCCAGCCTGTTCAATCCGCTCGCGCATGCCGGTCAGGCCATTACCTTCATGAAGTGGCCAGTGTGACAGCGTGCCGTTGTCGCGATAGCGGAAAAACAGCTGCTGTTGATGAGTCCACACCTGCAGCTGTGCCTGAGTGGCGCCACTGTGGCGGATACTATTGGTCACCGCTTCCTGACTGACGCGAAACAACAGCGCGGTCGACAGCGGATCTGTTGGTAGTCCAGGTTGGATCTGCAAATCTAACTGCAGTTGCGGCACATTTTGCGCCAAGGCTTTGAGCTGCAAAGCCAGCTGCGGTAACGCCGGCTCGCGTAATTGCGACACTGTGTGGCGGATCTCCTGCAGCAGTTGTTTAGCTAAATCATGGCAGTGATTAATTTGCCCCGTCAGCGCTTGCTGTGGCGCGCCAGATGCTTTGTCGTCTGCCGCCAGCTGGCTGCTTTGGTAGCCTGCAACTTGCAGCTGGATCACTAGTGCAGTCAGATGGTGGCCGAGGCTATCGTGCAGATCGCGCGCGATGCGAAGTCGTTCTGCGTCCGCAGCCTGGATCGCCAATTGCGACTGTGCTGCTAACAAGGCCTGATGCGTTTTTGCCAAAGCTTCGCGCGCCAGTTTTTCCTCACGCGCTTTACTCATAGCGTACATGGCAAAAAACTGAAAAGTGCCACAGACCAGCACCATAAGTCCTTCGCCAAGCTGTAAACCGTTCAGACTTTGCATGATTAGCACCGGCAATAAGGCTGGCGCAATCATCAGATACAACCAGCGTGCCGGTACAAACCAAGGCAACAGACAAACCCATAACACGCCAAGTCCGGCAGAAAAACCATTCGGTACCAGCACAGCCGTGGTGGTCATTGTTGCCCACATCAGCAACAACGCGACCGTTGGCGTGGAATTCTCTTCGCAGGACTGACAATAAAAAAACAAGCCAATAAACAGCAATAAACTGGCTGCACACAGCAGGCTTAACGGATGCCAGTTGCCATAGGTGTGCATGGCGCCACTTTGCTGGATATAGGCAAACACCAGCCAGCTCAGCACTGCAGCAAGATTTTCTTTTTGCAGCCAGCGCGACGGTGGTACATCAGTAGGCAAGGGGACCGCAGGGTGAGTCATCAACAGCTCTTCGTCAGGATCAATTCAGCAAATGCCGCAGTATGCGCGAGGGCAGGTTCTGCCGGCAATAGGCCGGAAGTCACAGTGACGATCGTGACTTCCGGCACTGTGGCATGGCAAGCAGAACCGGCATGCTGACTGCAGTGATTCCCGTAACAGCCTGGAGGGCTTATGCAAACTCTGCATCAGTATTTATTAATTCTGCATATCGTCAGTGGCGTGTTGGCATTGTGCGTGTTCTGGGGGCCGATGCTGGCAAAAAAAGGCAGTCCCTGGCATGTGCGCAGTGGCCGCTGGTATAGCCAGCTGATGTATCTGATTTGTAGTGCCGGGATCCTGATGTGCGCGCTGGTCTTGACCGCGCCGCTGATGGTGAAAGCGGCTGATTTGTCGCCAGGGCAAGATCCCATCAAGTTTGCGGCCGCTGTGCGTCAAATGTCCGGTTTTTTATTGTTGTTATGTTTGCTGGCATTGATGAATTTGCGGCAGGGATTGCTGGCACTGCAAGCCGGCCCGGCACGGTTGTCACTACGGCACTGGACCCATCAGGGCTTGGTGGTCCTGACCTTGCTCTGTGCACTCTGGACTTTGTGGCAGGCGCTGCCGCGTCAGTTTGTATTAGGGCAAATCTTTGGTGGAATTGCGTTGTTTAGCAGTGTTGGCTGCTTGCGGTATATTCACCGCGCCAGCGTTGAACGCTCAGACCTGTTAAAAGAACATATCGGCAATATGCTGGCGTCAGCGATTGCTGTGTTTACCGCGTTTTTTGCCTTCGGTGGCCGTAAAGTGCTGGATCTTGGCCCGGAGCTGCAATTACTGAGCTGGATCCTGCCATCCGTGCTGGGGATTTGCGCCACGCTTTGGTACAACAGGCGTTATGTAAAAGGCCGGGCTGGCCTCAAGACGGCAGCGATGCGCTGAGATATACTGTGCCGCTATTTATCAGCGGGGATGTGGAATGTCGGATAGTTTAGAACTCTGGTCGATGGATGAACTTTGTGATCATGCCTTTGCCATTTTTGAAGAACTGGCCAGTGAGAATCTGAGTCCTGAGGACTATGCACTGTACCAGCAACACTATGAAACGCTGGCTTATGTTGACCTGGTACCTGCCGGCGAAGACTGGCTGGAACTGATTGGTGCCGAGTTAGATGCCGAACTGCATCTGGAAGCGCTGATTGGCCTGAGCGGTACTGATGGCGCCCCTGACCTGGTATTAGCGCGCATTTTGCTAAGCCGGGAAAAACACGACTCGCTGTGCCATGCCCAGTGGCGTGGGCAATAAGCAGCGTGTGCAAAAAGCGGTCGTGACGGAGAAGCAATGACAATCAATGCCACATTGATCCCGGCATCACAGCAAACTGTGACGCAGTGGGCTGGCGGCGAAACCCGCCAGCTGGCGATTGCGCCTGCCGGTGCTACCGTCGCAGCCCGTGATTTTCAATGGCGGTTTAGCACTGCCACTGTGTTGCAATCCGGCCCCTTTACTTCTTTTGATGGCTACAACCGTTATCTGGCAATACGCAGTGGCGCTGGCCTCGAGCTGGCAGTGACAGCTTCAGGTGCGCCCCAGCAGCGGATGCAGCTGACCAGCCCGCAGCATCAGGCCTGTTTTGCCGGCTCTGCAGATACTGCGGCGGAGCTGCTGGATGGTCCGGTTCGTGATATCAATCTGATTTTGTCTGCCGGCTTGCAAGGCGGTTTGCGTGCACTGCAACTTCTGGCGCAGCAACCTTTGGCATTGACCTGTATGACCAACGCCAGTTGGCTGCTTTATGTTGATGGCCTGCCTGCAGGTCAGCACATTCAGGTACAAAGCGGAGCGCAGCACTGGCTGTTAGCTGCCGGTGATGTGCTGGTATTGCCCGAAGCAAGCTGCATTTTATCAGCAACCGTTGATTGTGCCTTGGTCGCGGCTTGGATCGCCGCACGACCATAAAGTAAGTCGGTATTGATTGCTGAAATGATGAATTGTCTATCGGTGGCAAAATCTACTGGTACTCGAACGCTGTTTTTGGCAAGCTCAGGTTTAAATGAACTTTGGGACTGCCGGCATCATGCTGCTCCACACTCTGTTTCTCCGTGATTTGATGGTCTTTCGCGCCGCAGCC
>Ga0208626_1000568_pt1 | contig 11593 bp, 12 predicted proteins | sample LakWasMet10_HOW4_2_FD_183860 | JGI IMG/M metagenome (GOLD analysis project Ga0208626, IMG submission 183860) | Freshwater sediment methanotrophic microbial communities from Lake Washington under simulated oxygen tension - Sediment Metagenome... | ecosystem: Environmental > Aquatic > Freshwater >... | reverse complement strand
AAGCCAGCGTAAAAAAAGCCGAAGAAGTTAACAAACGCATCAGCGATATTGAAGACGTCTCCAGCGCCTTATTCAGCGAATGGGAAACCGAACTGGGCCAATACAGCAACGCCGCGCTAAGGCAAAGCAGCCAGCAAAAACTGACCGCCACCAAAGCCCACTACCAACAGCTAATAACCGCTATGCGTAAAGCCGAAGCCAAAGTCGAACCCGTGCTGAGTGTTTTCCGGGATCAAGTGCTGTACCTAAAACACAACCTCAACGCCCAAGCCATTGCCTCATTAAAAGGCCAATTGAACTCGGTAAAGTCGGATGTATCGGCCTTGGTTCAAGCGATGGAAAAGTCTATAAATGAGGCGGATGCTTTTATTAGGACTATGGAGAAGCAGTAGGTACGTCTGGCTTGATTCAGTCCCCAATTAGTGTGGGGAACGATGCCTGATAATTAGGCACCTAATACTTTCTACCATGAACAAAAAATGACAATACTAAGCTCCAAAGACACCGATCGTATATTAACAAACTCTTTTTCACTGGAATTCTTGCGTGCAAAGCTTACGCAAAAAAACAATGAAGCGCCTGTCGTTTATTCGGGACCAGGGAGCGTAACGCAACAAAGCGATGGAACCCTAATATTGAAGCTCTATCATCTTTATGAATCTTCGGAAGAATTTATTAAGGGGGTTAATATTTCATTCGGGGGGAGTGGGCTGCAACCTGGACAAATAATCGCAGATCATCATTACTTTGATTTTGAAGGGACAGATCTCTCTGGACAGAAATGGACATCAAATCACATATGGACGTCAGGCCATGTTAGCTTTCCGACAAGCGGAATAGTAGTCACAGCAGAACTCCAGCAAGTCCAAAGCCTTAGTGTGACTAACGCCGAACAAGCAATAAAAACAACTAAAGCCACACTATATGTTCCCGGTAAATATAACATCCCATATTTCAAGTCGGAGCAGAAAGAGGATTCCTACGGATTTTTTATTTGCGAGCTAAATATCACCGGTAGATTATGCACTCTACGAAAATATGACACTTATCTTGAAATTGTTGCCGACTTAGCTGGTGTGACTAATCCAGACAAACAGCTTGATCTCATCATTGAGGGTCTAAGCATTGCTACTGGATACCACCTTCACCCGCACTTGAAGATAGCTAATTATTCTGGACAGCACATGCAAGTCATATACTCTCGCACTATCGACGATAGGGATTTAAAGTTACCTCCGCCCATACCCACATCTCATCCGCGCCATGCAGCTTGTCTTCAAGTTTTCATGGACAAGTTTATTGAGGTCAATGATGGGGATCACTCACCTCTAGTTGGGTACTGGTTTCGTGTACTTCAGGCGTTCTCAATCGACATTGAGAATAGAGCCCTCGTTCTAACAATTGCAATTGAAGGGTTACTGAAGAATTACTACAGCGAAGCCGGAATGCCTGATAAAGAATTTCTCAAAGAAATTAGCGACTCCGAACTACAGATTAAGAAACTACCTATCGGAGAACGGGCTCAAAACAGATTACTTAGTACTCTGGGCAATGCCAAATCAGCATCGCCCAAGAACTCTCTGTTCGCACTTGCGGAAGCTAAACTAGTTTCTAAAGACTTAGTTAAACTCTGGACAAAGGTAAGGAACAAGTCGGCACATGCTGAAGAACTGAGATTTGAACCCCATGAGCGGCAAGAATTCATAGATGAGTTAAACGGTTGTCTTGAGTTGTTCTATCGATTGCTACTCGGACAGATCAACTATTCAGGTGAGATAATTCAGTACTCCGCTGTAGGCTGGCCAGAAGCGCAATTTCATACAGTTATCAAATCCGTCTAGCAGTCAGAAAGCCAAATAGGGTATGCACCGCAACCTTTTCAGACCTCGAAATAACAGCACTGTTTGGAAATGATAGGCGGTGCGTACCCTATAAAATAATCCCCCTAAAACTCCGGGATGCGGTATCCAAATCGCCTTTTATTTGGATACTTTCTTAAGGCGAAGCAATAAGCCTGTTCGAACGTTAGTGAGAAAGGCGTCCGGCAAAGCTTAGGGTGAGTTGTGCCGGAAGCGCTCCCCTAAGCTTTGCTTTGGCGATCTTATTCAGACCAGCTGATCTGCTTCGACAGCTTCATTAGCCAGCAACAACATGGAAAGCGTAAGCATTCTTGCCGGATTTTTTAATGCTATACATAGCGCCGTCGGCATACGTGATCAGTTTTTCGGTATTGTCTCCGTGGTCGGGGAAAATGGAAATGCCGATGCTGGCGCCCACGTTTGCGACTTTGCCTACTAGCAAAATCGGCTGCCCGAGTGCTGCTAGTATTTTTTTCGCGACAACCTCGGCATCCTCCACACAATTGATGCCATTAAGCAAAACGATGAACTCATCGCCACCCACCCGAGCTACGGTATCGGCCTTGCGGACCGCTGCCTCCAATCGTTGCGCGATTTCCTGTAAAAGCAAATCCCCTGCTTTATGACCAAACGTATCGTTAACGGCTTTAAAACCGTCGAGATCGATAAACATAATGGCCAGTTTTTTCTTGTTGCGTATCGCCGTATTCTGCGCAGTCTCTAGGCGGTCTTTAAAAAGAGCGCGATTGGGTAAACCGGTCAAATTGTCGTGGCCGGCCATGTACCGAATTTTTTCTTCAACCTGTTTACGGGCGGCAATTTCATTGGCTAGCGTATCGTTAAGCGATTGCAGATTCTTCTTACTGTTTTCGATCTGCATAATTGCCTGCGTGAGCAGTTTGGCCTTAATTTGCGACTGATAGGCCTGGGCCCGCATCGCCAGCGATTTTTCCAACAAGCGCCGCTGAAATTCGGCGGTGTTGCCGGTTTTTAAAGAAAAGAGTTCCGGATTCATGACTGCTACCTGCCGATCAAATCGATACCGCAGCGCATGTCTTTTAAATGTGCAATTGCCGTTTGTACATTGGCGCCTTCGATAACCGAGCCGTGTTGCGGCAAAATACGGGCGATATCCAGATTTTCAATATTCTTTAAGCCAAAGCGCATGACTTCGTTGCTAGGCATATAGTCGCGATGGAACGAATCCATGTCGTGGGGAAATTTGGGGCTGTCGAACAGGCTCCAATGGTCGTCTACGGCTCCGAACAAATCGCTGCTGAATAAGCTTTTGGTTTTGGCATCGTAAGTGGTAATAGCGCCGGGGGCGTGCAGATAGAGAGTGGGATGAAAGCTCAGCACTCGGCCGCTTTTTAATGTGTAACGGTAATCGTGTTCATCCACTGCATAAAAAGTGGATGTCAGCCCTAAATGGTGAATCAGGCGCACGGTATTGGTATGGGCGGCAACTTTAAGATCTTTTCTGCCTATCAAGTCTTCTACAATCGGCAGATTGGCGCAAACATCGGGATCCTGATGGGCCGCAACTATTAACGAAATTTTATCCGGACTAATCAAATCGATGATCTTGCGCATGATGATCGGAAACTCAGGCACCGATCCCGGATCAAACAGCACGGCCTCGTCGCCATCAATTAAAAGATAAGGATTGCAATGCATGTGCGCGGCCTCGTCATAAAAACCTATCCAGTAAATATCATCCGTTATGGCGATAGGATCATCGTAGTTATATTTAGTCATAGTCACTATTTTTTAAAGGCCAAAAAACCATAACAATATGAAGGCAAATTTACTGCCGGTCAATTTTTCAGGTTTATATAAGATGCACCTAAGTACCCACATCTTTGATATTTATGCATCTGCACATTCACTCTACTTAGGTCCATAGGATGTGCCGAGGTACGAGGAGCATCGTTCACGATTGATGCGCTTCACTGCGTTCAGCACATCCTACGCCATGTCACCTAATCTTAAAAAACAGACTTATGAGCCACTTGCAAAATTATCGCCCGGTATTCCTTGCTAAGTTAATCAAGGCTCCTGATAAGCCGGTTTTTTTAAGCGGGACGAGCTACTTCGGGTTAGCTACCCAACCAGTTCGTCGTTTTTTATAATTTAAGGCATAGCTGTCCCATCCATCCAATAACTCTTCATTGTTCCAGCCAAGCAGGGCTTTTTTACGTCACTAATATCATCAACTGATTAACGGTTAGCGCCAGAACTCCAAACATCAAATGACACATGACCTTGGCGTGCCCGCGCACACGGACAAAGCGACCACCAAACTCATCTTTTAAACGGCTGTCGCCTAAAGCGCCTACTGTTGGTCACATGTTCAACGGTACTGCGTTCGTTGTAGCGTATAGCTTCAGCAGCAGTATGCCCGAGCTGTCGACACCGTTTCTTTTCTGAGGCCAGCTCTGCTTTTAGGACGGCATCCCGACGTGGATTTACATCAATCAGCGGGATATGCCCCAGTCGTCGGCTAAAGTCATGAATCTGCGGTGCATCGTAAGCGGCGTCCACTAGTGTCCCGTGTGGGTATCGGGCACGTCACTGCGACGCTCCCAGCCATTTATGCCCTTTGGGTACAAATCCGTCTCAAGGCGCTATCGGTGGACAATCGATCCAGCAAGGTGCGCGTCGTCGGCAGGTGGTAAATTGTTTTCGCAACAAACGCCCGAGCAATGGCGGTGCGGTCTTGAGGAGGTCGACCTGGAAAGCCTCGGCTGGAAGTAATGAATTCCTCGATGCGCACGATTTCCAAGGTGGTGACCAAGGCCTGTTGTTTTTCTGTCAATGTCCCCAGTTCTTCGGCTAGCCAAGAAAATAATGAGCTTTGGATGTTAAGCCATGTTTGTGATAAAGTTTCGTTCAACATGTTCATCTTATTGATATTTATTGGTTTTTAGTCAATTCAATTTTATCATTTTTGAACAGGTTTTTCTTTTTTGGCCGTTCCGGCTACTAATTACGCTCGCTTTAAGGGGTTTTGCAAGTTCCTCATTTGTTAGCTTTTTTCATTGAGCCCGCCAACACGTCCCCCCCATTTTTTTGCTCATCCGCCGACCGGTCAAGCTTTCTACTTCAGCTTTAAACGCTCGCCGCAGTATCCACACCCTTGTTAACCGCAACTCAAATTTTTCCAGCGGGAAATGAATCAACGCATTAATGTAGGAAATTCGGCAGCGTGAGCATATGCTTTTTTGCCCACGCTTACCGAACAAGGTAAAATGCCTACCCGTAGCTCTAACAAATAAGTTCATTATTGTTCATGCGCTCGCTTTAAACTTGCTATGTCAATTTTCCGCATTTGCAGCATGGCCTGCATTACTCTCCCAGCCTTCACCGAATCTGGGTCACTCAACAACTGACCGAGTACCGTGGGAACAATCTGCCAGGACACACCGTATTTGTCGTCCAGCCAACCGCATTGGTTTTCCTTTCCGCCGTCGGAAAGCTTCTCCCAAAACTCATCAACCTCTTCCTGCGTTTCGCAGTTGACAACGAACGAGATGGCAGGCGAAAAAGTAAAATGCGGACCACCGTTTAAGGCCACAAAATCTTGACCATCAAGTTGAAATGCCGCAGTCATGACCGATCCCTTAGGCCCTGGTCCGGTGTCTCCATAGCGAGCAATACGGACAACTTTTGAATTTTTAAAAATGGAGATGTAAAAATTCATCGCCTCTTCGGCCTGGTGATCGAACCATAAGAATGGGGTGATTTTTTGCATATTGTTCTCCTTGATCCAGTGTGAGCATTTACTTTTCAGCGATGGCTTTCAGGTTGGCCAAACCTTCTTCATATTTTTGGCCGACCATCTTATCCATGCTGAAAAAAAGACACATTAGCTTGGATAGATAGGGGCTTGGGCCATACATGGCTTGCGTAACTATCGTTGCATCGCCGTGTGGCGCCAGTGTGAACTCGATAATATTGTGGCCTTCAAACGGCTTGATGAAATCGATTTTGAGTACAATCTTGGAAGGCGGTGATGACTCGATGATCTCCATGCGTCCTTGACCGACTTCGTTGTTGCCGTCCCATTCATAAATTGCACCGATACCGCTGTCGGCGCCGCTAAAGGCGGTTTTTGCCGCCGGGTCGATTTTTTCCCAAGGTGACCAGGTTTTCCAAGCATGAAAGTCGTTAATCAATGGAAAAACGGTCTCTGCAGGTGCTTTGATGCTTGCCGAGCGCTCAACACGGAAGGTATCCGGCCTGGTCGCCGCATAGATGAGAATGGCCGCGATAAGTACGACGACTACGATAATAATGGTCTTAATCATTTTTTTTCTCCGGTAGATTTTTGACTTCAACATGACGGCAAGCGTTTCTAGGCCTTCCGTCGATAATTTGCGGTCATGAATGCATGCCAAACTCCGTCATCGCCCAGTATGTGCGAAGTCAGCACGCGATGGTCGTTGTTCTTAATCTCGACCACATCCTTATATTTGGCTATGGCGCCATCGCCGGTGCAACTAGGCCCTTCGGTATTGAGTGTCAGCACCTTTTCCTCTGCATCCAGTACCCCTTCGTACACCCACAAGTGAGTCATCATTGAGCCCACCCAAGTGCCGACAAAGCGCTGTTGTTGCGGATCGTAACCTAAGGTAATCACCATGATCGCCTCGCCACCACCGGGCATCTCGCCATGGCCCTCACCTTGTACCCAAAGACCACCCAGCGAGCACACATGCTCCGATCCCTTAAATTTCTCCGGCTGTTTGCCTGATTCCATCGAGCATTCTGATTCATACGTCCATTCGCCTACCAATTGTTGTAGCCAATCATGTTCTTTCTGAGGTTCTATGTTCATCGGTATCTCCACTGAATAGTTGTGTAGTTTCGTAGGATGGGTAGAGCGCAGCGAAACCCATCGTATGGGTGATTGATCATGATGGGTTTCGGCTATCCCCTCTACAGCTCATGCATGCCCGGCAAGTCAGATCAGGCCTGGTTCGCTGCGAAGAAAGCCTCCATTCTGCCTTGGAATTCGCTGGGATCGACATCTTCGATATGGGTGCCGATCAGCCACAGATGCCCAAACGGATCGGTTACCGAGCCCATGCGGTCGCCCCAGAATTGATTAGTCGGCGGCATGGATTCCTTGGCACCCGCCTTGAGCGCATCGGCAAAGGTGGTGTCGACATCGGGTACGTAAAGATGTAATTTAACCGGACTGCCGCCCAGTGTTTCAGGCGAAATATCGGTACATTGCGGGTTTTCATCCGCAATCATGAAAATCGAATCGCCGATTTTGAATTCGCCGTGGGCTATTTTCCCGTCGGGCATATTGAGACGGGACAACTCGGTAGCCGCGAAGGCTTTTTTGTAGAATTCAAGCGCATCGGCTGCGCCTCGGACAACTAGGTATGTGGTTAGTGTATGGTAACCGTCTGGTATGGGTTTGATGTTTGTAGTCATCGTAGTACTCCTGATTTAGGGTTGAGTGGCTGAAAATTTTTACTATCTTGTTCTTGCTGGATGGAATGGTCTCTTTATGCATTTTTCCTGGTTTTATGCTTCGGCCTTTGAGCCCGTAGCGCAGCTTCGTATGAGCGACGAGCCCATAGTACAGCCTGTTGCCGATCTTCCAAGATCTCGGCGGGTGCAAGGTAATAGGATATTGACATCACCTTACCGTCTTTTTTGTACTCGAACTTGCCGAGTCCTTCCTTCTTAAAGTGACTGGCGTTTTCGGCATCCGCTTTCAGATAGAGTGTATCGTTGGACACCAGGCCAAACATTAATCCCTCGTGATAGATGCCATACCCGCCGAACATGCTTCGCGCGGTGATGGGCCCGAAGAACTCGAAAACTTCGTGCAGATATTCAACAAACTCACTCATATGAATCAGGCCTTCTGCGGATGGATGATTTAATATCCTTACCGGACTGAAAAAGTGCCGCAAGATGGAGCATGATAAATAACGGTACAAAGTACACTGGTATGAGCATGAGCGGCAGCTGTGCCATTGGCGCTGTCGTCACTGTCCCAACAAGTCCTGAGACGAAGCCGAAACACAGCGCGCCGAAGCTCACAGCAACAACGAGGTCCAAGATTCCCAAGAGATTCCAGATCACGAATTGACGGCTGGTCACAAAGCTGGGGCGGGCGGATAAGCGCGAGCGCCACCCAGGGGGCGGTGATCCCGATCGCAATATCACCTAAGCCTGCAGGCCAAGCGAACAGGCCGGGCAGGATCCCATGCACATAAAGAGCCAGAAAGCCCAAGCCGCCAGCCCGCCAAGCCTGGATCGCAGTTAAGAGACTAAGATCGGCGGCGAGAATAAATGCCCGGAAGGTATCCGATTTCAGGTACGCGGCAATGAACACGAGCAAGGGTACCGTCGCGCCCAGCAGGATAGGAAAGGGAGGAACTTCCGGCGGCCTAACGAACGCCTCGCCCGCACCGAGAAGAAAACAAGCGCAAGCCAAATGGCAAGCACAACGGTGACAAACAACTTCACGCTGGTATGGTTTTCGATAGGTTGATAAGAAGTCATGGCTTATCTCCTTTGCTTGATTATTATTGAGGCCTAACGATAACAGTAAATCTATGAAGCCTCATCTTCGCATGTCACCCAGCGCTCCCGAGGATGAGCGAGGAGCGGGATGAGCTGGCGTATCGTCTCGGAGTCCCGGTAGTTTTCCAGGACAGCCTCTGCATCTGCACGGCTATGCCACTTGGCAAGTGCGATAATGTGTTCAGGCGCATCCTGGTCGATGAAAATTTGATGTGAAACATAGCCGTCAAAACTACGCATATCCGACCATACTTGCCGCGTGAGTTGGAGTCCTTCCGCTTCCGTACCGGGTTTTAGCCAAGTATCCCAAACGACTGTAATCATTTACTTTCTCCTGTCTGTTGAATTCGGTTGACGCTGGCGATCACTTAGTCACTATCAGCAGAACTGTTTCGAGTGTTTGTTTCATTGTGTTTAAACCCTGTTGAATCATTTCACCAACAGCGCTTCGGCGACTTCATTTGGCATCAAATCAGCTATCCAAACAACGCGACAGGTGTCTCGACCTTCCGTAAAAACCTGTATAGACGCGTTATGATGAGTAAAGGATTCGCCACGAGCTGACCAACTGTGGCGGCAGCTCTCATCGTCGACATCGACGATCAATTCACGCACGACCATTCCGTTTGCAAAGGTCACGATTCGCCAATCACCTTCGAGCTGACAATCAACTACGAACCCTGGTACCAACCGCTTATGAATAGCGCCCACATCGCGGATCGCGTCCCACACAAATTCTTTATTTCGCTCGATTTCAATTTCTTTGTGAATAGCAGCCATCTTGTTCCCTTTGAAAATTACACATATAAAAATATGTGCTTGATAGTGACAACGTTAGCAAATGAGATATTCATTTTTATTTTGACCATTTTCAGATGTGCTGTGGAATACTAAAGCCAATATTGGTATTAAAAAAGAACCACATTGTCAAAATATTATGGATCCAATTTTTGAGCTAGCAATGACCCTGCCGCCGCGGGGTTCGGGCAACATACTTCACTCGTTGCATCAGCAAATGCGTTCGGCGATTGTGGATGGAAGATTGCAGCAAGGTTTACGGTTACCGGCAACGCGTAAACTCGCCGCCTTAGCGGGCGTGTCACGCAACACGGTCGTGGCTGTTTATGAGCTGTTGCAAAACCAGGGCTATATCACTATTCATCCCGGTGCAGGCGCATTCGTGGCCGATAATACTTACCGCTTGCCCAATCACAACACATCAATAATTAAGCCGGAAGCTGATGTTCATCTTAGTGCTTTTTGGCGCAATCCACCGGTACTATCTGCGCCTTTGCTGTCTCACTATCGCTACGATTTTAGAATCGGCCTTTCTGACAAATCAGCTTTTCCGTTTCAAGCCTGGCAGCGCTTGTTGATGAGATCGCAGCGCGCATTATCGAAGGCACCAACCGCCTATGCCGATCCGCAAGGTCAAGCCACTTTCCGGGAGACGATTGCCGCGCATGTTTCAATTTCACGTGCCGTCGCTTGTCATGGGGATGACATCGTGGTCACGGCTGGCATCCAGCAAGGCTTGGATCTGCTGGCGCGAATTCTAGTCACTGCGGGGCAAACCATTGTTGCTGTCGAAGATCCCGGTTATAGGCCAACCGGCATCACCTTCGCTGCTGCCGGGGCGACTGTGGTTCCAGTGCCGGTTGATACAGAAGGCATCATCGTCGAGCAGATTCCACCGGAAACGCAGATAATTTACGTAACGCCGACGCACCAGTTCCCGCTTGGCTACACGATGTCTATGGAACGCCGCGTGGCGTTGCTCAACTTTGCACAAACCCATGGCGCTGTCATTATCGAAGACGACTACGACAGCGAGTTTCGCTATAACGGCAAACCTCTGGATGCACTTCAGACGCTTGACCGTAACGGCTCGGTTTTTTACATCGGCACGTTTTCAAAAAGCCTGTTTCCGGCATTACGCCTCGGTTTTGTGGTCACGCCGCCATGGGCTCGACATGCCCTGGTCGCAGCCAAGCGATTTAGCGATTGGCATAGCCCGGTTCTCGAACAGGAAACATTGGCGGCTTTTATTGCTGAAGGCCATCTGGCTCGGCATATCCGTAAAATGCGTAAAATTTATGGTGAGCGCTATAACGTTTTGATAGAAGCACTCTCCCTGCATTGCAGTGATCTCCTGGAGCCCATCTCGGCAGATTGTGGGCTGCATCTTGCCGCATTGATTAAGGGTAATACTCAAGCATCGGCAATTGCTGCACAAGCAAATGCTTCCGGCATCGGGCTATATTCCCTAGATCGGTATCCAATTGCAGGAAATGAGCGGAACGGTTTTGCTTTTGGTTTGGGCTTGATCAAGACAGAGCAAATTGACGAGGCAACCTGCTGTCTTGCTCAGTTGCTTTTAAGCGCAAAATCCAAAAGCCAATCTTGAGGTTGGTTTTGCGTCGCCTGATTAACACCCTATTAGCATTTGCAACATGACAGAATTTGTCTGCTTTGATATACAATCAAAGTCCATTCAGGAATTTGAACCGTCATGCTAAAAAATCCTTTTATCAAACAATTATTCAGCAGTTTTTTGGACTTGGTGCCAATTCTTGCGGTGGTGTTGATTTTTCAGGTGCTGGTAATTCAAAAACCCATTCCCGATGTTGCTAACTTAATCACCGGCACGCTGTTTGTGGTAATCGGTCTCACCCTTTTTATTCAGGGCCTTGAGCAAAGTCTGTTTCCTCTCGGCGAATCCATGGCTTACGCCTTCGCCCGCAAAGGCAGTTTATTCTGGTTGCTGGCGTTCGCTTTTTGTTTAGGATTTGGCGCAGCAGTTGCCGAACCTGCCTTAATAGCTGTGGCTGAAAAAGCTGCAACTATAGCCAGCACAGGCAATATTATTGAACAAACCGACACCGCACGAGATAGTTACGCACTAGGCTTACGACTCACCGTCGCCCTTTCTGTTGGGTTTGCTATCTTAATCGGGGTATTACGCATTATTCGCGGCTGGCCAGTATATTATCCAGTTTTCTTCGCTTATGGCTGTATAGCGATCATGACACCCTTTGCACCGGCCGATATTATTGGTATTGCTTATGATGCAGGCGGCATTGCCACTTCAACTATTACTGTGCCATTGGTAACTGCGCTTGGCGTAGGGCTTGCCACTGCGATTAAAGGTCGTAACCCCATGACAGACGGCTTTGGACTGG
>Ga0208626_1000562_pt1 | contig 11723 bp, 9 predicted proteins | sample LakWasMet10_HOW4_2_FD_183860 | JGI IMG/M metagenome (GOLD analysis project Ga0208626, IMG submission 183860) | Freshwater sediment methanotrophic microbial communities from Lake Washington under simulated oxygen tension - Sediment Metagenome... | ecosystem: Environmental > Aquatic > Freshwater >... | reverse complement strand
CACCCAGGCAATACAATCTTGCAAGCCCGGCCGCTTTTGCATAAGCACCGATTTCCGCATGCATTTTCCCGGCATCCGCGCCAAGTTCGCCCATGTCACCGAGTACCAGCAGCTTTTCACCGGTCTGCTTTGCCAGCACGTCAATCGCGGCCTTCATTGAATCCGGGTTCGCGTTATAGGTGTCATCAATCAGAACTGCACCGTTTAAAGCGGCTTTGCGTTCCAATCGGCCATAAACGCCGCCAAAGTTTTGCAGGCCTTTCGCAATATCTGCATTGCTGACCCCCAGCGCGTATGCCGTAGCACTCGCGGCCAGGGCATTGCTGATGTTATGCACGCCTTCCACTTTCAGTTCAAAACTGATTTTTCCGTTTGGTGTAGTCAGGTTTACTTGGCTTACGCCTGCCTGCTCCTGATACACAGCCATCACATCGGCCGGCTGTTGCAAACCGAACGTCACTACTTTTCTTCCTGCGTTCAGCGTTTGCCAATAGGCGGCAAAATCATTGTCTGCATTGATGACAGCTACGCCATCGGCCTGCAAACCGGCAAATATCTCGCCCTTGGCACGGGCAATATTTTCACGCGAGCCCAGCTCGCCGATATGCGCTGTGTTTGCGTTGTTAATCACGGCCACATTCGGCTTGGCTATGTGGGTCAGGTAATCAATCTCACCCATATGGTTCATGCCCATTTCAGCCACCACATATTGATGATGCGGTTTAATCTTGAGCAAGGTCAGCGGCAGGCCAATATCGTTATTCAGGTTTCCGTAGGTGGCATGCACGTTGTCTGCACTACCGGTCGCTGCCGTCAGAATAGCCGTCAGCATTTCCTTGGTAGTGGTTTTACCGTTACTGCCGGTAACGCCGATGAGCGGCGCACTGAACTTGCTGCGCCAGTATTTAGCCAGCTCACCCAGTGCCAAACGCGTGTCATTCACCAGCAGCGCAGGGCGCGCCACTGTTGCCGCATCCGACACCATTACGGCTGCCGCACCTTTACTGATGGCCTCAGGGGCGAACACATTGCCGTCAAAGTGTTCACCTTTGAGCGCAACAAATAACTGCCCGGCTTCAATATTCCGGCTATCGCTGCCTACGCAATCAAACGCTACATCCGTACCCAGCAGTTTTGCCCCCAGCGCATCGGCTGCCTCGGTTAACTGCATCATTGGCTCATTGGCAGCCTGATAGTCATTGAGTGCTGCCAGCGCTGTCGCTGCATCACTGAATGGCGTTTTCACACCCGCGACTTCCTGATAATCCTCGTGTCCTTTACCGGCCACCAGCACAATATCGCCGCTACGCGCAGATTGCACCGCCTGCCTGATGGCAGCCGCACGATCAGGCTCAGACAGATACGCGCCATCTATGCCACTCACCACCTGCTCAATGATGCCGGCAGGGTCTTCACCACGCGGATTATCTGATGTCACGATCACGTCATCTGCCAGTTTGCCGGCAACGCGCCCCATCAGCGGGCGCTTACCGGCATCACGGTCACCGCCGCAGCCAAATACGCAGACCAGTTTGCCTTGAACCTGTTCACGCAAAGTAGACAGTACTTTTTCCAATGCATCCGGCGTATGCGCATAGTCCACGACAACCAGAGGCTTACCATTACCGCCGAACTGCTGCATGCGCCCCGGCACCGGTTTAATTTCTGCGATTGCAGCTACCGCCGCCTGCAAATCAACTTTGAGTGCCAGTAAGGCAGCCAGCACAGCCAATACGTTATAAGCATTAAAGCGGCCAAGCACCGGCGCATTCACGGCTGCGTCACCCTGCGGTGTAGTGACGTGCATGCTCAGGCCATGCTGATGCAATTGCAGGCTGACAGCGCGTACATCACCGTGGGTGATGCCATAAGTCAGCAACGGCTTAGCCTGCGCATTCAGCTTGCCGGCAATACGCTGACCAAAAGCATCATCGGCATTGATCACAGACATACCCAAACCCGGCCATGAGAACAGAAGCTCCTTGGCTGCCGCATACTCTTCCATGGTTTCATGGTAATCCAGATGATCACGGCTTAAATTGGTCAGCACGGCGACATCAAATTCCACACTATTGACCCGGCCCTGATGCAGGCCATGTGATGAAACCTCCATCGCAACCGCCTTGGCACCGTGCGCAGCAAAATCCGCCAGCATGCCTTGCAGCAGAATCGCATCTGGCGTTGTGTTACTTGCTTCATTCTGCGCATCTACAAAACCGTTGCCTATCGTGCCGATTACAGCAGTTTTCTGGCCGAGTACAGTCAAAGCCTGCGCAACCCACTGGCTAACCGAAGTCTTGCCGTTAGTTCCGGTGACACCGACCATGCTGAGCTTTTGTGAAGGGCGGCCATAGTAATCAGCCGCAATCTCACTCACTTGTTCTTTCAGGCCAGACACAGCTGCATTTGCAACTTTCCAATCCGGGTTCCATGCAAAACCGCTGCTTTCCCAGGCAACCGCTGCGGCTCCCGCCTGAATCGCCTGTGCAATGTAATTGCGGCCATCGCTATGCACCCCGGGGTAAGCCAGGAACAATGCCCCCGGCTGCACCTTGCGGCTATCTGCCGTAATAGCACTGAGTTTCAGGTTGAATGATGAGAGTAAGGTCATATACTCTCCTGCACTTCCACAACATCGCCCGGAATCACGACATTATCATTAGGCGCATCCTGCGGGATCGCCAGCATACGCAGCGCATCCGCCATCACTGCGCTGAACACAGGTGCAGCCACCGTACCGCCGTAATATTCACCGCTGCTCGGATCATCAATCATCACCGCCATGATCAGACGTGGATTTGATGCAGGTGCCATACCGACAAATGAACCTACATACTTGTTTTTCTCGTAACCATGGTCACCGAGCTTGTGCGTGGTACCGGTCTTGCCAGCCACGCGATAGCCTGCCACCTGCGCTTTAAGCGCAGTACCGCCAGGCAATACAACCATTTCCAGCATATCTTTAACATAATGCGCGGTGCTGGCTGTAAATACCTGCGTGCCAACAGGCGCCTCTTTTAGCTTGAGCAGCGATACCGGCTTTAATTCACCATCATTCGCAAACACGGTATAAGAACGTGCCAGCTGCAATAGCGTTACGCTGATACCATGGCCATAAGACATGGTTGCCTGCTCGATCGGGCGCCAGGTCTTGTAGTCGCGCAGCCGGCCAGAGGCCTCACCGGGAAAGCCGATGCGGGTTTTTGTACCAAAACCAATCAGGTTAAACACACCCCACATGTACTGGCGATCGAGCGAGAGCGCCATTTTTGCCGCACCCACATTAGAAGACTTCTGGATCACTTCAGCCACAGTCAGCACACCGTGCGGATGCGCATCGTGAATAGTAGCTGGGCCTATGCTCATATAGCCAGGCGCAGTCTGTATTTTCGTATCCGGCTGGTATTTGCCTGATTCCAGAGCCGCAGCTGCCGTGACTGTTTTCATGGTGGAACCGGGCTCGAATACATCGGTAATGGCGCGGTTACGCGATTTGCCCTGGATATTGACCGGATTATTCGGGTTATAGGTCGGCACATTCGCCATCGCCAGCACTTCACCGGTCTTGGCATCCAGCACAATCGCCGCACCGGCTTTGGCTTTATATTTATCCACGGCCTTAGCCAATTCACGGTGCGCCAGATACTGGATCCTGCGATCGATTGAAAGCACCACATCATGACCATCCTGCGGCACTTTAACAGCCTCCAGGTCTTCAATAATGTGGCCAGCTCTGTCTTTAATCACTTTACGGCTACCGCTCTTGCCGGAAAGTGTTTTGTTCATGGTGAGTTCAAAACCCTCCTGCCCCTGGTCATCAATACCGGTAAAGCCCACGAGGTGAGCAGTCACTTCGCCGGCTGGGTAGTAGCGCTTGTATTCACGCTGTAAGTAAACACCGGGAACACCGAGCTTCATGACTTCGGCAGCCAGTTCCGGAGATATACGGCGCTTCAGGTAAACAAACTCACGTTCACTGTTTGCGAGCTTCTTATTAACCACGTCAACTTTCAGACCCAGTAAACCGGCAATTTTTTTAGTCTGGTTACCATCAATCTGTACATCTGACGGATTCGCCCATACCGACTCAACCGGCGAACTGATTGCAAGCAGTTCGCCATACCTGTCTGTGATTTTTCCGCGTTGTGAAGGCAGTACCAGTGTACGGTTATAACGTGCATCGCCTTTTTCCTGCAGGAACCGCTTATGAAAACTCTGCAGATAGAGGCTACGGCCCAGCAGCGCAACAAAGCCAAGCAGCACCATCACCAATAACAGGCGACGGCGCCAAGCCGGAAACTTCACAATGACGAGAGGCATCGGTATCGCCATGGCTACCTGACCCCGCTCTCATTTTTGTTTAACGCAGGCTTGGCTTGCACAGATACAGACTGTTGTACCGGATTTTTAGCCAGGCTGACAATCTGGATCCTCTTCGCATCAGGCACCTGCATCTGTAATTGCTGTGCGGCAATCTGCTCAATGCGCGAATGCATCGCCCATGTACTCTGCTCCAGCTGCCATTGGCCATATTCCTGGTTGTATTGTTTCTCTGCCTGGCTCAACTGCTCTAGCTCTATATACAGCTTGCGCGCCTTATGCTGCGCGTTCACCAGACCCAGTGACGAGAACATCAGCGCAAAAAACAGAATAAGGTTGAGGCGCGTCATGCGACTGACGTCCTTTCTGCCACGCGCAGCACAGCACTGCGTGAACGCGGATTCACCTTCACTTCTTTTGCACTTGGCTTCACTGCCTTACCAACACTGGTTAATTTAGGCTGAGGCAGATCAGCGGCACGTACCGGGAAGTTAGATGGCAGATCATCACGATTCTCCTGATCGCGGATAAACTGCTTCACGATACGGTCTTCAAGTGAATGAAAACTGATGACCGCCAGCCTGCCTTGAGGCTTCAGCAAGGCAAGGCATTGCGGCAAGGTTAACGATAATTCCTCAAGCTCCTGATTGACGAAAATCCGTAAAGCCTGAAATGTGCGCGTTGCTGGGTTTTGCCCTGGCTCAAACCGCGTGACTGTGTTTGCCACGACCTGGGCAAGTTGCCCAGTAGTGGTGATGGCGCGCCCGTCATTGCGCTCCTTAATAATCGCCCTTGCAATCGACTTAGCAAACCGTTCTTCACCATAATTTTTTATAACCTCCGCTAACTGCTGCTCTGTTGTATTGGCGAGAAAATCCGCCGCCGTTTGCCCACTACTTTGATCCATGCGCATATCCAGCGGCGCATCGTACCTAAAACTGAAACCGCGTTCTGCATCATCGATTTGCGGCGATGAAATTCCCAGATCCAGCAAAATACCGTCTACGGCCGTTACGCCGATATCAGCCAGCCTTGCCTGCATAGAGGCAAAGTGGCTATGAATGATGCTGAATCGAGGATCACTGATCGCCTTGCCTGATTCAATCGCCATCAGGTCACGGTCAAAAGCAATCAGGCGCCCGTCCGGGCCTAATTGCGACAGGATTTTTCTGGAATGGCCGCCACGGCCGAAGGTACCGTCAACATAAGTACCGTTTGATTTTACGGACAAGGCGTGAACAGCCTCATCCAGCAACACTGTGATGTGCGGGTTTACTGATTCTGACTCTAAATTTGAATTTGATACTGACACTTCTAAGGGATACTTTTCTAATTCACTTGCACCTTCCAAACCCGCTGTTTTGGAAGACGCTTTTTTTGAAGACAATAATGCTTTGGTGGGCGCGCTTTTCACGCCCTTAGTCACAGCGAAAATCCCTCTAATTCCGCAGGCATGGTAAAACCATCGCCCTGCATTACCTGTTCAAGCTGACTGCGCCAGGCCTCCATACTCCACAGCTCAAAATGGCTACCCTGTCCTACCAGCATAATTTCCTTACCCAAACCGGCAAAATCTCGTAGCGCAGGAGAAACCAGCAAGCGACCGGCGCCGTCCATTGTCACGTCTTCAGCAAAACCCACCAGCAAACGCTGCAAGGCACTTGAATTCTTATCAAACGACGACAGCGCCATCAGCTTGGCCTGAATCGGCTCCCATGCAGGCTGCGGATACAGCAGCAGACAACGATGCGGATGCGCAGTCAGCACCAAGTTACCGGCGCACTCAAGCTGCAACGCATCCCTGTGCTTTGTAGGCACAGCGAGTCTGCTTTTAGCATCCAAACTTAATGATGTTGCTCCGCGAAACATACGTCAGTCATTTTCCTTTAAAATCCAGGCACCAAACACTCTGCACCCGAATCTAAAAACCGCCATCCATACTTGCTTAATAAAAAATGAGGAACCGCAAAACCGTCACGGGTTATTGATCTGGATCAGCCCAAAGGACAAATACCCACAAAAACCCACTTTTCCCCACTAATATGCACTATAGATAAAAAAAAAGCGCAATGCAAGCCCTTTTTTAGTATTTTTTCTTTATATGTCAATGACTTAGCGCACTTTCGTGACAAATATAAAATCGTTATAAATTAAGTACATAGCAAATTATGTGAATGTGGAATATGAGAATACTTACAGAAGCATTTGAATTGCCGTTACTACGGAAAATGAAGCGAGAAAATTAATGCAATTTAGCAGGTAGTACGTGATAACAATAAGCCAGTGCATGGCTTGTCCGTGGAATAAACAAAATCCGGAGCATATTGACACAAAGCCCGTGAAGGGCTTCCCCACGGAATATATGCGGCAAACCGCATTATTCACACGTCAAAGAGTGAAGCTGGCCGATAAGCCGGGTTTTGTCGCGCATTACTGCGCGTAACAGTCATTCATCTAGGCGCATGATTACTCATGCGCTCGAGCAACCTACCCGCTGGCAACGCGAGCCACGTCAATGCCAGCCTATTTGGTCTTGCTGCAGATGGAGGTTACCGCGTTTCACCGTAACTTAATACGCTCGTCTCTGTGGCCCTATTCCTCGCCTCACGGCGGACGGCCGTTAACCGTCATCCCGCTCTTTGCAGCCCGGACTTTCCTCCCCCCACTTGCGTGAGCGGCGACTGTCTAGCCAGCTTCGAGCGTATTTTAACACGCAAGCCACTATTCAGAACAAAGTTAAAAATCTAACAAAACAAAAGCACTGGATTGCCGCGCTTCGCTCGCAATGACGAGATTTGATATATTTTTAGCAGAAACAAGTAACGGTGAGAATGCAAATGGTTTTACAACCCCCTGCTACCGCGCCGAGCAGCGCAACCATTATGGGAGCTTTCGGTAATCGGCTGTTTGAGCCCAAAGATTTTATTGGGCGAGTTTCCGATTGCCGCCCATGATGGTGAGCAGCACAGGAAAAAAGCGGTAGGGGGTAGCCTTTTCTTTGGTTTCTTTCTTTTGGCTAAGCAAAAGAAAGAAACTCGCCAGTCGCGCGAGAGCGACTACAAGAAATAACTAACATTTAAATTTTGGCCACTTGTTATAACCAATTTCAGGATTATTGGCGCCATGCTCAACTATCAACTGCGCTTCGATTTTATTTATTTCTTCAGCACTTTCAGATTCAAATATTATTTGTTTTCGCACCGAAAAATCACGCATCTCAACTTCAGAAAAATCTTTAGCAACCAAATCACTATTGACACTCCCAAAGTATGTCAGCGAATTAGTAAGATCCTTACCAATATAAATCTTCCCATTGGGATAAGTGATTTTATAAATCACTTTCTTCATAAGCCCAATCTTCCAAAAGAATATTGATGATTTTAAATCATCTTCCAATGTACCATCTGCTCCGCCCGCAACGGCACCAACACATCTCCGTCATAAGGCAAACTCCCCGGCACTTTCCAACTCTCTTTCACCAAGGTAACCTGCTCCGTATTACGCGGCAAGCCGTAAAAGTCCGCTCCATTAAAACTGGCAAAGGCTTCGAGCTTATCCAGCGCATTCACTGATTCAAACGCCTCCGCATACAGCTCCATCGCGGTACGTGCCGTGTACATACCCGCACAGCCACAGGCCGCCTCTTTGGTATGCCTGGCATGCGGCGCACTGTCTGTACCCAGGAAAAATTTAGCGCTACCTGATGTAGCTGCCTTAACCAGTGCCACACGGTGCGTTTCGCGTTTCAGCACCGGCAAGCAATAATGGTGCGGCTGAATACCGCCTTTGAACATGTCGTTACGGTTCATCAGCAGATGATGTGCTGTAATTGTCGCCGCCACGTTGGCTGAAGCAAGCGCTACAAAATCAGCCGCGTCCTTGGTGGTGATATGCTCGAATACGACTTTCAATGCCGGGTATCTTTTGAGCAGCGGGATCATATGCCTCTCAATGAACACAAGTTCACGGTCAAACACATCGATATCACTATCCGTCACCTCGGCATGCACCAGCAGTGGCATGCCCAGTTTTTCCATTGCCGCTAAAGCATCGGCACACTTTTCCAGGCTGGTAACGCCTGAATCGGAGTTGGTGGTCGCCCCCGCAGGGTAAAGCTTGACGCCATGCACCAGGCCACTGGCTTTAGCCTTGGCGATCTCGTCAGCTGTCGTATTGTCTGTCAGGTATATCGTCATCAGCGGTTCAAATGCCATGCCAACAGGCAATGCCTCCAGAATGCGCTCACGGTAAGCAAGCGCTAACTCCGTAGTGGTCACCGGCGGACGCAGGTTCGGCATCACAATCGCGCGCGCGAATTGCCGTGCGGTATCCGGCAGCACTGCTTTGAGCGCTGCACCATCTCTTAAATGCAAATGCCAGTCATCAGGGCGGGTAATGGTAATTTTATTCATGATGTTTCGATTCATTTTTCAGTTGTAGTGCAAATTCATATAAATCATTCTTTTTAAGCTGCGTAATCTCGGTTGCCAGTTTCACCGCCTGCTTTAACGGCAATTCAGCCAACAGCAGCTTCAACACCCTGACCGCCTGCTCCGGAACCGCTTCCACCTCTTTCTGTACTGGCGCTTCCACCAGCAGCACAAATTCACCGCGCTGCTGATTTGTATCAGCTTCCAGCCATGCAGTCGCCTCTCCCAGATTACAGCTATAAAAGGTCTCGAAAGTTTTAGTCAGCTCACGCGCGAACGTGATGCGGCGGTCAGCGCCCAATACCAGGCTCAAGTCTGCAATACATTCCAGGATTCTATGCGGCGCTTCATAAAACACCAGCGTGACTGCATGCGCCTTTAACGCCTCTAATTGCTTGCGCCGCGCAGCGCCACTCGCCGGTAAAAACCCATGGAATAAAAAGCCGTTCTGCGTGATGCCGGAGGCTGAAAGCGCGGCTATCACCGCGCTGGCGCCGGGCACCGGCACTACTTTAATACCGGCTTTACGCAGCACATCCACGACCAAAGCTCCGGGGTCGCTGATACCGGGTGTGCCGGCATCCGTCACCAGGGCGATGTTTTCGCCGGCATTTAACTGGATTAACAGCTTTTCGGCAGACTGATGCTCATTATGCTCATGGACCGCAATCAGTTTTTTGCTGATGCCGAAATGATTCAGCAGGCCGGAAGTATGCCGCGTATCTTCTGCCGCTATCGCATCCACACTTTTTAAAATATCCAGGGCCCGCAGGCTAATATCCTGCAAGTTTCCAATTGGCGTAGCGACAACATATAATATGCCTGAGGGATGCAAAATCAGATGACCAAAAAATTATTTAACGCTATTTTATCAACATGCCTGCTTTTTAGCAGTTTATATTTGCCGGCACATGCAGAGCTTGCAAATAAGACACCGGCCACGAAGGCTGGCCCACAGATCAAAAAATCACCCGAAGCAGTGTTTTTAGAGGGGGATGCCTGCCTCAAGCAAGCCAATACTGCCTGTGCCAGACTAGCCCTGGCGAATATCCCGAGCGCATCGCCTTACGCAAAACTGCTGCAAGGCAGCATTGCGCTGACTGAGAAGCAGACCGACCGGGCCCTGCTGGTGCTGCTGCCGCTACAGGCTGAGGAAAATCTGATCCCGCCTGCCAAAATAGCGCTGCATCAATACCTGGCAAGCGCTTTTGAAGACCTTAACGATGTGCAGCAGGCGATACAGCATCTGATGCAGGCCGAAACAGCCATGAATGCAGCCATGGTGAAAGAAGCGCAGGCCGGCGTTACTGCAATACATGAAAAAATATGGGCGCTGCTGAACGGACTGAAGCAAACTGAGCTTATCGAACTGCGCGGCAACAATACAGACAATACTTTTCAAGGCTGGATAGACCTCCGCCTTGCAGCTGATAACAATGACCTTAGCAACAGCATCATTGCCTGGAGCGCACTCTACCCCGATCACCCGGCACAGGCATTTGCCAAAAACCTTGCTACAGCAAGCAGCGCCAAACCAGCAGCGCCGGCAATGCTGCCATCAGATGGCAGCATTGCCTTAATAATGCCGCTGACCGTTGAAGAAAATGCAGCAAAAGCCGAGGCTTTCAGGCTTGGCCTGGAAACAGCCTTATCCAGGCACGGCCTCCACAACGAGATCAAAACCTACCCCAGCACGGAAGGCCCGCAACAGATTGATGAAGCGTATGCGCTGGCAAAAAATGAAGGCAGTGCTTATTTCATCATTCCCGGTTTTCAGGCAAATGAGGCGGCAGGCAATAAAATCAGGCATATTGAAACCGATAATATCTTGCATATTGCACCGACGCTCGATGATGAAGCACTGCATATCATAAACTTTGCCCTCAGCCGGGGCATGCAGCAAATCACCATCATCACTACCGAACAGGCTGCTTCCAAATCAATGGCTGCAAGCTTTCAGGCAGCATGGCAGGGCAAATCAACGCATGAACAGCGCGGGCATTCTATCGCCGTGATTACGCTGCCTGACAATATCACCGCAACGGATAGCAGCCTGTTTGAACTGAAATCGCAGCTGGCAGAAAAAATGACCGACATGGCTCTACTGGCGATGACTGCGCCTGAAGCGCGCATGGTGAGGCCGCACCTTCCCATCAGCACGCCCGCAATGACTTACTCGAGCGCCAATGAAACGGCAGATGCCACGGCACCCTACCAGCCGCTGAATGCCGTACAATTATTCGACATTCCATACCTGCTGACCACAAACCAGGCGGCTTATAAGGATTACGCATCAGCGGATGCCAATCTGGATTCAAATGAACTATTAAGATGGTTTGCACTCGGAGTAGATAGCCTGCAACTATTAATAGCAGGCCAGACGCTACCTGGCCACGAAGTTTCCATCACCGGTTTAACCGGCATACTGACAGTTAACAGAGACGGCAATATTACACGTCAACTGCCACTTGCCAGATTCACGCACAGCGGCCTGGTTCCGGAGCAGTAAATCGCGCATGGAACAAAATACACAGCCCCGGCATCTAATAGAAGGTAACGCCGCAGAAGCACTTGCCGCAGCTTTCTTGCAAAAAAAGGGCCTGAAGCTGATTGAAAGAAACTTTCGCTGCACCTATGGTGAAATTGACCTGATTATGCGGGATGGCAAAACGCTGGTTTTTATTGAAGTGCGCTTACGCAGCAATGCCGGCTTTGGCGGTGCCGCCATGAGCATCAACCAATCCAAGCAGCAAAAACTCAGGCGCACTGCCGAGCTATACTTGCAGGCTTACGGAGATAGCGCCTGTCGATTTGACGCTGTTTTAATGTCAAAGATAGATAGCAACGCAGTAGAATGGATACAGGACGCTTTTTAGTTTATTAACAAGATCACTCACAACAAAGGACGTCAACAATGAAAGCAAGCTTAAAATTACTGGCAGCAGTACTACTGGCCTCTCAAATCACAGCATG
>Ga0208626_1000559_pt1 | contig 11732 bp, 7 predicted proteins | sample LakWasMet10_HOW4_2_FD_183860 | JGI IMG/M metagenome (GOLD analysis project Ga0208626, IMG submission 183860) | Freshwater sediment methanotrophic microbial communities from Lake Washington under simulated oxygen tension - Sediment Metagenome... | ecosystem: Environmental > Aquatic > Freshwater >... | reverse complement strand
GTGTTGCCCTCGATCGCCACGGTGCCCTTGAAGCGGCCGTGCACCGAGTCGTACTGCAGCATGTACGCCAGGTACTCAGGCTCCAGCAGGTCGTTGATGCCCACGACTTCGATGTCGCTGAAGTTCTGGATGGCCGAGCGCAGCACGTTGCGGCCGATGCGGCCGAAGCCGTTGATACCAATCTTGATCGTCATAGGGAGCCTCTTCAAAGTTGCAAAGTCGAAATCATGAATGGGCCGCCGCGCGCCCGCTGGCAGCGGTGCGCAGCGGGCAAAGGGCGTTTTACCGGGCCTTCTTGGCGGGCTTCAGGCGGGCCGCGCCGATGGCCACCAGCACTGCGTCGGCCACGTTCTCTTCGGTGAATCCGAAATGCTTGAACAGCACAGGCGCGGGGGCCGATTCACCGTAGGTGTCGATGCCCACCACGGCGGCGCAGCCGTACTTCCACCAGCCGTCGGTCACGCCCATTTCCACGGCCACGCGCGGCACGCCCGCAGGCAGCACACTGCTCTTGTACTTGGCATCTTCGCGGTCGAAGGTGGTCGTGCTGGGCATGGAGACCACGCGCACGCCGATCTTCTTGTCGGCCAGCAGGCGCTGGGCTTTGAGGGCCAGCTGCACTTCAGAGCCGGTGGCAATGATCACGGCCACGGGCTTCTTCTTGATGCCCACGTCGGCAGGCTCGCTCAGCACGTAGGCGCCGCGCGAGATGTCGCCCAGGTCGCGCTTGGGCGCATAGGGCAGGTTCTGGCGCGACAGGGCCAGCACGGTGGGCTTGTTGCGGTTGGACAGGGCCACGCTCCACGCCACGGCGGTTTCTGCCGTGTCGGCGGGGCGCCAGACATCCAGGTTGGGAATCAGGCGCAGGCTGGCCACGTGCTCGATGGACTGGTGCGTGGGGCCGTCTTCGCCCAGACCGATGGAGTCGTGCGTGAACACGTGGATCACGCGTTGCTTCATCAGCGCAGCCATGCGGATGGCGTTGCGGCTGTAGTCGCTGAACGTGAGGAAGGTGCCGCCATAGGGGATGAAGCCACCGTGCAGCGCCACGCCGTTCATGATGGCGGCCATGCCGAATTCGCGCACGCCGTAGTTGATGTGGCGGCCACCGATTTTTTGGCCGTTTTCGAGCGCGGTCTGCACCACGTTGCCCTGCATGTCAAAGCGCAGATTGGGTGTGCTCTTGGTGTTGGTGAGGTTGGAGCCTGTCAAGTCGGCGCTGCCGCCCAGCAGTTCGGGCAGTGCGGCGGTGAAGGCTTCCAGCGCCAGCTGGCTGGCCTTGCGGCTGGCCACAGTCTCGCCCTTGGTGTGCGCTGCCACCACGGTGTCCACGGCCACTTGCGCAAAGTTGGCGGGCAGGTCGCCCTGCATGCGGCGGGAGTATTCGGCAGCCAGCTCGGGGAAAGCCTTGCTGTAGGCGGCAAACCGTTCGTTCCAGGTGGCTTCAGCGGCAGCGCCAGCGGCCTTGGCGTCCCAGCCGGCGTACACGTCTTCGGGGATCACGAAGGGCTCGCTGGTCCAGCCCAGGGCTTCGCGCGTGAGCGTGATTTCTTCGGCGCCCAGAGGCTCGCCGTGGGCCTTGGCGGTGTTCACGCGGTTGGGGCTGCCCTTGCCGATGTGTGTCTTGCACACGATGAGCGTGGGGCGCTCGGTCTGCTTCTTGGCTTCGACGATGGCTGCGGCCACCTTGTCGGCGTCGTGGCCGTCGATGGGCCCGATCACGTTCCAGCCGCTGGCCACAAAACGCAGGGGGGTGTTGTCGGCAAACCAGGGAGCAACCTGGCCGTCGATGCTGATGCCGTTGTCGTCGTACAGGGCGATCAGCTTGTTGAGCTTCCAGGCGCCGGCCAGGGACACGGCTTCGTGGCTGATGCCTTCCATCAGGCAGCCGTCGCCCAGGAAGGCGTAGGTGTGGTGGTCCACCACGGCGTGGCCTTCGCGGTTGAACTCGGCGGCCAGCAGCTTTTCAGCCAGCGCAAAGCCCACGGCATTGGTGATGCCCTGGCCCAGCGGGCCGGTGGTGGTCTCGACGCCGGGGGTGATGCCCACTTCGGGGTGGCCGGCGGTCTTGCTGTGCAGCTGGCGGAAGTTCTTCAGCTCGCCGATGGGCAGGTCATAGCCGGTGAGGTGCAGCAATGCGTACAGCAGCATCGAGCCGTGGCCGTTGGACAGCACAAACCGGTCGCGGTCAAACCACTGGGGGTTGGTGGGGTTGTGCTTGAGGTGGCGGCTCCACAGTGCCACGGCCATGTCGGCCATGCCCATGGGGGCGCCGGGGTGGCCGGAGTTGGCTTGTTGAACGGCGTCCATGGCCAATGCGCGGATCGCATTTGCCATCTGTTGGGATTGCTGGGTGTTGGCCATGGGGGGAGGGTTCAAGAGGGGTGGTGCAGGGGAAACCCGGTATTTTACCGGGGCGCGCTGCACTCACCCAGCGTGTCTTCGCCCGGGCTGCTCCAAGGTGGCTTCTGGAATGCTGTACGCCGCCCCTGGGTTTGGGGGCATGGTGCGCCAGATGTGGCGTCGCCCACCGCACTTCATGGCTGCGGGGTTGACGCTGGCTACAGGTACGGTGCAGCGGCTCCGTGCGGCTTTTCAGGGGACCTGCACAAACACTGGCGCGGACAGCGGGCCTTCGTTGCCTGCCGCGTCCAGCATGCTGACCTGGTAACCCCGATGACCACGCGGAGCAGCGGTGTCTGTAAAGGTGATTCCGCTGACGGTGGCGATCAGCACGCCATCTCTGTAGACCCGATAGCCTGCAGCCCCGGACGCGATGAACGCCTGCTTGACCGCCTGCATCTGCGGATTGCTGCTGGATTGCGGCAAATACCCGTAGTTGATGGTCCACACCAGGGTGCCGCCCAAGCCTTGCTCACGCACCCACTGGCCTTTGGCAGCGATGGAGCGCTCGTCTTCGAAGCTCAGGTAGGTCACTGGCGTGTTAGGGCCGCGATTCCACGGCGGGGAGTAGGTGATATAGCTCTGTTTTGCCACGTCATCCCAATGGTAGGTGGCGCCCGTCCGGCCGAAGGCGTTGTCTTGAACCAGGCGCTGGTAGTTGTTTTCCCAGTCGCCATTGTTCATCCAGCCTTGCATGCCATTCATGCTCTGGCGCGGTCCGGTGACAGGCTTGTTGTAGTAGGCGCCATACAAACCGATGCCGATGCCCAGCTTGGAGCGTGGCACGCCTGCGTCAAGGTAGGCCTGGACCGTCGATTGGATCGACGTTGGATGTAGTTCACCTGCTCCGAACAAAGGGGAGTGGTGCCATGACAGCCAGCCCCAGTCGCCCGCCATGCTGTAAGTCATCAAATTGAAGCGATCGACTGCGGCTGCCACTTCGACGTGCCAGGGCGTGATGTCGGACTGGTTCTGGTTGACCCAGAAACCAGGCCAGCTTAGTTCCAGTGGCGCGTTGGGTGCTTGGTATCGGACCCTTTGCGCGGATGCGACACGTAATTCACGCAGAAGTGCCAGGGCCTGGGCGCGTGAGGTGGCCGTGTCCAGGTTTTCTTCCCAGTCGATGTCCACGCCGTCGTAGTTTTTCTGTACGGCCTTGTTCAGAATGTTCTGGATGAAACGTGCACGAACCGTGGGGTCAGCGGTGGCGGCCAGAAATCCGGGGCCGTCACTATCGCCCCCTACCATCATCACCGCCTTAACCCCCGCAGCATGGGCCTTGGCGATCAGCGCACTCTCCACCTCTGGCGAGTGCCCTCCACCCGCTCCTTCGAGCAGATCACCCGCCCGGCCGCCTGGGAGGGACCCGAGCGCTGGTGCGTAGCGTCCGAAAACGAAGTGTGTCATCGTGCTCATGTCCACGGCTTCGGGTGGATAGGTCTCCCAGAACCAACCTGCGTAGTAGCCGTTGACCCACTTGCCGCTGCGGGCCACCGGGTCCCAAGCCAGACTCACCCCGCGGGCGGAAACCGTCGCACTTACCCCGCTGACCGGGGGAAGCGGGTTACTGGCCTCTACCGTAACCTGCGCGGTGGCCGTGGTGCTCTTGCCGGCGCTGTCGGTACAGGTCAGGGTGTAGGCGGTGTTTGTGGTGGGACCTACCAGTTCGCTGCCTTCTGTGGCGCGCGGGCCGCTCCATCCGCCCGACGCGGCGCAGCCCGCTGCGTTGTTCACCTGCCAGGCCAGTCGCGCGCTCTGGCCTGCGGTAATGCGGGGCGGCGTGGCCGTCAGGCTGATCGTGACGGGCGGTGGCGGCGTCTTGCGCACCGTGACGGTGGTGGATGCGCTGGCCGTGGCACCCGCCGCATTGCGGCAACTCAGACCATAGGTGGTGGTTGCGGCAGGCCGCACGGTGGCACCGCCGTTGGTGGCCTGTTCGCCGGTCCAGCCGCCGCTGGCGGCGCATGCGACGGTGTTTTCGGTGGTCCATGTCAGGATGCTGCTGCCCCCCATATCAATGGCTTCTGGCTGGGCCGTGAATGCGCGGATGCGTGGGGGTTCTGGTGGGGGCGGGGGCGTTGTGGTGGGCGTCAACCCCTCAATGAAGAGCTGCGCCAGCCCTTCGCCCCCGGCCTCAAAATACTCCATGCGCACGGTGTGATGGCCTTCCGTCAGCCGCAGGGATGCGGAGTCCATCGCGATGCTGTGCCGAGCCCAGTGGTTGATGATCCGTTTCCCATCGACGTACAGGCGCACTCCGTCATCTGTGAAGGTGGTGAACTTGGCGGCTCCAGCGGCGAACGGCAGGCTTGCCGTCCAGCGGGCTGAGAACGCGTCCACCGGCAGGCGCGCGTCGGGGCTGTTGGTCATCCAGTAGTAGTCGATGGGGCCCTTTTCGCACCGGGCCAGCACGGCGGCCCCGGACAGGCTGGTGTTGGGGAAGTATTCCGCCAGCCACTGGCCGGGCGCGCAATCGAGCGCGAGCGCCTGGGTGCTCGCCAGGAGCAGACCAGCTGCTATGGCACGCACCCGAGGTGCGAAGTGTGGTCTGGCTGCAGCGTCGTGTGGCATGGTTGTCCTGTTGTCTTGGTGCGTGAAATATGTGGAGACATCGCCGCGGCAGTGGCTCGCAGCCGTTTTGGAGTAAAAAAGTGAGCAACCAGCGCTTGATTGACAAGCGCTGAGAGCCATTTCTATAGATGTATGAGCATGCGTCAGCCAGTCATGGCAAGTCGTTCTTGACGCTGCCCGCTGTGCGCCCTGCGATCCTTGCTCGCACTGCGGGGCACAGTGGTGCCGAGCCGTCCAACAAAAAGCGCATGCGACCACTCTGAAGCAGCGCCATACCGGCGATCAGCACTGACAGCAGAATCAAGCCCCATTCAGACAATGTGGGAATGTTTTGCACACCACCCACCGCGCCGGGTACTGGCGTGACGGCGGCCGACGGAGGTGCTGATGCGTTGCCGCCCGCGGTGTTGGCGGTCACCGTGAAGGTGTACGCCGTGCCGTTGGTCAGGCCCGTCACGGTGCACGAGGTGGCAGGTGCCTGCACGGTGCAACTCGCGCCGCCAGGTTGGGCGGTCACTGTGTATGACGTGGGCGGGGTGCCCCCCACGGGGGGTTGCCAGGACACCGTAACCCGGCCATCGCCAGGGGTGGCGCTGACATTGGTGGGCGCGTTGGGTGCTCCCCCGGCCAGCACGCGCAGAGTGACCGCATCGGATGCCATGCCGTTGGCGAACAGCGTGAGCTGATACAAGCCCGCAGTGACCCCCGACGGCATGGGGCGCCCAGTGAAGGTGGTGGCGTTGGAGCTCTCTGCTGCGAGCCAACGGACGTCCCCGTTGTCTACGCGCTGCATGCGCACCAGGGGCACGTTGGTGGCAGATTGACTGAAACCGCCGCCGCTGCCTTCGCTGTCGCCCGTAAAACGCAGTCCGCCCAATTGCATCGCCGAGCCATGCGCAACCTGTGCCGGCGCCGTTGTGATGCGCGGGCGACGCGCATCCGAAACACCCAGTTTTCCACCGTAGAGCAGTGCTGTGGCAGCGCCGTTGGCCAGACCGCCTGCGATCAGTACCTGTCCATTCGCCAGCACAGTCGCGGTGTGGTGGTTTCTCCCCTGGGGCAATGGGCCAGCAGTCCGCCAGGTTCCGGCACCTGGGTCGTAAACCTCCGCTGACCCTATGCCAGCCCCGTTGTACATACCGCCGGTGACCAGAACGCGGCCATCGCTCAGGAGCGTTGCCGTGTGGACAACGCGCTTTTGCTGTAGGTCGCTGGTGGGTTGCCAGGCGTTCGTCGCGGGGTCAAATATTTCAGCGCTGTTCAGGTAGGTGAAGTTGGCTGTGCCTCCTGCCACCAAAACCCGGCCGTCCGATAGCAGCGTTGCCGTGTGCTGGCTCCGCGCACCTTGCATACTTGGGCCTGATGTCCAGGCACCCGTGCGGGGGGTGTAGAACTCCACCGTAGCGGTGGTTTGCCCGTTCACCGCGTCTCCGCCCACCAGCATGACGCGTCCGTCGCGCAGCAGGGTCGCCGTGTGCCCATTGCGCGGCGTCAACATGGACCCTGCGGACAGCCATTGGTTGGTCGCTACGCTGTAAATTTCCGCCTCTCCCACACCGCCGTTGTTGGTTCCTCCTGCCACAAAAACGTCGCCACCTGGCAGCAAAGTGGACGTGTGCACATACCGTCCGTGGGTGAGCGAAGGAGCTGTGGACCACCGATTGGATGTAGGGTCGTACAGTTCGACATCGTCGAGGGAATATGCGCCCCCCACCACCAATACGCGACCATCGGTCAGCAGGGTTTGCGTGTGGTACTGCCGTGCCTTTGCCATCGGTGCAGCCGCTTGAAACTGGCCACTGGCGAAGTGGTAACGCAGCGCAGTGTTGGAGGGCTGGTTGGAACCACCGTTGGGAATGAGACCACCAGCGATAAGTACAGTGCCGTCGGGCAGTGCAGTGGCTTTGTGATAAGCCCGCAGTGCGGGCAACGGGCCAGTCGCGGCGGGCGCCAGCGTATCTGCGCTAAACAACTCAGCGCTGTCGAGAGCCCCGGCACCACCCTGGCCGCCGATCATGAGCACATCGCCGGTATGCAGCACCAATGCGGTATGCATGCTGCGCGCTGCGATCATGGGTGAAAAAACGTTGATCGAACCCGATGGTGGGTTGTAAATCTCAGCCGTGTCGATGGGTATTCCTCCCGCCTCGCCCCCGCTGAGCAGTACTCGTCCGTCGGGCAGCAGGGCCGCGGTATGCCGGGTGCGAGAAGCGTTCAGCGTTGCCGAGGGAGTCCAGGTGTCGGCGGCGGGGTCGTACAGCAAGGTGCTGGCCAGCGCACCGCTTGCATCATTGCCACCGGCTAAGAACACTTTTCCATCGGGGAGCAGGGTCGCAGTGTGGTCAAAGCGAGGTGACGGCAGCGCTGCCACGGAGGCCCACGTGCCGGTCGATGGGTTCCAGATTGCCACCGCTTTGGTGGAGGACTGGCCGTTGTCGATACCTCCGACCACGAGCACGCGTCCGTCATTCAGCAGCGTGGCTGTGTGCTGGCGCGCGCCTTGGCCCGGCATTTGTGCGATGGAATCCCAGCTCTGCGTCTCGGGGTCATAGATTTCTGCCGATCGCCGCGCTTCAGCGCCAGATTTCCCTCGGCCGCCGACGATGAGCACGCGCCCATCCTTGAGCAGCGTGGCGGTGTGGTACTCACGTTCTACGCTCAGGGAGCCTACCGTGGTGAACTGGCCCACTTGTGAATCGAAGATTGCGGCCGATGTCTGCGAAACGTTTCCGTTGCTTCCGCCCGCAAGCAATACCGTACCGTTGCGCAGCAACGTTGCTGTGTGGCGAGAGCGGGCCCCGCTGAGCAGTGTCGGCCCGGCAGTCCATTTGCCGGTGCCCGTGTCATAGATCTGGGTGCTCGCGTTGGTGGCGCTGCCACTGCGCCCTCCGGCCACGAGCACGCGGCCATCATTCATCTCGGTGGCGGTGTGCTCATAGCGTGCGGTGGCGAAGCTGACCGCTGGTTGCCACCCTGCAGCGCTGGCCACGGCCGCGCTGGTCACTCCCAGCCAAAGGGCGGCGGCCCTCAGCACGCGCCGCGTATTCGCGGCCAGTGCGGTATCTGTCATGCGAAATCCCTTCCAAAGAAAACAAAATGGGCCCGCTACGGGCCCGTGGTGAATTCTTTAGAAAAGAGGCCATGGCGGCGACAGCCGTTCAGCGCAAATTCACAGCCGACTGTTCGGTGGGGCGTCGGCACCGGGCGTGACACCGCGCTCTCGCTTGTAGGCGCGCGCGAGGATCGCGCCTGTGGAATACCCCACGGCATCGGCCACTTGCTGCAAGGTGAGGCGCTGCTCTTTGAGCAAGCGCTCCGCCAGGTGCAGTCGCCACCGCGCCAGGTAGCGCATGGGCGGAAGCCCCGTCTGCGCCTGAAATCGCTGGGTGAACTGCGTTCTGCTCATGTGGCACAGCGCGGCCAGCGAGCTGGCTGTCCAGGGCTGGGCGCAGCGGGTATGGATGCTCTCCAGCGCGACCAGAAGGCGCTCGTCCCGCAGGGGGGTGACGTCTCTGGCTGGGCTCTGCACTGCACGCCGAGGATCGTTCAACCACGCGAGCACCAGCCGCTGCATGAGTGAATTCATGACATGCGTGAGCCCGACGCCATTGCCACCTCCCCGAATGTCGGCCATCCACGCGACCAGTTGCGTCATGGTGGGGAGCCAGGTCATCGCATCCGCCTTTGCCAATACGAGGACGGGCGGCAACGAGGCCATCAGTGGATGGGCAGAGAGATCAGAGCGCCAGTAGAAACTGCCGCTCCAGCGCTCGTCCGCCGATGGTGGTGCGTTCGCCGCGTGCCCCATCACGATGTCAAAGGATTTGCCGCGTCGCTTTAAACCCTGGCCCACCAGGTCAGAAAATTGCTGCAGTGGTGCACGCTCATCGGTATAGATGCGGTGGCGCCCTGCGTGCGGCAAAAACACGACGTCTCCCGCATTCAGGGCCAGCGGGGCGTTGTTCTCCCAACACAGCCGGCAACCCTCGCTACCCACGATGTACAGCGGCGAGCGGCTGCGGCTGGTGATCTCCACGTGAAGAGGCGAGTCACATTGAAACTGAAAATGCAGAAAGGGTTCGAACGTGAGGCTGTTGACCATCGCCTCATGGGATCGGTTCGTGGGCGCCAAGGCTGGGCGTGCCTGGTCGGTGACGTTGTGGGTCGGATTGCCGACGATGGGGGCGGGGGATTCTGCACGCGCCTGAAGGGGCCATGCGGCATCTCTCATGGGGGCTCCATTGAATAGGATTGGGTGCGTGCATGCACCCCAGGGAGCGCGATTGTGTGGGGCGGTGGCGGTGTGTACCAGTCCCCCGGGGGGGAATGGCGTTGCGACCCAACTGCTGCTAGTGCTGCTGCAGAATCCGGCCCAGGCTCTCCCAGTCGGCGGCGCCGGTGACTTCGAAGATGGCCCGCAGATGCTTCTTGAGCGCTGCCGCGCCTACGCCTGTACGTTCCATGCACTCGCTGCGCGCGTGGCCGATACCCGCCAATAGTGCGATTTCGCGTTGCAACGGACTGAGTGGCAAAGCAAGGACGCGACGCACCACATCAATGCAGCGGGAGTGCTCCAGTTGAAGCGTCAGAATGACCTGGCCGGCCCCCCCTGCCAGAGAGTGCAGTTCGTGCGCTTTGGCCACCAGCCAGCCATGTGGAACGGGCACGCGCGATGTGCCCTCCTGTGGCAAGCCCAAACGCTGCAACAGATCCTGCGGCAAGTTTTGCGGCCGGCTTGATCGCGAGTCATCGCGCACGCCGAGTCCGGCCAGGTTGGCTTGACGCAGCAGCTCGGTGGCGGCCGCATCCATCAGCAGGGGGCGCTGATCGGCGGCATCCAGCAGGATATGGCCTGTGGCACCGAACCGCCCGGTTTCCCAGCGGGTGATGAGCGAGGTGGGCTTAAAAGCCCGTGACAGGCTGATGCAGGCACGCTCCAGCATCCTGGCCTGGGCATCGCTAAAACCGGGGCCAGGCTCCAGAAACAGCGCCGCAATGGCGCGTGTGCGGCCCTCCACCTCGACGCGAAGATCCAGCGTATGTTGGTGGCCGCTGGCGCGCACCAGAAGGTTGTAGCTGTTGGACCGAAAGTACCTTGCCCCCGGGGCCAGGAGTCGACCGACCCGAGGGCCGTCGGTCTTGGCAAGTTCCAGCACGTTCGTTTCCCCGGGGCCGTTGAACAGACGCAGGTATTCGTTGAGAAACAGATCCTGCGTGGATGCGGGTGAGTCCTCGTGGTGAAACCCTGCAGGAAGGCCGTCTTCGTCCAGCCAGAAAAGCGCTGCGGCGTCGGCTCCGACCAGCGTGCGCAACACCGCGCAGACGTCAGGTGCGACCGGCGCAAGCCCTAGGCCCAGGTCGCAGAGCATGTCGAGCTGTTGCCAGAGCCGCTGCTGCGAGGCGACGGTTTTGGGAGTGCTGATGGCCTGCGGGCGCATTGGGCTGGGATCTGTGCAAAGGCTAAGCGGGCATTATCGGCAGCCCGAAACTGGTTGGCGCGATCCGGTTGGCAGAAAATTGAAGCTCTTTGTGCGGTTGCGCGCTTGCGCCAAGCCGGCCGCGACCCGCCCGCCGATGCACTACAGTGCACCCCCATGCACGGATTGCACCTCACTGCCGATCTTCATGGCTGCCGATGCGCGCCCCACTGGCTGCTGGACGCGGACGCACTGGGCCGCGCCTGCACCGTGGCGGTGCAGGCATCGGGGCTGCAGGCGGTTGCCCAGCTTGTTCATGCGTTTCCTTCCACGGGGCATGGGCCTGGAGGAGTCACTGCCACGGTGTTATTGGCAGAGTCCCACTTGTGTGTCCACACTTGGCCGGAGCAGCGGGCGGTCACCCTCGACGTCTATGTCTGCAATTTTGGTGCGGACCACTCGGGAAAAGCGCATGCGCTGATGAATGCTTTGCTGGCACTTTTTGACCCTGTTGCCGCCGAGCGCAACGCGCTGCAGCGCGGCGCCGTTGTGCAAGAACGTACGCCATGAATCCTGGGGTACACGTATCTTCCCAAGTCCCCGCATTGCTGCTGGCCGCAGGCCGGGGCGAGCGCATGCGCCCGTTGACCGACAGCATGCCCAAGCCGCTGCTGCAGGTGCAGGGCCAGCCACTGCTGCAGTGGCACCTGCAGGCTTTGCTGGACGCAGGTGTGGAGCGGGCGGTGATCAACACCGCATGGCTGGGTGGACAGATCAGTGCGCATTTTTCTAGCATTTTTGCCTCCAAGCGCAGGAAAAATATGCCTGAGCAGCTATCAATTTCATACTCCCACGAAGGGGTGGACTTTGGTGGCGCGCTGGAAACCGCTGGCGGTATCGCCCGTGCATTGCCGCAGCTTGGCCCGGTGTTCTGGCTGGCCGCAGGCGATGTGTTTGCGCCCGATTTCGTGTTCGACAGCGCAGCGGTGGCTGCCTTCGAGGCCAGCGACCATCTGGCCCACCTGTGGCTGGTGCCCAACCCCACCCACAACCCGCGTGGCGACTTTGGCCTGTCGGCCGACGGCCTGGCGCTGAACCTGCCCGCCGACGACCCTGCACCGCGTTACACCTACAGCACCATCGCGCTGCTGCGCGCCGAGCTGTTTGCAGGGCCCTGGTGTGACATTCCGCCTGGCAATCCGGGCGGCATCAAAGCCCCGCTGGCGCCGCTGCTGCGCCGGGCGATGGACAATGGCCGCGTCAGTGCGCAGCTCTACACCGGCCGCTGGACCGATGTGGGCACGCCAGAGCGGCTGGCCGAACTCAATTCCTATTCTCACG
>Ga0208626_1000557_pt1 | contig 11740 bp, 10 predicted proteins | sample LakWasMet10_HOW4_2_FD_183860 | JGI IMG/M metagenome (GOLD analysis project Ga0208626, IMG submission 183860) | Freshwater sediment methanotrophic microbial communities from Lake Washington under simulated oxygen tension - Sediment Metagenome... | ecosystem: Environmental > Aquatic > Freshwater >... | reverse complement strand
TTATATACAGTGTCATCACTAACACCGAGATGTTTAGTAATTTCCTTTATCGATAACCAGCGGTCTTCAATATCGGCCATTTATCAAGTTCCCCGACGGCAAACAGTTAAGTAGTACCAAAATTTTTTAGATTCGAATCGCACGAGAATAAGTGCTACAGACAATTTATGTCAACCTATTTAGCCCGATTTAGCCCGATTTTGTACTACTTGGCTATTACTGAATGGAAATAACTAGGTTAATCAGTACTCACACATAAATAAGGGTAGCGCGTGATTTTCAATCAAGCGCTATTTTTTCCGCATTTCCTGCCACGGGTATAGCTTTTCGCCACCAATTATTTATGATCTAGCACTGACCTTATGGTCTGCCCATATTCGTTTGACTTGGCTTTCGCTACATCCAGCCAGCTCTGCTGTCCGTTTGATGGTATGGCCGGCTCCACGCAGGGCAACGATACGCTGATGGGTCGTTGTGTCAGCGACACGACCGGTATATTTGCCAGCGATTTTGGCAAGATGAACACCTTGGCGTTGACGCTCTCTTCGTGTTTCATAATCATCACGCGTCATTTGCAAAGCAAGTTTAAGCAGTAACTCCTGCACCGCCTCCAGAACAATCTTAGCGACTCCGTCGGCTTCTGCTGCAACATCGGATAAATCAACCAGACCTGGCACAGCCAACTTTGCTCCCTTGGCTCGAATAGATGCGACCAGTTGTTCAGCTTCAACTAACGGAAGTCTGCTGATACGGTCGATCTTTTCAGCGACTACCACTTCGCCCGGTTGCAGGTCGGCAATCATTCGCAGCAGCTCGGGTCGATCCGCGCGAGCACCCGATGCTTTTTCACGGTAGATGCCGGCAATGTAATAACCTTCTGTCCGAGCGCTGTCGACGATTTCGGTTTGGCGGGTAAGATCTTGTTCTTCGGTACTGACGCGGAGATAAATACGAGCAACTTTCATGGATGGCTAGCCAAAATGGGTATACTGAAGTTGGCTAACTATAAATCATGTGGCCAATAATTAAAATCGCAATGTAATTTGGCTACCTTCTAATTGGCCATGTATTTTGGCTATTGTTGGCAATGTCAGAAGACGATTGCACGAATATCAGAAGTCAACTGCACTAAAGATATACCTTTGACACTTCCCTCATCTCGGTCTTAAGCTAGAACGCCAATTAAGATTTTTAGGAACTGGATAGTGATGAGTTACGAGGGTAAAGGCAAATGTTGGCGCTGTGGTTACAATCTAGGTCAAACGGACTATTTGTACGAGTCGAATTGCTCCGGCTGCCGCACAGCCACGCGTGTCTGTCGCAATTGCAGATTCTTTAGTAATAGTGCACCGAATAAATGCACTGAATCGCAGGCGAAATTAATTGTTGATAAGCAAAGCGCTAACATGTGCGGATATTTCGAGGCTTTGTGATTGCAACTCCACCCTAAACCAAAGCCACTCAATCCCAATTAAAACCGCCACGTGCTCTTATCTAAACTCGGCCACCTATCCCGATACGATTACACCAGTATTAAATGATGGCTTTTAGAAGTGGTGAACTGTCGCAATCGACCCTATGGAGTCAACCACTCCATAATTTCCTGTGGCTGCTAAAACTGTTAGTTAAAAGACAGTCGATTTTTGAACCAATAAGATCTAACAGCAAATAATTAAGGTCAAATTCCTTTCTGTTAAGTCAAAATATACAGAAATATTTTCTCCAAACTGGGTTTTTGGGGTGTTCGAACAAAGAAATACGGATACGATTAATTTTTCCTTATCAATAAGATACCTTTATGTCACTTACTCCACAAACAATCAAATTCGGGGGGGTGATATAACTCATTGTTATTTTTAGAATTGGCATTTCTTAATTCCTAAGCGTAAGTTACTGTTCAAATTTCCCCACTTGTTCAAGATAGCCCGATATAAAACAAAGAAAATTGCAGAGCTGATTGCCTAAAAACCAAGTGTGAGAGATGATATGTTTCATGCAAGTCTTGAGTTAAATCTAATGATCCACTTTGCCTTTTCGAAGAAGCTCGTGGCAAACCGTCTTGGCTGGACGCCGAAGAATGCGAGCTATGATACGAATATTGACGTTAAGTCACTTCAAACTACTGTCTGATGATCTTCAGGTTGAAGTTGGTTATAACATTTTGAAACGGTTTTCATGTGCACACCATACTAGCATTTGGGTTTTGCACTTCACTTTATGAATCCGCGTAGTTTTTTAATAACCCAAAGAGGAATATAAAATGTTTTTAGAAGATTTAGATATTGGTGATGTAGTGTATGCCGCTAAACCCATTGTGAATGATGGCTCAATACCTGATAGCACTGAGGGACAAATACTCGCTGAAACAGGCACTCGTGGTGTCATTACCAAGATTGGACATCTTGAAGAAGACGCAACTCGTATCATTTGGCTAGTGCGCTTTGAAGATAAAGACAGGAACCTCGGCAATCCCATTGGCTGTTTGGCTGAAGATTTGGTTGTTGAAGATAAACGAGAAGAAATTATTTCGTAGCAATAACCCCATTATGTAAAAGAGTATTTGCTCCAGTGGCAAAGGGGGCTGTATTGAAATTACCTCTTGCTAAGAGAGGAAGGTATTACTGTCTTCTTCTCAGGCCAGAGAAAAGCAGAGTTGGCCCTTCCTCAGCATCAAAAAAGCAAAGTCGCTTAAATCTCGCGTACTTAAATTTCCGGTTGGCATTTTGACCTTGTCCTTCCCGTTGTCGTCTTCGGTTTCGCTTCAATGATCCCAGTCGGGTGTCCAGGGTCTAATTTTGAAACACTAATAAAAAGATGGTTATTTAATCGGGTGCACTCCCGCTGTCAATGACAGAAGACGACTTCACACACAAGAAATCCCCTCAGGATTCGTCGGACAAGGTCAATAAACGACTAATAGACTTTCATGAGAATGGAAAAATTATTCATCACCGATCAAATACATCGGCACGGTGTTAGTGGTCCATGTGGCCACACCGCTACCGAAGAAATCCTGATCCTCCGTCCATACAGGACAATCCAAAGCCAGTGCTGTCGCTAATACCGGCCAGTCACGAACATCGCGGATACGTTTTCTAGCATTGACTTCGAATTCACAATAGACATCAAATTCGATACGCTGCACCAGCGTTGGCAATCGACTCAATACGGCAGCGCCGATTGCCCAGTCTAGGCCCCGTGCCTCAAAGATTTTGGGAAGGTATTTGTCGGCATCCGCAAAAGCCTCGTCAGGTGCAAAGAATGCCGTCGTGCCGTGGTACTGGTTTAACAGTTTAAAGACTCTTTGGCCCAACACTGCACGGACAAGAATGTTGGCATCAAGCACCAGTGCTTGATGACTCATCGCTTATCAGTCATACGACGCGTTTTGAACTCGGCCACGATGTCATCTTCCGATGCACCCAGCGCAGACATCATGGCCTCTAATTTCGCTGCAGCCTGTTTGAGCGCATCAAGTTCAGCTTGATTACGCCCCTGGTGTGCCGGAATGTAATAGCCGATGGTTTCCCCGTGACGGGTGATCGCGATTGGCGACACAGATTCCAGATATGAAGGCAAATGTGCCCGGAACTCTTTCACACCTACTTTAGTTTCCATAACACCCTCTTTGTGTACTTAGGTGTACACATTATAGCGGGTCAGCAAGTGTTCGACAAAACGATTAATTTGGCGAACTTCGTTAGTAAAGTTTTTCTTTCATTTTTAGAAGTCGACTACACGAAATATCAGAAGCCGATTGCGCCACACTGTGAATCTCGCCGAACAAATGAGCCAATTCCGCCCGAAAGGAGTGTACGAATAACATAAATTGTCCGAAATATCTGAAGCCTACTTTTGTACACTAATTTTAGGGGATGTACGAAACCGGTCGTATCCGTACAAAAAAAATGCAACTGACATCTAAAATTTTCAACATTCAAAAGCATCAGTTAAATCTTCGACTACACTGAAAGCGTGGAAACAAAACAGGAATTGCTTATGGGTGAGTCATAAAGGCAAGTCGTTATTAAAGCTGTTTTCGATCGTCTTCTTGGACGATAACTTTTCTTTTTAGAAACGGGTTATCCACAAAATCTGTGGATAACCCTGTCTTCGATTCGTCACATTTGTACTTCAACCGACCTTCCCTACTGGCGTTAAGTCAATTTGGTCAAATATTAGCCAACCTGTTTTGACGCAAACCGTTACATCTAGGCCCAGGCAGATTCAGTGCTAACGTAAACACCGCTCGTCATTATGACGGGGATTATTGACCCAATCGCTGACCGGTGTTGCTGTCATTTCTGCATAGGCTTGATTGTCGAGCAATGCAAATGCCTCATCTTCTTCAACCGTTTTATCTAACCAGTGTGAATAGTTTTCGGGCGTGATGATTACCGGCTTCCGTTCATGAATGGGCTGCATAAAGTCAGTGGCACTGGTGGTGATAATGGCGCAGGAATAGAGGGTATCTTGGTCATGCTGCCAATGCTCCCAAAGACCGGCAAAAGCAAATAGCTGATTGTCTTGGCGGTGGATATGAAAAGCTTGTTTGTGATCTTCAAGTTTCTGCCATTCTATAAATCCGGTTGCGACAACCAAGCACCGTCGTTTATGAAATGCCGCACGAAATGATGGCTTTTCTCTTACTGTTTCGGCACGCGCATTGATCAGATGATGACTGTTTTTAGTATCTTTAGACCAGAATGGCACCAGACCCCAGAATAAATTCACAGCTTTTAACGATTTATCTTCCAGCTCAACAATGCTTAAGATTTTTTGTGCCGGGGTAATGTTGTAGCTGGGTTGAAAGCTTGGCGGCCGCTGCAAGTGAAAATGTTCAGCTATAGTTTCTGGTGTTGCGGTGAGATTAAAGCGACCACACATGCTGACCGGCTCCCAAATGACTTATGTCCTATAAACGTTGGACGTTACTATAAACCAAGAAAATTCCAAGGAATACCTGAATGGAGATCAAACAACTGTTGCTCCAAGCGTTTACACCGTTAATAACTGCCTACTGGTGGTTATTGCCGCTGCTTGTATTGCTGACATTTCTACGTTCACCCTTCATGAAAGGTGTTCTGGGCGAATTCCAAGTCAACGTCATCGCCAAGCTGTTTCTGGATAAACAAATTTATACCCTCTTCAAAAATGTCACCTTAGCCACAGAGGATGGTACTACGCAGATTGATCATGTCATTGTCTCCCGCTTTGGCGTATTCGTTATCGAAACCAAGAATATGAAAGGCTGGATATTTGGTAGTCCCCAACAAAAAACCTGGACTCAGAAAATTTACCGGCATACTTCTAAATTCCAAAATCCACTGCATCAAAATTACAAGCACACACAAACGCTACAGACAGCATTAGAATTAGAGCCAGATAAGGTGTTTTCGTTAGTCGTTTTTATCGGCGACAGCTCCTTCAAAACAGCCATGCCGGAAAATGTGGTGTATGCCGGGGGGTATATCCGTTTTATTAAAAGGAAAACCCAGCCACTTCTCAGTGAGAGTGATGTGTTGGAAGTGTGTCGAAAAATTCAATCTGGACGCCTAAAGCCGTCGTTAAAAACTCACCGGGAACATGTTAAGCACGTTACGTCTATTATCGAGCAAAAACAGCAAACGGATGATAATGCCTGCCAACAATGCGGCAAACCCATGGTATTAAGAAAGGCGAAGAGTGGAACTAATCAAGGTAATGAATTTTGGGGATGTAGCGGGTATCCAAAATGCCGAGTGGTCAGACCAATTGCATAAAAAGGATACCTGATGCATTAACAAAACATCTAGCCGATGTTGCTTGGTCATTTATATTTAGGTATTACGACAACAAGAACAAATAGAGAGCAAACGCCGTTTTTGGTGTACTATCTTGACCCCACTCAAGACACCCAGTGAACGCCATGAAAAGTGCTTCTCTTCCGTTAAGACAGCAACAGTCGGTGACTCGACATCACAGCGAATGGCTGAGCTCTGATAATTTGCAGTTGCCGATGTTGGAATTAAGTCAGTTGCCGATGCTGGTCGATTTGCCGTTGTTTGGAACAAAAATTCCCGCAGGTTTCCCTTCCCCGGCTGATGATCATCTGGAAGCTACCATCGACTTAAACCGGCAGTATGTGCGGCATCCGGCCGCGACGTTTTTTGTGCGGGTCCAAGGGCATTCAATGATCGGTGCCGGTATTCACAATGGCGATATGCTGGTAGTGGACCGGTCACTGGATGCTCAATCGGGTGCCATTGTCATTGCAGTGGTCAATGGCGAGTTAACCTTAAAGCGCTTGCTGATGACCGGTGATGACGTGTGGTTGATGCCGGAAAACCCTGAGTTCCAACCTTTACAAATTACTGACGGCATGGAGCTGCAAGTGTGGGGCGTGGTTGCCCATGTCATTCACTCGTTTTAAGCCATGTTTGCGATTGCGGACTGTAACAATTTTTATGCTTCCTGTGAACGGGTATTTCAACCCAAGTTAGAGGGAAAGCCGATTGTGGTGCTGTCCAATAATGACGGATGCGTGATCGCGAGAAGTGCCGAAACTAAATTATTGCAGGTAGCCATGGGTGCCCCTTATTTCAAGATTGAAAAATTTTGCAAGCAAGAAGGCATCGCTGTGTTTTCATCGAATTTTTCCTTATACGGTGACTTATCAAACAGAGTGATGCAAATCATCTCCGGTTATGCACAGCGGTCTGAAGTGTATTCCATCGATGAAATATTTTTGGATTTGTCTGGCATGCCGGGGGACCTAACCGCTTATTGCCAAGGAATATGCAGCACGGTGAAGCAATGGACCGGCATCCCTATTTCCATCGGCATTGCCCCGACTAAAACATTGGCAAAGTTGGCTAATCGTTTAGTTAAGAAAGGCCTTTCTGCACATGGTGCCGTCTTGGATTGGCGAACACTGGAATCCCCCGATGAGGTTTTAGCCAGTATTGCCTTGGATGATATTTGGGGGATTTCCAGACGCTGGTCGGAAAAATTACAGGCATTAGGTATTCACAACGCCCTGGCATTGCAGCAAACCGAGCCTAAACGCATGCGGCAACACTTCGGTGTCGTCATGGAACGTATTGTCTGTGAACTGCGCGGCAGCTCCTGTATTCCGTTAGAGGCTATGCCCCCGGCCAAAAAACAAATAATGACCTCACGCAGCTTTGGTGAAAAGTTAACCGAGTTTACCGATCTGCGGGCAGCGATCACTCATTTTGCCGCGCGTGCCGGGGAAAAGTGTCGTCGTCAGCAATTGACTGCGCAAGCTTTAACGGTGTTTGTGCAAACCAGTCCGTTTGATACCCAACATCCACAATACGGCAACAGTGCCACCACGGAATTTGAGTTGCCCACCGATGATTCGGCAACTCTTATTCGAGCCGCACATCATGGCCTGAAGCGTATTTTTAGAGAGGGTGTTAGTTATCAACGGGCGGGTATTTTATTGCCGGATTTGTTGCCGGCAGGTGTCGCGCAATTGTCATTATTTGAGTCCGTTGAACGGTCGGCTCACTCAGAACAATTAATGGCCACACTGGATAACATCAACCGACTGCATGGCAAAAGAACCATTCACTATGCCAGTGAAACCTTAAGCAACCGCTGGCACATGCGGCAACAGTTTAAATCACAGTCTTACACGACTAATTGGCGGGAATTGTTGACCGTTACGATCTAACATCATGAGTGCTGTTAAAGTCCATCCATCTAGCTCGAATCCATTGTGTAGTAGACTGATTATTGAGGGTGTTGTTTCTTCCATTCTTCTATAGGTTGCGCTGCATCCCAAAAATCTTTCACTGATGCTATGTAGATTTGCGCAAGCCCATAAGGCACATTTGACAACAAGAATCCTGGAACGGCAGGTGAATTGATCGAGTTAACATGTGGAACAAAAAATGTATTTGAGTTTGGGTCAATAGGGTCAAAAATATAGAAACGGGCACGAGGACTCTCATTAAAAAGCCGGACTTGTAAATTGTCGCGGTAAGCAGGGCTTAATTTATCCCGGATGCGATTTAGAGCATGGAGGGTTATTAAGCACTCCTGACGAAGTTCTTCTGGTGACTGAGAAAAAGTTGTGGCAACGGCTTCAAGATTGCTCCCGTATGGGTCGAGGAATAGGAATTTTATTTTGACCCCCTGCCGTGCCTTATCTAATAGAAGATCCTCATTATCGGGAACACTCAAGTAAAAACTAGCGCCAGAAATCCAGATTTCAGACTTTGCTTCCGTTATTGCATTTCGGATGTATGGAAGAAAATCATTTGATCGTCGCCAATAGCGCAAAATTCCGATGCTTTTAATGTCGCTATCAGCTGATTCGACACCTTGTTTTTCAATTGTGGCTTGGACATTTTGAGTAACCTGTTTTGTGTCAACAGCGAGAAGGCTTTTCCAGAATAGAGCTGCAGCAGCAACAAGTTGAATAATTAATGAGGAATATAGAGACTTACGAAACCATGGTGGTTCAATCGCAATTAATGGGCGAGATTGTGAATTTATTGAACGAATGTGTATGAACGACAATAGGCAAGCAATAGCCGTAATGACAAATACCCCCAATAAACTGTAACCAACAGCAATTCTTATAATTTGAAAGTGAACATCCGAAGATATTGACATCAATTTTCTTCTCGAGTGGGTTAATGTGAATTAATTGACATTAGGATTTTAGTATACCAGTTCGACTTGAATGTAAATTTAAGCACTCTATCTTTAACCATTCAATTTTAGCATCGTCTTAGTATCAACCCAGCTATAAATCTGCTCTATTTCAGATCACCTAGCCAAGTATCACTATCATGAATAACATCATCTATAGCATCCAAGAAGAAATCTACATCGTCTGTCGTAAGATTTAAAGGTGGAGTTACTCTAAGCACTCCCGCTGCATGGCCTGCAAAAGAGGTGATGACTCCACGCCGGAGAAGTCCGGCCCAACATCGAAAACCTGCTTCGCGACTTGATAGCGATTGACTAGGACTCCTAATTTCGATTCCAAGAAGCAAGCCTCTGCCCAATGTATGCACAGTTGAGCCAAATTGTTTTAGACCACTTCTAAGTCTCAAAGAAAGCTCGGGAACGTTATCCACAATCATCTGAGTTTCTAATATGTCAATAACAGCATTAGCACACTCTAAAGCAAGTCTATTGCCTGAAAACGTAGACCCTTGAATTTTAGCCCGCCCCGGGCCAGAGAAAACAATTTCATGTACTTCGTTTGTTAGCAGCACTGCGGACACAGGAATTACACCTCCCGTAAGCCCTTTCGAAATAACAACCATATCCGGACACAGATTTACTGCATCTGAGAATGCAAACCATCCACCAACTCGACCCAATCCCGTAAGAACCTCATCTATAATCAATAAAGTGCCCGACTCCTTGCACATAAGTGAAATTTCATTGAGCTGCTCCGAACTCCACTCACTTACTCCAAGCCCTTGAATCACTTCTAAAACAAAAGCTGCATAACAATTACGAGAAAGCTCCTTTGACAAGGCATCTAGATTTCCGCAGGGTATGAATCGACATTCAGGGCCAAGATAAGGTAACCCGTCACGCCAGGGGCCGCCTCCAGCTAAGGCAGTTGCGGCTATGGTCAAACCATGAAATCCGCCATCAACTCCAATAAACTGGTTACGTTTTGTAACCAAAGCGGAAAATTTCATCGCTGATTCAATGGCCTCTGCACCGGAATTCGCAAAGTGAACTTTGCGAAGGGTGCCCCCCGCTAACTGAATCAATCTTTGAGCTAAGCTGCCAGCTTCTTCTTGAGCAGAAAAGGTCGCGATTATTGGGGCGGGGCAATGCAAGCTTTGCTCTATGCGCGACAATAACCCGTTATGGTTATGCCCAAGCACACATGCCCCAAATCCTGCAACAAAATCTAAATATCGCTTCCCTTCTTCGTCGTACAGCCAAACGCCTTCACTACGTGGGAATGTCCGAGGCATTCCAATACTGTCAAGACATTCTAACCAATATGGATTTACATAGTCTCGATAAGAAATAAGCCGATCAGCCCCGCTCTCAACACCACAAGTTTTAGAACCCATTTAGCAAATAGCCAAGTATAAATATGGTCATAATATTCATTGTAAATAAAGATTTTTGTTTACGAGTATGTATTAAGAAAATAATTTAATGATAATCGCTTATTTATGATGTTTAAAATAACTATCGACTTATTCAGTAATAAATTTGACAGACTGGAATATAAGAATCAGCTATAAAAGCTATGCTATTAAGCTCGAAGAAATTTAATTTCTAGGAGTTTCAATAATAGGACTTTTAACGCGTTTATTATTAGATAATTTGAAGTCTATTTTAACCGAACGTCAAATGGCTTGGATAACCACCCATGTAGTACTGGCTCCGCTTGGTTCCCATAAAACTGCTGGATTGATTCCCAGCAACGATAATTCAGTTCTGCAAAAAAGGAAAGATTACTTAATGCGCGTTTTTGTGTATTTGGATGTATACCATCAAGGAGTTGTAACATAATTCTAGGAATGTCTGAGTGATGTAAATCGTCGTTTAATTCATTGTGCTTAACGGCCACATCAATAAAACCTGAGAATTCACCTATTTTGTCTCGAAGTATGTCACCAATTTTTAATTCAGATTCCCGAACACCTTCGGTTACAGCAACAGAAATAATAAAACCTATTGGATCTGTGGCAGCCAAATGTGTAAAGGCATCAACGAAAGCACTTATTATAGGTAGTGGTAATGACTGGTCTAAATCCAGTTCTTTAACTCCTAGAGCTAAGCATGTTTCTCGTTCAAATGCTTCATGACCATATTCTTCTGTGAAGTACTTAAACATAAGTGCTCGAAGAGGTTCCGACAAGCGTGTATGCAAAAGAGGTGCAACAATCTCTACAAATCGTTTTGTAACATGGTATTGTTCGACATAAATACCCAAAACCAACGGAGAGGTTTTGGATTCCACTTTCTGCAGATTGTCTAAAAAACCACCGCTCCCAAGCTTACTTACAACTGTTTTTAGATGGAGTTCGGCTTCTCGAGCAAAATCAAATCCAGGAAGTGGAATATCTAGACTGGGTAGATCTCCAGTCCATAAATAATTGGAATGACGGCCTACAGCTTCTTTGGCTATTTCTACAAATACTGTTAAATGCGTTTCCAAATCGATTACAGAAAACGCCCCCCCACACCACTCTGAAGCAAGTTCATAACTGTGATTTTGAGGTAACGTTTCGTGAATTAAATCTAAACTATGACGTGATGCAATCTCCCATGCAATCAAGGAAATTGGTGCGCTATATGAGAAATATTGAAGTTCTATAAGAGCAAGCCGAATAAAAAAGTTACTATGCTCTGTAACATTTTCACCAAAATACTTTGGGACTACTTCACCCATAGACTTAGCCTGCAACAGATATCTTGACTCTTGTAAGATAATACGTAGGACTTCAATCAAATCAGTATGGTTTTCCTTCCTAACCTTTGAACAGAGATCCTCGGCAGCATCTATAGCAAGCTTTTTGATTTGTTCGATGCCATTTTGTATTGCCACAGTTGCCGTGTAAGGTGACTGACTTGCATCACTTATTAATGAACGATTATCAAGGAAGTTTGCTACATCAAGCCATCCATCCGATGCTGAAGATTCGCTTCTTACCTTTGCCCAAAGTCTCGACTTAGGATCACGCAACTCCTCAAGCCCCCCAAGTATATACTCGTAACTGGATGGATTATTTACTTG
>Ga0208626_1000551_pt1 | contig 11831 bp, 9 predicted proteins | sample LakWasMet10_HOW4_2_FD_183860 | JGI IMG/M metagenome (GOLD analysis project Ga0208626, IMG submission 183860) | Freshwater sediment methanotrophic microbial communities from Lake Washington under simulated oxygen tension - Sediment Metagenome... | ecosystem: Environmental > Aquatic > Freshwater >... | reverse complement strand
TGATAAAGACTTCAAGTGGAACAACTATATCAGCCGTTACCACACACGCCATCTGGATTTGATGGACCTGATGGCCATGTTCAATGCGCGCGCCAATGCGCCGCTGGATGATCTGGCAAAGTTATGCGGCTTCCCCGGCAAGCTGGGTATGGATGGCAGTAAAGTGTGGGATGCCTACAAGGCAGGTCAGATACAGGAAATCCGCAATTACTGTGAAACTGATGTCGCCAACACGCATTTGGTGTATCTGCGCTTTCAGCTGATGCGCGGCCATTTAACGCCTGCCGCTTATGAAGCGGAAATCAAACTGGTGCGTGACACACTGGCAGGCTACAGCGCACCGCATTGGGCAGAGTTTCTGGCCGCCTGGGCCTAGGCAGCTGGTTTTGATTGATAGGCTGAAAATTACCGGGTAATCCAATGTACCAATTCTGGTGCTAAATCAATGAGTAACTAATCCTTAATCCATGGCTGTTTTTAATTTTCAGCCATGGATTTTTTACTTTTAGAAGATTAATCATATTTAAAAACATGAAGTTAATAAATTTATTGACTGTATTCAGCTAAGATGTATATAGTTTAAAATGATAAAATATCCCATTTTTAAACGATAATTGCTGGATCTGGAGTATGCGTAAATATCATCAAGAATCAAAATCAACCGAAGTTAGCCCTGCAAGGCAAGAGCCGACAACCGAAGAGATTGTAGGCGACTTTACCCATCATCCTAGACGGGATGCATGGGATGGCCTATTCCATGTACGTGATATTCAAGTACGCGATATTAAAGTACCAACTAAGACCGTGGTAATTGAGAACGAAGTTATTCAGAGTTTTCCTAATCTGGACCGTTTAGTCGATTTGGCTCGGGAGGATGCCAATGACGCTTCGCATATGGATGCAGCTATTTCAATGCCGGATACTATTATCATCAGCAATAGTCCGCAGTTTCCCATCGCTGCGTTCGTGCAAGCCGGTACTGGCACTGAAGTTGATAAAACAGTGTTATGTATTCATGCCAATGCTATGCAAGATTTAAAACCTTATGAATTAAGAGCCTTCATTGCTCACGAGTTCGGGCATGAGAATCAACCACATATTGAGAGTGAGAGTGTCGAACACCAGCGTCTTGATGAAATGGCGGCAGATCGATATGTCAAATATCCGCTTAATTTAGTTGCTGGCCTGCTTAAAATTGATCCACTAAATGAAAATTACCGTAATCAATCCGATAACGCAGACCATCCCACTACCCGCGACAGAGTTAATGCGATATTGGAGCGAACCTATGGTGACGGAAATTTTAATTTTTCGGGATGGTTTAGTGCGGACTCACACTTTAATCCGCTCAGACAGAATGAACTGCCCGTTACCGAAGAAGGCTACAAAATCACAAACTGGGACAACGAGCTGGCTCCGGCAATAAAAAAACTGGTAGCAGAAGATATCAAGTTTCTGGATGATCTGGTAAAAGATGGCGAAATGACGCATGACAAGATCAAGCAGTTCATCAAGCGTGAAGCGTCTAGAATACACGAATTTAAAGCTACGCATGTATTTCTGGGGCAGCCAGCAAGCAATGCTTATGTCTCTGATTTATTTAAAGAAAGTTTGAAAGATGGCAGCAGGGTAGAGCAGGTTAAAGCCATGCATAAAAACATGTCTGACGCATACCAAGCATTGGATGTCGCGAGATCGTATGCGGATTCACATTTTTCGTCTGAGGTACAACGCTCAAGGTTTGTTAGCTGTGTGACAGATAATGTAATACAGGGTATCCGAAGCGGGCAGTATCCTGATGCTGAATATTTAAAATCAAATGAATTTAAAGCAGATATTGAAAATTCATGTCTATTGAAATAGTCAGCGGCAATAATTAATGATCCATACTGTTTGTTTCTCTTGAATCAAGCGTTTTACATTCCAGTTCAATATGGCTTTTGATTGGCGTTTTTTCAATCGAGAATTGATGATGCTTTATGTATTGTAACTGGAAGCAAGTTTCATCTGGCAGGTCGCCTGACTTTGAAACAGAAGCAAAATTAGTCTGCATAATCTAATCATAGCCCTGGTGACTGCGGTAAAATTATGGTTATGAGAAAACGACGCAATAAAACAAATTTTGAGCAAACTTCTACGCCAGTTCTAACCGCGATTATTGAATCGCTGGATCAAGAAGGGCGCGGTGTAACGCACTATGAAGGTAAGACCATCTTTATCGATGGCGCATTGCCGAATGAAAAAGTGACTTTCCAGTCGCATCATGTCAAGCCCACTTACGAAGTTGCCAATGTGGTTGATGTGCTGAAGCAGTCCAACCAGCGGGTTACCCCCAGGTGCGTGCATTTCGGCAAGTGCGGCGGCTGCAAGCTGCAGCACCTGGATTTTGCCGCGCAAGTTGCAGCAAAACAGAGGCTGCTTGAAAAAGACCTGTGGCATATCGGTAAAGTGAAGGCGGAGAATATGCTGCCGCCGTTATATGGCCCCACTTGGGGCTATCGCCATAAGGCCAGGTTGAGCGTTAAATATGTTGAAAAGAAACAGCGTGTTTTAGTCGGATTCAATGAGAAGTCCACACGATTTGTGGCCGACATGAACTCATGCGAGGTGCTGGTGCCGGAAGTTTCTGCCTTGATAGAACCGCTACAGCACCTGATATTGCAATTAAGCCTCAGAGATAAAATTCCGCAGATTGAGCTGGCCGTTGGTGAGCCAGCCACGGATAACGGGCGTGAGCCTGTCAGCAATAAGCCAGTGATCGTGCTGATATTGCGCATCATGGGGCCGCTGACCGCACAGGATGAGGCATTACTCAAATCTTTTGCCGATACGCATGCCGTACAGGTCTGGACGCAAAGCAAAGGGCCGGACACCATCCAGCCTTTCTATCCGCTCGATGGCGCAGCGCTGCAATATAGCCTGCCGGAATTCGGCTTGAAATATCCATTCAAACCCAATGAGTTCACGCAGGTGAACCCGCAAATCAATCAGGTCATGATACGCCGGGCGATGCAGTTACTGGCTCCGCAAGCCAGCGACAAGATTGCGGATTTCTTTTGCGGCATCGGCAACTTTACATTGCCGATAGCGCGCAGCGGTGCTGATGTGCTTGGACTGGAGGGGTTGGCTAACCTGGTTGAGCGTGCCAATGAAAGTGCGCAATTAAATAGCATTCGCAACGTCGAGTTCGGCGTTTCCGATTTATTTAAAATGACGCCCGAAGCACTTACCCGCTTAGGCCATTTTGATAAATGGCTGATCGACCCTCCGCGCGATGGCGCATATGAGCTGGTCAAGTCACTCGACTCCGGCAACCGCCCGCAGCGTATCGTATACGTATCCTGCAACCCGGCTACACTGGCGCGCGATGCCGGTGAACTGGTCAATGAAAAAGGCTACCTGCTGAAAGCCGCAGGTGTCATCAACATGTTTCCGCACACGGCACACGTGGAATCAATCGCATTATTCGAGTTAAAGGCTTGAAATTTTGTTGTATAAAAACAACACGTAGTGTTTAGCTGTTGCTGATTTGATGCAAATCAAATTGGCTGTATTTTGCCACTTTTATAATTACCCCAATCGAATTAGGTTTATTTAATTATTTTAAGTGGAGAGTACATAAATGAAAAAATCTTTATTAGTGTTGGCGTTAGCCGCTGCCTTTACGCCGATGTTGGCTCAAGCGGAAGCTGGCGATTGGGTTGTACGTGCGCGTGTTGTTAATATCAACCCAGATGAGAGCAGTGATTTGGGTAAAACTGTAAACAAAAACGTAGCTCCTGTAATGTCTAACGGCGCTGAGTTGAAAGTTGATAGCAATACTATTCCAGAGTTGGACATTTCTTACTACATCACTAAAAACATTGCAGCTGAATTGATTTTGGCTACAGGTTCCAAGCATGATGTAAGTGTCAGCAACGAGCCAGGTGCATTTGTACCTAATCAATTGTTGGGTAGTGTAGATGTGTTACCACCGACATTAACTGTTCAGTGGCATTTCAATCCGGATCAAACTATTGACCCATACGTAGGTGCTGGTATTAATTACACAGCTTTTTTGGATCGCAAACTTAATGTAAGGCAAGGTCCTTTAGCCGGCTCTAAAATTAAGGTAGATAGTGATAGCTGGGGTTGGGCTTTACAAGCCGGTGTTGATATTAATTTAAAAGACGGCTGGCTGATTAATGCGGACGTGAAGTACATCACTCTCGATACAGATGTTAAATTAAAAACTGGCGGTAGCTGGACTAAGATCGATGATTTAGATATTAACCCATGGGTATTCGGTCTTGGTATTGGTAAAAAATTCTAAAATTTAGCTTTTGAGTATCCGGTTCAATAAATTAATACAACCTGAAAAATACTAGAATCTGAAAGCTCCACATTGGCTCCTGTTCTAACCAGCAGGGGCTTTTTTTATGCCTTTGCTGCGCTGCGAATTGTAATAAAAAATGCCGCGTCAGGATTGGAAACCCTGACGCGGCATTGATATGTATTGGCAAACGCTAAGTTCGGATGATCTTTTTCTAGATAATCTTGATCTGGATGCTTGTGGTTTAAATAATTTTAGAGAATCTTGCGCGGTTGCGGTCGGTCTGCAAGTATCGATCAAATAGCATGGCAACGGCACGCACAAAGAACCAGCCGAAGTCGGTAACCTGGATGCCGCCATTTTCCAGTACCAGCATGCCTGAGTTTTCCAGCTCTTTCAGCGCCTCTAATTCAGCGGCGAAGTAGCTTTTGAAATCAATCATGTATGCAAGCTCGATGGATTCGTATTGCAGTGAGCCCTGACACATCAGTGCCATGATGACTGCGCGGCGTACCAGGTCATCGCGTGACAGGGCGAGGCCGCGTACCACCGGGAAACGCCCCTGGTTGAGGAAATCGTAATACTCTTCAAGCGTCTTTGCATTCTGGCTGTAAGTTGCACCAATACGGCCGATAGAGGAAACGCCTAACCCGATGAGATCGCAATCCGGCTGCGTGCTATAGCCCTGGAAATTACGATGTAATCTTCCCTGGCGTTTAGCAATCGCTAAAGCATCAGTAGGCAGCGCAAAGTGATCCATGCCGATATAGACGTAACCCGCTTTGGCAAAGGTTGCTAGGGCGTTGGAAAGCATGGCGATCTTATCTGATGCGGCTGGTAGCTCGTAGCTGTCAATACGGCGCTGCGGCTTGAAGCGCTCCGGCAGGTGTGCATAGGCGTAGAGCGCTATTCGTTCCGGCCTGAGTGCTACAACTTGTTCTAGTGTCTTTTTAAATGACTCGGAAGTCTGCTTTGGCAAGCCGTAGATTAGATCTACATTGACTGAATCAAACTTAAGGGCACGGGCAGCCTCTACCAGTGAAAATACCTGTTCGGCAGGCTGAATGCGATGTACGGCTTTTTGCACTTCAGGGTCAAAGTCCTGTACGCCAAAACTCAGGCGGTTAAAGCCCAGGGATGCAATATGTGCAAGGCGCTGCGCATCTACGGTGCGCGGATCGATTTCTATTGAGTATTCGCCGCCTGGTGCCAGCGTAAAGCTGCGCTTAATCATGGACATCAGTTCACTGAGTTCATTGTCACTGAAAAAAGTGGGGGAGCCGCCGCCAAGGTGCAGCTGTGAAATCGTCTGCCCGGTACCCAGGTGCTGGACATGCAGGTCGATCTCTTTGCTTAAGTAGCCGAGGTACTCGACGCTGCGCTCGTGGTGTTTGGTAATTATTTTGTTACATGCACAGTAAAAACAAAGGTTTTCACAAAACGGAATATGCACGTATATTGACAGTGGCAATGCTAATCCGCCTACACGCCTCTGGTTCAGCGTCAGCTTGTATTCTTCTTCAGTAAAGGCTTCTACGAAGCGATCCGCTGTCGGGTAAGAAGTGTAACGCGGCCCGCTCACATCAAATTTCTGTATCGTTTCCGGTGTCAGCAGGGAAAGTGCGTTATTTATGTTCGCGACCGGTTTACCATTGTTAACATCTGTACTGATAAATTTTTCGGGGCTGTTTGCTATCATCAATCTACTCCTAATCTAGGTTTGGACTTTGACAGATATAGGTCAGGAAAACTTTGACGCAGGTCAAATTAACGCTTAAATCGTCAACAACAGCGCAGGTTCGCAGCGGGGTGCCAATGAGTGTTTGTCGCACTATTATGCAATTTGATAGACTTAGCACTGGCAACCGAAGTACGAAAGCGGTATCCTTAGTGCCATTGTGTTAAAGCCCCATCGTGCTAATTAAAATTATATGCAACCTTCATTAAATACACTCGAAGGCCTGAAAGTCGCCTGTTCCAATTGTAATCTTCGTGAGCTTTGCATGCCTACCGGCTTCAGTGCGGATGAAATGCAGAAGCTGGATGAGGTGGTTGAGAAGCGCCGCCGCGTCAAACAGGGCGATGCCTTATTCAGCAGCGGCGAAACATTTACCTCGCTGTATGCGATTCGCACCGGCTTTTTTAAAACTTGCGTCATTAGTGAAGATGGCCGCGAGCAGGTCACCGGTTTCCAGATGGCGGGTGAAATTATCGGCATGGATGGCATTGTCAGCGACCATCACAATTGCAGCGCAGTCGCACTGGAAGACGCGGAAGTGTGTGTGATGCCGTTTTCGGATATCGAAGTGCTTTCGCGTGAACTGCCCGGCCTGCAGCGGCATGTGCATAAAATAATGAGCCGTGAAATTGTGCGTGAGAATGGCGTGATGATGCTGCTAGGCAATATGCGCGCAGAAGAAAGGCTCGCTGCATTCCTGCTGAACCTAGTGCAGCGCCTGCATGCCCGGGGTTTATCGCAATCGGAGCTGGTGCTGCGCATGACGCGCGAAGAGATCGGCAGTTACCTTGGCCTGAAACTTGAAACAGTCAGCCGCGCTTTTTCAAAATTCAGCGAAGACGGCATTATTGAAGTGAAGCAGCGCTACGTCAAAATACTGGCACCTGACGCACTCAAGAAAATATTCAATCCGCAGACTTACTATTAGCAAGCGATTACGCTTGCTGTCATCCAATTAAAGATCGCCATATGTCGCTAGAAGGACATCTTACCCCTGCCAACCATAACCGTGACGTGATCGGCATGCGCTATGTTTACCCGGTTGTGTCGCGCCGTGCCGGTGGGGTTTCGATAGGCATCAACCTGAATGTCAACAATGCATGTAACTGGCGCTGCATCTATTGTAACGTGCCCGACCTGACCCGCGGAGCGCCTGACCCAATCGAGCTTGATGTGCTGGAGCGCGAGCTGCGTGCTTTTCTGGATGATGTCCTGCATGGTGATTTCATGCAGCGACATGTACATGAGGCTGACCGGCAATTGAAAGATGTCGCGTTCTCGGGCAACGGTGAGCCGACAAGTGCAAAAGAATTTCCGCAGGTGCTGGAGCTGGTTGAGAAAGTGCTGGGTGATTATGGCCTGCTAGGCCGCATTAAAGTACGCCTGATTACTAACGGCAGCCTGATGGATAAACCGCAGGTACTGGACAGCATGCGCCATCTGGCAAAGTGCAATGGCGAAGTATGGTTCAAGGTGGATGCGGGTACCAAAGAAGGTATTGCCCGCATCAATGATGTTAGCCTGAATCCGCAAAGTCATATCCAGCGTCTTGCAAGCTGTGCTGTCGCCTGCCCGACATTTATACAGACTTGCATGTTCGGTCTGGATGGCCATGCCCCAACTGAAGAAGATGTTCTGGCTTACCTGGCACTAATCAGCCAGGTTAAAGATGTAATCAAAGGCATTCATCTATATGGGCTGGCGCGGCTGTCATTACAGCCGGAATCCGGCAGGCTGACACGCTTGCCGCCCGAGTGGCTGGAGTCCATGGCGCAGCGTATACGTCAGTTGGGGATCACTGTGCATGTCAGCCCGTAGGGCGGCGCACTACTGCCTGGAATAATAGAAACCCTGACAACCTCGTCATACCAGCGTACCAGTTCATGGCGCTGGTTGAAGTATCAGTGATTCAGCAGCACATCGCAATCCGCGGCATAGGCAATGCCTTTGCTGACACTGCCAAGCAGCCATTCTTCGACATTTTTCCTGTTGTGTTTGCCGATAACGATCAAGTCTGCATGCAGCGATTTTGCCCTTTCGCATATTGCTTCCGGCGGATAGCCACTAAGGATCTGCCGCGACATCTGGCTGTTGTTCTGCACATTTAATATATCTTCCAGTTTATGTTCTGCCTGCGCCAGTGCTTTGGCGCGGTATTCGGCCAGCAGCGTTTCATCCATACCGGCTTTATACATGTGCGCTTCCTGATTACTGTCAAAAATCAATAACAGTTCTATTTTTGCGGTGGGGGCAATCATGTTGGCCAGCGCAGGCACTTCAGACGAGCCTGCTGACAGGTCTACGGCTGCAACGACCTGCCGATAGGTCTGCATGGCAGCACTCTTGCCTTTGACGATCATCACCGGGCATCTGGCGATTTTTAATAAACGCAGTGCGGTGGAGCCAATCAATTTTGCCAGCAGCGAGTTTTCACCTTGCGCCCCGGCTACGATCAATCCGGCATTGGAAGATGCTGCGTAGCTTGCAATCTCAGTATGGGCGCGGCCGATACGGTTGCAGGTATGAACCTTTACCGAGAATTGTTTGTGCAGTTGTTCAGCCAGCGTTTCCAGTTGCGCTTTGATGGTTTGCTGCTGCGCCTGCTGATAGTGCATCTGAAAGTCATAGGATAGCTCTGAGCCTACATAGAGATCGAGCGGATGCACAATATGAATCAGGTGCAGTTCTGCGCCAAACTCCTGTGCAAGTAATGCAGCGCGGGTTGTGGCCGCATTGGCCGGGCCGGAAAAATCAGTAGCAGCTACGATGTGTTGGATTTTTTGCATAGCGCACTCCTAATACATTAAACGATTGCCAAGGTACTGCATGACCAGTGTATTCCGATCATAAATTTTTATCAAATATGATCTGTGGCCGCCAGCATGGCTCTTAGCAGCATGTTTTGATGGATTACAGTACCTGCTTACCTGCGTCAGTGGTGATCCAGATCTGAATCTGTTGGCGTAGGCGTCTGTAAAATGCAGAACCGCAGCACGTTGCTGTAACGTACCGCAGGTTTAATTATGGATTTGCAGGCTTGATGCCGGTGGCTGCATGGTTGCGGCCTTGCATGGCAGGCACCAGACCATCATGCTTGCTATCCAGTGTTTTGTTGATTTCAATGCCCTTACGGTAGTAGTCGCTATCCACCACAGGGTCTGGTACTTTGATGGCCAGGTAAAGCGTAGTGAACGATGCAAGCACGACCACCAGGGGTCCGCCTACAACGAGCCACATGTGACCGAAGTGCCACCAGGCCTTCCCAGCCTGTGGGTCTGTCATTTCGCTTAAATCTGACATTTCATTTTGATCTGCCATTTTGCTTGGTGCTTTTAAACTCACGGGTGCTGTTAAATTCACGGTGTGATTCCTTGATCTGTTTAGCTGTTGATCTGATATGCAGGGCTGTCATCCGCATGATTTAAAAAATAGTGCTAAGTATCAGCGATCCAGATGTTGGGTTCTGGAGTTTAGTGTGGTACTTGGTTTATCGAGGTACTTACTTTATCTAGGTACCAGGAATACCGATTTCTCGGACACGATTTCATTACTTTCTGTTGCGCGCACTTCAAATTTCACCGGGTGCGATCCGGATTTGATGGAGCCATCCGGAATCTGTAAACGTACCGGAATCCAGCGCGATTCGGCAGGGTTAACCGTGACTGATTTATCCTGATCGGCGACATCCGATTCAACCTTGAGGTTGCTAATGCCGCTGGCGCCAAGCTGGTAGCGCTGGGTGGTTTCGGTAGCGTTCATGATTTGCAGGCGATACACATTTTCCAGCATGCCGCCTTCGGCAATACGCGCCATGACTCCGCGGTCGCGCACTACATCGACCCTGAATGAGGTTCTTAGCATCAGGCTGGTAAATAATGACACGACCAGTACGGACAGAATCGTTGCATAGATCAGCACGCGAGGCCTTAAAATGTGGCGCAGCATTTGTGCATGATTCCAGCCCAGGTTGATTGCGTGCTGGGTCGAGTATTTAACTAGGCCGCGATCGTAGCCCATCTTGTCCATCACTGTGTCACATACGTCAGCACAGGCGCCGCAGCCTATGCATTCGTATTGCAGGCCTTTGCGGATATCGATACCGGTTGGGCACACCTGCACACACAGGCTGCAGTCAATGCAGGCGCCTTGCTTGCTTTTGTCCATGTCGGTTTTGAGCGATGCTTTGCCGCGTGGCTCGCCGCGTTTTTCGTCATAGGTCACGATCAGCGTGTCATCGTCGAACATCGCGCTTTGAAAACGGGCGTAAGGGCACATATATTTGCACACTTGCTCGCGCATAAAGCCGGCATTGCCATAGGTAGCAAAGCCATAAAACAGGATCCAGAACGTCTGCCAAGGACCTAATCCCATGTTTATAACGGCATCGCCCAGCTCCCGAATCGGTGTGAAATAGCCAACGAAAGTAAAGCCGGTCCATATCGCAAAGGCAATCCAGACAAAGTGCTTGCCGCCTTTTTTTAGTATTTTTCTGACAGACATCGGCGCATCATCAAGCCTGATACGCGCAGCGCGGTCGCCTTCGATTTTAGCTTCTATCCAAAGGAATATTTCCGTATAGACGGTCTGCGGGCAGGTGTAGCCACACCATAAACGCCCGGCGATTGCCGTAAACAGGAATAAAGATAACGCGGAAATGATCAGGATTCCGGTCAGGTAAATCAGGTCTTGCGGATAAAGCACAAGATTAAATATATAGAAGCGTCTTGCTTCAAGGTCAAACAGTAGTGCCTGACGCTGCCCCCATTCAATCCAGGGCACGCCGTAGAAAAAGAGCTGGGTCAGCCATATCATGACCCAGCGCCATTTTGTAAAGAACCCAAACGTGCTGCGCGGATAGATCTTTTCCGCGGCTGCATATAAGTTGATTACGGTTGCTTCGGTGTTTGCATTCGCAACATCACTTTTAGCATTCGAGTTCTTTTTGCTGCTCATTTTTTAATCCGGCTATTTCGCTTCGTTGTTTGATAAACCCCACACATAGGCAGTCAACACATGAATCTGCTCAGGTGAGAACTTGGCGCCTTGTGCCGGCATCTGGTTTACTTTGCCTTCATTGATGCGTTTGATGATCGCTTCTTCACCGGCACCGTGCAGCCAGATATTGTCAGCCAGATTAGGCGCACCAATCGCCTGGTTACCTGTGCCATCGGCACCGTGGCAAGCTGCACAAACCGCAAATTTCTCTTTACCTGCTGCGGCGCGTGTTGCGTCATGGTTACTGTTTGAAAGGCTTAACACATAGTTGGCAACGTTCTTCACGTCATCTTCAGTACCTACGGCGGCTGCCATTGGCGGCATCATGCCAACACGGCCATTGGTCAGTGTTTCCGTGATTTTTTCAGGGCTGCCGCCATGAATCCAGTCTTTATCGGTCAGGTTAGGGAAACCGCGGCTACCGTGTGCATCTGAACCATGGCATTGCGCACAATTGTTCATGAAAATACGCTCACCGATGGCCTTGGCTTCCGGATTGGTTGCCAGTTGATCGATCGGCATCGCAGCAAATTTCGCATAAAGCGGTGCAATGGTTTTATTGGCCGCTTCCATTTCCTGTTCGTACTGGGTTACCTGCGTCCAGCCCAGTTTGCCGGCGTAGGTGCCGATTGCCGGGTAAGCTGCAAAGTAGAACAGTGAAAATACAATGGTGATGATGAACATCCATACCCACCAGCGCGGCAGCGGATTGTTCATTTCACGTAGATTTTCATCCCATACGTGACCGTTGGTATTGTCACCATTAGGGCTGGTAGCTTTAATTTT
>Ga0208626_1000549_pt1 | contig 11834 bp, 12 predicted proteins | sample LakWasMet10_HOW4_2_FD_183860 | JGI IMG/M metagenome (GOLD analysis project Ga0208626, IMG submission 183860) | Freshwater sediment methanotrophic microbial communities from Lake Washington under simulated oxygen tension - Sediment Metagenome... | ecosystem: Environmental > Aquatic > Freshwater >... | reverse complement strand
CGGTACTGCTTCTTTGTCAAAGGCGGTGTCAGCGGCAAATTCGCCCGCGCGAGCTTTGCTGACGGCAGCAAAATCAAACAGGTTTTTGTCGACCATATGTGAGGGCACAATGTTTTGCATGGCCTGGAACATCGTTTCAATCCGGCCCGGGAAGCGTTTATCCCAGTCCTGCAGCATTTCTTTCACTACCTGACGCTGCAAGCCATCCTGTGAACCACATAAGTTGCACGGAATAATCGGGAATTCACGGGCGGTGGCGTATTTTTCAATGTCTTTTTCGCGGCAGTAAGCCAGCGGCCGGATCACAATATGTTCGCCATTGTCGCTAATCAGCTTCGGTGGCATCGACTTCATTTTGCCGCCGTAGAACATGTTCAGAAACATCGTTTCAATCATGTCATCCCGGTGGTGACCCAGCGCGATTTTGGTAGCGCCCAGCTCTTTGGCGGTGCGGTATAAAATGCCACGACGCAACCGGCTGCATAAAGAACAGGTGGTTTTGCCTTCAGGAATTTTTTCTTTGACGATGGAATAGGTGTCTTCAGTGACGATTTGATAATCCACGCCGATGCCATCTAAGTAAGAAGGCAATACGTGCGCCGGAAAGCCCGGTTGTTTCTGGTCCAGATTGACCGCCACAATGCTGAAGTTAATCGGAGCGGATTGTTGCAGATTCAGCAGAATGTCGAGCAAGGTATAACTGTCTTTACCGCCGGACAGGCAGACCATGATTTTGTCGCCTTCCTCAATCATGCCAAAATCAGCAATGGCCTGGCCGACGCCACGACGCAGTCTTTTATGCAGTTTATTCAGATTATATTGCGCTTTGGCTTCAGCGGAGTGTGACATGATGCTACCCAGACAGTAAAAAAGGCGCACATTATAGCGGATCACGCCCGCTTGCCAATTCCAATTCTTGGTTACGGGCGTGGATCATCAGCTGTTATCAGACTGGCGCGTCCGGTTTCAGTGCCAACACATCGCAATCGAGCCGATCAATCACGTGTTCGGCGGTATTGCCAATAATGGCCGCCGACAACCCAGTGCGGCCAATGGTGCCGATAATCACCATCTCGGCGTCCAGTTCTTTCGCCACTCGTGGGATCACATCTTCCGGCATCCCCTCCCGGACATGCACTGCTTCACTGGTGAGGTCGAACTGGCCAGCCAGTGCATTGGCAGCATCTACATGGTGATGACGCATACTGTCATTGTATTCGACCGGATTAAACTCAGGGATCTCGATCGCCACGTGAATAGGCGTGCCCGGATATGCGTTCACCAGATGTACTTTTGCGTGCAGCATCGCGGCCATCGCCTGAGCCTGACGAATAATAATGTGATTCAGTGCCTTGTGGTGGGGCTTTTCACTACCGGCATTCACTGCCGCCAGAATATTGCCTTGCGCCGGCCAGGCATGTTCTTTGACCAGTAACACCGGGCAGGGGCATTTACGCAGGATATGCCAGTCGGTAGGGGTAAAAATCATCGATTTGAGCACATCATGGTCATGGGTGCCTTTGATCACCAAATCATAACCATGCTCGGTGACGGTCTGCACTATGGCCTCAAACGGCCTGTTATGCCAGACCACTTTGGCGCTGCAGGCAATGCCTTTGGTGCGGGCCGGATGCAATAATTCCTGGATCCATATCTCTCGGTCGGTGATCACGGCCTGGCGCATCGATTCGCGTTCTTCACCGGATAACATGGTGGTCATTTCATAAGAGAAATCGTAGATGGATAAAAAAGCAGTAAGTTTACACGCGGTGTGTTCGGCCAGTTCTATGGCCCTTGCCAGCGCTTTTTGCTGGTCAGTACTGGGATCAAGCACCACCAGCACATCCTGATATGTCGCCATCATCATTCTCCTTTGCAGTCACAGGTACAGAATCAGTGTAGCTAAGTTAATCCGCTTCGCGTTTGGTGATGTTGTGTTGGATCAAGCAAGCACCGATTGGTTCCCTGGCATTGGCCTTTAAGGTGAGCGCCACGGTCGGCAGCAAATCACCGACAACCTCTGGGTAGCGCGTACTGGGTACCACGTACTGGGTACCACGTACCTCAATGTCGCAGGCCAGTCCCGGAGCGACTGGCGTTCATCAGGCAACATGCCAAGTTGTTGGCATGTTGAAAGACCTGACTCACTATACCGACCATCCGTGGGCATAAATTAAACCGCCGGGAGCGGTTTTTAACAACGCGAGGCGTTGGCCTGTAAGTTGGGCGCCATGGACGGCGGCGAATAAAAAAACCGCCAGAAGGCGGTTTTGTCAGTGAACTGGGCAAATCAGCGGCCGATTTGCGCCATACCGGCGATGCGGCTTAATTCTTCAAAATTGGCGATGGTGATGAGTTTACCATCGACATGGATGAGCTCATCTTTATGGAAACGCCCGAGCAGGCGGCTAATGGTTTCTACCGTTAAACCCAGATAGTTGCCAATCTCACCACGGGTCATGGTCAGACGAAATTCCTTGCGCGAAAAACCACGGCTGCCAAAACGCTGCGCCAGATTCGTGATAAATGCCGCTAGTTTTTCTTCTGCGGTTTTGCGATTCAGCAATAACATCATTTGCTGGTCACCGTGGATATCCTGACTCATCAATCGCATTAATTGCTGACGCAGTTTCGGCACCTGATCTAACAGATGGTCAAGGTTACTAAACGGGATCTCACAGACCATGGCGGTTTCTAGTGCCTGTGCATAGCTTGGGTGTTGTTGATCGCCAATGGCGTCAAAGCCAATCACGTCGCCCGGTAGATGGAAACCGGTGATCTGTTCTTCACCTTGTTCGGACAAAGTGTAGGTTTTAAAAGAGCCAGTACGCACGGCATACAACGCATGTAATGGTTTGCCGGCTTCAAATAAATGGTCGCCTTTGTGCGACGGGCGTTTACGCTGGATGATTTGATCAAGCTTATCTAGCTCTGCGTCATTGAGAGTGAATGGCAGACATAGCTGGCTGAAGCCACAGTGCTGGCAGTTAATACTTGAAGGTGAACTCATCGCAGGTTTCCAAACTCCATCCAAATTACGCTCAGCTTAAAAAACCAGAGCCCGAAGTGCAAGGTAAATTGTCTGTAACGCATAAGCAGCTAAGACCGCTGCGAGGCCATATCTTACCCATTGTTGTTGCTGTAATTGCCGCAGCGCGTCAGCAGTCTGACCCGCCAATAAAACCGCAGGCAAGGTTCCAAGACCAAACAGTGCCATCCACAATGCGCCCTGAGCGGCACTGCCACTGCCAAGGCTCCAGCTCAGTGCGGAATAGACCAGACCACAAGGCAGATAACCCCAGCACAGGCCATATGCATAAGCTTTAACAGCTGAATCCAGCGGTAACAACTTCTGGCTGATTGGTTGGACCCGGCGCCAAAGCGCTTGTCCGGCGCGTTCCAGTTTGAGTAAGCCAAACCATAACCGGCTGATATACAGTGCCATCGCCAGCAACATCAGACCGGCGAACAGCTGTAGCCACTGTGGCATCAGACCGCTACTGCCGATCATGGAGGCGCCGATCCCGCCAAATAAGGCGCCAGTCAGCGCGTAACTGCTGATCCGGCCAAGACCAAGCATCAGTTGCAGCCAGCCGCGGCGAGTCCGTGATGCCGGCATTAGCATCTGCAGCGCACCTGCCATACCACCGCACATCAGCAGGCAATGTGCACTGCCAAACAGACCGACAAAAAATGCGGCAAAAATATCAGGGTTCACGGGATGGCGGTGTGCTGTCGGCTGGTGGCGTTGTAGAAGCTGGTTTTTCGTTAAACAGGATACTGAAACCTTCTTTATCCAGGTCGTCAAACTGTTTAGAACGAACCGCCCAAAAGAACACCGCAATACCAATCATCACGAAGATGACGGCAATCGGGATCAAGACGTAGATAATACTCATGCTTTGAGCAACCGTAATGAGTTAGACACCACCAGCAATGAACTGCAGGACATACCGATCACTGCGACATAAGGCGAGACAAAACCACAGACCGCCAACGGGATAATAACCAGATTGTACCCGGCTGCCCACCACAGATTTTGCCGTACCACGCGATGGGCGCGGCGTGCACCGTCAATCAGCGTTTGCAGCTGCTGCAAGTCATTGTGCAGCAACACCACATCGGCCTGGTTCTTCGACAATTCAGTACCGCTGTCCAGCGCAACGGACACATGCGCAGCATGGAAACAAGGACTGTCGTTGATGCCATCGCCGACCATCACTACCGTTTCACCGGCTTGAACCGACTTTTGAATGGCGCTGACTTTTTGCTCCGGGCTGCAGCCTTGCCACAATTCATCAATATGCAACTGCTGCGCGACGGCAGGAGCTGCGGCAGATCCATCACCGGTCAGGATGGCGAGCTTTAACTGTCGTTTCAGCAGCGCAGGGATCAACGTCGTGACTTCAGGCCGCAGTTGATCAGCCAGCTGCACAGTCGCAGCTAAATCACCATTGATGGTGAAACAGACCTGCACCCCTGCCAGACGTTTGTCCTGTGGGTCTAAACCACAGAAATCCGGCCGGCCAATCCGTAATGCCTGTTGCTGATACAACGCCGATAAGCCAGCACCAACCGTCAGGCTGACTTGTTCCAGTGGTAGAGCTTGCACAAAGTACGGGCCAAAGGCCCGGGCGATCGGATGTTCAGATTGCTGTTCCAGATTGGCCATCAGATTGAGCAGCTGGTCTTTGTCATACAGCGGCGTGAAAATTTGCACGTCGGTCAGACTAAAGCGGCCCTGCGTCAGCGTGCCAGTCTTGTCGAAGAAAATTTTACTGAGTTTTGGCAGCACATCGAGCACATGCTGGTTCTTAATCAGAATGCCTTTGCGGTTCAGCTGTGCCAGCGCACAGGTCACTGCGGTTGGTGTGGCGAGACTTAACGCGCAAGGGCAGGTGGCAACCAGAACCGAGAGCGTCACCCAGAATGCACGATCAGCATCAATCCAGAAATACCAGGCACAGAAAGTGAAAGTGGCAATCACCAGTAGTCGCTGCACAAAAAAACGTGCGATGCGGTCGGTTTTTTCCAGAATAGCTGGTTTCTGATGCAGCGTTTGTTGCTGCAGCGCGATGATTTGTCCTAAACGAGATTCGGTCAGAGCGCTACGGACCTGCACCACCAAAATGCCATCGTGATTCATACTGCCGGCGAGGACTAAATCACCGGCTTGTTTGCTAATGGCTTTGTATTCGCCGGTTAACATCGATTCATCAACCGAGCTGACGCCGCTTTCGACCAGACCATCAGCCGGAATGGTCTCACCAGCTTTTACCAGAATATGGTCACCACATTGCAGCCGTCTCGCTGATGTGGCTGTGCCATGCTCACCGTCCCACAAGGTGGCGCTGACCGGCATCACTTTGAGTAAGTTGCTGGTGGCGTCGCGCGCTTGTTTTCTGGCACGGAACTCAAAAAATTTGCCGAGCTGTAACAGAAACACAAACATACAAACGGATTCGAAATAGACTTCGCCGGTATCAAAGACAGTGGCGTACAACGAAGCGATAAAGGTGTAATACAGTGCCAGTGTGATCGGCACATCCATATTCAACTGACGGGCTTTTAGGGCGCGCCAGGCACTGCGGCTAAACGGCAGGGCGGCATAAGCCATCACAGGCAGGGTCATCAACAGACTGACCCAGCGTAAATATCCTTCGTATTGTGCTTCAATGCCGGTAAATTCACCAAAATACAAACCAAAAGCCAGCATCATCACCTGCATCGTCATGATGCCGGAGACTGCGAGGCGTTTCAGATAGGCGTTTAATTCCTGCTGGAAGTGTTGTTCTTCGACATCTGCAACAAACGGACTGGCCTGATAACCCAGTTCGCTGATTTGGCCAAGGATCTGACTGAGTGGCGCCGTTTTCGCATCCCAGATAAGTTCACAACGGGCTGTGCCTGAATTAACACTGACGCGTTGTACCGCTTTGTTCTGTTGCAGTTGCCGTTCAATCAGCCAGGCGCAGGCCGCGCAGCTCATGCCATTGATCGAGAGTTCAATACGCTGCGCGTCACCGACTGATTGGGTCAGGTCCTGTAATACTTCGGCACTGTCGTAGCTGTTGAGTTGAGCCTGTAGTTCCGCTGGCACCGCATTGGCTTTACTGGCGGCTTTGCTGCGGAATTTATAGTAGTCGCTAAGCCCTTGCGCCACGATGGTTTCGGCGACGGCCTGGCAGCCGGCGCAGCAAAACACCTGTGTTTCAGCGAATACTTCGCAGCGAAAATCGGTACTGGCCGGGACAGGTTCATGACAATGAAAACAACGCTGTTGCAGCATGGGTCAGTTTGAGATCTCAGTAGGTCAGTTTAATTGCATCTATGGCCGGCAGGCTTAGCGACGCACGCAGTTTCCACTGGTTGGCGTTATCGTGCACCACCAGACTCCATTTGCCGGTCGGCGTCAACGGCAGTTCTGCGACGTACATGGATGCACCGCTGCGTTGCGCGATGACTTTAAAATCTTTTGCAGCCAGCGTGTTGTGGACAAAATCCAGCGTCACACTTCCATCCAGAATGTTGTTGGCATCAAAGGTCAGAATTGCTTTATTGCCGGCCAATAACACTTTCGCGTGTAAATTGCGTGCGGCAGCTTCGCGGTAGCGCGATAAGTTCTGATTGATCGCTTTGCCTTCGGCATAATAGTCGTCGACGACCAAATCCGGGCTTTGCTGGTTCATGATGTACACGGTATGGACCGCTTTCAGCACCGAAAACACCGGCAGACTGATCAGGATCCAGGGCCAGGCTTGTTTGTACCAGGGTTTTGACATCACAACTTTGTTCCTCGAATAACTTCAAACAGATAAAAAGAAGCCCCTCGAGGGGGCTTCAATACTGTTCCGGCGGCCGCGGTTACTTCGCTTCGTCCGGACGTGATAAGCGGTATACGTATGCCGCGATCACGTGGATTTTATCTTCACCCAGGGTGTCTTTGAACGCCGGCATCTGACCGTTACGGCCCTGACGCAGAGTCTGTTCAATAGTCCCGGCAGAACCGCCGTACAGCCAGGTGCTGTCGGTCAGGTTTGGCGCACCGAATGGCAGGTTATGGGCGAGTGAGCCTTTACCGTCCATACCGTGACAGGCCGCACACATGCCGAACTTAGCTTTACCTGCGGCAGCTTCGTTATCGTTGACTTTCCGGCCTGACAGGCTCAGCACGTACGCGGTCATTTCTTTCACGCCTTGCTCACCCAGAGCTTCACCCCAGGCAGGCATTGCGGCTTTACGGCCATGACGCAATGTTTCAACGATTTTGTCTGCAGTGCCACCATATAACCAGTCGTTATCAGTCAGGTTCGGGAAACCACGCTGACCGCGGGCATCTGAGCCGTGACACTGAGAACAGTTTTGCAGGAACAGACGTTGACCGACTTTTAATGCGTCTTTGTCAAACGCCAGCTCTTCCACTGGACGACTGGTGTATTTAGCGAACTCTTTAGCAAAAGTACCTTCCGCTTTGATGTATTCCGCATCCAGCTGTGACGGTGTGCCTGCTGCTTTTTGCGCTTCGATCGCTGCTTTTGATTCAGCCAGCGATTTCACGCCCTGGTTGGAGCTGGTCCAGCCAAACAGACCTTTCCAGTTACCCAGGCCAGGGTAGGCCGCAAAATAATACACCGACCAGGCGAAGGTGGCGTAAAACATGATGGTCCACCATTTTGGCAGTGGATTGTTGATTTCTGAGATCCCGTCAAATTCATGACCGGTTGTTTCGTTTTCGGCAACGCCAACATGGTTTTTCAGGTTCCATGTCAGCAACACGAAGCATACGACCAGACATGCCAGTGTTAATACAATGATCCAAGCACTCCAAAAGCTACTCATGATCCGACTCCTGTTGTTGTTTTTGTTGTGGCTTTTGCTCATCAGCAAAAATAGCGTTTGCGGCCTGGTCAAAATCTGGTTTGCGTTTTAACACAAACAGCCAGAACACCAGGGCGATAAAAGCCACAAAAATAATCACGGTGAAAATGCTGTGTAAAGTGACGAAGTCCATGGCAATTACTTCAGTGCAGTGCCCAGTGATTGCAGATAGGCAATCAGGGCCTGCAGTTCAGTTTTACCTTTCACGGCTTCTTGTGCAGCGGCAATTTCTTCCGCTGAGTACATCACGCCGTCTGCGTCGTCTTTATGCATTTTGCCTTTGGTCAGGATGTTAAATGTTTCCATTTTCTTCGCTGTCAGCTGACCGTCCAGCACAGTGCTATCCAACCATGGGTAACCAGGCATATTGGACTGTGGCACCACAGAGCGAGGATCCATCAGGTGGGCATAATGCCAGTCGTCGCTGTAACGACCACCGACACGGGCCAGATCCGGACCTGTGCGTTTAGAGCCCCACAGGAACGGGTGTTCCCAGACACTTTCACCGGCGACAGAGTAGTGACCATATCGTTCAACTTCGTGACGGAACGGGCGGATCATCTGACTGTGGCAGTTGGTACAACCTTCGCGGATAAACACATCGCGGCCTTCCAGCTGCAGCGCAGTGTAAGGCTTGAGGCCATCTACAGGTTCATTGGTTTCGCTGAGAAACATCAGTGGGGTGATCTCAACCATAGTACCGAAGCTAATCGCGACGACGGTCAGAATACCGAGCCAGCCAACGTTTTTTTCAATTTTATCGTGATAATTCTTAGACATGACCGACTCCTTATGCCGCTTCTGCGATTGGCTCTAACGTACCTTGTTTGGCACGCACGGTTTTAATCACGTTGTAGGCCATAACCAGCATGCCGGTGACGACGAAACAACCACCGATGAAGCGCATCAGGTAGAACGGGTAAGAAGCTTCCAGCGACTGGACAAAGCTATAAGTCAGAGTGCCGTCAGTGTTGACTGCACGCCACATCATACCTTGCATAATACCGCTGATCCACAGGGCCACGATGTACAGAACGACACCAGTCGTGTGTAACCAGAAGTGGGTATTAATCAGTTTGATGCTGTACATACGGCCTTGTGCAAATACGGCAGGGATCAGGTGATACAACGCACCGATAGAAACCATTGCAACCCAGCCTAAAGCACCTGAGTGCACGTGACCAACGGTCCAGTCTGTGTAGTGCGACAATGCGTTTACTGATTTGATTGCCATCATTGGGCCTTCGAATGTCGACATGCCGTAGAAAGACAGAGAAACAATCAGGAAACGTAAGATTGGGTCAGTTTTCAGTTTATGCCAGGCACCTGACAGCGTCATGATACCGTTGATCATGCCACCCCAGCTTGGTACGAACAGAATGACTGACATCACCATACCAACAGACTGAGTCCAGTCTGGCAGGGCAGTGTAGTGTAAGTGGTGTGAACCAGCCCAGATGTAGAGCGCAATCAGTGCCCAGAAGTGCACGACTGACAGGCGGTAAGAATAAACCGGACGGCCAGCTTGTTTTGGCACGAAGTAGTACATCATACCGAGGAAGCCTGCAGTGAGCAGGAAGCCTACGGCGTTGTGACCATACCACCACTGCACCATCGCATCAACGGCACCGGCGTAGATTGAATAAGACTTGGTAAATGAAACCGGGATCACCATGCTGTTGACAATGTGCAGCGCGGCAACAGTGATAATAAAACCACCGTAGAACCAGTTGGCAACATAGATATGGCTGGTTTTGCGTTTGACCAGAGTGCCGAAGAATACCACTGCGTAGCTGATCCAAACGACTGCAATCAACAAGTCGATAGGCCACTCCAGTTCTGCGTATTCTTTGCTCTGGCTGATACCCTGTGGCAGGGTGATCGCTGCAGCGATGATGACGACCTGCCAGCCAATAAAGGTAAACATGGCAAGCTTTTCGGCGAACAACCGGACCTGACAGGTACGTTGTACGACGTAATAAGACGTGGCGAATAACGCGCTGGTACCAAACGCGAAAATCACCGCGTTGGTGTGGAGAGGACGAAGACGGCTATAAGTTAACCAGGCAGTATCAAAGTTCAGTGCTGGCCAGTAAAGTTGTGCCGCAATTAAAACACCCACGCTCATGCCGACTATGCCCCACAACACGGTTGTGAGTGCAAATAGGCGGACAACTGTGTAGTTGTAGTCAACATTTAACGATTGTGTATGGCTCATGTTGAGTTCCGCTGCAGTTTTTTGCTAGTTAGTAAATGAAAACACCCGAGGGCAACCTTTCTTATTTTAGACGAGTTGCAACTGCCGCCTAACCACTGGCTCAGCTCGCTTTCACCGCTCATCTTTGCGCAGGATCATACGAGCTTTACCCCTAAAAAGATAGGCAGATACGTCGGTTTTATGATTTAGAACAATGTTGCTGCTCAGAAAATATTCAATTGAAGCAACAATTTCCGTAGCCGCGGGATTAGGATAGAATAACGGTCCGTGCTGTAAAGGAAATAACCGATGTCTTTGAAAAAATGGCTGTTGTTGTCGCTATTATTCTGTTCTGTGTCCTGTACGCCACAGGGCGGGCCAGAGTCAGATAAGCGCCTGGTACAAAAAGGCGCAGCACAGATCAGCTATCAGCCGGCGCATCTGCAGACCGAATCGCCACTGAGTTTAGCTGTTCGTACGCCATCAGGATGGCAGTTACATAAGGCAACCTTGGTCGGACTGAGCATGGAGATGCCACGAATGCCGCTGTTTTTCACGCAGACCAGCGATCCGGCGCAGTCACTGTCACAGTCAAACTGGCAAACGCAATTTCTTATCGGGGCTTGTGCCGACGCACAAATGACCTGGCAGCTGGAACTGCTGTTTATTGATGATAAAGGCGCTGAGCAGCGCCTGTCGGATGAGTTTGTGGTACACCGGCGCTGATCGGTGCCAGAGACTGCTTAAACTCTGCCAATCGTCATTTGTAAGTCCAGTGCGCTTGTATCATGCAGCGATAAGCGTGCAGTTTCAGCACAGACAAACTTGGTCCATTGCTCTGGACCTACTTCTTTGGCCGCACTGCCTTTGACTTGGCCCGGGTTCCAAATCACTGACGCGTCATGGCCTGCCTGTTGCAATAACAGGGTCGCCGGTGTCTGCAGGGTCAATGTTGCAGCGGTATCCTGATAAATTCGATCGATTTCAGCGCCAAAATTCAGTACAGCAGAGGTCTCGGCCGGTACCACTTTGTTAACAAAGATCTCAGGCAACGGAGACACTGTCGCTTGGCGAACATCATCACAGGCAAAATAAGTGTGTAGTGCGGCCTGTTGCTGCGTTAAATCGTTGCAGTGCAGATGCAAATGCAGACCCTTGTGGTTCAACAGATATTGGCACTGCAGCCGGACTTTGCCGGATTGCCATGGGATATTGTCAAATTCAGCCTGCAAAATCAGCAGCGCATGGTCGCTGCAACTTTCATCGGCGACTTGTTGCCATAAATGGGTACGGGCTAGACCATGATTTGGCACCTGTTTCTGGGTCAATGTTGGATCGACCGGACCAAACCAAGGCCAGCAAATCGGCACACCTCCCCGAATGGGCTGTTGATTTTGCCAATCTGTGGTGGGTGACAACCAGAGTAATTCTTCGCCTTTAAGCGTTAGTGACAGCACCTGCCCACCATACAGCGACACCACGGCGGTGTAATCTGCAAAACTAAAGCGAATGCAGGGCAAAGCACTAAGATGGGCAAAACCGTCCAGATGAATAAAATTTGCCATTAATTGAAGCTCTTAGAAGAAAAAGTCGGTTTGATTGTGTGCCGATCAACCCAGAGAAGCAAGCCGGGCGCCAGGACTTTTTCACTGGTCAGCGCTCAGTAAAGGTTATGGCAGATGAAATGTCAGTTATTTTGGTGTCGCAAACCCGCTATTGCAGTCATTACGGCATAAAAAAAGGCGACCGAAGCCGCCTC
>Ga0208626_1000548_pt1 | contig 11834 bp, 10 predicted proteins | sample LakWasMet10_HOW4_2_FD_183860 | JGI IMG/M metagenome (GOLD analysis project Ga0208626, IMG submission 183860) | Freshwater sediment methanotrophic microbial communities from Lake Washington under simulated oxygen tension - Sediment Metagenome... | ecosystem: Environmental > Aquatic > Freshwater >... | reverse complement strand
ATTGTATTTTTTAATTGCTTCAGCAGCATCAATTGTTACTTGATCGTTTGTTTCATCACGGTATTCAACACCTAAATCATAATATTTAATATCCAAATCAAGGTAAGGAAGAATCAATTTATCTTTAATGAATTTCCAAATGATGCGTGTCATTTCATCGCCATCTAATTCAACCACTGGGTTGGCTACTTTAATTTTACTCATAGTTTTATTTGTTTAGTGTTAATAGTTAGTTCGTTTTTGAGAGTTACAAACGTACATAATTTGATTGAAAGAAAAAAGAGCCAAAACAAAAGTTTTGGCTCTTTTCAGAATAGGTTGGAAGGTGGATTAATATCCGAAAATTTCTTCGAGAGTTAAAAAACTAACTTTTCCATATTTTTCAAGTGTTTTAAGGTCTAAATTCTCCTTTTTACCCAATACCACAATCGTGAACTTTTTCGATTTGTAGTGTTGTTCTTCAAATGCCTTAATTTCAGCAAAAGTCATAGTAGGAACCTTTTCATAAATCGCTTTACGGATATCGCTATCCAAGCCTAATTTTTTTGCATTTTCATAGTTAAACAGAATGTTTGCTTTCGTAATACGTTCTGTTCTGATTCCTTGAATGATTGACTCTTTTGCCGCCTTAAAATTGTTTTCAGCCTCTGGCATATTATTAATCAAATCAAAGATTCCAGCCATAGCTTCAGGTAATTTATCAGCTTGCGTTCCTACATACGCATGTATGTAATTTGATTTAGATTTATCCGATGGTGTTAAATAACCTGACCAAACCGAATAGGCCAATGCTTTCGACTCACGAATTTCTTGGAATACAATAGATGACATACCACCACCAAAATACTCGTTGAATAAGCGGATTGTAGGAACATTGTTTTTGTCATAAGCACCATCTTTCGAGCGAATGATGATTTCTGCTTGTTTCATGTCATAATCAACTACATATACTTCGTTGTTATTCTCTAACTCAACAAATTTTGCGGATGCAGGTATTGGTATTAATACTGCTGGTGACTGGTGAAGGGTGTTCAATGTTTTAGTAACCTCATCAGCCGAATTACTTCCGTAGAATAAAATACGGTGCTCATACGAATTCAGTTTTTTTATGATGTCCACCAGCTCTTGCCCTTTAATTTTTGATAATTCATCCTGCGAACAAATGTTTGTATAAGGTGACGTTTTTCCGTATTTGCTATAGTTTGCCAATGCTCCAAATAAAATTTCACCTTTATTTAATTTAGCATCTTCACGTTTTTTTAGAATATCGCCAACTAAATTTTTATATGCTTCTTCATTTGGTTCTGCATTTGCCAACAACTCTTCGAATAATTTTGTTGCAGCATTTAAATTTTCAGATAAACCTCTTAGGCTAACCCAAGTTTGTTCCTCGGATGAAAACACATCAAATGAGCAGCCCAACTGATAAAATTCTTGTTGGATGGCTGCTGCCGAAAGTTTTTTTGTTCCTAGGTATCGTAAGTATTCAATTGCTAATCCCAACGTTTTGTTGTGATTTGTACCCATATCAAAAACATAATACATATCAAATGTTTTGTTTTCAGTATTTTCTTTGTACAACATGGTAATGTTGTTTTTTACAGGCAATTTTTTGATGCTCGCATAATCAATAAATACAGGTTCAATATCCTTTGATGGTGTATTGATAATTGATTTTACAAATTCACTTTGGTCGTTACGATTTACTTCCACAGGAGTAATTTCAGGCTTAATTACCTTTTGTACCGATTTATCTTCACCCGTTCTTTTGTAAACTACCACATAATTATCATTGTAATTTGCTTTTACAAAATCAATAATTTGTTGTTTAGTGATTTTAGAAAGACGGTTAATTGTATTTACTGAATAATCCCATTTAGTATGTGTAATGAATGCGCCAACAAATGCATCGGCACGTGCAGCATTGCTTTCATACATTTTTGTTTGTTGTAATTTCATATCTGTAATAATTGCAGATAGCAACCAATCAGGGAAATCACCTGCTTTAATTTTATCGATTTGTTTTAATAACAATTCTTTTACTTCTTCTAATTTTTGTCCCTCTTTAGCAGTTCCATTTAGAATATGTGTAGAGTAATCTTTAAATTCCATATCAAAAGCACCTGCTTCTAATACCAATTGTTGTTGGTTTAGGTTTAAATCAATTAAACCAGCTTTACCATTTGATAAAATTCTGTTTACCAATTGAATCATGTCAGCATCAGTGCTGCCTGTTCCTTTAAAACGATATCCAATCATTAAACCTTCTGCATCCGGACCAACTACTTCTTTGATAACTGGAGTTGTAATTGGCTTTTCAATGAATGGAGTATAAGCAGGCAGCTCTTTACGTTTCCATGTTCCAAATTTTTGATCAATCAATTTGATGGTAGCATCTGGATCAAAATCACCTGATAAACAGATGGCCATGTTGTTTGGTACATAATACGTATTGAAATATTTTTTAATTTCAGTTAACGATGGATTTTTCAAATGTTCAATTGTACCAATTGTTGTTTGAGATCCGTAGGTATTGTTTGGCCAAAGTCCTTCAAAAAGTGCTTCCCAGCCTTTATCTGCATCACTATCCAAACCTCTATTTTTCTCTTCGTATACCGCTTCTAATTCGGTATGGAACAAACGTAATTGTGGATTCACAAAACGTTCTGCTTCTATTGTACACCATTTTTCTAATTGGTTAGAAGGGATATCATTCACATATACTGTTTGTTCTAACCAAGTGTATGCGTTTGTTCCTTTTGCTCCAATAGAAGTAAGCATTTTGTCGTACTCATTTGCTATGGCTAACGTAGAAGCATAACCTGAAATAGAATCGATTTCATGGTATATTTTTTTGCGTTTAGCATCGTCTTTTGTTTTTCTGTAAACTTCGTACAAGGCTTCAATTTTATCCAATTCTACTTTCTCTTTTGCAAAATCTTTCGAACCGTATTTATCAGTTCCTTTAAAAAGCATGTGCTCTAAGTAATGCGCTAAACCAGTTGCATCTTTAGGATCATTTTTACTACCTGCACGTGTTGCGATATAGGTTTGAATGCGTGGTGCATTTTTATAAACACTTAGGTAAACGGTTAAGCCATTATCGAGTGTATAGATACGTGCATTTAATGGATCGTTGGCTACGCTTTCGTATTTGTAGACTTTGTTTTGAGCAATACTGCCAGTGATATTTATAAATAAAAATACACTCGCAATTAAAAAGCTTGATACAATTGATTTTTTCATAGATTGAATAAATATGTTTAACGTAAAAATAGAATTAATTCTTTAGTATTATTAAATAGTTGTTGAAAAAAGAGTTGATGCTGCAGAGATGAATGAATTTTTATTTTACTATAAATTGCTTGCACCATTCAAATGCTTCTTCCTGTTTTGTGAAAATTTTATATGGATTTTTGGGCTTCTGTACTTTTATGAAAAATTCTGCAATAAGACGGTAAGCCAAATTTTGAACAACAATTGCATTTGCATTAATAGGCGATTTAGGTTCCAAAGAAAGTGCATTATCACGTGCATCTTTTGTAATGATAAAATGTTTGCCAGCTGTTATCACAAATGGAGTAGGGTGTCCATCACAAATCTTAATGATAGCGTCTAAATTCTCCAATTGCTCAGGAATATCCATCGTAACATTATCCTTAAAATGCTGATGGCCAATGCCTTCATTATTTATAGAGATAATTGCAATAGTTGTTTCTATTGAATTTAGTTTTTCCACAGTTCAAATGTAGAAAAATATCGACAAATTGCCACTTATTTTAGATTAAAATGTTCGCTTGCCATTTGCTCAATGGCAGTTCCTATGGCTAATGATGATGTTGCAGCTGGAGAGGGTGCATTCAATACATGAATAGCATTTCCATTCAATTCAATTTTAAAATCATCAATCATTTCACCTTCTGGTGCCAATGCCATTGCTCTAACGCCTGCTCTCCCTGGTTTTAAATCATCCATTTCCAGTGTAGGAATTAGCTTACGCAATCTTTTTAAGAAAAATGTTTTTGAAAAAGCGCCTCTGTATTCATCCCAACCAAATTTCATGTTTTTAGCAAAAAATTTCCAAGTGCCACCAAACGCAAATGCTTCTGCTGTATCTTTTAATGAAAAGTCGGTTTTGCCATAGCCTTCGCGTTTAAATACAAAAACGGCATTTGGTCCGCATTCAGTTCCTCCATGAATCATACGGGTAAAATGAACCCCCAAGAATGGATATTTAGGATTTGGAACAGGATAAATTAAGTTTTTTACTTTTTCCAATCCTTTGTCGGATAAGTCGTAATAATCGCCACGGAAACCAACAATGGCAGCATCTGTTTTTGCTCCTTCTTTCTTTGCTATTCTATCACTTTGCAATCCTGCACAGGTAATGATGTAGGTACCTTTAAATGTTCCTTTTGGAGTAATTACATTCGTATATCCTTCGTGTTTTTCGAAAGCAGTTACTTCATGTGAAGTAAGAACACGGCTTTGAGGAAACTTTAAATGAATCAATTCCACATATTTACGCGATACATCTGCATAATCAATTATACCTGTACACGGCACCCAAATGCCTTCAATCCCTTCGCAAAAAGGTTCTATTTCTTTTATTTTTTTTGCGTCTATTTTTTCAATTCCTTCCACACCATTTGCCAATCCATTGTTGAACACTTTGTTCATATGTGCCAATTCCGATTGCTCCGTAGCCACTACAATTTTACCGCAAATATCGTGTTGTATGTTGTGCTCCTTCGCAAATGCAACCAACTCTCTTCGTCCATCCACACAATTTTTTGCTTTGTACGATCCTGGTTTGTAATACAAGCCCGAATGTATTACTCCGGAATTATGTCCTGTTTGGTGGGCAGCAACTTGTGCCTCTTTTTCTAAAACAAGTATTTTTTTATTCGGGTATTTAATATTGATTTTATAAGCCGATGCTAATCCTACAATACCTCCTCCAACAATGATGATATCAAAATGCGTATTTTCCACTGAATTGAATTTTTTGTAAAAATAATGAAATATATTGTCTGGCTCTTTTAATTGTAAATAAAAATCAATGCCTTTAATTTTATGCAGCAGCGATTAATTCTGTTATAACCACCTCATTATTTATTGTAAATTTGTATGCATTTTAAAACAAGCATTGTGAACGCTAAACAAGTTAAAGAAGTAAAGAGTTTATTAAGTAAACCAAAAAATATTGTAATTGTTACCCATTGGTCGCCCGATGGTGATGCCATGGGCTCATCGCTTGGTTTGTACAATTATTTAATTCAAAAAAATCATAAAGTAACCGTTATTACTCCCAACGATTATCCGCAATTTCTATTCTGGATGGCGGGTAATAATAAAGTAATTGATTTTTCTAAAAAAGCGGCTCCTGCAAAAAAAGCGGTTGCTGCTGCTGATATCGTTTTTTGCCTCGATTTCAATTCCCTTAAACGCATTGATAAATTAGGGGATGAAGTGGCAAAGTCAAAAGCCATCAAATTTATTATTGATCATCACCTGCAGCCCGAAGATTTTGCGCAGTACATGTTACACGATGTAAAAGCCTGTTCTACTTGCGAGTTGATTTACGATTTTATCAACCTGATGGGTGATAAAAAACTCTTCAATAAAGACATTGCCAATTGTTTGTATACAGGAATCATGACCGATACAGGTTCGTTCCGTTTTCCATCAACCACCACCAAAACGCATAACATCATTGCTGATTTAATTAAGTTTGGTGCCGAAAATGCAGAAGTACACAATCGCATTTACGATGGCAATACAGTCGATAAAATAAAATTATTGGGTTTCTGCTTGGGCGAAAAATTAACGGTTTTAAAAGAATTCAATACTGCTTATTTTAGCTTAACCGAGAAAGAACTTTTAAAATACAATTACCGAAAAGGTGATACTGAAGGTGTTGTAAATTATGCTTTGTCTATTGAAGGAATAAAGTTTGCAGCCTTTTTTGTAGAGCGAGATGGTGTTATCAAAACATCCTTCCGTTCAAAAGGAAGCTTTAATGTAAACTTGTTTGCACGTGAACATTTTTCGGGTGGCGGACATGCAAATGCTGCTGGTGGTATGAGTCCATTGTCGATGAAAGATACCTTGAAAAAATTTGTAAGCCTTGTGCCAACGTACAAAAAGGAATTAACAAAAAAATAAACCATGCTAAGTTTAAATAAATACTTCATTTTATTGGTTGGCTCTTCCTTGATGCTGGGTGCCTCTTGTGGCAACGATAGCAACAAAGCTACCAAGCAGGCAAGTAGCAAAGAGATGCAACAAAAGCTGATTGATGCCAACAAAATGTATGTGAAGCGCGAAAGCGATGAAATTGATCAGTACGTGAATCACAAAGCATGGAAAATGACTACCACGGGTACTGGATTGCGCTATATGATAACTTTCGAAGGAAAAGGTGAGCTTGCAAAATTGGAAAAATACGCACGTGTAAAATATAAAATCAGTTTGTTGGATGGTACCGTTTGTTATACCTCCGAAGAAAAAGGAACCAAGGAATTTTTAATTGGGCAAGACAATGTAGAAAGTGGCTTGCACGAAGGAATACAATACATGCACGTGGGCGATAAAGCGGTTATGATTTTACCTTCTCACTTGGCGCATGGTCTGTTGGGTGATGATAATAAAATACCACCAAAAGCTTCTGTTATTTATGAATTAGAATTATTATCGCTACGCTAGTTTATGAATAAAGGACGTTTTCTCTCCATCTTCTTTTTGATTATGCTTTTGTCTTCCTGTTTTAATAACTCGGAGTACGATGGTTATTCAAAATCAAGCACCGGTTTGCATTATAAATTGCAAATGATTGGCGATGGAAAACGCAAACCTTCTTTTGGCGAATACCTTCAACTGAACATCACTTACAAAACCATGAACGATTCCGTTTTTCTGGATTCTTATTCCGTAAACGAAACAGGAATGGTGATTTTGCCTTTTAATCATTCCTCATTTGAAGGTAGTTTTGAAGAAGGATTGTTGACCATGAATGAAGGTGATAGTACTTCCTATATTGTAGATGCACAAAACTTGTTCACTTATTTCTTTAAAGCCGAATTACCATTTTTCTTGAAAGCGGGCGACAAAGTAAAAATGGATGTGAAGCTGAACAAAATATTCAATGAGCAGGAATATGTGCAGGAGCTTAAACGTTACCAAGAACTGGTAGAAGACCGTGATATAGAGGAACAACGCAAATTGCAAGTATACATCGATACCATTCAAACCAGTTTTACCAACCTTGAAAATGGAATGTATTTTCAGCCCATGAAACAAGGGACGGGCGAATTGGCCGAAAAAGGCGACTTGGTTCGCTTGAATTTTAAAGGTTGCTTTTTAGACGGTAAGGTATTCGAATCGACCATTGAACGTAACCAACCCATGGACTTTGTTTTTGGGGAGCAGGGACAGGTTATAAAAGGTTTTGAAACAGCAATTAGTTTGCTAAATGAAGGGGCACAAGCAAAATTTATTATACCTTCGCAACTTGCTTATGGAGAAAAAGGTTCTTCAACAGGAATTGTTCCTCCATACACAACTTTGATTTACGAAATAGAATTACTTAAATTAACAAAACACAATAATTAAAAATGAAAATCTCTAAAAAACTTTTGTTTGCAGCCTTCGGTGCTGTTGTTATGTTTAGTGCATGTGAAAACTCACCTTACCCTGGTTACGAAGTATCTGAATCAGGTTTATATTCGATGTTTTATAACCACGATGAAAAAGGTGTGAAGCCAACTGAAGGTGATGTTGTAAAATTAATTATGTCGTACCGTAATGCTAAAGATTCAATTTTATTTGATTCTAAAAAAATGGGTCGTTCCGAAGATGGAACCATCGAATTTCCTTTAACAAAATCGACTTTCAATGCTAGTTTCGAAGAAGCATTAGCAACAATGTCGGTTGGTGATAGCGCTAGTTTTAAAATCAGTGCCGATTCAGTTTACATGAAAACATTCATGGTAAAAGAATTGCCTCCATACATCGAAAAAGGAAGTATGTTAACATTTGAAGCAAAACTTGTAAAAGTAACTTCAAAAGAAGAAGCGATGAAAGAACAACAAAAACGTCAAGAGGAGCAACGTGTAATGATGGAGTTACGTCAAAACGAAGAAGGAAAAACACTTGCTAAATATCTAGAAGACAATAAAATTACTACGAAGCCAACTGCTAGCGGTTTAATTTATGTTGAAACTAAAAAAGGTACAGGAGCAAAAGCAACTGCTGGTTCAATGGTAAAAGTAAATTACGTTGGAATGTTATTGGATGGTACTGTATTCGATACAAGCATTGAAGCAAGAGCAAAAGAAGCTGGTTTGTATGACGAAAGAAGACCTTACGAACCATACGAATTCCCATTAGGTGCTGGTCAAGTAGTACCAGGTTGGGACGAAGGAATTGCATTAATGGCGCCAGGAGCTAAAGGTAAATTAATTGTTCCTTCAGCTTTGGCATACGGTGCACAAGGTGGTGGACCAATCCCTCCATTCTCTACCTTATTATTCGAAGTAGAATTGGTGAGCGTTACTGCTGCAAAATAATTTTGGAGTAATAATTGATTATAAAAAAGGGTTAACTGAAAAACGGTTAACCCTTTTTCAACATAAAAAATAAAACACGAATCAATGACTATGAAAAAAATAGCAACGCTTTTCTTTGCGGTAATTAGTTTATCGCTGAGTGCACAGGAAAAAGTAAAAAACGAAAAATCAACCGTTAAAACAGTTAAAGTAAAAAAGCCAAAAACAATGAAAACAGCATCAGGGTTGGAATATACCATCACCGAAAAAGGAAATGGTAAAATGCCACAAGTAGGAGATAAAGTAAAAGTACATTATACAGGAAAATTATTGAACGATACCGTTTTTGATAGCTCCGTAAAACGCGGTCAGCCATTCGAATTTAAATTAGGTGCTGGACAAGTGATTAAAGGTTGGGACGAAGCATTTCAATTGTTAAACGTAGGTGATAAAGCAACTTTAAAATTACCAGCAAACATCGCTTATGGCGAAAGAGCAATGGGATTGATTCCTGCTAACGCAACATTGATTTTTGATGTGGAGTTAATTGATTTTACAGAAGGTGTTCACCCTTGGGATGGAAAAGGAAAAGATACCATCACTACGGCTAGTGGTTTAAAATACATTTTAATGAAAGAAAACAAATCAGGTGAACTTGCAGCTGCAGGAACACAAGCAACTGTTCATTACAGCGGTTATTTTAAAGATGGTAAAATGTTCGATTCATCAGTAGAGCGCGGACAACCATTTAAAGTAAAAGTGGGTAAAGGACAAGTGATCAAAGGATGGGACGAAGGATTGGCATTGTTGCGTAAAGGTGAAAAAGCAAAATTGTTTATTCCGTATACATTGGGATATGGCGAACAAGGTTACGGACCAATTCCAGCAAAAGCAGATTTGATTTTTGATGTGGAAATTGTAGATGTACAAGCACCAGTTGTTCCTGTATTGTACGATGTATCAAAATTAGAAGCACAAAAAACAGCATCGGGATTACAATATTATGTTGTAAATAAAAGTGCAAGCACTGTAAAAGCAGAAGCTGGAAAAACAGTAAGAGTGCATTATACAGGTTATTTAGCGGATGGTAAAATGTTTGATTCATCGGTTGAAAGAGGAGAGCCAATTGAGTTTCCATTAGGACAAGGAATGGTAATTCCAGGTTGGGAAGAAGGTATTGCCTTGATGAATGTAGGTGATAAATTAAGATTGGTGATTCCTTATTACTTAGCGTATGGCGAACAAGGAAGAGAACCAATTATTCCAGCTAAAGCCGATTTAACATTTGATGTGGAATTGGTAGATGTAAAATAAGATTGATTATTACATAGAAAAAGCCTGAGCAAATGCTCAGGCTTTTTTGTTTTATTAAAAACGCTATGATCAACAGTTTAATAAACCTAATCTTGATTGTTAAACTCTAGTATTAATTCCTTTAAAGACTCTACGTCTAAATATGAAATAGTATCAATCCTTCCTTCAGGAGTAAACGTGATTTTTTTTCCAGGTGTTAATATGATTTTTTCTTCTTTATTTAAAGTTTCTACTTCTAATTCTCCCTCTATTAAGAAAATTTCAGTGTAATTTTTGTCGGTGATATTTATCTTAAACGTGGTTCCTCTAACACAGGCGCAAGCTGATGGTGTTCTTATGTCTAATTTACATTTTCGTTTTATTGCTTCAAATAGAACTGGATCGTTTTTAACGATTGCCCATAATGCTCCTTTTATAAGTTTACTATAATCTAATCCTTCATTATTGGGAGTAAATGTTGTGTTTTCATTTAGCTTGATTTTGTTTCCATTGTCATTTGAAAGCATTATTTCGGTCCCTTTTCCAGTGGATATCGTATCTTTTTTATTTATTGTGATATTCTCTATTTCCGAACAGTTATTATACGTTTTCCCAACCCCATCTTTGTAAATTGTTAATCCATTGTTTTTTAGCTTACAATTAATAATTCTGTAAGAATTAGCAATTACTTCTTTTTTATTGTTTGTAGGCAATCCTTTTAACTGTTGTTTTGTGTTTTGATGGTTAACTGCATTGATTGAATCTTGTGCATTTTGTCGAATCTTTTTGCGTGATTTATCTATTGCAGCTTGTTTGGCTTCCTCTTTGGCAACCCATTGATCAATTTGGTCGTTAAGTTGAAATAATAGACCAAAAACTAATTGTTGTTCTTGATTATTGTTGATCAATGGTGTTGTTGCTGAAGGAGACTGTTGTTGCGGTTTGTTATAATAAGGACATGTTGTTAAATGATTTCCATTCATTTGTTTACAAGAAACACATTGAGCTCCGCTAACCGGTGGAACTGTTTGAGAATAGACGTTTGTTAGGTTTGTTAATGACAAACAGACCAATAAGAATGTTCTTAAAATGATTTTTTTGTACATATAATTAACTAATTGAGATTTATTTTCCATTCATTAATTTTATCTTCCGATTCAACTTTGTCCTCTGCATTTGGTTCAACCATCAAATAGCGCTTCATATTATAAATGGCCATTTGATAGTTTTCTGTTAGTGCATAAACCAAAGCTAAATTGTAATAAATTGGCGGATAGGATACAAGGTTGATATTGATAACCTCTTCATAAAGCGCTATTACTTTGTGATATTGTTTTTGGTCAAAAAACACATTTGCTTGTACCATTAATTCTCTTTGTTTTTCAATATCACTAGCGTTTTTAGCAGCTTTTTTTATTTTAAGATCAAAATCAAGAAGTAAACTGTCAAGCATTTTCGATTTGGCTGCTTTTTCTTTTTCTTTCAAATGATTTTCTCTTAGAATAACCACATTGTCAGCAAACTTTTTGATGTTTTCGCCTTCTTGAAATGTTGGTTCGGTGAAAAATAAATTTCCTAAAACTACACTTATGGGGTAGTTATCTTTAAACTTGTCTAACAGTGATGTTTTATAAGTAATAGCCTTTGATTTTTCTCCTTCTGAGAGTATTTTAGCTTTCCCGCTAATGTTAACCTTATATTTAGTTGGTTTTGCAATGATGATCAAAGTGTCAGCTTTTATTTCTACTTTTTCTATTTGAATTAAGTAATTAAATGTAGTAGCATTAATTTGCTCATCAACCCTGATCTTATTGCTTAATATTAATTCTATTAATTCAGATTTGGCTCTTGTGTAAGTTCCTATTTGGCCAAAAAAATCGGAATGAGATAGAAAAATGAAAACGATTAATAAAATTCTATTTATGCTCATGAATTTAGCGTTTATTTATACTTGTAAGCCAAATTTACATTGAGTTAGAATTGATAAAAATG
>Ga0208626_1000543_pt1 | contig 11894 bp, 9 predicted proteins | sample LakWasMet10_HOW4_2_FD_183860 | JGI IMG/M metagenome (GOLD analysis project Ga0208626, IMG submission 183860) | Freshwater sediment methanotrophic microbial communities from Lake Washington under simulated oxygen tension - Sediment Metagenome... | ecosystem: Environmental > Aquatic > Freshwater >... | reverse complement strand
GGCCGGTCGTCGCCGATGCCTTGGAGTTGCATGCCGAAGGCCTGGATTTTGCCGACGCGCTGCATTTACTGGCCAGCAGGCACTGCGATGTTTTTTATAGCTTCGACGACCGGCGTTTTGCGCGGCGTGCCTTGAAAATGGAGCTTAAACCCGTTGTCACGGTGCCGGCAGAAAATACCGAGTTTAAATGATTTAGGATGTCTCTGTGAAATGGTTCGTACGCGCCGACATCGACGGCTTTTTCGGTCTGGCTGATATTTTTGAGCGCGAAGTGGCTGCTGGTTGAGGATTGATAGCGGAATTTAATGCGCATTCTGCAATCAAATTCACTATTGGCGGTAAGCGGGGCCGGTGAAGACGGGATCATCGAAGATGGAAAAAGAAGCGTTGGTGATACTGACCGGCATTACCGCCGACGCAAGTAAAAAGGCGCATGTGCGGGATTATTTTCGGGACAACACCGAATACAAAGTTTTCCTGCCCCGGCTTTGCCAATTTTGCGGGATTGATGGGTCGGCACGGCAGCTGGCCTGGTTTCTTGAATGGTATAAGATCGAGCGGTATGCGCGCTGCCATTTTATTTGCTATATATCCGGAGGGTTCATCTTGCGTCAGGCCTTGAACGTTAAGCCGATAGCGAATTTGGGGCGCGTCGTTTATCTGCGTTCTCCGTTTCAGGAAGCGGTTCCAGAGTTGGTCATCGAACAGCTGGGTTCAATTGCGGCGGCATTCAGCAACGGCAAGATGCTGTTCGATCTGGCGGCCCGCGATAAGGACCAACTGCCTGTCATTCACGCGGAAGAGGGCGTGATCCTTGAGAAAGGCGTATCCGCTATGGCCGCGCAGTTGGGCATCAGGGCGGACCAGTTCGACGCCTATCGCCACCGCGAGGCCTTTTGTCTTCCTCCCGCGAAGGAAATTTTCTGTACCGAATTGAGCCACGATGATGTTTACACCTCGGATGCGCTTTTGGCCAGGATCGCGGCTTTTCTGGAGTCGGGCAGTTTTGCCGACGCTACGGCAATCGATGCGGGGAAGGGGCCGTCCTAGATGATCATCGACGGCCACCGGCATATCGTCGGCGATTATGCGCCGATTCTTCAGCGCATGGACGCATTAGGCATCGCCAAGACCGTGCTGGTCGGCGTCGGCGTCCGCAATCTTGATTTGGTCACGATCCACGACTCGCTGTTGTTCCGCTGCCATCTGCTGTTCCGGACCTTCGGCATGCTCAAGGCGCGCCAGTTGGTCAATTCGCGGGCTTTCCGCGAGAATCTGCTCGGTGATCCGCGCAACGAAGATGTTTTGCGGGCCGTGCGCGAACGCCCGGACCGTTTTTACGGATTTGCGTTCATCAATCCCGAATCGCCCCATGCCTTGGCGGAGCTTCGGCGCTGCCTCGCAGAGGGGTTTCGGGGCATCAAGCTGGCTCTGGTGCAATACCCGACCGATCTGCGCGGCAAGAACATGACCCTGCTGAGCGAAGTTGCGCGGGAATGCAGCATTCCTGTGTTCATGCATCTTGGCATTTCCTCGGCCGCCGCGGAACCGGAATGGCTGGTCGAAGCGTTTCCGGACGTCACCTTCATCATCGCGCATGCCGGCGTGCAGCGTTTCGAGGAAACGATCGCATTGGCGCGGCGGCTCGACAATGTCTATGTCGATACCTCCAGCTATATCGCAACGACCCAAAAGCTCAGGCGCCTGTGCAAGACCCTTGGTGCCGGCAAGCTGATATTCGGCTCCGATGTGCCGGTGATGTGCAAAGATGTGGGGGATGCCTTGGCGAAGATCGATGCGCTAAGTCTTCCGGCAGCGGAGAAAGGCAAAATACTGGGCGGAAACCTGGCAGCGATCCTCGCGCAAACCGGTCACCTGACGACAACATCCCTGAGTTGAGGCTGATATGGAAACACCCATCATTTCGGTACTATTGTTCGTGTTCGCCGCAGTCGCCGGAGCGGTCGGCCAGTTTCTTTACAAGACCGGCGCCGATGCGGCGGGCGGCGGCATCCTCTCGTATATTCTGAATGCCCGGCTGTGGGCCGGCGTTGTCTGCTACATCAGCGTGATGGTGTCGTTCATCGCCGCCTTTAAAAAAGGCGGGTCGCCGACCGTCCTGTATCCGGTTTATGCGTCGACCTTCATCTGGGCGGCCCTGATCGGGCTGTTCGCCTACGGCATTCCGATCAAACCGGTCAATATTGCCGGCATGGCCTGTATCGTGCTGGGCATGTATTTGATGGGACGTTAATCCGGTCCGTTACTGGGTCAGACGCAAAAAATAATAGGTCAGCGGCGCGACCAGAATCAGGCTGTCGATCCGGTCGAGCAGGCCGCCGAAGCCCGGCAGCCAGTCGCCGGCATCCTTGACGCCGGCTTCCCGCTTGATCGCCGATTCGAACAAGTCGCCCCATAGCGAGCCGATCGCGATGATCGGCGGCAACGAGATCAATAGAAAAACATAGGAAGACTGCGGCAAGGCAAAGCCCATCAGCAGGGTTCCGGCATAGGCGCCGATCAGGTTGCCCGCCACCCCTTCCCAGGTTTTATTCGGACTCAGGGCCGGCGATAATTGATGACGGCCAAACAGCTTGCCGACCGCGAACGCGCCGTTATCGCTGAGCGCGACCGACGCGCCGAGGACCAGGAGAATCCCCGAACCTCCCGGAATGTGGACCGCGATCAGCAACAAATGCGCGAGCAGCCAGGCAATGTACGCCCAGCCGAGCGTCGACAGGGCCAGTTGCCGGACGCCGCCGGCAACCGACTGGAAGGCAAGCGGCTGGGCGACGGCGACCAACAGCAGCAACGGGGCCAGAAGAAAAAAGCCGTCGAGCGACAGCACCGCAACCGGCGCCGCGATCAGGGTCATGCCGAGCAGCACGGTGCGATAGGCCGGCACCAGGCTGACCAGCGCCGCATATTCCCGGATGCCTTGCCAGGAGATCGCGGTGACCAGAACACATAAAGTCAGGGGGCCGCCGAGCACCGCGCCCAGGAAAAGCGGCGCGATGATGGCCCAGGTCCGCCACTTCAGGAATAACGAGGCTTGCAGTATCCCGCGTAGATTTTTGCGTTCGACCCAAAGAATCAGCGCCAGACTGAGGCCCAGCAGAATCAGGATGCGGTAGGCTGCCGGCAGAAACAAGGGGCTGTCGATGGGGTTTGCCGGTAGCATCATCGCGACTTATCCTAATGTGATGAAAAGAATCATGTGTTTTTAATGGCTTTGCCGATGGCTCAAGCGCTCGCCGAAGAACGCAAATACCGCGCCGCGCGCCGGAGCCGCAGCACTGCGGTCAGGATGCTGCCCGCACAAATGACCGCCAAGGCCAGGCTGATCAAACCCAAGGGCTGCGTATCGCCGAACGCGGGGTGCCAGCGCTCGGGCGTGAAACCCAGGTAGGCCGCGGCGGCGATGATCACCGCCATGCGCTGAGGTTTTGCCATCGGTCCGCCAAAATCGCTCGGCGCGCCGACGCTTCTGGCCGCGACGCGGACATAGGCGGTGAATACCGCGACCGAGGCGGTGATATAGCCAAGCTCCACATGGCCGCCGGCACCGTAGCCGGCGCCGACCAGGATCACGAAATCGGCGATGCGGTCGGGAATCTCGTTATATAGCGCGCCCAGCGGCGAGCCTTTTCCCCATTCGACCGCGACCATGCCGTCCAGCATATTACAAATCAGGCGCAGTCCCGCCATCGTGCCGGCGACGATCCACAACAGATGGCTTTGGATGGGGCCGGCGCCTGCGGTCAGACCGAAGGCAAGCCCGCTGACCAGGGCCGCCAGCACCCCGCAGATCGAAATCGTATCGGGCGAAACATTGGCCTCTGCCAACCAACGCGCCGCCTTTTTTGACCAGCGGTTTTCGCGCGCCGGCACGGAGCGCCGGTCGGCGTTCTTCGAATTGCTGTCATTTGGCATGTCGTCCTCGCTGGAGCTCAGGTTTCAAGCGGATTCATCACTGGGTTCGTCAAGCAATTGTAACAGGGCCGCATGCAAGATGCTTGTGGCGTCCTGTTTTTCGATGCTGGACGGGATAGTGACCGGCGCTCCAAAATGCACGCGAACCTCGTGACGGCGCGGCCAGACGGCACCTTTCGGCAGGATTTGGAAACCGCCGCCGACCGCGACCGGCACGATCGGAACGCCGAGCCCCGTGGCCAGATACCCGATGCCGGGTTTGAAGTCCAATAATCGGCCGCTCGTCGAGCGGGTGCCTTCGGGGTAAATCAGCACCGACCAGCCCTTGTCGATCAATTCGCCGCAATATTCGAGGCTGGTCCGGATCGAGCCTTCGCGCGTGAACGGAAAGGCATTGATCGCGAGCGGAAGCAAGATTGCCAGCAGGCGGTTGCTGAAAAAATAATCGGCCGCGGCGGCGACGGCCAATTTCCTGCGAATCGGCGCCGGCAGCGCGCGCAGGATCGAAAGCGTGTCGACATGGCTGCTGTGATTGGCGATAAACAGCGCGGGCAGGGCAAGATCGCGCAGATTCTCGGCGCCGGTGACGGTGAACGAACGGCTTACCAAGCGATGGGCAGGGAAAGCGATCGCTTGTTGCAGCAAACGACGCGCAGCGCCGGCCGCGCCGGTCAGCGGCCAGGCCGGGAATCTTGCCGCCGCCGTGGCTTTCTCGCTGCGTTTGACCAAATCTTCGAGATCGCCGACGCGGCGGATGCCGATCAGGTCGGCATCATCGAGATGTACGCCGAGTTTCTGTTCCAACAAGACCGCCAACTCGACCCGGTCCAGCGAATCCAGACCCAAATCCAGATCCAGATCGGAGCTTTCCGAGATCGATTGCAGCGGAACCTTACAGACGGTAGCCAATAATTGTTCCAGGGTGGCCAGTTCTCCGGGGGCAGGAAGCTGATTTGCCGTGTGCATGTCCCGAGGATTTTGATTCAGCAGCGCCTCCCGCACTTTCCAGCGCTGGATTTTCAGCAGCGGCGTGAGCGGAAAGTCGCCGTGCCAAATTCTTACGGCGGCGATTCTCTGATGCGGGGCCAGCTTCGCATTGGCTAAGCGTACCGTATTGTGGGCGATGTGCATTTGTTCCGCCGGTTCTTCGGTCTCTTCCGATAACCGCAGGACCGCGGTGAGACAGTCAGACCCCGCGGCATCGGGCAATGCCATCACGATGCAGCCGGCGACGCCGGGCTCGGCTTCGACGATCGGTTCAATGTCTTCCGGAAAGACGTTCAGGCCGCTTGCCAGCACGATCGAATTGTTGCTGCGCCCTTTCACATAGAGTTCGCCGTGTGGCCCGATTTCGCCGAGATCGGCGGTCCGGTAGTAATGATCCTGGGTGAACGCGGCGCGGGTCGCTTCCGCGTTTTTCCAATAGCCCTGAGTGACATTGTCGCCCTTGACCAGAATTTCGCCTTGCTCCGAGAGCTTCACGAGGATGCCAGGCTTTGGCCAGCCGACAGCGCCCTGAGTTCTTCGCTCGAAATGGTTGGTCGCAATCACCGGCGCGCATTCCGTTGCGCCGTAGCCTTGCACAACGCGGATGCCGAGATGTTCCAGATGCTGTTCCAAATGCAGAGGCAACGCCGCGCCGCCGCAGACGAAAAATTCCGGCAAGCGGGCGGCCTCGGGAAATAACAGATCGGTGAAAAATCGTCGCCAGCCAAACGGCAAATGCCGCCCGAGCCGAGGCCAATGCTGCCATAAGCGTTTTTGTCCGTTGCCGATGATCGCTGTTTCGATCGCGCCGAGCAGCAGGGCCAGTAGCTGCGGCACCGCCACGACGCCGTGAATCTGCTTCTTCGCAAGTTTTTGCAGAATGGCGGAGGAATGCCGGCCGTCCGGGTAAAACAACGTCGCGCCATGCAGCAAGGGCGCGAACAAGCCGACCGTCTGTTCGAACAGATGCGAGAGCGGCAGCAGCGATAGAAAACGGACCTCTTGCCATGACGGATAGACGTCCTGGATTGCCTGGATGCTGAAGAGAATGTTGCGATGGGTCAGTATGACCCCTTTCGGTTGGCCGGTCGTGCCGGAAGTAAAGATGATTTCGGCGATATCGTCGGGTTTTGGGCTCAATGCCAGTGCCGCCTCCGGCCGTTCGGACCAGTCCAGATCGGCCAAATTGATTTGCGGCATCGCGGGAAGCTGCTCGGCCGCATTACTGCCGATAAATGCCGAGGCTTCGACCGATGCGGCGATGCGGGCAACGAAATCCGGAGAAGAATGCTGGTCAAGCGGCACAATGATCAGCCCGGCGAGCAAACACCCCAGATAAACGGCTACCAATTGCGGATCGTTGAAGCCCTGAACCAGGACTTTCGAACCGGGAGGCAACCGGTAATCTTCACGCAGTTGGCGCGCCACATGCCTCGCGACGCGATTCAGGCGTGCGTAACTCCAGACATCGTCGCGCAGCCCTGAACGCTTGATCAGGGCCGGCCTGTCGCCAAAGGTCTCGGCGATCTGAGTCAATAACTCGGGCAACGTGGTGGTCGTGGGTTTGATTTCCGTCTGCATAGTTCTCAGTGGCCCGTGCTTAAATTGCCGCGTTTGAAATAGATTTTATCCGTGCTGCATGCAAGGATCAATGGGCAGGATGCTGCTTTCAGCTCGGCCTGGGGAGCGGGGCCTCAATGTGCTCAGGCCGATGCGAACTGAAACGGTGGGTATTCGAATCAATGCGGAGCCGCATGCGAGCTTTCCAGCGCCAGCAGCTTGGGCAACAATTCATCGCGGTGATGGATATCCAGCTTGGTGAAGATTTTGCCGACATGATCCTTGACCGTCGTCGGCTTGATATGTAAACGCTCGCCGATTTTCTCGGATGATACGCCTTGCGCCACCAGCAAGGCGACTTCCTTTTGCGTCGGTGACAGCGGCAAATGTTGCATCGCGCGTAAAATTTTCAACGGCAGCGGCTCCTGATGCTCGATGGTCAGGCCGATCAGGCCGCCCGGTTCCGGGTTTTGCTTGTCCAATCGATAGGCGCGAAAATTGAATCTGCCAAGCCCATTGGTAAAAGTCCAGCAGTGCGGGTCCGAGTCCTCACCCTGAAATATCGCCTCAAGCTTCAAGCACAATTCGGCCAATGTTGGCATCGACGCAGATTCATTATTCCTATCATTCACCGAGAGTGTCGGCTGGCGGGTTAACGCCAATATGCATCTTGCCGTTTCGGAAAGATGCAAGACTGCCCCTTTGGCGTCCATAATGAGCATGCCCGATACTCCGTTGTCACAGTATGGAATTTCGTCGCCGTTTCGCGCTTGCAGGGCGTGGGCCAGATAGGGCGTCAAACGCGAACAGAGTGCCTGTTCGCTATCTGTAAATGGTTTTTGCGAACGCGAACGGAACAGGCAGAGCTTGCCCGCCGGCAGGCCATCGACAAGCACCGGAGACTTAACGGAATGATAACGGTCGTTCTGGAACCACAGCAAATTATATAAATCCGTGTGGGAGTACTGCTGATCGAGCAGGGCGGCTTCCGTTGAAATCGGGTGTTCACTGAACCATAGCGTGAAACGAAGTCTTCTATCCCAGTTAAAGAAATCCGGCAGAATGTCCGGGATAAGGAAATCGAGCTTAGGCGTGGTATGTTCCAAAATGGCATAGATGGGATTCAGTTGGGCGTCGCAGCCGGTGAAGATATTGCTGTCGGATGGAATGATCATCCGCACGGCCCTAAGAAACTCTGCGATCACGATTTCCTTGTCCAGTTTCAGGCAGCATAACTGGCGCAGATAAGCTAATGCATTAGTCTGCTTCATGGGGTGCCTATTTTTAATTGAATAGAAGTTTAAGCTTCATAACCCACTCCGACATGCCCGCTTATGCTGGTTTGAAGTGTAACACCTACTGCGAAAACTAGACAACGCTTACTTAATGAAGGTTTAATGTTGGTCTGGTGAGGCTATTCGCATTGGCGGTGAACAAGTCAATTCCGCTCTGGGTTCAGCAGACGCATCATGAATGAAATTGACCATTTGGCATGAGTTCCGAACTTGTCAAAGAAGTGATTCAGCATTTCCTAAAATTGCCAGCAAGCAATCTTGGTGTTTTTATTAATCGATCAAGATCGTGGTTGTAAAAAATCCCATTTAAATGCCTGGCCAAGCCGATCAGTGCGATTCAAAAAGCACCCGCAAATAACAACTATCCGAATTGCTCTGGGCTGTTTTACTCAAAACGCATTCATCCTATGTGCTATTTGCCCTCCGCCAGGAGGGCGAAACCAGGGCTGCTTATCTGTTAGCATCAGTTTTTTTCCTCAAGTCAGCCTATGGCATGAAATTCTTTACGGCCAAATTTCAATAATCCACAGAGTCCAGCGCTAACTTCTATAAGCATGCTAAAGGAGACGTGTTATGAATCTAATAAAATTTAACAGCCTAAAATCTTTGCTCAGCGTCGCTATAACAAGTCTCGTTACGACGGTCAGCTTAAATATGCCTGCTTCCGCTAACGGATTCAAAAATTACATAGTGCTGTACAAGGGGACGCAGGCAGTCCCCGCCGACGCTGCACAATTAATAGCGAAGTCCGGAGGCAAGCTAATATACAGTTACAACCAAATTGGTGTTGTTATTGCGCGTTCAGATAGTGCTTCGTTCCGCGACGCCATTTTACAAGATAGCCGGGTTGAGAATGCCTCGGCAACCGACGGCTTCGCGGTTAAATTGAATGATGATGCGATGACGGCAGGCGATGCGAACGGACCGCCAGCGGATGAACAGCCTAACACACCAGCATCCGATAATGACAGTTTATCCGGTTTGCAATGGGATATGGTCCAGATTCATGTGCCAGAAGCGCACGCCATTACTGGCGGCAGTCCGTCGGTGGTCGTCGGCGACATTGACACAGGCCTCGATTTTACTCACCCAGACCTTGCGGGTAATGTCGATTTTGCAAACAGCGTCTCGTGTATCGGAGGCGTTCCCAACCAAAGCCCATCCGCCTGGAACGATGATCTCGGACATGGTACACACACTGCCGGAACCATTGCGGCGGCAGCGAACGGCATCGGCATCGTTGGTGTTGCGCCCAACGTTAAGATTGCCGCCATTAAAGCCGGCAATGCCGACAATTTCTTTTTTCCCGAGGCTGTTGTCTGTGCGTTTATTTGGGCTGGGGATCATCATCTCGACGTAACCAATAACAGCTATTTCGTCGACCCTTGGCGCCTCAATTGTCGCAATGATCCAGAGCAACGGGCCATCTGGGAGGCGGAGCGACGGGCTATTCGTTATGCCCAATCCCGTGGAGTCACGGTCGTTGCCAGCATGGGGAATGAGTTCGATGATCTTGCCCATCCGACGATTGACAAGAGCAGTCCCGATTTTCCTCCGGATACTGCGATAACGCGGGAAGTCACCAATGCCTGTGCCACCGTCCCGGTCGAGATCCCTGGTGTCATCGGGGTGTCGGCTGACGGCAATCTGCGCCGGAAGGCGCTTTATTCGAATTACGGAGTTGGAGTCACCCAGGTAGTCGCTCCAGGTGGGGACTCGGTTTTCCAAGTCACCGCCACTGCTCCCAACGGACTCGTCCTCTCGACTTTTCCTAAGTCACTTTTTCTTTCTCAATGCAGGGTTGATCGCCAAGTTGTTGACGCGTCAGGGGCGACCTATTGTTATGCGCAAGGCACTTCAATGGCTGCGCCGCACGTCGCAGGCGTTGCTGCGCTGATTATCAGCCAATTCGGGAAAATGTCGCCCGGTAAGGTACAAGCCTATATCAATCAGACAGCCGACCCTCTGCCCTGTCCATCGAATCCGTTCTTGGGCGGTACTCCCTTTGAAGCCAATTGCGAAGGAGGCAGTGGCTACAATTCGTTCTATGGTCACGGCGAGGTAAACGCGCTGGAAGCGGTTCTTCATGCCTCAGGACAATAGTTCTTAAGCATTAGCAAGGCTGGGTTAACGGCTTTATCGTTAACCCAAAATCGATACCCTCGAAAGTTGGGTTGCAAAAAGCGCAACCCAACGGACTCGTTGATGCAACATTAACAGTTAATGAAAGGAGAACTCAGATGAATCACCTCAGTAAATTGCTCTTCGTCACCTTCGGCTGCCTAGTTGGGCTGGTTGTTGCCGTCCCCGGGGCCTATGCGGGAGATATCCTCTACAAGACCGCCTTCGAGGATCCATCATTTGTGGCCGGTATCCCACTGGTGGGCCAGGACGGTTGGGTCGCCCCGCCACCGCTAAGTCCCAACGCAGCTGTCATCACCACTGACAAACCGCGCCAGGGAAAACAGTCAGTGAGAGTGAGTGGGGCAGACCTAGAGCATCAGGACTTTATAAACCTGGGAACCGATGGATATTACGACGCGATCGGCTCTTACCGGAGAGCGGTTGACTTCGATACCAGCGGTACTCAGCGCGTTCGTCTATCCGCTCACGTTCGGGTGGACGGTCCGCCCACTCCTGGCGTCAATTTCTTCTCGGCCGCGCTATCTGCCCGTGCCGCCGTGGTGGATGAAGACGGATTGGTCGTCGGTACGATCGGGGTCGGACAGATCGATCTCTCGTCGGATGGCCATGTTTACGGTCACGACGGGGAACATGACGTACCGGTCTTCCTGGCGAATGCGCCGATTACCTTGGGCGCATGGCATACATTGTCGATCGTGGAGGATTTCGGTGTGCAAACTTTTACGCTCTCGGTTGACGATCAATCGCTGGGGACGTTCCCGTTCCCGCCAGGCGTCAACTCCGACATCCTTGTGCGCGGAGCCTTGCTGACCTTTACCGCGCCTGATACGGACTCCATGCAAAAGGCCTCGTATACAGCCGTCTATGATCAGTTTTTTATCAAGGCTGCCGGGAAAAAAGGCGGAAATTGATTTGGGTGCATTAGGATAGGGTCATAAATAACTTCTCGGTAAAATTTTCCGTTTGTCCTGAGTTTGTCGAAGGATGGACGGAAATTTCCGGATGATACGGTTCCCCGTTCATGATTCGGCAAGCTTTCAAGAAGCTCGTCCGGTTTAAGCAATGTCCTATTCCAAATCTTTAAAATCTCTCCTGACCATCTCGATTTGCGCCCGGTAGTTTTCCCCATCCCCATAGTTAAAGAATTTCTGATACCGGCTGTGCAGAGCGCTGATGCGCCGGGCGTGCTTGATCGGGCACCAGTATTGTTCGGTGCGCGCTGCAATTTGTTATTGACCTGAGAAGCCCATCCCATCGACAATCTGTCCTACCCATGCTGAATAAACTCTTTAACTTCACTTCCCGATGACGGCGGCGTCCAACGACCATACTCAAAGTCTGCAACAGAACGTCGCGCGGGCGATGGCGGCCAAAACGCCGCTCCATATCACCGGCGGCGGCAGCAAGGCTTTTTACGGGAGGGAGGCTGCTGGCGAGCCATTAGACGTGAGCGGCCATCGCGGCATCGTCAATTATCATCCGTCCGAACTGGTCGTGACCGCGCGCTCCGGCACCTTGCTTTCGGAGCTTGAGCAGACGCTCGCCGAACACGGCCAGATGCTCGCCTTCGAGCCGCCGCATTTCGGCGCTTCGGCGACCCTGGGCGGCACGATCGCCTGCGGTTTTTCGGGACCCCGGCGGCCCTTTGCGGGTTCGGCCCGCGATTGCGTGTTGGGTTGCAAGATCATCAACGGCAAGGCGGAAGTGCTGGCGTTCGGCGGCGAGGTGATCAAAAACGTCGCGGGTTTCGATGTGTCGAGGCTGATGGTCGGCGCGCTCGGCACCTTGGGCGTGCTGCTCGAAATCTCGCTGAAAGTGCTGCCGTTGCCCGAAACCGAGCTGACTTGTGTGCTTGAACTGCCGCTTACCGAGGCCTTGACTAAAATGACAGAACTGGCTTCAGGGCCTTTGCCGGTTTCGGGGCTCAGTTATGACGGGCGCCTGCTGCATGTCAGGCTGTCCGGCGGCGAGAAG
>Ga0208626_1000540_pt1 | contig 11915 bp, 9 predicted proteins | sample LakWasMet10_HOW4_2_FD_183860 | JGI IMG/M metagenome (GOLD analysis project Ga0208626, IMG submission 183860) | Freshwater sediment methanotrophic microbial communities from Lake Washington under simulated oxygen tension - Sediment Metagenome... | ecosystem: Environmental > Aquatic > Freshwater >... | reverse complement strand
TTAATATAATTAAACTGTGTTATTAAACATATTTTTAGGCGATTTATGATCAGTTCTGATTAGCAATATGTGTGGGTAAATCTCTAACGTCCACAGATTGTCGCCATGCCGGCATGATGCTAGCTAAGGTTTTTTTGCTAATCAGGTAATCAATTTCGAAAATGAACGGCTAGATTGTGAAAAATATGACAACAAAAAAATACAAGGCGTTTAACCGCTCTAACAGGAAAATTAATGTGAATTGTGTAAATCCTATTGGGCACACTAATTTTTCACCTATTGATTAACTTAAAGCATCCTGAGTTTATCGGGAAACCGGTCTAAACCATCCCAAGCTGTCAGCCGTCCCTCCAATCGGCTTGTATTCCGCGCCGACCCAGCCGGAGTAAGGTGCTTTTTCAATGGCTGAAAAAACCTCGACAAAATCAATCTGCCCAGTGCCGGGCTGCCCACGACCGGGACAATCGGCAAATTGAATATGGCCGATTTTGTCGGCATTTTGCAGAATAAACTCTGCCGGATTATCAGACATCATTTGGGCATGATAAATGTCGTATTGCATCAATAGATTGGGATTATTTTGCTGGTTTAACACGCCCAACATCTGTGGTCCGGTGTTGATGATAAATCCCGGCATGTCGCGGCTGTTAATGGCTTCAAATACAGTTTTAATCGCCAATGGCGCAAAAGTTTGAGCTGCAAAGCTCAAGTTCTCTTGAAAAGTATCCAAATATTCATTTAGCCGGTCTTGCTGTAAACAACGGCCTGGAAGCACATTAATAACTTCCGGTTGTAACAGTTCGGCATAAGTGGCGGCTTGCGCAACGGCCTGTTTAAATTGTTCCCGTTTTTCCGGCACACACGCCAAACCCTCGCCGCCTTGTAATAAATCATCCGCGTCGACATTAAACAGCACCAGTTTAAGGCCGGTTTTATCCAGTGCCTGCTTAATCGCCGTTGCGCTTAACGAGTAAGGGAATTGTATTTCGACAGCTGCAAAACCCTGATCTTTGGCGGCTTGGAAACGATCAATCAGCGGCACTTCAGTAAACAACATGCTGAGGTTGGCCGAAAATTTAAGCATCCGCGTCACCAAACAACTTAATCAATGTCGCAGGATCTTGTTCTAAGTAACCATGACTGCCATGCAACTGCATCAGTTGTGCTGCCAGCCCGGACATTGGCGTCGCGCTGCCCTGTTGACCCGACAACTCGACCGCCATGTTTAAATCTTTCAGCAAAGTTTTCACCCGCCATTTCACCGGCTCAAAAGTATTCGTCGCCATTTCCGGCCCGGCGATTTGCAGTGGTTTGGAATCGGCAAAACCGCCAGCCAGTGCAACAGGTATTTGCGCAGCATCGACGCCAGCTTTTTTAGCCAGCGCCATCATTTCGGCAATCACCAGCATATTGCAGCCGACAATCATTTGATTACATATCTTGGTGACCTGGCCGCTGCCGACCTCTCCCATGTGCGTTAATTGCTTATACAACGGCGCCAGCACTAATCGGGCGACAGCAATATTGTTAGCACTGCCACCGGCCATAATCGCCAGCGTGCCTTGTTCCGCGCCCGCAACGCCGCCTGACACCGGCGCATCGACCCAGCACATCTCGCATTGATCTTGGAGCAATTCCGCCAATTGCCGGGTGTTATCCGGATGAATGCTCGATAAATCAATCAACAATTTACCCGCAGCGCCATGCGTCAAAATATGTTCTCGCACCACTAACTCAACGACGTTGGTGTCAGCCAAACACAGCAAAATAACATCGGAGCGCTGCACCAACTCGGCAATGGCATCGCAGGCTTGCGCGCCCGCTGCAACTACTTCGGTCAATTTGTCCGGGCTGCGGTTCCATACGTTAACGGCAAAACCTGCGGCAAGTAGCCGTAAGGTCATCGGTTTGCCCATCAGGCCAATACCGATAAAACCCAGCGTGTATGTTTTTTCTGACATGGATTTAAGTGTGTGCGGTTAAATTGCAGTGGATTAGGCCAAATATGTTGGCTAACTTCAAGTGCCGTCTATCGCAGGAAGATTTTTTAACCGGTGTAAAAACAAAAACGGGTGCAATGAAACCATTGCACCCGTTTCGGTGGTAACTGGTTTAACTTATTGTTCGATAGATTGACGCAAATGCGCGCTGGCTTCTTGAGCGTGATTGGCTGATACATCAGCATGGCCTTTTTTGGCATGCTCAATGGCTTCTTTTAAATGTTTAACCGCAGTAGTGGCATGAATATGCGCGTCAGCATGATCTTTTTCCGCCGCTTCCGCGTGTTTCAATGCTTCTTCAGCATGTTTAAGGGCTTGCTCGGCGTGACCATCTTGACCATGTGCAGCGGCAGACGCGGCATGCTCTAATGCCAATGCAGTGTGATGCTCAGAAGCCCCGGCGCCAGCACTTAGACCCAGTGCTAATGCACCTAATAAAACAGCAGTATATTGAGTTTTCATAACGGCATATCCTTGATTTATAGTTTTATATTTAAGTTGAAACCTCGATGGTATATCTAAATTTTCGAGGCTTATCAGGTATACCACATCACTTAGTTCGCACGCAATACCATTTTTAAACACACTGGCCCACTCTCTGAAAACGGCTGCGGTATGGTTTAATAAATCCAATTTTTCAGTGTCTACAATGAGGGATCCATGTTAAGAAAAACGCTAGTTGTGCTGCTGATTGTCTGGCAATCGCAGGCCATTGCTGATGGCAAAGCTGCTATTGCCAGCGCCAACCCATTAGCAACCGCAGCCGGATTTGAAATTTTGGCTAAGGGTGGCAATGTATTTGACGCGGCGGTGGCGGTAAGTGCGGCCTTGGCCGTCGTGGAGCCTTCGGGAGCGACCTTGGGCGGTGGCGGTTATTTATTGTTGCACCGCGCCAGCGATAACTTTGAAACCATGATCGATGCGCGTGAGCGCGCGCCACTGGCCGCACATAAAGACATGTTTTTAGATAAAACCGGCAAGCTTGACCCCAAACAACCGCTGGATGGCGCATTAGCCGCTGCGATTCCCGGTTTGCCTGCGGGCTTGGTGCATTTATCGGAAAAATACGGCCGCTTACCGCTGGCTGATGCCTTGCTTCCGGCAATTCGCTTGGCACAAAACGGTTTTGCCATCGGCGAAATACACCGCAAACTGCTTAAATTCAGGGCTGACGTCCTGAAAAAAGATCCGCAGACCGCGAGCATTTTCTTAAGTAACGGCGACATTCCCGCGTCTTACTCAATACTAAAACAACCCGAATTAGCTAATACACTCAAGCAAATCGCCGCATCCGGCCGAGATGGTTTTTATAGTGGCGACGTTGCTGAAAATTTGGTCGCGTCGGTCAACAAAGCGGGCGGTATCTGGACTCAGCAAGATCTTGACAGCTATCAAGTCATCGAACGCGAACCGGTAAAAGGCGACTACCACGGCATCAAAATCACCAGCGCCGCGCCGTCTTCTTCAGGCGGTATTACCTTGATCGAAGCATTAAACATTCTTTCTGGGTACGATTTAAAAACGCTGGATACCGCCACGCGCAAGCATTTAGTCGCAGCCGCCCTGCAACGTGCCTATCACGACCGTATTTTATATTTAGGCGATCCAGCGTTTGTTGAACTGCCTACCCAGCGTTTGTTAAGCGCAGAATACGCTGCCGGACTTCGCAGCAGCATACGTTTAGATAAAGCCCTGCCCAGTGCAGAGCTGTCAGGCGACATACTGCAACCATCCCAGGGCACTCACACCACGCATTTTTCAATTATTGATGAGCAAGGCAACCGGGTCGCGGCTACGCTAAGCGTCAATTTTCCGTTTGGAGCGGGATTAGTTGCTGGCGATACCGGCGTGTTGTTAAACGATCAAATGGACGACTTTGCCAGTCTGCCCGGCACTGCCAATGGTTACGGCTTGGTGGGCGGCGTTGCTAATACCATCGCGCCAGGTAAGCGCATGCTATCCAACATGACGCCGACATTTCTTGACGACGGACAGCGCGTGGCGGCATTGGGCACTCCCGGCGGCAGTCGTATCATTTCCATGGTATTGCTGGCGACCCTGGACTTTGCCGAAGGTCACGGACCGGACTCCTGGGTTAATAGCCCACGCTATCACCACCAGTTTTTACCCGATGTGCTGGAATATGAACAAGATGCCATTGCGCCCGCGGAAGCCGCCAAACTCAAGGCAATGGGCTATCAACTGAAACCAGCGCGTTACCGGTATGGAGACATGCAGGCCGTGCAATGGCACAAAAACACCCATGAATTAAGCGCTGCCAGTGATCGGCGCGGTGAAGGCCGGGCGGTGGTTGGGCAATAGCGATCTAAAAAAAACCGTTTGTGCTGATCATGTAAAGTCTCAGCTCAAACGGGATGTTGCAATAATCACCTGCCATTTATGTTTACATGCTGGAATAAGTTAAATGGTTTAAAAGCTGAACTAAGCTTAAGCAGGTAACAAAGGGAGTTGCCTTAAGGTAACTTGTCAGCGTTTTTATCAACTCTATAACTTACAGCCGCCATGGAAATAGAATCAAAATTTAGCTTAAGCCAACTGCAATCCATCAACGAACAGTCCATGATGTATACCTGTGCCTGCCCGGCCCAGGTCAGTGTCCAAATGATCAATTTGCGTAAACTATTCAAATATCAATACGCATGTTTAGACAAACCATCCGATGACGATGTGCAGCAAGTGGTTCATCAACGCATTGCCGAGGCCAGCATTAAAGCGCATCAAACCCTGGAGGATTGTTTAAATGAAATTTTGGATTTGGAAGGCTGGGATCGCACCACACTTACAATGCCGGCTGGTTTGCGGCAATTGATAGAAAAATCCCTTGATGAAAGTTAACCAGTTAGCCTGCTTTAGGCGTTACTCCGGCAAAAATCCCCCAGCTTGCATAGACCATAACCGATGGTAAAACCCCTGTAACGCTAACAATTCATCATGACTGCCATCTTCAACAATGCGGCCATTATCGAACACCAAAATACGATCGAGATGGGCAATAGTCGATAGCCTATGCGCAACCGCAATAACGGTTTTGCGGCCCATCGCGCGATCAAGATTTTCCTGAATGGTTTTTTCGGTGACTGAATCCAGGCTCGAAGTAGCCTCATCGAGTATCAGGATCGGCGCGTCTTTTAACATGACCCTGGCAATCGCGATACGTTGCCGCTGCCCGCCGGACAGCTTGACGCCGCGTTCGCCGACCAGGGAATCGTAGCCCTCGGTTATATCGCGAATAAACTCATCGGCATGCGCCATTTTCGCGGCGGCAGCGATTTCAGTATCGCTGGAATCCAGCTTGCCGTAGCCGATATTTTCCTTAAGGCTACGATGAAACAGACTGGGATCTTGCGGGATCAGGCTTATCTGCTCATGCAAAGAATCCTGGGTAACGCCCATGATGTCAGTGCCATCAATCAAAATTTGCCCGCCCTGCGGCTCGAAATTGCGCAGCATCAGATTCACGAACGTCGATTTGCCGGAGCCGGAAAAGCCTACCAGACCAACTCGTTGCCCCGGCTCGATTACTACACTCAGGCCATCGAAGACAGGTTGCTCAAGGTCATAACCAAACTGCACATTACGAAATTCGATCCGGCCTTGAGTGATCTGTAGAGGTTGCGCATCCGGCGCATCGACAATTTCGTGCGGACGAATGATGGTATCGACGCCATTGGCGACATTGCCGACGTACTCGAAAAACTCCAGAAAGCGCCGCGTCAAATTGCGAGCATCGTTGATAATCAGCAAGGCCAAGCCTACGCTCATCGTAAAATCGCCGACCGTAATCAGTCCGCCGTCCCACAGCGTTAATGCGTAATAGACCGTGCCCAATTTAAGCGATGCGGCGGCAATAAATTGAAACCAGCGCACCCGCTCCATATACCAAAACGTACGACGCCCGGCCTGCACCTCGGTTTCCAGAAAGCCATTGAGATATTGCCGTTCAAAGCTAAGCCGGGCAAACAACTTGGCATTGAGAATATTGGTCACTGCATCGACAATCTTACCGTTGACCAGACTGCGCGTAGCCGCGTAATTTTGCGCATAGGGCTGGCAACGGGTTGCCATAAAATAAGAACTGATGACGTAAACCAGCACCCACCCGGCGACGAATAGCCCCAAGCCTTGATGCACGCCAAGCAACAAAGTAATCGACACCGCGAACGTCACCATAATCGGCCAGAAATCCGCGATCACTGACCACACGGTATGATTGACGCTCATAGCGGTCTCGCTAATGCGATGCGCCAGTCCACCGGCGAAGTGGTTACCGAAATAACGCACGGAGTGATATTGCAAATAGGCGAACAGATTTTGCGTGGTGCGCTGCCGCAAGCGCGGCCCCATGGTAATCAACACCGCGCCGCTAGCTCGGCTGAAAATAATTTCCGCCAGCGCCAGTCCAGCAAGAAACAGCAACGGTCCACGCAAAGTCTCCAACACCGGCCCACCCGCCAACTGCGCAACACCGTCCATAATCGCCTTTACCGCATACGGCACCAAAATATTCGCCGCCGCTTGACCGGTTTCCAAAAACACCATCAGCAACATCAGCCAGCGAAAGTGGCTCATACAATAAAGAATGAATTTTACCGTACTGGCCGGTAAGTCCGGTGCTGCAGCGGCGCGTTGGAATCTGGGGGATTTGGGCATGAGTGGAGTCCGTTCGATAGAGGATGATCGTCATTATACGTAAACGACAAGTCGGCTATTGCCTCGTTCCCAGTCCGATTATTCGTTGCTAAATCCGTGTACTCGAAAGCACACGGATTGTGTTTTGCTGCATTGGGGCTGCTTGAGCAACCTATTGATTGTGCTCACCCTTCGGAAAACACAGTTTCCCGGAGGGTGAACACTGAAAAATCCATGATGGATTGTGTCAGTGATCGTCCTGAAAGGCTTGGCTAACGATATAGGTATTATTGTTTTTTGGCGATGGCGAAAATCAAAGAGGCTCCGCCCTGATCGGCAGGGTTATCGGTGCCTTCGCGGCGAGTAAACATAAACTCTTTGTCATTGCTCACCAGCACGAAATACGTCAGAAAGGTTTTTCCTCCCAATGTGGCGTCGAGCGTTCCGGTGCCATCGGCATTTACCTGATAGGTGCAGTCCACTGTATCCTGGAGGACACCGGCGGCTAGCCCGGCTTTATTGGCCAAACTGTGTATGGTGCAATTACCCTTGCCGTCGAAATGATAAACACCAACCCGTTCGGCAACCGCTCCAGTGGTGGTTTTGGTGGCGGCATCGTAATTCGCCCCAAAGTATCCGGTGGCGGCAAAACCATAGCTCCCCCTCAACCGGCGATTGGGATCGCGGTTACTATCTTCATGTCCCCAGGCATTGCCTACCGCTGTCAGTAATAACGGAGCGCCTAATAGCAGCGGCAGTATGAATTTGTAACGACCGAATGCTTTTCTTGTACTGTTCATATAAATGTCCTTTGCTGAATGTTTATAGATCGTAAACGAGCGAGAAGATTGAGAAGGCCGCCATTAGAACCGGTTGCCGTCGGCCCGCTTTCTTAACACTACTCATCATGGGTTCAGTCGATGGCTTATCCCGCCTCATTAAAGCGCGGGAAAACATTTGCCACAGAAACACACGGAACCCGTACAGATAACGCAAGTTTAGCGCCAGACAAAATATCTTATAAAATCAGGCAGTTATTGAGAGCTTATGCTAGCAATAGGCCATATCCCGTACAAATAGTGCGTTAAATAACCTAGTTCTGATGATTGGTTCGTCGAGAAACGATCTGCGGGCAACGGTACATCCCTAAAAATCATGTGACTTGACTACCTATAATGAAGTTGGGGACTGTGCTTAATAGATTGGGCATACTGCCCGGTTACCAACAGAGCAGCGAGTAAGGAATGACTGCTGATGGTTCTACGATTTACGGGCAAGTCTTTAATTTTGTAGGGCGACCTCTATATACCATCACCTCAGCAAGCATACGCTTTGCCAAAGACTGGCTAAGTGCGGACTACAGACTTGATCTTTCTCAGTGGACATTAAGCTACATCAACGGCATCTCTGACAACGGTAAAATCGTGGCCGGTTGTTACGGCATTAATCCAGATGGACATACCGAAACCTGGGTTACCGATTTATCCACAGCACCAGTGCCGCTGCTGGTTGGAGCATGGTTAATGGGCACCGGATTGCGGCGCTCACCGGCTTACGTCGCAAGCAAGACGCTTAAGCTAAGCCCATCGATCCCGAGTGATTGCTTAGGATCGATGTTGGCGCTAATGTCCTAAAAAAAGACAGATATAGCAGATAGAGGCCAATCCCTAGTCACTTTTACCACTCCTGCGCTACGCTCTACCGGCCGGAATGACAGCGCTTTAACTTGTGCAGATGCCTTTGGCATGATTTTTTCTGTCTTAGTTCATCGCATGTCACTTAGTTTTAACGGGGCGGCTTCTCTACATACCGAGAGTTTTTTCTTGTTACAATCCTGACGAACTGTATCTATGTTGCACAATATTGGGCAACATTCCTTCTGGAACTGAGCATGAAAAATACGCCCCACATCAATTCACAAAATATTCTTGAGCAACTCCAGCAGCTATTAGATGCGCCTCAATCAACCTCTGAAGATACGATAGCAACAGCCAAACATTGGTTTAGCTCGATCGACAAGACCAAGAAATTTTTAGAGGATCAAGAACACCCTATCGTATTTATTGGCAGTGTTGGAGTAGGAAAATCTTCTCTTATTGGAGTTGCTGCCAATCTCATCGTCGGCCCACCTCCAAAAGACAGAGCAAGCTTAAAAAACAATTCGGTATTAGCTATTGGTTCTGGCAGAACTACGGTGTGCGAAGTACGAATCCGCCCCCATAGTCCAGAAAACGACAACGGCTTAATTGGCCTAATCCTTGACCCTTTTTCAGTCGAGGAAATGAGTAAGCAAATTCAGCGTTACGCCGAAGACGAGTGGCAACGCCGCCAGTCAGGTACATTACGCGATGGAGAAGAGGATATAGACCCAACATCTCAAGAAGTGCAGCGAGCTATTCGCGGTATGACTAATTATCTTGAGTACCCTGATACTTATCAGGAGGGTGGGGTTAGAAAACGGCGCATTATTCGCCCATTAGATGCAGCCATCGCAAACTTCGATTCATCTGATGAATTTGCCAAGCATTTGCTCGAACGAGCCAACTTGTCTGATCGGATGACAACGCAGTGGTGGTGGAATGAAGCAACCACAGAGAATTTTAAAGCATTAAAAAATTGTTTTGCAGAGGTGAATTTAGGAACCGAGCGAACCGCAATGTTACCGAAAAGGATGACTTTAGTCGTTCCCGAATCACTCCCTGGCAGCCAATCGGGATTAAACCTAACACTTATCGATACACGTGGATTGGACGGCGACGTCGAGTCGAATGAAGATCTGCAAAAACTATTGCGTGATCCCCGTGCTTTTTTGGTTTTATGCTCACCTTTTAAAGATGCCCCTGGAGACACCATACGCGCTTTGTTGCGCTCCTTAGACAGCGATGCCCAATTACGTCTAGCCATACCACGAATACTGTTAGTTTTATTGGATTTTGGCGATGCCGATCAGGTAAACGGAGCAGATGGTGATCGGATAAATGGGCAAGAGTTAAAGATAGACGAGTGCCATAATGCGCTGGACAGCAGCGGACTATTTCATACCATTGATAAAGAACAAATTATTGCATTTGACGTATTAGAAGATGAACGCCAACAGCTTCTGGCAGCCATTGATAATGGTCTTACCCAGCTTCGAGAAACTGTTGATAGGCAATTACGCGAACAACTTGCAGATGCACAACTATTCCTTGAAAGAAATGCCAATTTACTCCGCCCACAACTACGCCTATTGGTCGATGAGCAACTTAAAGGAGTTATGGCTCAACATTTACTTATCGATACCCCATTACGCGACCCGTTAGCAGGCTTATATCGAGCTATTGATAACACTCGTTGGGCTTCGGTTGTCAATGCAACATGTCGGCTCAATGGCACATACTCTCGCCTTAATCTTTATACGGCCATTAAAGCTGAAGCATCCAGGGCTGCAACAGAGTGGTTAGACAATTTAATCAATGCGATTACCCGTAAATTAGACGAACTTGAACAAAACTCTATATTTGAAATAATTAGCGACGATATCGGCCTGCGAAAAATACTTTATCAGGATGCGCAATTCGAGGTGATTGGTAACTATGCTCAAACCATTCAAGACCAAGTCAAAGCTGAACTAATAAACGACCCTATTTGGCAAGTCTGTCGCAATGAATGGGGTCGTGGAAGTGGCTATAAAGAGAGAGTGCTTAGCCATTTGGAGAGCTGGTCGCGGAAACAACAAAGACTGACTGCTCATGAACATACCGATGCTGCAGCCATAATTCCCTTGCTGGGTGAAGTATCCAGACCCATACAAACACCTAGTTTCACTGTTTATGTTCGAAATCTTCGTGCTTTACGCAAGGTTAATTGGAATCCAGAAACTCTGACCGTACTCATTGGTGCCAATGGTGCCGGTAAGACAACACTGTTGCAAACGCTAAGATTGTTGCGTTTAGCCTACGAACGAGGTTTGTCGGAAGCTGTAAACATAGTGCTTGGAGGCAGCAGCAATCTTCGCTCTTGGGGTATTGACAACGAAGAGCCGATAGAAATTGGTTTGGATATTGGTGATGCAAGTTGGCGTGTACAACTAATTGAACACGAGGGTTCAGTTGCCCATTTGACCAGTGAAAGCTTAACTGAGCGGGATAGGGAGATATTTTCCCGCAACAGTTTAGGTGTGTTTTCTTATGGGGATGAGCGTATAGAACCCAGCCAACAACTGGGCTTACGAATGCTAATGGACAGAGGTGTACACGAGCCGTCAGTTCGGACAATAGCAAGGTTTCTACAACATATTTCGGTTTATCACGATCCGGATATTTGGACTCTACGTCGGCAAGGCTCGCGAGCGTCCGAAGATCGCTATTTGCACCCACGAGGCGGCAATTGCCTTTCTTTGTTACGACGTTGGTATCAAGATAAAACCAACAAATTTCGCTACCAGTTTGTGATGGATGGGCTCTCACGAGCGTTTCCAAATACTTTTAAAGACATCGACTTCCAAGAAGCTGGCGACACATTGGTAGCACGTATCTACCGTCCTGGCAGTGAGTTGCCAAGCCCTTTGTCAGATGAGGCCAATGGTGTCCTGCAACTACTTATCTTATTTTGTGAGATAGCGAGTGCAGAAGATGAAAGTGTAGTAGCTATAGATGAGCCGGAGAATAGTCTGCATCCTTATGCCTTACGCGAATTCCTATACCAAACAACCAGATGGGCCAAGCAACATAATTTAACCGTCCTATTGGCAACTCATTCGACGGTGATGTTGGACGAGTTAACTGGATATCCAGAACAAATCTATGTAATGAGAAAACCAGACTTTGGTGAATATATGCCAAGTCGACTTGACCAATTTTGCAATCGGGAGTGGCTGGAGGGGTTTAAATTGGGAGATCTCTACGAAGACGGAGAAATAGGGAGCAACGAGGACACGAGTGCGGAAGATGGCACGGATTAAGCTGATCGTTACTGGAGATTTAGAGAAACTAGCATTATCGCAATCTCTAATGAAGCATTTTCCGAATACACATAATGGTAAAAACGTAATTTGGGATGAACCCCGAAAAACGCATGGCGCAACAAGTTATCAATTGCAATCATTAAAGACTGGTGGTTTGTTGTCCACCCCTATGAAAGAACTTGCGAAAGCCATGCTTACCGAAGCTTTGGAAGGTAAGAGGCCAGGGCAAAGCCCAGCTGATTTAGTTATCGTTATAGACGACGTGGAACTAGGAAATCTGGGGCGGGAAAATGTAATAGCCGAACACTTTCAAGCTGCGG
>Ga0208626_1000539_pt1 | contig 11940 bp, 7 predicted proteins | sample LakWasMet10_HOW4_2_FD_183860 | JGI IMG/M metagenome (GOLD analysis project Ga0208626, IMG submission 183860) | Freshwater sediment methanotrophic microbial communities from Lake Washington under simulated oxygen tension - Sediment Metagenome... | ecosystem: Environmental > Aquatic > Freshwater >... | reverse complement strand
AAAATGATAGTAAGCAGCCTGTATTTATAAAGTTCATGAACAACCCTGATAGCATTATTAAGCTTGAACCAAAAATGGAACACATTTTCACAATACAGCATGGAGTTGGATTTGCAAAAGAAAAATTCCGATTAGGATATTATCAGAACTGGTTTCATGATAACTCCATGACCTTAAAAATAATTAGCGATAGTACAGTAAAAAAAGTGCGTAAAGCCGAATGGAAATACCATGGTGGCTTCATTAACGGAAAAGGAACGTATCACATTAAAGAGTAAATGAAACATACAATTAACATAGCAAGTACAGATGAACTCGCTAAAGCTGCGAAAGAGTTTATAGAAGTAGTTAAAGACAACAGAACCTTTGCTTTTAATGGACAGATGGGTGCAGGCAAAACTACTTTTATCAAAGCAATTTGCGAACAATTGGGTGTGAAAGATACCATTAGCAGTCCAACCTTTTCCATAGTAAATGAATACCTAACAACAAAAGGAGATAAAGTATTCCATTTTGATTTTTACAGAATCAAGACAGAACAAGAGGCTTATGATATGGGCTATGAAGATTATTTTTATTCAAAAGCGTATTGTTTTGTAGAATGGCCAGAAAAAATTGCTTCATTACTCCCCCCCAAAACGGTAAATGTTAGCATTACACTCGATGGCGAAAAACGAATTGTAACCATTACGGAATAATCACTCGTTAACAATCATCTCTTAATAACTCTCAATTTTAAACAAGGTTATCTCCAATAGTTTTCATAAATTTGTTTTTAGATTTTCTCTTAACACATAAAAATGAAAACTTCAAAAGAATTACTGGCTTCACTTACTCAGACAGCCTTAATGCCACAAGAAGAAATGCTTGAAATTGGCAGAAGAAAAAGCAGATTATACATAGGAATTCCGAGAGAAACTTCATTTCAAGAAAATCGTGTTGCACTTGTTCCTGATGCCGTAGCATTATTGGTAAATAATGGACATAATGTAGTGGTGGAAACAAATGCCGGGAAAATGTCTAATTTTCAAGACCATGATTACAGTGAGGCAGGTGCACAAATTGTGTACAGTCCCGAAGAAGTATACAAAGCGGATATCATATTAAAAGTTGCTCCTCCATCGCCTCAAGAGGTGGAAATGATGCAGCAAAAACAAACATTAATCTCCGCATTGCAATTAACCGTTCAACCCGAGAATTTTTTAAAACAATTAATTGCCAAACGTATTACCGCAATTGCATTTGATTGGATTAAGGATGGTGATGGAATCTACTCTGTTATTCGCTCTATGGGTGAAATTGCTGGTGGAACATCTATATTAATTGCAGCAGAATATTTAAGCAATGCAAATAACGGACAAGGTGCTATTTTAGGAGGTATTTCAGGTATATCACCAACAGAGGTAGTGATTTTAGGAGCAGGAACTGTGGGTGAATTTGCTACTCGTGCTGCTTTAGGATTAGGTGCATCGGTAAAAGTATTTGACAATTCAGTTTATAAATTAAGACGTTTACAAAGTGATATTGGAAGTAGAGTTTTCACTTCCGTAATTCAGCCACGCGTATTAGCAAAACACCTAAAAACAGCAGATGTTGTTATTGGTGCCATCCGTTCACAACACGGCAGAACACCATGTGTTGTTACAGAGGAAATGGTAAGTGATATGAAGGTGGGTTCTGTAATTATTGATGTGAGCATCGATCAAGGAGGATGCTTCGAAACATCTGAAGTAACCAATCATTCAAAACCTGTATTTCGTAAGCATGGAGTAATTCACTATTGTGTTCCGAACATTGCTTCTCGTGTATCTAGAACTGCTTCGTATGCATTGAGTACCATCTTCGCTCCTATTCTTGTGAATATTGGTGAAGAAGGTGGTGTAGAAAACATGTTAAGAAGAGATGAAGGGGTGCGTAATGGAGTTTACATCTACAATGGTTCTTTAACCAATAAGGACTTAGGAGAAATGTTTAAACTTCCCTACAAAGACATTAACCTTTTAATGGCTGGACTTTAATCAATATTATTTATGGCTATAGAAGGAAAGAATTCCGATTTATTTAGAAGATTGCGTTATTACGGCTTTGGCTTATTGTTAGGTGTACTTGCCGTAAGTGTATTATATAAAGGTAAAGGCTGTCAGTTGCCAGGTTCAGCTAAGATGGAAGAACTTAGCTACCAAAAGCTGGAGTTAACACAACATGGAGAATGCAGAATGGCTTGTAGAGGTATTTCTTTAGAGGAGATAAAAGCATTAATGAAATCCGGCAAAGTAAACTATGACAAAAGTGAAGTAAGAGCAGAGCCTTGTGGTAAATATGCTGTTGAAGGAACAACTGCTGATGGACAAAGTATACGAGTTATTATTGCTGATTGCGATACAATATCAAAAGTGGTTACTGCAATTGATTTAAAGATGGAAAACGATACCTGCGATTGTAAATAATTCAATTCGATCTAAAAAGAAAGCCCCTTCCAAAATTGGAAGGGGCTTTCTTTTTAGATATTAATTTTCTCTTATCGTAAATCTTCTACACTGATACCAGGATGTGCTTTTGTATTAAAAACAAAGTTAGTATCTGGCATTTCTGTATTTGTAGCAAATGATTTGATTTCGTAAGTATGAGTAGAACCATCTTTCATCATCATTTTCACTTGTGTAATTTGTTTTTTTACTTTATCAATAATCAACTTTACTGTGTGAAATTTCTTTTTATCTGGGTTCTCTGGAAACAAACTAACAATTTGTTTTGTAGCATCTTCACTATCAAATTTATATTTATATCCTTTTTCGTAAATCGTAAAAATGTTAGATGGATTTAAATTTTCATCTCCTCCTACTTCTACATCTTTTATTTGAACTTCATTGGCATCTTTAATATAATCCCAAACTGTTTTTCCATCTGAATAAATTTCGTGCCCAGGAATAATCAATTTGTATTTAGCACCTTTCACTTCAATTTTACCAACCTGCGTTTCTTTTGTTTTATCTTTTTTCTCAACTGTAAAAGAGAATTCGGCTTTTATACTGGTATATGCTTTTGTTTTTTTACTCAATTCATCCAGAATCGCTTTTGCTTTTGGATCGTTTTGAGCAGTTAGAGTAGTAATAGAACCAATTGCGACAAGTGCAATAATCGTTAATTTTTTAGTTAGCATTTTAATGTATGTTTTAAATTTTATCAGGGTTATTCAAAAACTGTTCCAAAGATAACATATCTTTTATTCTTACCTCACGAGCCTTTGAACCTTCGAATGGTCCAATGATTCCAGCAGCCTCTAATTGGTCGACTATTCTACCTGCACGATTATAACCTAATTTAAGTCTACGTTGCAACAATGAAGCGGATCCTTGTTGCGTAGAAACCACAATTTCAGCCGCTTGATTAAACAATGCATCACGTTCAGAAGGGTCGTCCATTTTTCCTGATCCTTCTCCGTTTTCATCCACATATTCTGGCAATAAAAAGGCTTCGGGATAACCGCGCTGACCGCCAATAAAGTCACAGATTTTCTCCACCTCAGGTGTATCCACAAAAGCACATTGCAAACGAATCAGATCGTTTCCAGTTGATAAAAGCATGTCGCCTCGCCCAATCAACTGCTCAGCACCACCAGCATCCAAAATGGTGCGAGAATCGATTTTGGAGGTTACTCTAAAAGCAATACGTGCAGGGAAATTGGCCTTGATAGTACCAGTAATAATGTTTACAGAAGGACGTTGCGTTGCAATAATCAAGTGAATACCAATAGCACGTGCTAATTGAGCCAAACGAGCAATAGGCGTTTCCACTTCTTTTCCAGCAGTCATAATTAAATCGGCAAACTCATCTACTACTAAAACGATATAAGGCAAGAATTTATGCCCATTGTTTGGATTTAACTTACGTGCAATGAATTTAGCATTGTATTCTTTTAAGTTACGGACTTGTGCATCTTTCAATAAATCGTAACGTTGATCCATTTCGATACACAAACTATTTAAAGTATGGATTACCTTTTTGGTATCTGTAATGATTGCTTCGGCACTATCAGGCAATTTTGCTAAAAAGTGACGTTCAATTTTGTTAAACAGTGTTAACTCTACTTTTTTTGGATCTACCAACACAAACTTAATTTGTGAAGGATGTTTTTTATACAACAACGAAACTAAAATAGCATTCAAACCAACTGATTTTCCTTGACCAGTAGCACCAGCCATCAATAAATGGGGCATTTTTGCTAAATCGGTAATGAATGTTTCATTACTAATTGTTTTACCAAGTGCAATTGGTAAATCCATAGTTGTATTTGTGAATTTTTCTGAAGCAAGAATGGTGCGCATCGGAACCATTTCAGCAGTCTGGTTAGGTACTTCAATACCAATGGTACCTTTTCCAGGAATTGGAGCAATGATACGAATACCCAAGGCAGATAAACTCAAGGCAATATCATCTTCCAAATTTTTAATTTTCGAAATACGAACACCTGCTGCTGGAACAATTTCGTAAAGAGTAACTGTTGGTCCAACGGTTGCTTTTATCTTTTCAATTTCAATTCCGTAATCGCCTAATGTTTTAAGAATTCTATCCTTATTAGCATTTAACTCTTCGGTATTGATAACAATGTCTTTTGAGCCACCATAGTTTTCAAGTAAATCTAAGGTTGGAAATTGATAAGAACCTAAATCGAGTGTTGGATCATACTCACCAACTTGTGCTACCAAAGCATCCGAAATTTGTTCTGGTGTTAATTCCGTTTCGGTTGGTTCAATTTTTTCAACTGTAAATTGTACACCATCTGTTTCAGTACTTAACACAATAGGCTCTTTTACCTCTGGTTTTTCAACTTCTTCAACAATGTCATGTTTAACATCATTTGTTATAACAAATTCATTTTCATTTATTGGTTCTTCTTCCTCTTCCTCAATTTCTTCTTCTTCAATAGGTTCTTCTCTAAAAGTATTTACCAATGTAATTGTTTCTTCTTCAACTTCAGGTTCTGGTTTTGAATCATCAGTTGGCTCAGGATCTTTTTTACTTAAATCCATCGAAATGTTAAATGCTGCAACCAAATAAACAACAAATGAAAATGCTAACAATACACCAGTTCCAATGTATCCCAATACAGCGTTCAACTTATTACTGATGGTATAACCAAATGCTCCTCCTAAAAAGAAATAAGCATCTTTAAAAATAAATCCTAAAGCAACTGAAGTGAAAATTAAAAAGAAAAATGAATGGATGTATGCTTTTTTTACGTTGAATAATTCCAAGTTGAAAGTGATTCTCAACCCTGTAATTAATGCAACAAATGAAAATAAGTACGATGCAACACCAAACCATTTGTGAATAAAAACATGTGATAACAAAGCACCAAATTTCCCTAACCAATTTTGTACTTGTACATCGGGTGAAAACAAGTTGCCCAACACTTTGTCCTGATCAACCTCCCAAGTAAATGCAAATGAAGTAAAGGCTACTGCTAAATAAATACTGAATAGGAAAAGTGTTAAACCAACAATTTTTTGAAAACGCTCGTTTCGAGCAAATGCAAAAAAACTGTTTAGTTTATCAAAAAAAGATGGTCCGCTCGGCTCGCTTGTGGCAGCCGACTTGTCTTTTTTAGGTTTGGTATCCTTGGAAGATGATTTGCTTTCTGCTTGCTCATCCTTCAAGGTGTTTTTTATAGTATTTTTTTTAGGCTCAGCCATTTGTTTTGCATGTATTTTAACATTCAAAATTACTAAATGCAAGCCCCTCAAAAGGTGAAGCTACAAAATCTTATAAACTAGTGATTGTGGAAAAGACTAAGGCTTAAAAAAAGCAGAAAATTCATAAAAGTGGTTAATTTTAAGACAAATTATTTTTAATGAGCTCAATAAAACATCAGTTTATAATATTACTGATACTTCTAATTCTAGTCGGATGCAAAAAATATGATAATGGTCCGTATTTGAGCTTGTATTCAAAAGAGCACCGCATAACCGGAAACTGGAATATTGAATATTTAGGAATTAATGGGTATGATTCAACAACTTATTTCAAAAATAGCAGTTCTTTTGGCTATTATGAGTTTAAAAAATATGAAAATGGGAGAAAGTATATTTTTCATTCCTATTTAATTAACGATATCGTAGATGGCTTTTGGCAAATAAATAATAAAAAAGACCAAATACACACAGCAGGGTATCCTCATTCAAATGTACCTAGTCTTGGTGTAATAGCAAATTTCGAACACATTGACTGGACAATAAAACGACTTACAGAAAAAGAAATGTGGCTAGAGTCGACTTTTCAAAACAGAACTTTTTTCGTGAAATACAAACAGAAATAAAAAAGAGGCTTTCGCCTCTTTTTTATTTACATAAATCGCACACTTGATCGTTTCGAATTTTGGTTTTTACCAAGTATTCCACGGTACATTAACATAAACTCAAAACCACCTACCGTTTTGGTTGCTGGTGTTAAACCACTAATGTTGATATCATACGCAGCTGAAAATGAAAAGTCCATGTAATCGTAACGGAACGTTACAAAAGCTGCATCTCTAAAACGATAAAAAGCTCCTATGTAAAAGGCTTTATCCGTTTGGTTGGTAGTATAACGTGAACGTTCTTCCAATACATATTTTACATTTAAACCACCATTCAACAACAATGATGTTCCTTGTTGTGATGCAATAATACTTGGCATCAGGGTCGTATTACTTGTTTCACTCAACTTATAACCTATGTTCCATTGTACCGAAAACTTTGGTATCAAACGATCCGAACCGCCTCTTATACTAACATTCGGTGCTGTAAAATGATGAAACGAAAAGCCTAATGAACTTCTAAATAAATGCGTTGTTGTAAAGTTCCAAATGATTCCTGTCGACATGTCCAAAAAGCCGATACCACCTCCACCGGGCTCACCACTGCCCATTCCTGCATTGTAATTGGTGCCATCCCATTGACTGTTCCATTTTAAACCTCCCAACACCACTGTTTTGGTATTGTACCCTATTTGATAACCCAAGGTAATGTTATGTCTATGGCGACCACCTATAAACTTCGTGAACGACATTGTTGCATTGTATGAGTTTGTTTTTAAACGTACATTCCCTTCATTGTCATTGCTAAAGTTTACACCCACTGCAAAAAAATCATCCTTCTTCATCTTGTTCTTAAAGATGGGTGCATCCAACGATACCGTAAATGTTTTGTAAGGTGTGGTTACTGTAAACCATTGCATACGATACAAGGTATATGCACGAATATCACCATTAAAAACTCCTGTATTACCAGGATTGGTTGTTATCGGTGATGCATAAAATTGGGAGTAATGATAATCCTGAGCTTTTACCGTAAAGCCTACTATCACTGCTAATATGATTAGATAATTTTTCATCGTCTTGATTTTATCTTATGTCTTTTTTCTATTGTCTTGTTTCTGTTGTCTAATATCTGTTATCTAACATCTATTTCACCAAGGTTACACTTCCTTTTTCTTTCACCGTTTCTCCATTACAGAACGTTACTTCCAGCATGTATACAAACACATTGTTATTCATCGGAACGCCTAATAAACGGCCATCCCATCCTTTATCCAAATCCGTTGTCTCAAATACCTTCTCTCCTATTCGATCATAGATTTTTAAATTGATATAATCAACTCCTCTTCCACGTACCAACAACTCATCATTGATTCCATCTCCATTGGGTGAAAAACCGGTTGGCATAAAATACGTAAAGATGTTTGTTACAACTACCGTTATCGTATCTGAATCAACACAACCACCTGGACTTGTATAAGTCACATAATAATCCTGTGTTGCACTTGGCGATACCACTGCCGATACACAATTATCGCACAACAAGTTTACATTTGGTCCCCAACTATAGGTTCCATCTGCTGGCGATGCGGTTAACGTTGTCGACTCACATGCATTGATTGATGTGTTGCCTGATATTGTTACCGGTACCGGTTGGCCAACCGTAATGTAACCAACTTGAGTTAAAGTATCCGAACCACTTGCATTGCTTACAATCAATGTTACCGTATAACTTCCATTGGCTGAATAGCAAACATTTGTTGGATTTTGAGAAGTGGATGTTGCTGGACTTCCTCCTGCAAATGTCCACGACCAACTTGTTGGTGAACCGCTACTTAAATCGGTAAAGTTTACACATCCTGCTTGGCACAAAATTGTTTGGTTAGCACTAAAGTTTGCTACCAGAGGATTACAATTATTTACCGTTACGGTTGCACTGTTCGATGTGGCTGTTGTTGGACTTGCACATGGCGAATTGCTGGTCATAATTACCGTTACTACATCTCCATTATTTAAAGTACTACTTGTAAACGTTGCTGCATTTGTTCCTGCATTGCTTCCATTTACTTGCCATTGATACGTTGGTGTTGTTCCACCGTTGGTTGGTGTTGCTGTAAATGTTGCTGCATCGCCCGTACAAATAACTGCACTTGCTGGACTGATGCTTACACTTGGCACTACACTCGTTTGAACTGTAATGCTGATTGAATTGCTTGTTGCTGGTGAACCCGTTGCACAACTTGAACTACTTGTCATAATCACCGTTACCACATCACCATTCGCTAACGTATTTGTTGTGAATGTTGCAGAGTTCGTTCCGGCATTCGTTCCATTTACTTGCCATTGATATGCTGGCGCTACACCACCATTTGTTGGCGTTGCTGTAAATGTTACTGCATCGCCCGAACAAATTGTTGTTGTACTTGCTGCAATGCTTACACTTGCTACTAAACTTGCTTGAACGGTGATTGTTACCGTATTACTTGTTGCTGGTGAACCTGTTGCACAACTTGAACTGCTTGTCATGATTACCGTTACCACATCACCATTGACTAACGTATTGCTCGTAAAGGTTGCTGAATTGGTTCCTGCATTTGTGCCATTTACTTGCCATTGGTAACTTGGTGTTGCACCACCATTGCTTGGCGTGGCTGTAAAGGTTACTGCATCGCCTGTACAAATTGTTGAACCGCTCGATGTGATTGCTACGGATGCAACTACACTACTTTGTACCGTAATGCTTATTGAATTGCTTGTTGCTGTTAATGGACTTGCACATGCTGCATTGCTTGTCAGAATGACTGTTACCACATCTCCATTCGCTAAAGTGTTTGTTGTAAATGTTGCGGAGTTTGTTCCTGCATTTGTTCCATTCACTTGCCATTGATAAGCTGGTGTTGTTCCACCATTGGTGGGTGTTGCTGTAAAGGTTACTGCATCGCCTGCGCATATCGTTGAACCGCTTGATACGATACTGACACTTGGAGTTACACTAGGTGTTACTGTCATCGTAACTGTATTGCTAGTTGCTGTTAATGGGCTAGCACATGCGGCATTGCTGGTCATTACAACTGTTACAACATCACCATTAGCCAATGTTGTTGATGTAAATGTTGCTGAATTTGTTCCTGCATTTACACTATTCACTTGCCATTGATAAGCAGGTGTTGTACCTCCATTCGTTGGTGTTGCAGTAAACGTTACTGATGCACCTGAACAAATTGTTGAACTGCTTGCGACAATTGAAACAGATGGTACAACAGATGGTACAACAATCATTGTAACTGAATTTGATGTTGCTGTTACTGGCGAAGCACAACTTGAGTTAGATGTCATGATAACCGTTACAACATCACCATTATTCAATGTTGTACTTGTAAATGTTGCTGAATTTGTTCCCACATTACCTGAATTTACTTGCCATTGATAACTTGGTGTTGTTCCACCATTTGTTGGTGTAGCAGTAAATGTTACAGATGCACCTGAGCAAATAGTTGTTGCACTTGCGGCAATTGAAACAGCTGGAACAACAGATGCTCCAACAATCATGGTAACAGAATTTGATGTCGCTGTTAAAGGCGAAGCACAACTAGAATTACTTGTCATGATTACTGTAACTACATCACCATTGTTTAATGTTGTGCTTGTAAACGTTGCTGAATTAGTACCCACATTGCCAGCATTCACTTGCCATTGATAACTTGGTGTTGTTCCTCCATTTGTTGGAGTTGCTGTAAATGTTACAGATGCACCTGAACAAATAGTTGTTGCACTTGCGGCAATTGAAACAGCTGGAACAACAGATGCACTAACAGTCATCGTTATAGTGTTTGAAGTTGCAGTTGCAGGCGAAGCGCAATTTGCATTTGATGTCATAATAACCGTAACCACATCGCCATTCGCTAGTGTTGTTGAAGTAAACGTTGCTGAATTTGTACCCACATTACCAGCATTCACTTGCCATTGATAACTTGGTGTTGTTCCACCATTTGTTGGTGTTGCTGTAAAAGTTACTGATTGACCAGTACAAATTGTAGTTGCACTAGCAACAATTGCAACCGATGGTGTAACAGAAGCCGTAACAGTCATTGTAACGGTATTTGAAGTAGCCGTAACTGGTGATGCACAAGTAGCATTTGAAGTCATGATAACTGTTACTATATCTGAATTATTTAATAAAGTAGAAGTAAAAGTCGAGGAATTTGTTCCAACATTACCCGCATTCACTTGCCATTGATAACTTGGTGAAGCACCACCATTTGTTGGTGTTGCAGTAAATGTAACTGAAGATCCAGAACAGATTGTTGTTGCACTTGCAGCAATGGAAACAGATGGCGTAACAGCAGGATTAACTGTCATTGTAACTGTGTTTGATGTAGCTGGTGAACCTGTTGCACAAGCTGAACTAGAAGTCATAATAACAGTAACAGTATTTCCATTACTCAAGGTTGTTGAAGTAAATGTTGGAGAATTTGTTCCAACATTCCCACCATTTACTTGCCATTGATAGGTTGGTGTTGCACCACCATTTGTTGGTGTTGCTGTAAATGTAACGGATGCTCCGGAGCAAATAGTTGAAGTACTAGCAGCAATTGAAACCGAAGCGGCACCTGCAGTGTTTACAACCATTGTAACTGTATTAGATGTTGCTGGTGATCCACTAGCACATCCTAAACTAGATGTCATAATCACTGTAACAACATCTCCATTTGCTAATGTGGTCGTTGTAAATGTGGATGAATTTGTTCCAACATTACCACCATTTACTTGCCATTGGTATGTTGGTGTTCCACCATTGGTTGGCGTAGCAGTAAATGTTACGGATTGACCAACACATATTGTTGTTGCACTCGCTGCAATTGAAACAGAAGCTGGTACAGAAGCTGTTACTGTAACCACAACAGGAATACGATAAGTACCAGGACAGGTTCCAACGTAATAAGTTGTATTAGCCACAAGCACAGGAGTAGTAAACGAAGCACCTGTTCCAACTGGATTACCACCAGTTTGTGTAGTATACCAATTATAGGTAATTGGAGATGGGACAGTACCAGAAGCACTAACAGTTAAAGTAGCCGTTGTTCCAGAACAAATAGTAACATCAGAAGCAGCTATTGTAAAATTAGTAATCACTTGTGAAGACAAACCTGCTCCTCCTTTTGTAGCTCCATTTGGTAAGAACTCCGATAGAGAATTTGAATTGGTAGTTCCATTATTTCCACCATTTACAGACTGTGTAATTGCACCATTCGAAACAGCAATATATCCACCACCACCTCCACCACCTGGACCTTCTGATTCAGAAACAGCACCACCAACAACCTGATTACCTCCATTTCCACCATTTGCAGATGCAGAGATTCCAGAAATAGCACCAACTGAATTTATAACAATTGTTCCACCAGCTCCAGCACCACCTGCTCCATCAACGCCTGAATTAGAACCATTTGCACCATTGGAAGTAATACTTCCTGTTCCTGAAACAGTTCCATAACACATCAAATAAACCAAACCTCCACCTTTTCCACCAGCACCTGCAGCACTATTATCCTGATCACCAGCACCACCGCCACCACCTAAAAATAATTTTCCAGTAGAATAATCTAAGGGTCTCCCTCCCCAACCACCATTATTTCTTCTATAAT
>Ga0208626_1000538_pt1 | contig 11955 bp, 10 predicted proteins | sample LakWasMet10_HOW4_2_FD_183860 | JGI IMG/M metagenome (GOLD analysis project Ga0208626, IMG submission 183860) | Freshwater sediment methanotrophic microbial communities from Lake Washington under simulated oxygen tension - Sediment Metagenome... | ecosystem: Environmental > Aquatic > Freshwater >... | reverse complement strand
AAAAAATTCTTGGCTTTAATCGCACTTAGCTTGAGTACCAGCTTAGTTTCTTTCACAGCGGCTGCACACGGCCCATCACCACTTAAAGTGGACAAATCAGTCACCATTAAAGCCGAGCCTGCAAAAGTCTGGGCATTGGTAAAAGATTTTGGCAATCTGCAAAAATGGCACCCGGCTATCGCCAGCACCAAACTTGAGAAAAAAGGTGATGAAACCTTCAGGACACTGACACTTAAAAGCGGTGGCACTATCTACGAAAAACTGCGTAGCATCGATGAAGGCGACATGAAAATCAGATACGAAATCGTAAGCAGCGGTTTACCACTCACCGATTACAACGCATTCATGGTAGTGACCAAAGGTGCGAAACCAGGCGAAACCAACGTACAGTGGGTTGGCCGTTTCTATCGCCTGTACAAACTGAACCCACCTATCCCGGCTGGTCAGGATGATGAAACTGCATTAAAAGCAATCAATGAAATTTTTGATAGCGGTTTAGCCGGTTTGCAAAAAGCTGCCGAGTCTGCAAAGTAACAGACCACAAAAACGCACAAAAATGGTCACTCACGCAATGGATATGTGACCTTTTTTGACAGTTCATGCAACAAGCATGACAAAAACAGGTAGTACAAGTAATAAAAAAGCGGAGCAATTGCTCCGCTTTTTTATTACTTGTACTATCCATCGACACAATGACATCACCAGCTGCACCCACAAACAGGCACGAAATCCCTGATACCACAAACATCACGCAAACTACAGTATCCCTATGATTTTTAATAGATATATCAGTACAAACAGCACCACTTATGCTGGCAGGCAAGGTTCATCTTTACAATAGCTGCAGCACATCAATGGCCGTGGGTTAAACACAATTTACCATTACCAGGCAGATATTGGCATAACCATTGCTTACTTAATAAACAACAAAGCAGCCTGGTAGCTGCGTTGTATGAAAATTACACATTAATGACAAAGGGGTCTCTCATGAAACAAGTACAAAAAGGTTTTACCTTAATCGAGCTGATGATTGTTGTTGCAATTATCGGTATTCTGGCTGCGGTTGCTATCCCAGCTTACCAAAACTACACCATCACTTCAGCTGAAAAATCATGCATGATCGAAGTGAAATCTTATGCAAACAGTTCATTGGTGCAATTTGCTCAAGGCGATTCACCTGTCAGCGCTCCTCAATTAGGCGCATGTACTGCTATTGACACTCCAGCAAGTGCGACTGCCGTAATCACTGGCACACCAAGAACTCCTGGTGTAAAAACTGTAAGTTGCGATCTGGGCAGAGGCGCAACCTGCTCATTGTCATAATGCACAAAACAGGTGCTGGCAGTATCCTAAGCACCTGACTTAAAAAAAGAGACCATTCAATGGTCTCTTTTTTTATAGATACAAGCTGATATGTTTTGTAATGCACACTTAAATCGAATGTCCGCTGAATGTTAAAACGCAGCTTATCCTTGCCCGATTCCACAAACACGAGCCTGATATTGATCGGCCTGATGCTGATGTTGCCGGCCATCAATATGTACCATCGTTTGCCAATCGCCTCCTTTTACACGGAATGGATCACAGCAGTGCTGGGACTGGTCGCATTAGCCCCCATATGCCGCAATCTCTCGCCGGAAGGCATTCGCATCCCGCAGGTATCACTGATTTTCTTAGGGTTAGCGATCATTGTAAGCGCCCAATGGGCCATCGGCATGCTGCATTCCGCCCAATATGCGCTACTGGTGCTTTCTTATCTGGGCTGGGCCTTCTTGCTCACACTGCTTGGCTGTCACCTGCGCCGCCAGTTAGGATGGGATAAACTGGCAAGCACTCTGGCACTCTTTATGGTGAGTGCCGGCATCATCAATGGCTGCATGATGGTGCTGCAGATTGTCACGCGCACTGGCGGAGCAATTTCATTCCTGCCGGATATGAGCAGCTACGGACCATTTGGCCAGGAAAACCATTTTGCCGATTTTATCGCCCTGGCAACCGTATCGCTGATATACCTGTACGCAAAAGGGCGTTTCTCGGTCACTTTCTTTTCATTAATACTCGCCTGGTTCCTGCTGATGCTCGCCGTTTCCGGATCCCGGAGTTCATGGATATATTTGTGTGCAGTCGCCTTGCTCGCACTTGCCGTGCATGCAAAAGCAGTCAGACAGAAGCAGAACCCGACTGCCACCTGGCGCCTGCTTTACATGAGCCTAGCTGCAATCCCGGCATTTGCACTCGTACATGTGCTGGCGTATTACGTTGCTCCCGACGGCCTGTTCAGGCTGACCACAGACCGTATCGTGAATGGCATCAATATCGACACACCATCGGCACGCTTGCAAATCTGGTACGACAGTTGGCGCCTGTTCCTGCAATCTCCCTGGCTAGGCATCGGTGCCGGCAATATGAATTCAGAATCGTTCCTGCTGCTGGATAGACCAACAGCACTATCAGCCAACCGTATTTTTGAACATACGCACAATCTATTTTTACATCTGCTCGCTGAAATGGGCATCACTGCATTTCTGATTGTGCTGACAGGCCTGGCCATGTGGCTCCGGGGATTCCAATGGCGCCAGCTCAATCCAGAAACATGGTGGCTAATCAGCCTGCTTACGATTCTAGGCATCCACAGCATGCTGGAATACCCGCTCTGGTATACCTATTTCCTAGGCATTGCTGCGGTCTTATTAGGTGCCGGTGATGAAAAGACCATTGCGGTCAACATCCGTGCAATGCCTGCCCAAACCATCGCAAAACTCACACGCGGCGGCCTGGCGATGGTGCTGGCAATCGGAATGCTGAACCTCGGCACCATGCTGGCTGCCCACATCAAGCTGCAGCATGTCTTATATCAGCCGCTGCACACTGATGCCGCCAGGCAAAAGGACGACCTGGACTGGATATATCGCTACACATTGCTTTCCCCATATGCAGAGTTGATGGACGCAGTTTCTGCGGATATGGAACACGGCGACATCAACCACCAGATTGCGCTCAACCGGTCTGCGATAGACTTCAGGCCTTTCAGCAAGATCTGTTACCAGCAGGTAGCATTGCTGAAACTGAAAGGTGAAGACCTTGACGCAAGGAACCTGCTGAAACGCACTTTAATGGTATATCCGGCCAATTTGAAAAGTATCGCAGAGTCCATGCCTGTACAATACCGAGCAAAGTTACTCGAAGTGCTGGCTGAGGTGGACCCTGCGTTATTAACCGGAATCAAGCCTGATTAATCAATAGCGACATGGCATGCGCTTTACCGCGTATGTCCGGTGCATGGATTGTATAAAAGGCATTCCGGCCGTATCCTGACCAAAGCACGATTCGTTTTCAAACCTTTATGAGCAAGCCATGCCCCGTTCCACGATATCAAACATATTAAAGCTTCTGGTTCTCTCATTTTTCATTGCGCTGCTAGGCATCTCTCCCAGCCTGAAGGTCATTCCGCAGGCGCTGACTGCCATGAGCCTGCATGACAGCCAGCGTCTGATTGAGTTATTACTGGTCAGCCTGGTACTGCTGGAAAGCATTGCCTGGGGAACAAGTGCGGGCAGCAATCCAATGGGTAAAGTGACGCGTTATGCATTTTATGCACTGGCAGCATTAGCGGTTATTTCATCGTATTCAGCAGCCTCACCACGACACGCCTTGATTGAAACCAGCCTGTTTGCCGGCTTGGCCTACCTGGCTGCATTTGTTGCACGCTTATACCGTGAGAATAGCGCGCAGCTTATCAAACGCCTTACTTATGTTCTCTGGGGCGGTATCCTGCTATCCATGATTGCATTTTATGTGGGTTACTTCACCGCCATCATTTTCAAAACCCCGGTAGTTTGGCCTGCCCCCATTACGGGCTTTAACAACATCCGATTCTTTAACCAGTATCAGCTATGGACTTTAGGGCTGCTGGCGCTGCCCTTGCTTACGATTGACGTTAACAGCAAGCGCGCACGCTACTGCCTGCATTTGGGCATGATTGCGTGGTGGGTATTGCTGTTTCACTCGGCGTCACGCGGTGTGCTGCTCTCCTGGATCGTCGGCATATTGATGACCTTATTCATTTACAGGAAGTTAGCCTGGCCGTTTATCCGCTTGCAGCTGATACACATCACGGCCGGTTTTTTAAGCTACCAGATATTATTCGAACTGATTCCATTTCTAAGAGGATTTACAGTCGTCACGGGAACGGTTGCAAGAGAGACCACCAGCGACCGGATTGAGCTATGGAGTCAATCACTGCGCTTGATTCAAGGGCATCCGATTTTAGGCATTGGCCCTATGCAATTTGCATGGCATAGCCCCATCAGCGCACACCCGCATAACAGCCTACTGCAACTGGCGACCGAGTTCGGGCTGCCGGCAGCTTTTTTACTATTAACCATCACATCTTACGGCTTGTACTGCTGGCTGAAAAGATTCAATATTGCCAGCCTGCAATCCCAGACTGATCAAAATCGCCATTTAGCCATAGCACTCCTATTCACGGCCGTAACGAATGCGATTTATTCACTGGTGGACGGCGTGATTGTCATGCCAATCAGCCAGGTGATGATGTTTGCGTTAATAGGACTAATGATCGCTTTTTATGCCAAAGGCAATGCAACTGAAACCGTAACAGTCAAAAGAAAACGCTTACTGCATCCCCTATTTGCGGGTATCGTACTGACGACCTTAGTCTGGTCGACCTTACCTGAAATACTGCAAAATGCGGCCGGCAGCGACAAAAGATTCTCCATGGGTTACACGGCGCTTGGCCCTCGGATCTGGCTGGAGTTTAAATAACCGACCCTGATACGCTAGGTGAGCAAACCGGATGCAGCCGGCTCCGCAGCAACAGACCTCATGCCTGAAAGCTGATCCCACATCAGCATGATGTCCAGCAGGTCGGTGTCCGCGCGCAGAATCTCGACTTCCGTCAATGCAACTACATGCTTGATCTGATGCCCGTTGTTGATCGGATGCTTAGCTGCAGGAGAGCCGCCGCGCAATATTAGCCGCCTGTTATCCTGAAAGTATAGCCCAAGATCGCCTTTTGTGAGGTAAATCAGCTGCGATGCCTGCGTTACATTCATGCGCAGGGGATTGATGCCTTTAGCGACTGTTTCTATATAGCAGACATCCGCAAGCTCCTGCTTGCGGTCAGAAGACAACTTTGCCAGCGGCTCAAGAAAATCCAGTAAGGTTTTATCAATAAGATTCATAAAATTCAAGTTGACTCTATAATTTGCACAGCAAACGCAATATTGGATATCCAGAATTTACTTACCTGTTGCACTGATTGTCAGATTCGAATCCGGAACTGACAATTTGGGTCATGCATTAATGTTGCCTCTTATTGCATCCCCACCGTTATAATTCGTGTATTGTATTTATTGCCATCAAGGCATTGCTTAACCAACTCAACCACGACAGAAAATGAACTACATCGCCCCGCTGGAATTAACGAACCCCCATACAAACCACAGCAAAATTGATGCCAGTGTGATCTGGCTTCATGGCCTGGGCGCTGACGGCTACGACTTTGAACCCGTCGCCAAACAGCTGCTGCAGCCTGACGCCTTGCCAAATGTGCGATTCATCCTGCCGCATGCGCCTGAAATGGCCGTGACACGCAACAACGGTTATATCATGCCGGCATGGTATGACATTTACGGTGTGATTCCGGTGGACGAAGAAGATGAGGCGGGAATCAAGGCTAGCCAGCGTTATATCGACACATTGATTCAAACTGAAATCAGTCGTGGCATTCCGAGTGAACGCATCATAATCGCTGGATTCTCACAAGGAGGCGCAATCGCGCTGCATACGGTACTCAGGTTTCCACAGAAACTGGCAGCCATACTGGCACTATCCACCTATCTGCCGCTGCATTCAAAATTGGTTGCAGAAGCAAATGCGGCCAACCAGAACACGCCGATATTCATGGCTCACGGCATTTTTGACGATGTCATCAGCCTGGACATGAGTAAACTATCGCGCAATTTGCTACAGAATCGTCAATATTTCGTCAATTGGCATGAATACCGTATGGCCCACTCCGTGTGTGCCGAAGAGATTGCAGACATTCAGGCATTTTTAAAGCAGGTTTTATCACAATAATTGCCTCAAGGTTTGCCCCAAGATTTGATAGAATAACGACTTAACTAACCATACAACATTCAGTGTCATGCCCGCTTCTAAAAATGAACAACCAGCCAGCCCTGCTTCACCGGGGGAACTCGCACCTGCCGTCAATTACGAACAGGCTTTTAGTGAGTTAGAACGGATCGTTGCCCAAATGGAATCCGGGCAAATGTCACTGGAGGACTCACTCACGGCATACAAACGCGGAAACTCCCTGCTTGAATTCTGCCAGAAATCCCTAGCCGACGTTGAACAGCAAGTCAGAATACTCAATGACCGCCAGCAACTGACCCCGCTCAATCCTGAAAACGAATAAGCAAGCATGACTGATCACACTGCACCGGATTTTCCAGCCTGGGCGAAAGCAAAACAGACCCGAATAGAAGAAGTGCTTGATGAGGCACTGCCGCCTGACAGCCGCGAGCCGCGTAAATTACACAGCGCGATGCGCTATAGCGCCCTTGGCGGCGGAAAACGCGTACGCGCCCTGCTTTGCTATGCCGCTGCGGAACTCTGCAACACGGAAATCGAGGTTGCTGATGCCGCTGCCGCTGCGGTTGAATTAATTCACGCCTACTCACTGGTGCATGACGACATGCCATGCATGGACGACGACGACTTACGCCGCGGGAAACCAAGCTGTCATAAGCAATATGACGATGCTACAGCCTTACTGGTGGGGGATGCCCTGCAAAGCCTGGCGTTCGATGTGCTATCGACACCCCAGCTTTGCGCAAATGCCAACCAGCAGATCAGCATGCTGAACATTCTGGCAAAAGCTGCCGGTTCTACCGGCATGGCTGGCGGCCAGGCGATTGACCTGAACTCCGTAGGCAAAGCGCTTGCGCAGCAGGAACTTGAAGACATGCATCAGCTGAAAACAGGGGCTATCATGCAGGCAGCTGCATTGCTGGGCGCAGCAAATGGCACGCTTGAGCAGGTATCAGCCGTTCATGTCTATGCAGAAAACATCGGCCTTGCATTCCAGGTCGTAGACGATATTCTTGATGCCGAGGCAGATACCGCGACGCTGGGTAAAACCGCAGGCAAAGATGCCGACAGCAACAAGCCAACCTATGTCACAATCTTAGGCCTGGAGGTTGCCAAAGACCTCGCCAAGCAGTTGCACACGACGGCAATCGCAGCATTGGCTCCCTTTGGCGACCAGGCTTTACGCTTGCGCGAGCTGGCAGGCTTCATTACACAACGCAGTTTTTAATAACATTTAATCGCCACCCTCTTGTGACTTCGCTACTCGACACCATAGATTACCCTCAGCAACTTCGCCAGCTGGATCGCAGGCAGCTTGCGCAGCTCGCCCAGGAATTACGTTTATTCCTGATCGAAAGTGTTGCAAGAACCGGCGGGCACCTCGCCTCAAACCTGGGCGTGGTAGAACTGACTATCGCACTGCACTACGTGTTCAACACGCCGGACGATAAACTGGTCTGGGATGTTGGGCATCAGACTTACCCACACAAAATTCTCACGGGACGCCGTGACAAAATGCAAAGTTTACGCAAACCACAAGGTATTGCCGGCTTTCCGCGCCGTGACGAAAGCGTCTATGACACTTTCGGTACCGGACACTCAAGCACCTCGATCTCCGCTGCTTTAGGCATGGCGGTAACCGCCCAGAAAACAGGTAGCGGGCGACGCTCTGTCGCAATTATCGGCGATGGTGCAATGACTGCCGGCATGGCATTTGAAGCACTGAACAATGCAGGGAGCATGGATGCCAACCTGCTCGTGATACTCAATGATAATGACATGAGTATTTCCAACAATGTAGGCGCACTTAACAAATACCTTGCCAAACTGTTATCCAGCCGTTTTTATGGCACAGTCAGGAAATCCGGCAAGAAGGTTTTATCGGCTGTGCCGCCGATGATGGAATTCGCCAAACGCGCTGAAGAGCATGTTAAGGGCATGGTCATGCCGGGCACCTTATTTGAAGAATTTGGCTTTAACTATATCGGCCCCATTGACGGTCATGACCTCAATGCACTGATCGATACCCTGCACAATATCAAAGAGCTTAACGGACCGCAGTTCCTGCATATTGTCACGCAGAAAGGCAAGGGATTCGAACCTGCGGAAGACAACCCGAATAAATTCCACGGTGTAGGCAAGTTTGACCCGGCCAACGGCAATGCAATCAACGCAAGTACGGTAAAAACCTATACTGAGATATTCGGTGAGTGGCTTGTAGATATGGCTGCGGCAGACCCGCGCCTGGTGGGCATCACGCCGGCAATGTGCGATGGCTCAGGACTGAATGCCTTTGCCGGCGCTTACCCTGACCGCTACTTTGATGTAGGCATTGCTGAACAGCATGCCCTCACCTTTGCCGCGGGCATGGCATGTGACGGATTAAAGCCTGTGGTCGCGATTTACAGCACCTTCCTGCAGCGCGCTTATGACCAGCTGATACACGACATTGCCCTGCAAAACCTGCCGGTGCTGCTCGCGATAGACCGCGCCGGCCTGGTCGGCGCCGACGGCCCTACACATGCAGGCAGCTTTGACCTTGCCTATTTGCGCTGCATTCCGAATATCGTCATCATGACACCAAGCAACGAGGACGAATGCAGGAAAATGCTGACCACAGGTTTTCAGTACCACGGGGTGTCAGCAGTGCGTTATCCACGAGGCAGCGGCACTGGGGCACCTATTGAAAGTGCATTGACCCCGATAGAGATCGGCAAAGGCCGGGTCGCAAGAAACGGTGAAAAAGTCGCCATCCTGGCATTCGGCTCCATGCTCACACCGGCGTTGCAAGCGGCAGAAACCACGGGGGCGACTGTTGCCGATATGCGTTTTGTAAAACCGATCGATACAGCACTGATCAAACAACTGGCTGACACACATGCTTACATTGTGACCGTGGAAGAAAACTGCATTATGGGCGGAGCCGGTTCTGCGGTGATGGAAGCCTTGCAAGCCATGCAGAAAGATATATCTCAGCCGGTCAAGACGCTCTGCCTCGGTCTGCCTGACCAGTTTATTGAACATGGCGTGCATGAAACTATGCTGAGCGAATGCGGTCTAGACAGTCAAGGAATTGTTAACGCAATTGCGAAGTTAATAACCTAGTGTTATACTCAACTATTATCTAAAAAGTGATCAAGTCAAAACAATGAGCCAAACAAAATCGCAAAGCCCTATTGAAGACGTACAGAACACCGCTGATACGCGCCACCTAGCCATTGACAAGGTTGGTATTAAAGCCATACGCCATCCGGTTGTCGTTAAAGATAAATCCGGCGGCGAACAGCATACAGTCGCAGTATTCAATATGTACGTACACCTGCCACAGCACTTCAAAGGCACGCATATGTCGCGTTTTGTTGAGATCCTCAACATGAACGAACATGCGATTTCAGTCGAATCGTTCCAGACGATCCTGCGTGAGATGGTAACGCGCCTTGAAGCTGAATCAGGCCATGTTGAAATGACTTTCCCATACTTTGTCAATAAAGCAGCGCCTATATCCGGGGTGAAAAGCCTGCTGGATTATGAAGTCACGTTCATAGGTGAAATAAACCAGGGCAAATACGATATTACGGTAAAGGTACTGGTGCCGGTCACCAGCCTTTGCCCATGCAGCAAAAAGATCTCCAGTTACGGCGCGCATAACCAGCGTTCACATGTCACCGTAACCGCCCTGATCAATGATTTCATCTGGATCGAGGACATTATCGACCTGGTAGAGAAGCAGGCATCCTGTGAGCTGTATGGCTTGCTGAAACGCCCTGATGAGAAATTTGTGACTGAACGCGCTTACGATAACCCTAAATTTGTAGAAGATATGGTGCGTGACGTTGCAGCCCAGCTCAATGCAGAAAAACGTATCGATGCCTACATTGTCGAATCCGAGAATTTCGAGTCTATTCACAATCACTCGGCTTATGCGCTGATTGAAAAAGACAAACGCAAACACTAAACTGCCGCTGTTAAAGCTGTAAACACAAAAAGCCACTGTTCATGAGCAGTGGCTTTTTATTTGCAGTCGCCAGTCAATACTTCTTGGTCAGCGTCATCATGATGTCCTGGCGCTTCATATCCAGCCGGTTAAGCGCACTCATGCCTAACAACACCACGGAAGGTGAACCGCCCTCCAGCACACTGCCCTGCACCTGATGAAGTGTAATGCCGCCAATCTGGAGATTGGAGATGGTGACTCGGTACGCGGTTACTACCCCGTTTGCGGTGGAAACCTGAACGGGCTCGCCGCGCTTATAATCAATTTTTGCAAATTTAGCATCCCCGCTGTTGAGAGCAACGGTCGTCGCGCCGGTATCCAGCAAAAATCTTAATGGTGCCCCGTTAATCTTGCATTCAGACAGAAAATGTCCCTGCGCATCGGCATACAAAGTCACACTGGGGCTGCCGGAAGCAGAGCTATCACCCATGGACAATGCCTGCCCCATGCCCAGCTTTTTAGTTTTCCCTTCAATCAGTAATGTTGCAGATTGACTATCCGCAGCCAGTAATTTAACACCATCAAGAGATTGCCCTACACTCAACGTTTTTGGTTTGCCGCCGTTCACCATCACGACAGCCATATTGCTGAACAGGCCCATGATATTCACTTGCGTTTCTGCAGAAACATTGCCGCTAAGGAGCAAGCCCGCCATGATTAAAACAATATGCCGATTCATCCAAACATGCCTCCGGAAATCTGGTTCTTTTTGCTGAGTTTCAGGCCCAAACCAATCACAGCCAGGCCAAGCAAAGGAAAAGCCGCTGCGAAAACAAATGTCTGCTGCCCGCCGAAGTACTGCAGCGAGTAACCGCCGGCAATACCGCCGATGGCACCACCCACGCCATAAGCTACGCTGTTATAAATTGCCTGGCCCTTTGCCTGGTGGCGACCTTTGAAAAACTGGGTAACTACTTCCACCGATGCCGCATGAAAACTGCCGAATGTTGCCGCATGCAGTGTCTGCGCAAGAATAATGACCCATAGGTTATCTACTGACACCCCGATTAAAGTAAAGCGAATCACTGCCAGCAGCAGGCTCGTAAGCAGAATAGTCTTCAAACTGAAGCGAGCCATGATTTTTGGCATGAGCATGAAAATGGCGATTTCACAAACCACGCCAACCGACCATAACAACCCGATTACGCCCTTGCTATACCCATGCTCGCTTAAATAGATCGAATAAAAGTTGTACAGCACGCCATGCGCCGTCACCATCAGCGAACAGCCGACCAGCAAGGCGATGACATTCGGCTGCCTGATGACCTGCCAGATTGAAAAATGGTCATGCTCATGCGGCGCCACTTTAGGCTCAGGTAACGTAAAAGACAGTGCAAAAAGGCTGACCTGCACAATCAGCAGGAACCATAGCAAACTGGCAATTCCGCTCATATCAATCAGGTAGCCCAGCACCACGGCAGCTACGATAAAACCCAGAGACCCCCACATACGGATGCGGCTATAGTGGCCGTTAGTCGTGGCAAGGTGCGCCAGCGTCAGCGATTCGGCCAATGGCAGGGTGGAGCTGGTAAACAGGCTCAGCGCAGCCATTACGAAAAACATCCAGAAGAAACCGTGCGCCCAGAATACCGCAATAAAACCGCACAGGCCCAACAGTGCGGTCAGCCTGATCCATTGCGCACGCTTGCCGGTATGATCCGCCAGCCAGCCCCAGAAATTGGGGGCAAAAATGCGGCTAATCTGAAATAAAGACATCAGGATACCGATATCTGCAGCAGAAAACTGTTCCGATTGCAGATACAGCCCCCAATAGGGCACAAAAGCACCTACGAAGAAATAGTAGATGAAATAAAACCGGGACAGCCGATGATGAAGTTGTGTGT
>Ga0208626_1000537_pt1 | contig 11977 bp, 5 predicted proteins | sample LakWasMet10_HOW4_2_FD_183860 | JGI IMG/M metagenome (GOLD analysis project Ga0208626, IMG submission 183860) | Freshwater sediment methanotrophic microbial communities from Lake Washington under simulated oxygen tension - Sediment Metagenome... | ecosystem: Environmental > Aquatic > Freshwater >... | reverse complement strand
CGAGGTCGGCTCTTCGTCGACGGCAAGAAAGCCGAATTCCCGCATCCAGACGGTCAAATCGTGGGGATGGGTCACTTCCTCTGCGGCATGTTCGCCGAAAGCTTCGCGGAAACGTGGGTCAAGGCAATTGCCGTAACGTAAGGCGACGGCGGAAGTGAAGTCGCAGGACAAATAATACAGTTGCCGAATCCATTGAACATCGTTTATGGAGCGGGCATCGGCCAGTTTGGCGTAAAACGGGCTCTCGCTGACCAAGCGGAGCGGATTTTCGGCTGGAGCCGCCTACCGTTCAATTGGGTTTGCATGAGCAGCGCACTGGCATCCTCTGTTTAGGCGCACAAGCGGCCTAGTGGCCTAGTGGCTTAAGTTCGCGCGTATGATTGGATGCACTGGTGACGGTTGTTATACTCTAAATCCGCCTGAAATTTGGGGAAAGGAGAAATTTATCCGGCATTTGATTTATGCAACAAAGCCACTCCTAATCAAAAATAAGTATAAATACTTATTTACAATCCATCATTAAAAGTATCTTATTGCTGTTTACTGTAAAACGACTTTGTTGCATAAATCGTCGAGATCGTGCAGTGTTTGAAGGAAAACATCCCGGCTAAGCCAATCATGCCGAAACCAATGCTCACAAAATACCAAACGATCAATTGGCGCGGCTACAATCGATCTCTGAAGCAACGAGGTTCGTTACTACTATGGATCGACAAGACAATGGGTTGGTTGGCTCCGGCGAGTGGTAAACGAGGACGATCCGATAAGTTTTCCGATGCCGCCATCCCGTTTTGTTTGATGGTCAAGAATTGGTTTGGGATTACGGCAAGCCATGGTCATGATTGCCAGCTTGCTAAAGTTGTGGGAACTCGGCTGGCCTGTGCCGGATTACAGCACGCTTTGCCGTCGCCAAAAGAACATGCAGGTCTGTATTTCGTATCGGCAATGATTGACCAGGAGTTATGGCAATGAAAAACTTTGCAAACCTGAATTTGCTTGGCAGTTCTGCAGTCTTTTTGCAAGCCCTGAGGTTAATTGAAAGATTTTCGGCTTGCGATGAAACGGTATTGATACAGGGAGAGACGGGTACCGGAAAAGAACTGGCGGCGCGCGCGATTCACTACCTAAGCAATAGGCGTGATTATCCGTTTGTGCCGGTCAATTGTGGAGCTGTTCCTGACAGTTTGATAGAAAGCGAATTCTTTGGTCACATCAAGGGCGCCTTCACCGACGCACGAGAATCCAGACAAGGGTTAATCATGCAAGCTAAGGGAGGCTCGCTATTTCTCGACGAAATAGAAGCCATGAGTCCTCGTGCTCAGGGCGTGCTGCTGCGCTTCCTTCAAGACAAGAAATACCGTCCAGTGGGCGGAGCAGTCGTTCAGAACGCAAACATCCGGGTGATCGGGGCCAGCAATGCCAAGTTATTCGATCTGGTTCGGCAAGGCTTATTCAGATCTGATCTCATGTTTCGCTTAAACTCTCTCACGGTGGAAATGCCGCCGCTGCGAGAACGAGTGGGCGATATCAAGTTATTGTCACAAGAATTTCTGAATCGGTTGAACCACCTTGCAGGTCCTCCTCCCTACAAGGTATTACATCCGGATTCAATTGGGTTTTTGGAAGCCTATCATTGGCCGGGTAACATTCGTGAGTTGGAAAACATACTTCGGCGAGAATTTATACTCGAGGAAGGCACTGTGATAAAAATATACGACCCGGCATGTGAGGCATGCCTATTCTTTCCAGAGGTGTGCTCCGGCGCCGAGCACAACAGAAAAGAAAATTTAAGCAGAGACGTTGGCAATACTGGATTTTCCGAGCGCAGATACAAAGACCGAAGGCGCACTGCATTCAAGGACCAAGCCAATGACGGAAGTACAAATTTACAATTTATCCCGAAGGCCGTGAATGGGCATCAGCTTCTCTCCTATGAAAATTTCAAGAAGGCCAAGGAAGCGCTAGTCGCTCAACTTGAGATAGACCATCTGATAGCCCTTTTGACCCAGACCGGAGGAAATCTGAGCCTTGCCTCACGATTATCCGGGCGTGATAGGAGTGATCTTTGCAAGTTACTCAAGCGCCATGGACTCGATAGACAACATTTCACCACGGATTTGCCAAGTATGAATCCAGTCGACCGCGAATCTCATGATTCCCGGTCATCTTCCCTTGAGCATGATCGATAGGACGTGCTCACTCATTATCAGCCCCTAAAATCCCCTGCCGCCAAAGCCTGCTTGACTATCTCTCGATAGATAAGGGCATCTAACGCCGAAGCACCAGCCCAAGTACTCAGTCATTTTTATAATGTTGGGTAACGTTTTTCACTCATCGCAAGATCTACGAGGTTTTTAAAGCTTCACAGGTCTTTGTTACACCCGTCAAAACTAAGTTGGCTAATGACTAGTTTTTCGGGTGTGTCGTTTTCCCCACACTGCGTGAATAAGACCACACTCTAACTCATTGATATAAATAATGTAGTTAATTTATGGCTATTTATTTGCATGGGGTAAATTTTCCTCTCTCAATTACCGAGATGTCATGAAAAACATGGCAAAAACAATTGCTTATGTATTTTTTTGACATGGCATGCCATATGCATTTATTGGTAAGTAACACAACCCAAGGGAATCCGAAGGGAGTAGCGACCATGGCAAAAGATGAAGAATCGTCGGTAGATCTGACAGGGGACATTCTGAACTACCTCTCGGAACATCCCGATGCCGCGGATACGCCAGAAGGCATTGCCCTCTGGTGGATGAAACGACAGCGCTTTGAGGTGTCGGTCAAGCTCGTCAGCGTGGCGCTGGAAGAGCTGGATAGACGAGGATTATTGGATAAAACCATACTGGCAGACGGCACCTTCCTCTATCGTCTTTCATTATCCCCAAAACCGGCCAAGTTCCTTCAATGAATGGACAGGCTCGAGTAAAGTCGAGCTTATTTTCGCCGGTAATGCCCAATTTACAGGGTAGAAAAAGTGTAATTCATGCTAATTACAGTTTAGTGTTTGCAACAGTTTAAAAACAGAAGAGACGCCTCGGCCAAAGCTGATAAAAAACTGAACATTCATAATGTTGCCGAACTGATCTCTGTTTTTGAAGTAGGTAGGTATTACTCACCATTCTGCTGAACGACATTGCAGACAGATGTTGTCTGACTTCGTCCGCTTGGCAGAATAAACTTAATTTGCTAGGGGCTTGAGATCATGAAATCCATATTGAAATTAACCGCAAAGCTGTTGCCGGAAGACTTTTTGGCAGCGGTAAAAAATTCTGAAACACCTCCGACGACCCAGTTTGAAGTCCAAGGATTCATCCAGGAGGCGACTCTATCCCTCATTGATAGGAGGAACAGGAAATGTTAGCTAGAATCCAACACAGACTTACCCAAATAGGTAAGGGATCCTTACGGGCCATACCGATGGCCGTGCTCATCACCATGACGAATGTCGGCGTGGAACCTTCACAGGCGGCCATAAACACTTCACCGGTCGGATCTGGGTTCACGGTCAACGCCGCCGATCTCGCGTTTATCCTTCAGCAGATCAAGATCGCCGAGTTTCATGCCGCGAATACTACGTCGCTAACGGGCCTTTGTGGCGCGCTTGTTGGCACGGGGCCAAACCAAATCCCTAGTCCCCTCATTTCCGGCGGACTTCGGACCGTGGATGGGTCGTGCAACAACCTGCAAGCCGGTCAGGAGTTGTTCGGTGCGGCGGACGAGGTCTTTCCGCGCCTGACCACGCCGGTGTTTATGTCAGCGGAAGATGCTACCGCGTTCGGCGGTCCCGCTAATTCGACTTTTACACAGACGAGCGGGACGGTTGCCGACTCCCGGCCGCGCATGATCAGCAACCTGGTTGTTGATCAGACCTCCACGAATCCGGCGGCTATCTTCGTGGCCGGCAATCCTGCCAGGACCCAGGGCAACGAAGGCGTGGTTCCGTGTGATGCCAACGGACTACCCGTCGGGTGTGTGCCGGCGTTTGAAACCCTGTTTATCCCGAACGTAACCACCGATGTCGGCCTCTCGCCGCCGTTCAACTCGCTGTTTACCATTTTCGGCCAATTTTTCGATCATGGTTTGGACAAGATCACCAACGGGGGTAATGGGCAAGTCTTTGTTCCTTTGAGGGATGATGATCCGCTGGTTGCCGGGCCGGACCACGTGTTCGGCACCGCCGATGACCTTGCACCACAACTGCGGTTCATGATGCTGACTCGTGGTACGATCAAGAACGATCCGGTGACCGGGATCCGCAGCGCGCCGAATACCGACTCCCCCTATGTGGACCAAAGCCAGACCTACGCCTCGCATTCATCGCACCAGGTGTTCATGCGTGAGTACGTTATTGATGCTACCACCGGCAAGCCGGTTACAACAGGCAAGTTACTCTCCCAGTCCAATGGTGGCATAGCTAACTGGGCGACAGTAAAAGCCCAGGCAGCAAATGTGCTCGGTCTTCAACTCGTCGACGCGGATGTGACCAACATCCCGATGATTTTGGCCGACCCATACGGTAACTTTATCCCCGGTCCGAACGGTTTTCCCCAGTACGTGACTAACGGTGGCCTCAGAGAGGGTAATCTAGCCAATCCGGTTGTTGCAGCCCCGAATCCGGATCCTACTGCCCCTGATAATGCTAAACGCATCGAGACGGCCTTTCTGAACGACATCGCGCACAGCGCAGATCCGGGTAGTATCACCTCACCGAAGACGCCCGATGCCAATACCGTAGCAGGAGGCAGCTTGGATCCGGTAGCGGCTGGCGAGTATGACGATGAATTGCTCGATTTGCACTTCATCTGCGGCGACGGTCGCTGCAACGAAAATATCGCGCTGACCGCCGTTCATCAGATCTTCCATATGGAACATGACCGCTTTATTGATTACATTAGCGACACAGCAACTGGCGTGCTGTTTCAGGCGGGGAACGAGGCACTGCTGGCGGATTTTCAAAACGTCAATTTGACCCCCCCAAACCCCGGCGACAAGACGTTTACCTACCAAGAACGTCTGTTTCAGGCCGCACGTTTCCTTACCGAGATGCAATACCAGCATTTGGTGTTCGAAGAGTTTGCGCGCAAGGTTCAGCCGGCGATCAACCCCTTCCAGCCCTTCGCCTTCAACCAGACTGACCTGAACGCGGCGATTCAGGCTGAATTTGCCCATGCGGTCTACCGCTTCGGCCATTCGATGCTGACCGATACGATCCCGCGTATCAACGCGGATTTGTCGCACAATGACATTCCATTGCTCGACGGGTTCCTGAATCCGGCGGCATTTACCGATGGCGGCACTGCTGGAATACTAGACTCACGACGAGCCACCGCTGCCATTATCATGGGGCTGTCGGATCAGACCGGTAACGAGATTGACGAATTCGTCGCCGACACACTGCGCAACAATCTGCTGGGGCTTCCTCTCGATCTGCCCAGCATCAATATGGCGCGTGCACGCAGCGAAGGGATTCCTGGACTGAACGAAGTCCGCAGGCAGATTTTCGCAAAGACAAATGATGGTCAGTTGAGTCCGTATGCAAACTGGATTGACTTCGATCAGGGGATTAAGCACCATGTGTCGTTAGTCAACTTCATTGCGGCGTATGGCACACATCCGACTATCAGGGATACTGGAGTGGACGGTATACTTGGCACCGCCGACGACAATACGACCATGGCCGGTAAACGCGCTGCCGCCGAGCAAATCGTCAATGGCCCGAACTTTCCAGCAGACAGCGCGGATTTCATGTTCAGCACTGGCGCCTGGGCGAATGATACTTTGACAGGAGCATCTAAAACCGGCATTGACGATATCGACCTCTGGGTAGGCGGCCTTGCCGAGAAGACGAACCTGTTCGGCGGCCTGTTAGGGCCTACCTTCAATTACGTGTTCGAGAAGCAATTGACCGATCTCCAGAACGGCGACCGGTTGTACTATCTTGCCCGTACGCCAGGCATGAACCTGCGGACCCAGCTCGAAGGCAATTCATTCGCCGAACTGGTGATGCGCAACACCACTCCGTTTACCCACACCTTGAAGGCTGATCCCTTCGCGACGGCCGATTGCAAATTCGAGTTGGCAAACCTCCATTCCCCTTACCTTCCGGGTACGGATCCACTACCCGTGTCATCGACGTTGACACCCTCGTTGGCGGCGATTACGGGCCCAGGGTCGGTAAACGACGACCCGCTCTCCGAATGCGATGAAAACCAACTCCTGTTGCGTCAGCCTGATGGCAGTTTCCGCTATCGCGAAATCAACAATATCGATCCAGCCGGCATCAACGGCCAGAGTGTCTATAACGGCACTGAGTTTGCTGATCGATTCTATGGCGGCAACGATAACGACACCTTCTGGGGCGGCCTCGGCGACGACAAAATCGAGGGCGGCGGCGGGGATGACATAGCTCTCGGTGGCGAGGGCAATGACATCATCACCGATTTCGCCGGTGCCGACATCCTGAAAGGCGGCCCTGGCAATGACGCCATCGACGCCGGCATTGGCGACGACATCATTATGGCCGGTGATGGCAAGGACTTCACCAACGGCGGCGCCAATATCAATGAAACCTTTTCCGGTCCGGGTGACGACTTCGCCATTGCCGGACAGGGCGAAGATGCCGTCTTCGGTGATAGCGGTGACGATTGGGAAGAAGGCGGTGACATGCCTGACCTCTTGATCGGTGACAGTTCCAGCTTGTTCTTCGATGACCATAACCTGCCGGGCCATGACATCCTGATTGGCCAAGCCGGCGATGACGACTATGACATGGAAGGGGGCGACGACATTGGCGTGTCCGGCCCTGGTATCGAGAAAATTGCCGGCGCCGCTGGCTACGATTGGGAAATCGGCCTGGGTGATCCGCAGCCGCAAGATATGGATTTGGCCCTGCCTTTGCTCGGTGTCCCGCTCCCGGTTAACCAAGTCCGTGATCGGTTCAACGAAGTTGAAGCGCTGTCGGGTTGGAAGTTTAACGATATCCTGCGTGGCGATAGCATTATACCCAGCCAGGTGACTGGCGGCGGCTTCATCGGCTGTGATGCGCTGGACGCAGATGGCGTGGCACGGATTGCCGGACTGGAAGTGCTAGTGACTCCTGCTATGCGAATTGTTGATCCTGCCCCCATTATTGCGGGAGCATCAACGAACTACTGCGGATTAACCGGTCCTGTTTGGGGCGAAGGTAATATCCTCCTTGGAGGGGCAGGCAGTGATCAGCTTGAGGGCCGCGGCGCCGATGACATCCTCGACGGCGACCGTTACCTGAACGTCCGGCTCAGTATCCGCGCTGCGGGCATTGAGATCGGCAGTACCGACCTGATGGAGAACAAGGCAGTTACAGGTAACTTCGGTGCTGGCACTACCGGTATGACCCTGCAACAAGCGGTGTTCGCCGGCAAGGTCAACCCGGGCAACATCGTGGCGGTACGGGAGATACTGACCCCAGCCGTTCCTGCCGCCGACTGTGGCGCCACAACACCACTCAACTGCGACACGGCGTTGTTCTCGGGGCCTGCGACTAATTACACGATCATTGGCAATGCCGATGGCAGCGTGACTGTCAGAGACAATAGCGGCGGTGGCGGTGGCGGTGGCGGTGGCGGTGGCGGTGGCCTTGGGGATGGCACCGACACGTTGCGGAATATCGAACAGCTGAGCTTCTGTACTACCCCTGGTGCTGTTAGGGGGACCTGCGACCTGCGGGCTGCTCCGATCCTCGTCGCCAATTCGGTCGCGCCGGCTGCAGCAATAACGCCTGCTTCGTTGGCCTTGGCCTTCGGGGATCAGGTTGTCGGCACGACCTCGGTAGCTCAGACCATCACGGTCAGCAACACCGGTAACGGCAACCTCACCGTATCCAGTGTCACCTTGACCGGTGCTGATCCGACGCCACAGTTCTCGTTAACGAACGGCTGTACGACCGTTGCCCCCCTTGGCACCTGTACTGTCACTGTACGGTTCGCACCTACCACGACCGGCGCTAAGACGGCCAGTGTTTCGATCACCAGCAATGCGGCAGGATCGCCTGTCAGCGTCGCGCTGAGCGGCGCGGGCCTCGCACCGGCTCCGATCGCCGCAATAACGCCAGCCTCGCTGGCCTTGACCTTCCCTGATCAGGTCGTCGGCACCGCTTCGGCGACGGCTCAGACCATCACGGTCAGCAACACCGGGACCACCAACCTCACCATATCCGGAGTCACCTTGACGGGTGCTGATCCAATACCACAGTTCTCGTTTACGAACGGCTGTACGACCACTGTCGCACCCGGTGGCTCCTGTGCTGTCAGTGTGCGGTTTGCTCCTACCACGATCGGCGCTAAGACGGCTACTGTCTCTATCGCCCACAATGCGGCGGGATCGTCCACCAACGTCACGGTGAGCGGCACGGGTTTGGCCCAACCTCCAGGGCCGGTCGCCGGAGCGACGACAGCCACCATCGCCAACGCGACCATCGGCGGCGGTGGCGGGGTACGGATCGGTAACACTGCCACCTCCAACGTTCGGGTGACGAACACGGGCACTAACCCGCTCATCATCACCTCGGCAAGTGCGACGGCGCCGTTCTCCGCCACCCTGGGCACTTGCAATCTGGCGGTTAATCCAGGAAGGACCTGCAATCTCAGCGTTACCTTTAGACCGACCGCTGCCCAGACGTATACGGGGACGTTGACCATGGTGAGCAATGCCAGCAATAACCCTAGCGGTACCTTAACGGGTAGGGGGCGCTAACACGGAAAGTACCCGGTTAATACCGTAGCGTGCTACGGGTCCGATTGCGGGACGGCTCCCAAGCCGCTCCCGCAGTCACCTTCCCGAAAAGGCGCCGCGACCAGGCTCGGCAAGCTCTAAGGAGCTGAACAAGGAGTCGGCGATATTCGATCTTGATTTAGAAACCAGAGGTATTCTTATGAAACGTTTCGCAATAGCATCCTATGTAGGCATTATTTGCGTTTCTACAATCCTTGCGCTCTCATTTGTAGGCTATGTTGCCGTAAAAAACATGTCGAACGCAAAAACACAGGTAGTCCAGGAAATGACCCCGGCGGCAGAAAAGCAATATGCGACTGCAAAAGGCGATAGTTTCACCGCAGGAAAGGCTTTCGGTGAAAAAAGGGGCAGTCTCGACACGATAGATATCATGGTTGGCAGAGGCCAAAATTATCTTTTAACTCAAGTTAACAATCGCCTAAAGCAACTTGGACCCTTCAGAACCCGGATAGAAAACACGGCGACTTTGAGCGATTCGGAAAGAAAAAGCCTGGTTGCTGAGCTTAATGCCGAAATTGGCATGTTTGAGGCATTTAAGTCAGAGATAAATAGGTGTGCAACAAAAGAGGACATTAAAAACGTTGCCGACAAAATAAAGGCTGAATGGATAAAAAGCAGGCTCAGTGTTGCCACGGCCGAAGGAAAAATTGTTGCAGCGAGGCAAAATCAGCTGATAGCGGATTCTGATGCCACTACGTTAGGCATCCAAAAGCGCATAGAGGTCCTGAAAGCGTCGGGAAAAAACACGAAGGCGCATGAGGAACTGCTTTCTGCCTATGGCAATAAGATTGCTTCTGCAAAACAGGACGTGGCATCTGCAAAGGAGAAAATTGATGCAGCCGCCAGTGCTTCGACAGAAGGCGAAAAACAACAATTAATGAAAGGAAAGGAACTTTTGTTAATGAGTGCCCGCGACAGTATAAAGGAGGCTTACAAGAGGGTGGCGGATGAAGCACGCCAAGAATTTTCGCAAAGGTATAAATAGCTTTCCGCCCGCCCGACGTGCAGCGAAAAATGAGTCGGCGCATTATTAACTTCATCAACTTTTAATGACGGAGAAGAAATCATGAACATTTCATCAAAAAAAACAGTGCGAACCATTGCTGTTGGAGTAGTGGCACTCTCTATCTTATGCATAAGCGGCATGGCCTTTGCTGCTCCTAAAGTCTGCAATGATGGTTATCTGCAAGCAGCCGATGCCAAGGGCAAAACACTAGCAGCAGCGCTAGATAGTTGCTACGTTAACCGCCCAGCGGGGCCAGCTGTTGATAACTGTGTGCAAAGCGCATTTAAAGCCCATTATAAAGCTTTACAAGCTGAAATAGACACCTTCCAACGATGCGCGGCTGCTACCCCTAAACCGTAAAAGTTTTAGATAATAAAAGACCTTAGGAGAATTTGCTTCTAAGGTCTTTTTAAACAACCAGGTTGATGTTTCTTAGACCTTGCCTATTTGGAAAATGGGAAGCTATTAATAAACTCGCTAAGCGCTTAATAGACGGGTTTTTCATTGAAGCAATCGCCGAATGATCATGAAATCTAAATCGAAATTTACCGAGATGCTGTTGCCATGAGCCTCTTGATTCCACAGCATTTCAATGAAAACACTGGGGCAGACGACTATAAGGGGTCTCCTTAGAGTCGATTATTAATCAATTTTATAAATAAATGGAGGTGTATCATGTTGGAGAATAACAACAATGTGATGAACTTTGCTGAACATGGAAATATTTTGGATGGGTATTTCCCTGTTATGCCTAAGAAGCCTGCGAACCGCTGTCATCCCATTAGCATTAGCCCGAAAGAAGCTTTCGCGTGCTCAACTAATCAACTGAACATTGCCGCTATCTTGGCTTGCTTCCTCGGTATGATGGCTGCCGAACCGGCCTATGCGGCATTCAATATTCCGACGGGAGTAACCGATGTTCCGACGACTGTATCACCTAGCCCATTGTGCATCAACGGTCAATGTGCCACGGCTTTTACCGCTCCACTCTTGATGTTCGAAGAGTTCGGTCTGCAGGCAATGCCGACGAGTCCGCCTTCGAACACGAGCAGGCTGCCTGCACCTTTGGATTGCCAGAGTCTACCTAATGGTCAGGACCTCGATAATTTCATTAAAGAGCCTCTTCATCCGTTTCCTACCGAAGCCGCGAATGAGCTATTGCCGAATGCCTGGGATGCAAAAATTGAGGAATGTGCGGGCTCATTCCCGAGAACCGTTTTGGAGGGCCGGCCGCCGGGCGTGTGGTTTGCCCATCAGCGGTGGACGGGAGTTAATGATAGGAAGTATATCTATCCCAAAGTCTACTTCCAGAGTGCACAGACCGGTGCCCGCAAGAACCTGGGCCTGCGCGACCAGTACCAGCGGCACGGCTACAGCAAAGGGGAATTCGGTAGCGGAGGACTCTACCATATCAACGGAACTGCGAAGAACATCGAGGTCAAACTCCACCCAATGCTGCCCGTCCAGAGGCCGGATACCGTCTGGACCTTCGACGGCACCTTTCCTCCCAAGCTGTTGATGGCGCGCTATGGAGAATCTATATTATTCCGCCATTACAATGCGCTCCCTATAGATGATACGGCGAACCATGGTTTTGGAAGCAAGGAGATCAGCACCCACGAGCATAACGGCCACAACCCGGCCGAGAGCGACGGTTACACGGCTTCTTGGTTCTATCCGGGCGAGTTCTATGACTATAATTGGCCGATGATTCTTGCCGGGCACGACAGTATCAATGCCTTGGCCAGTGTTCCGGCAGCCGGTACGCCGGACGGCAACGGCGGCATTATCAAGATTCCGGGCGACTGGCGCGAGACGATGAGCACGCATTGGTTCCATGACCATAAACTCGACTACACCGCGCAGAATGTTTACAAAGGCAACGCGGCCATGATGAACTATTACAGCGCCGTGGATCGTGGCCGGGAAGCCACGAGTGCATTAGCAGCGAGAGGCGATGCGAAAAAGCCCGGCTATGGTTGCCACTACGCCAATCCAGGCAAAAACGTAAACCTTTGTCTCCCCAGCGGCACAGCCCTTGACTGGGGCAACCGCGACTACGACGCCAACCTGATAATTGCCGACAAAGCGTGGGATCAGGACGGCCAGCTCTTCTTTAATATTTTCAATACGGACGGCTTTCTCGGCGATCGGGTCACAGTCAATTGGCAGTGGAAGCCGTATCTCGATGTA